>Ga0184625_10000026_pt1 | contig 31112 bp, 33 predicted proteins | sample PLM3_30_b1_FD_133151 | JGI IMG/M metagenome (GOLD analysis project Ga0184625, IMG submission 133151) | Groundwater sediment microbial communities from an aquifer in East River, Colorado, USA - PLM3_30_b1 | ecosystem: Environmental > Terrestrial > Soil > Riparian zone | place: USA: East River... | reverse complement strand
GTCTTGTCTACGGAGTAAATCTCGCCGCCGAGCGGACGGAAGATTTCTCGGGCCGTGGTAACGTCGCCCTGCTCATTGAGGGAGCGTTTGCCCAAATTTGCGCGGTGCGCGGTATCGAGAGTTACGTCAACCCCATAGTCCGGACTGGAAACGGGCTCGAATTTGACCGAGTGCGGGTCGAAGAACGTCTTCGCGGCGAGTTCGCTTGCGGCGCGCGCAGTTCCGTGGACTGCTCCGCCGATTGCCCCGAGTCCTAGACCGCCGCCGAGAATCGCGCCGGCCTGTTCGCTTCCTTCCGCCGCTGCCGCGAGCGGCAAAGCGATTGCGGTTCCGATTACTGCGCCTTTGGCGGGAGCCGCCGCTAGCGAAGCTGCAATCTTGGTGCCGGAAACAATGCTCTGCAACGCCGGGGATAAAGTAGCTTTTCCTGTAATTTGCTGCCCGAGAGACTGCACGGCTTCGCCAGCCTGCACCAACTTCGGGGCAAGTCGTTCGCCCGCATAAATTCCACTAATTAGTCCGAAAGGCCCACCTTTGGCGACTCCAAGGACTCCGCCAATTACGGGGGCGGCGGGACTCACGAAAGAGATTGTCTTACCCGCGAATCCAGTTACTCCGCCGACGGCATTTCTTGTTGCCTGCGAGAGCGATTCGAGTGCCGGCTTTACTGCATTGCCAAGCTTTCCAGCGAGTTGGATACCCGCCTGAACGCTGGGAACCGTGGCGAGAATTTTACCGCCCTTGCCGACGAGTTGAAAACCACCCTTTCCCGCGCCGCCAAGTGCGACGAGTGTCAGCGGGTCGACGAGTGACATGTTTTCGATTGCGCTCGGGTCAAGTGCAATTCCTTGCTTCGCGAGTTCGTCCGAATCAAGCCCGATGCCCTTGAGGAATTCTCCGCGCCCTTCAGTGGTTTCGCGCAACTTGGTTTGAAAAGCCGCGTCGGCAGATAGTTCCTGCAATAATTCTTGGTCGGTGAGTTTTTCCGGGGATTTTCCGAAAAGCTTTCGTGCCCCGGTACGCGCGAGGTCGGAGAGTCCGGTTGCCGAAGTTTCGGTTGCCGCTACGGATTTCGCTTGAGCCTCCGTGCCCGCCTTCAAACCTTCTTTCATCAACTCCTGCTTTACCTGCGGGGTCTGTCCCGTGACGGTGCCGAGGACATCATTCGCGAGGTCTTGCAGACCGGTAAGAACAAAAAGATTCGATGCTTGTTGGTATGCGCCCTTAGCGAACTTTCCAACTGTCGGCAGCGCGGATTTCGCGGCGGCGGCGGCTGTTTCGCCGAGTTTGATTCCCTCTACTCTCCGCGCACGATACGCATCAATGACCTTTTTAAGCTGTGCCGGGTCTCGCGCAACATCCGGGTTATTCGCAAAAAAGTCAGTGGGATTGAATTCCTTGTCGGCTGCTAGTTCATCTTTGGTCTTGGTCGCAATATCGACAGGAGTGAAAATCTTGGAGAAAGTTTCGTTGGGGTTGAACTGTGCGGTGGCCGGAGTTGCCGGTGCGTCCGGGATTTCCTCAAAAGGTTGGTCCGGATTGAATTGAGGGGTGTGCGAAACCGGTGCGGCTGAGGATTTCACCGAGGCAGAAATTTCCGGCACCTGAGTAAAAGGTTTACTCGGGTCAAACTGCGCCGGCAATGTCGGCAAGGGAAAATTCGCCATAATCTATTGGGCGGGGACGTATTTCGAGCCGTCCCATTGGAAGGTAACACCGTTCTGGACGACGCGCTGGGTTCCGGCGGATGGGGGCGCAGAACCTCCCGCCGCAGGCGTTGAACGACCAATCGCCGGCTTCGCGCGACGGTTCACCCGATTCAGCAAATCCACGTCCTGCTGCGGGACTACGGACCCCACAGCGGCACCGATTCGGCTCTCTGTATCTACGAACTGTTCAATCGTCGGAATGGCAGATTGCACTTGCCCGAGATAAACATCTTCGCTGGCCTGCGCAAGTTTGATGCGCTGTTCCGGCGTCAGGATAAGTCCTTTGACGACTTTGTTCCAATAATTTTTGATGGTATCCGGGACGCCCCGGGCATTCTCGGACGTGGCGTATTCAGTATCACGAACGGTGGAACCCGGGTCGAGAATTTTCATCCACGAGAAAATCGCCGCTTGGTCAGTCTGCGGAGTGCTAAGCTTATTCGGGTCGAGGACATTCTGCAATTTGAAAAAGGCAGATTGCACCTTCCGTAAATCCTGAATTTCCTGTTTGGTGCCGTAGGCGGAATTCTCCGCGCGAACGGAAGCCTCCAACTTCGACCCCGCTTCGCCAGCCATTTTTGCCTGCGCTTCGATAACTCCCGGAATCGCTTTGATGCGCGCAGCCTCGATAGCCTGTTTCGTCGCGAGGTCGTGAACGTCCTGCTTGAGCCGCTGATAATACTCCGGCGTGCCCTTGAAAAGAGTTAGAGGCCGGGATTTTACCTCGTTGACATACTGCTGATACGCCGATTGGACTTCGGGTCGGTTCAGGTTGTCCACCGCGTCAGTGCCGACAGGATGTGTGCCGCCTGAATTAAGAAACCACTCATCAATCGGAGCGGGGGTATTCGTGCTGGCATCCGGGTCGTCAACTTCGAGTCGCTCTGGCGGGGGAGACCCGCTGGCTGCTGTCCAAGCGTCGAGGATTTGGTCAGTGGTAAGATTCGAGACTGTTCGCAATCGAGTATCCACGTCGGGACTAGCGAGACCGGTTGCAATGGCTGCTGCTTTAGCTCTCGCTGCGTCGGAAGCGGCTGATTCCGCTTCGGTAGGAAGCGCACGAATTGCGGCTTCGGTTTGTCCCATTACAAGGGCTTGCTTGCGAGGTTGAATTTCGATTTCATTGGAGAGCGCACCTGTTTGGGCTTGCCTAGCGAGTGGACGAATGACTCGTTGGTCCGCGAGATTTTGTTTCTGTGTCTCGGCTTCAACTGGCAACGATAGTCCACGCCTAATGGCATCATCTACGGTTAAAAATCCAGACCGGAATGCCTGCATCAAATCCTCCACGGCCGGTGTCGGCGGAACTCCGCCGGCCCCGATTCCGGAAATATCTGATGTATTGATTCCACCCGCTCTGTCGGTTCCGATAGGCATATCAGTAGCGAACTCCGTAGTTAATATTCGGGTTCTGCAAAATACTTTGAGTTAATTGCGGATAATTGATGGCCTGTTGTTGTGCAATCGTTCCACCGACTTGCGCCCCGCCTGCGCCCCCGAGGACACCTCCGGCTCCGCCTGCCCCTGCTCCTGCAACGGAACCTACTGCGGGCCCCGCAAAAGCCCCAATTCCGCCGGTCGCCAAGCTCGTGCCTGCGCCGATTAAACTTGCCGTAAGCTGTCCCTGCGCCTGTGCTTGGCCCGCTTTGATTTGCCCCCGTTGTCCAAGCAAGTTCGCGAACCCCTTTTGTTTTGCAATCTCAATATCAGTTGCTTGGGTGCCAGAAAGTCCGCTCTCCGGCAACAACGACTCCGAAAGCTGCAATCCGACCCCGGCCCGCTGTAAATCGGCCGCTTCTTTTGCCGCTACAGTCGGAAAAATGTTGGCCAGTAATTGTTGTCGTGACCGGGCTAACGCGTCTGCGGTGCCGGCCAGTTGCGCGCCTTCCTGAGCGCGTTGGGCCTTGAGTGCTAACCCGGCTCCGCCGAGCAATCGGGATGTCGTCCCGCCGATTGCGCGTTCATTTGTTCCAATTCCCGCTTGTGCGCCGGTAGTAAGTCCGGCCCGAACAAGCTCTCCCTGAAATTCGGGGGGGAGATTTGCCCCTTGGTCAAAATCTTCCTGAGCGCGCTGAATGATGGAGTTTTTAAGTTTCTCCATCCGCTCGTCGGGATTGATATTCTCCTTAAAAAGCTGATTCGCAACTTGAGTCGTCTGCCGCGTCTCCGACGGCTGCTTTATTAGCTTGAGAAGCTGTTCTTTGCTATATTGGCGCAAGTCGGCAATTTCCGGGTCGACTTCTTTTTGAAGCGCAAGACGATTCTTCGCCCGGTCTTCATCGAACTGAATTGCGAGACGATTCAATGCCTCGGGGTCGAGCCTCTTCCTGAGAAGTTGCTCCTGCTGACCGATTGCCTTTTTCTGGGCTTTCGCCGCTTTATCGGCCGCGCGCTTCTTGACAATGGCAGCCGCAGCCACGCCGGCAGCCACAACAGCGGCGGTGGTTATGACCGCCAAGATATACCTCCCGTTTTAATTCTTAAAATCATAAATCCTTCACAAAAGTTTTCTCAAGCGGCTTATACCCTCGTCGGACATACAATGCCTCTAACTTTTCGGCCTGCGGCGTTTCAAGCCGCCCCATGATGATTTTCCGCGCTCCCCGCTTTGCTGCCTCCGCCTCGAAAGCATCAAAAAGCTGATTGGCGATTCCGTGTCCACGGTGTTCTTTATGGGCGAACCACCAGTTTTCGCAGGCCATCTTTCGTCCGCTAAAGCAATCGTCTACGAAGGCGCATCCGAGCGCGGCCACAACTCGTGTCCCATCTCGGATAACGAAAATCTCGCCGATGCCAGACTCAATCAGAGGGCCCCAATGGCTCGCGAAGGCATCGAACACGAATCCGCCGGGGTAATTCACTTCCGCCGTGAACGCGTGCCCGATATCTTCGACATCAGAGAGGTTTTTAATATTAAGTTTTTCGGTGGGGGTCATTATTTTGTGGGGGTGAAAAAACTGCAAAAAATTAAACGCCCGTTCTCTGGGCAATTTCCGAAAGCATCAAAGGGATATCGAGAATGAAAAGCGGCCGTCGGATAACAAATTGAACGGTTGTATTTCATCTCGGCAAGGTGGGTTCGTTCCCAAGCCGAAAGGTCGTCCCAGTCATGGGTGAGGCCCTCCCAAATACGTTGGGGGTTTTTCCCCCTCGCGAGGATTTGCTGTTTCGTAGGCCAAGCCGTAAATCCCGTCTTGCGGTGCCGCCAGAAGGCGGTGCCCCCCTGACAATCCTCCGGCCGGCTGAGGTATAGCACGAGCGCGTGGCTGTCATAAAGCGCATCGGAGTGAATTGCGCTGTTCGGATTCTCCCCGGCGTAGTTCAGGCGAAAAACGGAATAACGCTGCGACACCTTGGCGTTGAGCCACTTTTCAATTTCAGGCTTGAAGAGATTTGGGTCTGCCACGAACACTCGCTTGTAAAGCTCACCGTCCGGGCCAACCACGTCGGAAAAAGGCAATTCCCCCGTCACGAGTTCCCGCGTAATTTCGGGAAATGGCAGAAAATCGTCTTTTACAATAAATGGTTCCGGAGTCATCTAGTAAAGGTCCCCAAAAAGGTCCCCAAGTCAAGCGGTTACAGCTTTCTCAACGTCCAGAGGAAGTAAGCTTGGGGTTGATTTTCGTGGGACTGTGCCGGCTCTGTATATGCAGCCGCATCCGCCTCGGCGTATTGCTTAGCAGTAATCAACGTCGCACCGGTGCTGCCATCTCCGGCGGTGCCGGATACGGCATCGCCCGCAATCCCTTGGCCCAGGCCAATCTGGGGATTCGACCGAAAATGATTCGGCGGAACTGGCTCGGGAATCTCAAGCGTGTCCCCGTCATCTATTCGATGAATGCGAAAACGTTGGTCCGCCGCGTTGGCGAACATATGGCCGATTTCGTGCGTGTGCTGCTCAACTTGTAATGAGCCAAGCACAACGCGCTCTGCGCCGGCCTGCTCCCCTGCGGCCTTGCCGGTGATGCCGGATTGCGTGGTAAATGCCGAAACCGGGGCAGCGCCGGGGTCTTTTGTGGCCATCCCGAGAAAACGCCCTCGTTGGGATTCATCCTCAATCCCCAGCACCTCCCAGCCGGGATTGAACCGCTTCGCCTCCGTAAGAACGGTGTGCGTAACCATTTTTACGTCGCCGGGAGAGCCCGCAGACGTTCGCCACGTCCCGCGCTCCCACCGAATGAGCACGTTGATATCGGTATCGAAATATTCCTCCAAGTCGACGGGTTCGGATGGACGATTCGCCGTTGGTCCGGAATGCGTAATGTTCGCGGAAGCGAGCCATTCTGCCCCATTCCATCCATACAAACCTACAATTCGGTTTTGCGAAGTTCGGAGCCAGACGAGCGGGTCATCGGGGCCCGGCGTTCCCGGATTCGCATCTTGTGCAAAAAACCGAGGCAGTAGAGAGTCGGTCACGTCGAGGGGTACATACCGCCCTTCTGTTTCCGAGAACACATACCATTTTGTGCCCCCTTTTAACCAGGGGCCGACATTACTAGACGGCTCTACGTCCCCGACAACGAAAAAGTTCGTTCCGACGGGGCTGAGAATAGATAGCCTCCGGACCATTGCCTCAAACAAGTCTTGTACGGTTCCGCGAAAGTCCTGTGGAAGCGGGGCGGCTCGGAGGACTAGATTTGTTCTGTTCAGTGCCATATATTAGAAAGTAATTGGGCCAATTGTAGGTGATGGAAAAGTTTCTCCGAAGTCGGGCTCTAGTCCGGATATCTTGAAAAAATAAGTGCCGGGCGGCAACGCTGCAACCACATTGAAATGCAAGTCGACCACATTCGCGGTCAGCATAGTAAATGGTCCGATTTCCGCCGTGGCATAATATATAACGAAGGCATCGATATAATTGCGAGTGCTCCATGACAGGAAATCCCCGTCCATGAAAATTGTCTCTGGGCCTGCCAGCCGATTCGTCTGTTCGACTTCAAGGCTTGCCGAGATTGCGCCGCCCGAGCCAGAACTTGAAGCAATCATCTCGCACACCAGCGGCGACACGTAGTTAATCGACAACGCTCTCCGGGTGATTCCTACAAATGATGCGAATTCCCTCATAATGCCGAGTCCGGCAGGCTAACAATTGCCGGAAGTTCTTCCTCAAGATGCTTCGCGGCTTTGCGAATCGCAATACATTCCGCGATTTTGTCCGCAGCCGCTTGTGAAATCGTGCTCTCGCCTTCCCCGACGCCGGTTTCAATAAATCCATCCTGCATTAACGTCGCCGTCTGATTCGACCGGAAAATTTCAAGGTCGGTCGCGAGTCGGTCTGCCGCCTCAAGAAATTCTTTGGAGGATTCTCCCGCACCATCGAATCGAACTAGCTTGTTTTCCGCTTCGTCTTCCTCGCACGCGCCCCCGAGCTTCTGTCCTTCTTCGGGGTCAGTCTCGGTCAACACCGAATTAATCGCGCCGGGTCCGGAGACCACAATCAAAAGCTGAAAGGATTCATCCTTGAATTCGGCAAGCGGGTCTTCGACCCCACAGGAAGTCTGCTTTTCGTTCGTCCAGATTTCTTTTGCGTCTTGAGTCCGCAATTCTCGCGACTGCTTTTTCAGCGAGTAAAGAATGTCCTCCGCAGTAACGATATCAAGTGCGCGCAGCATCCCCGCAGTGGCATTGATGCGCTTGGTCAGAATTCGTTTGTATTTTCCACGTTGCGCCCCGGCCCAGAACACGGCTACGTCGATGACGCCGAGCAATTCGCTCATGTAAATTTTCGCGAAGCGGAATTGCTTTTTGACGGTGGGGTCTTGGTTGAAATATCCCCGGGTTTCCAGATACCATGTAATCGGACATCCGTCATCGAGCCGGTCGGGCGTGAATTCTTCCCACAACCTAACTAGACCGTCATAATCTTGTGAAAAGGCAAAGAACGCGTTGGTATCGTTCACCTGACCGACGAGCCACGTAATCGGCCGTGTGCCGGTCCAAAAGCTGTTCCACACCGGCGGGGCCATTTGGTTCAACGTTTGAAAGACTCCGGTATCGAGGACCCAGGTATGCTTATTATATAAATCCGAGTGCGGAACACTGACTAAAAGGTAATTTTCCACCGAAACAACCGCAATGCCGCCGCAATCCTCAGAAAGCTGGCCCTTGCTGTCGTTCATCTCTACATCTCGATATGGCAACGCAGCCGTGATGAAATTCAAACCGGCGGCGTCAAAGGAGACTAGCCCATGCTCAGACCACCACCAGAGCATTCCGTAGTGGGCTTGAACAGACCGGTTCGAGGTGCATCCGATGCTCGTCAACACGACCTGTTGAAAATTCGGGGTCGTAGGCCACTGGGACCGGTCTCGTATTGAGGCTTGAAAAAGTGTGGTGGTGTGGTCTGTGTAGGCCAGTAATTGCGGCGATGTGGGGTTCGTCGTCCGGTGCAATGCCGTGATGGTTCCTGGAAGAGTAAAAGCCCGGACGGTCGCGAAATAAATCGCCTCTGTAAACGAGAGGGGATTCGCAATGTCGGAAGCGAACAAAAAAGAATCCCGCGCGACCCAAAGCCGGTCTCCTACCCATTCCATCGGCCCCCCGAGAGGAATCTTGTTTGCTCCCCGTTGATGTTCCGCAGTCGTCCCATCAAAAACTGCCGGAGGGGTGAACCCCCCGTCCTGAATCACCATCAGGTTTCGCGGAGGAATCAGTGTTAGCGACCCATCGTCATTGATGACTACCGATTGCTCAACTTGCTGGAAAAAAATCTGCCTTGCGTGCGGCAGGAACGAAATCCCGGGAATCTGCCGGTAATTCGTGAATGGAAACTCTGAAATGTAAACGAGTCCTTCCACCGCGAACAGAATTACTCGCGTGCCCTGCTTCGGAATAAACCATTCGCTGCCCTGGAAATTTCCGGGAGGACAAACGAACTTGCATCGTCGACCGGGTCGGCATTGCACGATTCCGCCACGATTGACGGTGTTCATGGAACGCGCGTATTGCCCGGGCTGCAATTGCGTCGGGTGCGCGTTGCTATTCATCCCGGGTAAGAATGAAATATCTCCGTCGGGTCGGCGGAACGGAACTTGATTTATCTGAGGGCTGGACATTTAGTCAAGATAATCACATTTATTACTTATGGAATTTCTATCGTCTACTTGGAGCGGGTTTCCCATAGGCGTATCAAGACACCATTGGCGTTGCGTGAGTAGTCGCACGGCATTGGCCTCGTATGCGTTGCCGTTAGCAAGGTCTCCATCCTGATACCACTTGAGCGCCCGCATTGCGAGAAGAAGTGCGGGTCGAGAATGGAGGAGAATCCGGTCGTGGAGGGACGTGATTTCATACGTCCGCTTCCGGTAAACCAGTCGAACCCAAGACCCCGACGGATTGATTTTAATGCGCCGATATTCCGGCTTGGTTTCATCCGACTCGTAAACTCCGAGTAGCGTTCCCGTTGACGTGGAACTATCAAAACTGGACAATCTTATAGTTGAAATCGTGGGGTCCTTCACGACGCCCGTAATACGCGCAACCATCGGGTCGGTTGACGACGGAAGCGCGTAGTTGAAAATTGTCGGGACGCGGAGCCCAGGCTCAACGATATCGCCGACGAGCGTTTGTAACGGCCGGCCTTGCGTATCGAAGCCAAAAACCCGGAGCAACTTTCCGGAGTCACGCTCGTCATCCACGAAGGCTATCAGTTTTGCCGGACACTTAAGGTCTTTGTATACCGGATGCGTTCCGGCATCCGCCCATGTCCAACTGCAACCACAATCCCTAGAGCCGGGGCCATTCAGATGAAACTGGAAAAGAAAATCTCTCCCGTGTGCAGGACGGCCACAAATATTCGCGCTAATCGGGGTTTCAATCTCGCGAGGAAGCGTGACGCAATTCCCATCTACGCAAATATCCACAACTCCGATTAGTGGGTCGATGTCACCGGAAGTCGCGAGAAGCTCAATCGAGTCTGTTAAAAAGCGGAATAATTTCGGCTCGTTGCAATGTCCGGCGATTGTCTTAACGTCATCCCATACTTCCGTTACAATTATCATCAGTAACCCCCGTCTTCCTCGTCTGTTTTGTCAACCTTTTTCTTAGAGAGCTTCTTCATTTCCTTATCAAGCACGTCTCCAGAATCTTCCTCTTCTTTGTCCGGGATATCTTTGCCTTCGGTATCGAGAATCTCAAGGATATCGAGTTCTACCCGCTGAACCGTCTTGTCGCCAGTCTTGCGGTTTTCCTCGGAGCGTTTCTTGAATTTAACCGTCATCGTGCCCTCGTCTGGAAAGCCATAGGGCTTTTCCCATTCGAGATATAACGAGGGGTAAATCGTCTCCGGCATTTTGTCGGATTCACTGGCCGGCATTGGGACGCCCAGGTCCGATGGCTTTTTGCCGAGGTCGATGGGGTATTTTGGTTCGGTTTTGTTGGGCATAGTTCTTAGAGTCCGTATTTGGTCATGAGATGGGCTTCGACGATATTTCGGCTAGGGTCCGAAAGATTCTTTTTCCACAGCATTACCTCGGAGAGTTTTCCGTCGAATCCAAAAGTAGTATTCAGAAAAATACCAAGCCGGGAATTCGCATCCGGGCTAGTCATGGCGCTGGTATCGTTGGTAATGCCCTGAAGAACCCCGTTTACGTATAGTTTTTCCAGCGGTGCCGATGTGCGAACTGAAGACCATAATTCTGGGCTTGTGGTCGCTGGATTATCCGTCAAAAACACCCCGGTGTTGTAAAAACAAATCCGGTTTCCGTCCCATTTTGCAAGCCCGTGTCCGAATCCCTCGCCGTTTTTAAAAAGCCATTCTCGGCCGGATGCCGGAACGGCGTTATCAAACTTGAAAACGATAAAAAGACTATACGTCTGAGTAACCCCAAGCGCGCTAGCTCGTTTTAGAAAGTCATCCGCGCCGTCGAAATCCGCCGCCGGATGCCCGCCGATTTGATTTGTCTTATAGAGCGGACGAAAGCTGGTATTCTCGGCCATGAAATCATTCCCGTTCCCACTACTATCCGGCCACGTATCAATCGGGTCGTTATTTGCGAGTGGAATCGCCGTCAGAGCTTCCGGCGTGAGCCAAAGCACTAGGTCTCCCGGGTCCGGCGGGGAGAATGCAGTTGATTTCGCGCTGGCAAGAAACGCCTGGTCTTTGAAAGTAAACGAAGCCATTAGACGAATACTCCGGCGGCCACTACCACGTCTGCGTCAGTTGTATCGAATGATTTCGCTGACATAATTCCTTGTGTTCCTGCGGGAACAACAAAAGTATTCGTTCCCGAATCAATCGTGTCCCCGACGGGATTCCAAGTCGCGGGCATAGTCACCGTGCGGTCAGAGCCGTCGGCGATAAGACGAACGAATTTCTCCCGCATAGACGCGAGCCAGGTGGAAGTGAAAGTAATATCTCCTGCTAACTCGATAGTGTGGAAGTTTTGAGCAAGGCTAAAATCAAGTTGAACCGCGCCTGCGTAAGCAATATCTGAGTGTGCATCGCTGCCCGCCGGCCCGGTCGCGCCAGTTGCTCCCGTGGCCCCGGTTGCGCCAGTAGCTCCCGGGGCTCCGTCAGAGCCCGCCGGACCCTGCGGACCCTGCGGGCCCGGAGTATCTCCCGCCGGGCCCGTCGGACCTTGAATGCCCTGTGGCCCAACCGGCCCAACTGCGCCGACAACATCCGGCCGAACCTTCTTGGTAACGAAAGAGCCATCCTCCTGCAACTCCGCGATGAATAAAAATCCATCGGGGTGCGGTTGGGTAGACTCGGGGTATTCAGAAATTTTTGCCATGCTAGAAATTTCTCAGGTCGTCATAAATTAGTCCGTTCGTTTGCTCGTCATTAATCGGAGCGCCGAATTCGTCCTGCAAAATCTGCGGGTCATTGTTTAGCAACCTAAATGGCGGAAGCTCGTGCCGAATCCTGTGCGCCTCTTTGATACCGGCCTTCGGCGGGCAGCAGTGTTCAGCGAGTTCGCCATTGACATCGCGGATGATTGGATACGGCGTCATGCGAGCTTGATAAACACTCCCTTTGCTGTGGCAAAATCAATAAGCTGTGTGGCCGTATTTGCGGAGGATTTCGCAAAAAGCTGAATTATCTCATTTGCTCCTGCGGTTGTGATAATCCCGAACACGTAAAAATATTGGAACCGTGTGGCGGAAGAATCTGTATTAACCACGTTGAATTGCTCTGTGTTCGGGATGTCTGCGGCTTGGGTCAAGTTGTGTATCTTGAAATCCCACTCGCGCGTCGCGGCGGAATCGTTACGGCCCCCGAATTGAAACATCACAAGATAGGTGCCAGCAGTCGGTAGAGTAATGTCTAGGTCATTCGTGCCGAAGTCAACCTTGGCGTAGACGTTCGTCATCGTGTAGTCCGTAGAACCGCCGGTTTCCGTTCCGTTAGAATTCGTCGCGGCCGCGCCGGCAGGCCCCGTTGCTCCGGTTGGTCCGGCCGCCCCGGTATCACCGGTGACGCCTTGGTCTCCCTTGTCTCCCTTGAGCCCTTGGTCTCCTTGCGGTCCTATGATGGAAAGCCCGCGAGGGCCCGTAGGAAGTGCCAGAGACCCGGGAACGACAACAGCGGCCGAAGACGGAATTAGTTCGATGAGCGTCGTAAAAACGGTCGTGTTATCGAGAATATCCGTGATGCGAACCCAACCGAGGCTCGTGATAAAAATGGTTTGGCCTACTGAAACAACCGGAGTCGGAATGATTGTAAACTGTGAAGTCGGATTATCGTCGGATGGAGCGTTAAACGCTGAGGTGATGACCGCATAGGCGTTTCGTCCATTCGTGCCAGCCGGGCCGATGGGACCAATTGGGCCCATTTGGCCGATGATTCCGTCGTTAAACAGCCGTAGGAAATAGCAGGCGAGCCCCTCTCCGTCGAGGCGCGGATTGCCGGGTAACCCCACGTCTAGGTCGCACGGTAGCACCCATCGAATTTCTCCATCTATTACAGTTCGTTCAATGCTACCAAAAAATTGACGCGTGAAATTGTCCAACGCGCTCGGCAACGTCTCACAGTCTACGGTATTCGGCGGGCAAGTATTACAGGGGTTGCAATTACCAGTGCCGCGATTTCCGTTGATGCAATCTTGACATAATCCAGAACCGCAATTTACACATCCACAGCTTGAGCAAGACATAATTATTTCTCTGAAAGTGCTTTCAATTTCCCGTGCAGGGTTGCGTGCCGATGCACGAAAAACCAAACGCCCACGAGCGCGACGGCTCCAATAGAGAGGGCCAGCAACAAGGCTTCGTTTCCTACGACGATGACGGGCAAAAACATTAGCGCGAGGCCGGAAGCACACGCGACCGCGCTGGTAGTGACTGACCCCACGACAAGTTTTAACGGAGGATAGACAAAGCTGGCCGCGCCGAACAGGAACACCAACACGCCTAGAACCTGCATCCAGCGCATAGACGCGAGCTTCGCTCCGATTTCGCGCGCCGTGTCTTTCTGCGCGGCTCCGATGACGGTATGGACTTCCTCGGTGGTTTTTCCGTCTTTCGTCTCATGTGTTCGGACATAATCCTGTTTCGTCTCAGTTTTCGGGTTTTGTGATTGTTTAGCAACTACCAGCGTGCCGTCTGTCGACGTATAAGATGAGTGGCCCGGTTCGAGCGGACTTATGCAACCAGTAAGGAACAAAAGCACTAGAGAAAAATACTTCATTCAGTCTTTGAGTTGCGAACTTTTCGCCATTTAGCGAGGATGTATAAAATGGTCGCTACGGCCACGCCGACCTGCCCAACTTTAATTAGTGCGTCGAGGACCGGGCCGGCCTTCGCAAAAAGCTCTGTTATCCACGGAACGGTAACGCCGATAATAGCGGCGGTCTTTATTTTCACCCACTCTGGCATTCGATTCATTCCACCCATAACATTTTATCAATTAAAAAAGGGCCGCCGCCTTGCGACGACGACCCTCCCCACGAATTCTTGGCGATTAGGTGAGAACTTCGCCTACGCAACCGCCTGGGTTGGTGCAATCCTCGGCCTCACACACTCCCAAGGCAGCGAACGTATCCGCCCCAGTGAAGCTGGACGAGCTAGGCACCTCACAAGCTTCCAAGCCAAGGTCAGCCGGACAGCGAAGGGAGAGAATCGCGACTACGTGCTGCGGACGGACTGGCTGGTAAGCACGAGTAATCTGATACTTGTGCTGACCGAAGTCGCCCCACAGGTTGCAATCGTTGTCCATTTCGTAATGCCAATCGAGTTCGCCCATGTAAAGCTGGGGCGCGAATTTAAACGTGCCTTCGCCGGTGTAACGTTCCGGAGTGAGCCGATTAAACGAGTTGTCCGCGAACAAGAAGCTAACTTCCCAGAGCGCAGAAAGCCAAGTCGGATTCGCCTTGGCATACGCCGTGTTCTTACAGGTATTGACGACCGTGATGACGGGGTCGATGAGTGATAGCGTGCCGTCCTCGTTGAAACCGTTAGCCCTAAGGGGCCGCTGGTCGGTGCCGAGAGCGATGCCGCGATACGCGCCGGCCTGCTCAAAAGAGTAGGCAGAGATTGCAACCTCGCCGAGGCGATAGCTGCCTTGCGTCAAACAACAGATGGCGTCCTTAACAGAGGTTTCATTGCGAAACGCTTCGATGATGTCCGAGCTACCGATGAAACGGAAATGAGGCATCCCCTTCCCGCCGGCATCGAACATCTCGGCGAACAGTGCTTCCTTCAAATAGCGAGCAATGGTATGCAACGCCTTGAAGGAAATCGGAGCCGTCGGAGCGATGGGAGCGAACTTGACGCCAACGTCCGTCTCGTTACCGCCGGTGAACAACGAATCGAAATCGTAGCCGATGGCGGCGACGAACTTAGAGGCAGAGCGCAGATACAACTGGGCGCGAATGTCCGAGTTGATGTATTGGGTCATGAGCTTTTTCAGCGAATCCTCAGCAGCCAGGTAGCTGGACTTGAATGCCGCAAAGCCTTTCTTGACGCATACCCGAGGGCCGAGACCGCGTTTCGACTCAAGCTGTGCCGTAAATTCGACGGCGTCCGTGAGGTCTTGAAGACCGACGGTTCCGCAAAGTTCTAGGTCACAGACGAACGTCGGTAGGGCGAGGCTATCGCCGGGTGCGGCTTGCTGCTGAACGGCGGTTCGGATTACATCAGAGATGCCGGAAGGGAAGGTTCCGCCGCCCAGGACATTGATAAAGGGTGAATTTGCCGCTAGCGCTTTCGCGATTTGGCCCACTAGTCGCGCGGAATCTTTCCGGGCTATGTCTGAGAGGTCGGAGGGAGTTATGCAATCTGCCATGTTAAACCATAAATGTTTGAGTCTGAGAGACTCAGGTTAAGTTTGGTGTGGGCGTTTACACGCTCACGGTTTCTTGTCGCGCGGCCAGCCGCAACAAATGGCCTATCTCAACCTAGAACAGTGGCAGAGGATGCTTGAGTTCTAACGGTAAGGTCCACACTTAGGACCAAAAGTCAAGGGGAAAATTTACAGGCCCGAGTTTCCTACAAACGGAAGAACCTCCGATTCCGATGAAAATTTCCTCAAATACCGCGCGGCACTCTCGCATCGCGCCGGAGAATCTCGCAATTGTCCGATTCCCGCGTTGCAGGCATTACAAAGCAGGTCGCGGACCCTCCCTGTTTTGTGACAATGGTCTACGTCTGTCGCCGGGGCGGATTTACAACATGCACAAACCCCCGATTGAGCCGCTAGCATCTGATTAAAAGTGTCTTGCCCGAATCCATATTTAGTCCGGAGGTTTTTATCTCGTCCTCGCAACTTCAGTCGGGGCAGGTTTCTTACGCGATACCCCCTATGATATTCACTGGCGCATTTGCGACATCGGGGATATAATCCGTCCCATCGACTCCTGTCCAAGTTAAAATCGCAGGAATCTTTTTCTTGCCCGCAGTCCCAACACTTTTTCATTGAATTTTTGTTTTTCCTGGAAGGTAACACAGTTCGCCAAAATGCCCGACATGTAAAGATAAATCGACATGGCAGTTGTGCCCTGCTTGAGCCGCGCGTCGCGCCATCTGAACGTCTTCACCGGTTCCTAGCCCGGAATTTCTCCTGGATAGACGAATCGCCCCCTCTAGTTTTTTGGAAATTTCTTCGGAATCCATCGGGCAGTCTGAATTTATTGAGCTAATGATTTCCTCTGCGGCGTTAGTTAAATCATGCTGACTGGGGGTAAACCACTGCCCCCCTGTTCCATCTTGCTTTCGGGCTAAATGAGGGAAGGCCCTCTCTATATCCAAAAAAACTGACCTGTGCACGAGAACAAAACCATAACCAATCCACTCCGTTGCTCTTACCTCGTCTTTAGGACCTTCCGACACCCATTTGTTAAGGCGGGGCCCCTCCGCAAAAACCGGATTAGAGTGATGTGGCCAACGACCTCGATATACGCCGCCGATAAACGTTTTCCCCCGTGAAAGCAGCTGGTCTATGCCGTGCAGTCCCGCAAAATGTTCCGGGAGATTAAATCCCGTGAACGAGTTATATAGAGAAGCACTGCCGAACGGCGGGAGGTTATCGTCATCGAGCCAGAGCGACCATTCTTGTTTAGATTTCAAAAACTGGTCCGCCAATTTGTTGCGGCTATGAAAAACGCATGCATCGCCGAAATCGAGACTAATAGCCATCCTCCGCCTATCATACATAGACAAAAGTGCAAAAGCGGTTCGGGGATTTGTTTGTTTATACCAGGGTAGACAAATCATCACAGAACGGTTCTCGACCAAAACGTTGTTCCTATTCTCACTCATATCATCGGGTCGAAGGAGTTGTAATAAGGGAGTTTCGCATACGCGGGGGGGATTCTCTCGGCGACTTCCACAACACACACATAGTGTGTCGATAGGTCCAGATTCGAGCATGCGTATTCCCTCCCCTCTCTGAATAGCTTTGCGACGTGTTCGGCATCCTCCCGACGAGGGAACGGCCCAATCGAATTTATAGCCGGGAATCCCTTTTCAAATCCCCAAACCAATTGAACAAAATATTTTGTGGACGGACCTACTCGACCTTGCTGAGACGGCCAATGGGGATTAATGCCAACTACGAGTTCAATACCCGTCACCCCGGTTTCCAACGGCTTAGGAAATAGATGCTCCGCTTCCCTAACACAGTTCATCCAATACTGGTCGGGGAATTCTTCAATGTGCGGACACTTTTTCATCGGGACCCCATCTTCTCCCTGAACAGATTGTCAATCGCGACAACACTCGGCACGTTGACGTTGTCCGTAATCGGATTCGACACATTGTCAGGCTTCGCAGAGGGGGTCAGCCGGGCCGTGCTTGCGCCCTTGACCTTCTCGTATTTCGCATTCACGTCCTTGAGGTCAGATTCGAGCTTTTTGATTTTCTCCGTGCTATCCGCCGTGATGCGCGCAATGTCCGTGCGAGCTTTCAAAAGCTGCACATATCCGACAGCAAGTAGACTGCGCAACTCGGGGGAGTTATCCGCGACGGCCTGCGCCAGGAATTCGTTCGACTCCTTGACAAGCTTGTTGTGCGACTCAACCGCAGATTTCTCCGCCGCCGTTGCGCCGTCTTTGGCCTTTCGCTCCTCAAGCCAACCAAGTTGCGGGGAGAGTTCCTTAACCTTGAGTTCAACCTGTTTATTATGCTGCGAAACAACATCCGTTTGAGACGCCTGCTTATTCCGCAAATATTCATCCGCGTTAGCCTTGGCTTCGGCAACCGCTTTGTTTTTCTTTTCGAGAACATTCTCGTTCTCGATGATTTTGGCATCGACGAAACGTTTAAGACGCCCATCCATTTTAATCGAATCCCAGTCCACTTCAGCAGGGCCGCCGAGTGCCTTGATTTTAGTAATGTGTTCGTCGGTAAAACCGTCGGTCTTGAGTCGCGCGTAAATCGAGTCGGTATTATCTGCAATCGTCTTGTCGAAGGTCTTAAATTCTGGGTCCGCCTCCACGTCAAGCTTGCGGCGAAAAGACCGCAGTTCCTTCAACTCGTTTTCTAGTTCGACCGGGATTCCGTTACCAAGCTTGGCCGTGAGTTCGTCGCGTTCTTTCTTTAGCGCGTCGCGTTCCTGCTCCGCAGCGGCCACGCGCTCGCGCGCCAGCGTCTTCAGCTTGTCAAAAGATTCATTAGTCTTCGGCTTACTATATGGAGGGAGCGCAATCGTGTCGAAGTCATCAGCCGGGGTCGTCTTATCCCCCGCAGGCAGGGTTTTGTCATCCTCGACTGGCTTAGTCTTAGTCTTGTCATCCTCGACTGGCGCGGCCTTGTCATCTTCGACTGGCGTGGCCTTGTCATCTTCGACTGGCGTGGCCTTGTCATCTTCGACTGGCGTGGCCTTGTCATCCGGCGGCGAAGTTTTATCGACCGTCTTCGCTGCGAACATTTTATCTAGTTCAGCGGCGGACTCGGGGTCGATAGATGGTTGGCTATCAAAACCGGGAATTGCGGACAATTCTCGGAGGTCAGATGATGGGGTTGTGGGCATAGTTTATCGAGGGTTTTTGCCGTCCCAGTGTTGCTCTAAATCGAGGTCGGGGTAGGCTTCGGTCTGTTGGGGTTGTGGTCGGAAATCGTTAGGTGCTTCCACGGTTAGCGAAACCAGCATGTCGAAAATTGTCTGCGCACCTTTCACCTCTCCGGCTCGAACAAGCGTTTTGTTTTTGTGCTCGCCGTCGAGGAGGTCGGGAATACGGCTGTGTAAAATGTGCAAGACTTTCTCGCCGGTCTTACCCGAGAAAAATTCTTTTAGGAAACTGGCGTCAGCGGAATCCCAAAGAATTCCCTTTATCGTGGGAGAGAACATAATTAAATAGGGGACGGCGGTTCGGTCGAAATTTGTCCGGCTCCGACGGCCTCGGAGGCTTGTGTAGACTGTGCGGAAAGTTGCGCGGCCTGTTTTTGCTGTTCCGCAAGTTGGATTAGTTCTGCCATCGCGCCACGCAGCTTCGTGATAATTTCTTTCGCGGGAGCCAAGGGTTGCTTCGGCGTTCCGGCGGCTTCGGCAGCTTGAAGGTGCGCCTCGGCATGTTTTAGCAATGCGGCGAGCGTGTCGACTGCATGCGGGTCGGTAGACGCGGCTTGAGCCGCGCCGTCCATCGACGGCATGAGGACTTGCAAGTGGACGATGTGATTATCACGCGGTGACACTGGAACCTCGGCACCTTGGCCGGCGATAATAAGAAGCTCCAATTGCTGCAATCGAGTTTGCTCCGCAAGCACGGTCGGGTCTTCGTCCGGAAGCAGCACGGCCTTGGCAAATTCTTCGTTGACTTGCGCAGAAACCTTTCGCATCTGCAATTCCTTCTGATTATATAACGGATTGCCAGCGGCTTCAGTTGCCGCGATAACGATTTGCTGGCGTTCGAGGTCCGTATAGTCCTTGACCGTTTCCGCAACGGGTTTCTTCGCAAGCCGGCTCAATTCCTCGCGCGTCATCACCTTGAGCAATCTTTTCTGCATCTCCTTTGCATCGTCCTCGGACGTATCCGGGTCGCACAGTCGTTTTTGCAGGGTCGTCATCATGTCGGCGAACTGATTCAAAAATCGCCCGATGATGGTATCGCGGGATTGTTCCTCCCGCGCGGCAAACAAATCTACCTGCGCCTTAGTCACGCGCTCGCCCTCAAAAACCTTCGGCGTGGTTGCACCAGCCATTTGGTCGAGCAGCCCGGTTAGGAATGCGTCGAGTTCCAAAAACGGCTTAACCTCCGCGTCAAGTTTCTTTTCAACGACCGTAAACCCGGCCCCAATGAGAATCGCGTTGCCAACGATGCTCATCTTGAAGCGCTGCAACTGCTTTTCGTCTCCTTGAATAATAATCTTGCCGGACAGGTTCAGCCGGTCCACTACCTCATTGCGGGCGCGGTCAAGAATGCCGGCCATCGCGTAAATTTCGCGCCCGATTCCCTTTGACCCGTGCATCGTTCCATTGCCCTGTTGGAAACTGAAAAACGAGACGGCGTCAGCCATGCTGTCGTATTGGTCATGGCTTACAAAAAGCTCCACGAAATCGTGAGAGTCGAAGACATAGTGAGAAATCTTCCCGGTAATCTCCGTCGCGAAAAAATGCCAGAGACAAACTGCGCGAGCACCGGCTTCGTAAGACGTGCCGACGACAGATTCGCGAATCATGTCCTCGTAAGCTCGCTCCGGGTTTTTTTGGTCGGAGCGTCGGTTTTCCGGCATCGCGGAATTAATCGCAGCGACAGTTTTCGGAATGTCCCAGCCTCGGTCGGATGCCGTTTCCTTATCCGAAATAATCATTGCGAGTTCGTGAATGAGAACCTCCTCGCGGAGTGCAACAACCTGCGCAAAGTTCGGCAGTTGCCTAGTCCCGGTTGGGATGAAAAACTTATCCTGCCTGAAAAACTTGGGGAACCAATGAAATTCGTCGAGTTGTGCCAGTGCCGCGTAGCCGAACAGCGCGTTTTCTTGGCCGAGTTCGGAAAGCAGAGAACGCCATCCGGGCCGTGCTCGGCAAGTCGAGGTGACTTCTCGTCGAAACGCTTCCGTCTTTATGGCGGCACCCGGTTCGTCGTCAGGAAGCGACGAGTTAGTAAGGTATTTTACGCCTTCAATCGCTTCGACAAATCGCGGTGCGACCTTGTCAATGAGCATTGGCAGAGGTTTAGTCGTCATATTGGCCTTCCACGAAAGACCCTCAGCCTCTAACTGAGTTTGTGAATAGGGGCGCTCCGAATTATATTTTGCCATAATTCGGGCGTTTTTAAGATTTCTTTCTTTGTTAGCAATTTCAAGAGTAGTAATTATGGATTTCGCTTGGGCGGTGTCAATAATCGAACGGTTTCTTGGCTTTACCTGATTGGAGAGATGTGGGGACGCAATCGCGCCGACGTAGTCGTTTTGGTCATCCGTCATCGGCGGATAAGAGGGAAATTCAATCGCTGCCATAATACTTTTGTTCCGCCATTTTTCTCGCGGCTACTGCGTCTTCGATTCGGGGGAAGCATCCGAGCCTTATCTCGACGCCCTTAACACCGATTGACGCCATCCAACCATTACGATGTCTCGCAAAAAATACCCCGACAAACCCAGAAGTATTATCTTTGTGGGCTTTTCCTCGGAGCGAAAGTCCAATCTTTTCTTTCATCTCGGGGGAGAGAATCCTTCCGAGTTGGCTTAGGCGAATCCTTTCGCAGGACTCCGCAGTGCGTTTCTTTCCCGAATTCGCACGACTGATTTTTTCTCGAATCCCGGAAGATAGAGGTCTTCCAAAATTAGGGTGTCTAGAGCCGGATTTCGCGACGCTCATCTTTTTACGAGTTTCATCCGAAACCTTGCCAATACCCTCTCCTCCCTCAGTCGTATTTACTAAATTAAATCCAATCGCCCGAAACACCTTTATATATTCTCGCTCCCAAAATTCCCACTCCGATTCCGGCACTTCATCCAAGATTTCAAGCTGTAAAGATAGGCCCCGCGCGGGCAGTGAACGAATCCAGCATCCCCGGTGACATCTCTCGCTAGTTCTTGGATGCTCCTCGAACCTCTGAAAAGGGTCGTTGGATTTCCCGACATACCGAATCCGAGTCGAAAAAAACTCGCCGTGGGCAAGTTCCTTCAGGGCATAAATATATGTCGTATCTGGCATCAAGTTAAGGTCCACAAAAAAGCGTCTCGGTCAAGGGTTTACCTATTAGTTACAACCCATTTGTGTCGGGGGCAGCGTTCTGTGCTGAGTTGAGCCTTTAAGTCTATAAAACAGGTGCAATCAAGGCATTGCCTAGCAGTCGGCTCGAATGCCGGGCAGGGAGGCGTCTCGCCCGGCTTGCCCTCGCACGCCTCAAGCCGTTGGCGAACCGACGACTCGTCTAAAAGCAGCGCGTCGCCCTTCACAATAGCCTTTATCACCCGGCAGGCCGATTTTACCGTGTTTTTTACGTCCGGGGCCTTCATTTTCTCCAGCAATTCGCCGGCAGTGCCAGATTTGCGGACGGGTCTTGAGAAATATGCACGCTTGTCGAGGTGTCCTCACCCAAAACGCGGCAGCCCTTCAACTTTTCACCAATAGACGAGCTTCCGCCAAACAAAATCTGCTTGGCTGTCTTCCGCATAGCTTTGCACGAGCCACAGACAGATGAAAAAGCCTTTTGCATCGGGCATCCGGCGCAGATTGCGGCTCGACGGCGGGCCTCCTCGCGAGGGACGGGTTGGGCTCCGCCGACGCGGCGCAGGCGAAGGATGCTGACCAACCATTGTGTGATTGCCCGCGAGGATGCCCGAGAAAATTCATTCGCGGCGGCAATAGCTCGCTGCGCCGGGGGTGACGGTTTTGCTTCTTGACAATATTCTGGCTGACGCGCGCAAACTTGGTCGAGGATTTCCTGTTCTGGGTCTCCGGGCGGTTGTCCCGCTCGCTTTCGATAGGACCGCAGGCGGGCCGCGACATGCTCCCATTGGTCTCCTCGGAACTTCACGCCATCGGCGTCTAAGAAATATTTTCCGCCGACCGGCCGAAGAAATGTGTTAAATTTTTTCATTACAAATCAAGCTCCGAGAATCTGTTCGTGATATCAATGCGAACCTCGTCGCCTGAATAATAGTCGTCGTCGTCATTGCTCCCGGCTAGCGTATTTTCGGAACTCATTCCCAACACCACGCCCGAGGCTTTGCGAACTGCCTGCACCAACAAGGAAACCGCGTCGGCGTCGTCGGGGGACTTGCCTTGGTTCCGGGATTTGTAGTCCGGCTTCGGCTCCACCTTGGAAAATTTCCCGGTCGCTCGAAAAAGCCGGCCGGTCATCTGCGGGTAAAGCTCGGAGGTTTCAAGCGCGGGCATAGCCTTGAGATATCCGAACTCAATAAACTTACGCAGCGCGAACATTAACTCGCTCTGCATGCGGTCATAAAGCTTGTATGCCACGTCGGAATCTTCTACCATGATTCGAGTCTCGGATGCGCTTTCCGAGTAATTCACGCCGGTAATTCCGACCCCCCATTCATATTTCATAAGGTCGAATACGCCCTGCATGTTGCCGGTTCTGTCGAGTGCCAGCCATTCCGGAGAAATCCCGAGAGTTTTCGCCAGCCGGACGATTTCGTTCTTCATCGCGACGGTATCGCCCTTCGGCAAAAGGAAAATCTTGTCGAGTTGAAGCGCATATCGTGGATAGGCGCGGCCTTTATTGTTCTTAAACATGACGGTACGCCCGTTCGGATATTGCAACGTCGGCGGAAATTTCACGCCGGTTGCCATGCCCCACTTCCCGGAAGCAAACCGGGCCGAGTCTCCGCCTTCTAGCGCGCCGTCCACCCCTCCACAGGGGCGAGGGTTTTCATACCATACAAACTCCGCTTTGAAATCGTCTAACATGCCAACCGGAATAATCGACAGAACGGTGCCGAGTGGCGGAAAACATCCTCGCGCCATAGCCCAGTAGCCGGGCGTATCGGTGCCTCCCGAATTGCGAATGATTTGGTTAAAGCCCTCTAGCGTTTGCAGCCCGGGGTAGATAACTTTCCCGGCCTTTACGTTCTCACTGTATTTCGCGTCGAGGCGCACGACAAACCAGCCGCGCGTGGACTTCCATTCAAAGTGAGTGTCCGGGTCAAACGATGGCCAGCCAAAAGGCGGCTCACAACGTTGCCCTACGAGGTCATTCTGGTCGGTGGGATTAAACGCGCCGCCAACCTTGAGTTCATCGCCGGACATATTCGACATAATATTGTCGAGGTCGCGGTGAACGCCGGCGGGGATATTTGCGATTTCATCGAGGAAAACAAATAGCCTCGACATATCCCCGAAAATCGGGTGCGGGGTCTTTCGAGGTATACGCTTCACGCCTTGCAAACGTCCAGCGGCTTTTTTTCCAAGCGGAATCACAACACCCGTGATAGAGCCCTTGCGCGCCCTCTTATCAAGACCGATGTAAAGTTTCCCCACCTCGCCGGGCAACGGAATCTTGCTGGTTTTGTGCAACGTTACCAAGTGCGTGAAAAGATTATCTTCCAAATGGGTCTCGCTAGGGCCGAGAACCTTGATTGTAGTATATTCGGGGTCTCGAATCCATTGCAGGAAAAGCCAAACCGCCGAAGAAAAAGATTTACCCATCGACCCGGCCCCCATGAACAGCATGAAATTATTATTTTCCCATGCATCCCATACTCTCCGCACGCATTCCGGCTCAGCCGTGAATTGAGTCGGGCCCCATAGCAACCGAGCGGCATCTTCTAGCCCGTCGTTATTAAGGCAAAAATGTAGGAGAATATTAAGCAACGTGTATGCGTCCGCTTTTTTTGTCGGGTCCGGAACCTTCGCTCCGGTGGAGCGCACCCATTCTGCCACTATCTTCGCGGCCTCAAATGGCTTGTCCTCGTGCAATAGCACGCTGACATCGGCGACGAGTTGTTTTTGCGGTCCGTCAAGGAGCATCTAAAATCCTCCACGGCTCCCGACGAAAAATGTCGCAGTCCCAATCACGAAACCGATTGAAATACTCGTCCCACTCATACACCAACGATTCATGGCCGTCCCGAGCATAGAACTTTTTTATGTCGTCCGCAACTTCTCGCGTGACGCAAGGGTAATGGTTGCAGACAAAAATCATCAGCTTGCATTTCTCCGGGTCTTCGTTCCAATCCACGTTCGGCATTTGGGTGGCTTCCAGCCACGCTCGCCGAATCCACTCGATTTTCTGCGGGCAGTAAATACGAATTGGCTCCTCCGGTCCCGGCGTATAAGGCCGTGGATATGTTCCGTCAGCTAGTTCCATGCCGCGTGTTGGGATTCGTCAGAAAGTCTTCGTAAGTCTCGTGAAAAGCCCACTCGGGGTTTATTCGGGGTTCCCATCCTAGCGCCCGAATCTTGGAGTTGTCCATTAACTTGCGAAGCACTCCAACTGGTTGGTTCGGGTCAAAAATAATTTTACCGCGATAGCCGACGACCTTGGCCAGCGCGTGGGCGAGGCAATCGACGGACCATTCTTCGCCGGAGCCGGTGTTGATTGGTTCCACGTCATCGTATTTTTCCATCACGGTGATTAGAGCGCGGGCAAGGTCGGCGGAATAAAGCAACTCCCGACGCGCGGTGCCGTCGCCCCAAATCACAAACTCTGGCGCATTCTCGCACTTCGCTTTGTGCAATCGGGCGATTAGTCCAGGCACAAGATGTCCGTCGGTTTCGTGAAAGAAATCCTTGGGCCCAAAAAGATTGCACGGCTGCGCAGAGACAACATTCAACTTGCCGGCGCGCTTGAGGTATTGTCCAAGTTTGATTCCGCAAAGTTTCGCGAGCGCATATCCCTCGTTAGTTGGTTCTAGAGGGCCCGTCAGCAGCGAAGACTCCTTGATAGGCTGCTCCGCATTTCTAGGATAAATACAGGAGCTTCCGAGAAACAAAAGTTTTTTGCAGCCATACTCCGCCGCGCTCAGCGTCACGTTTTCCTGAATGCGCAGATTGTCTACGAGGAATTCTGCTGGGTTGGCGATGTTGGCTCTTATGCCGCCCACTCTCGCCCCGGCCGCAAAAACGTATTCGGGTCGGTGACAGGAAAACCACCATCTAACCGAAATCGGGTCACAAAGGTCCACTTCATTGCGCGATACGCAGAGAATATTAGCGTGCCCCCGCTGACGAAGTTCGTGAACAAGCGCGGAGCCGACTAACCCTCTGTGGCCGGCTACAAAAATTTTTGAATCCCTCTCCATATTAAAAGGGGCGTATGGCCTCTACAAATTTATATTTAGGCCAATAGCCCTTGCTGTGCATCGCGAAACCGTAATGGACAAGGGGGCTCGTGCGATACCCGGCATAATCATACAGTGCGCAAACCCCGTTTGTCTTCACCATCCATTCGGGCTTTGGTCGCGCCGTATCCCCCGGGGGTGGGTGGAACATTCTTGCGAGCATTGACAAATCGTCCTGGTGATATACATTAGAATTGTACGCAAAATCCAACTCATCCGGCTTCCAGGAAGCAAAAAGCTCCGCGATATCGAGGAAGTTTTGCGGGACGCCGAGGACCGCCCCCATGTATATGGATTCCGGAGGGGTATCGCAAAGAATTTCCATTTTCCCGGGCTCGGGCGGACGAGGAGCGAATCCGTAATTGAGGACATCATAGTCCGCCAAAAGCACCGGCTCGTTTACACGCTCACCTATGACATACGCGCCAAACCAACGGAGGAAACAGGCAGCCGTGTAGTCCGCAGGATAGGCCGTAGGCTTAGCGTAAAAATGTTCTCTAAAAAATTCATAGCGCGCATGGCCGCGAATATCATTCTCGTCAATCACGAGAGGTTCCCAGCCGGCTTTCCGCCAACTGCGCTCCCAAATTTTAATTAACTCGCGCTGCGATTGGTCAGACCAAAGACCCGGAACGGGGACGTAATATGTGACGACTTTCAGAGTAGTTTTTTCCTCGCAAGTTCTAACAGACTGTTATCTTTCGTGCCGTGCAGCCATCGAATCCCCCCGGCCCGCAGGGCTTCCCATTCCCCCTCATGAAAAGTCGGTCGTTTCCAATGCGACTGAATGCCTGCGATATTCGCCCATTTCTTCAACTCGAATTGGGGTGCGAGTATCCAATCCCATCCTCCCCCTCCGCGCAGCGCAGTTCCGGCCTGCTTCGCAATAAAGGTAAGATATTCTAGGTCTCCGGATATCAGGGTGCAGTCTCCATTGATATGTGAGCCGGACTGACAACGCGCGTTACCTCCGACCATCGCGCCGGCCATCTTAACCCCCTTTTTTGACAGTCGGTCCCATTCACTGTGTAAGTATAGCAAGCCGTCGTTTACGAGTGGGCATGTATCGGCCGCTAAATTCAAAATCGCTTTGTATTTTGGAAGCTTCCCTTTTGAAATTCCCCGTAAGCACCAGTCCATCGCGCCAAAGAACAAACCCCCACAACCGAGCGGCCAACCAGTTTCGTGTCGTTGGGAAATTCCTGTAAAAGTAGTGAATTTTCGGGACACGTAGTTGACCGAGGAAATATCGTGTTTACAATCTCGGCGTGCCACAAAAGCAAAATCGCACGCCCCTGAGCCGGGGGGTTCCAGGTCCGCAAGCAAGCGGGCTAGCCGCATTGCCTGCTCCCGGTCTCCTTTCCAGTAGGAAAGCAAAATCAATATTTTATCCGTCACTATATTTTCCTGGCTATGTTCACCATAAGCCGCCCAAGGGACTCAGTTTCGATGCCAGAATTCGCGTGGTCTTCGATGATTTCGAGGACCGCGCTGACTAGCTCGGGTTTCACGTCCCGGGTCAGTTTGACAATGGGCGAATCCAGATTATCATAATATCCCTCGTCATCCTCTCGCAAATCTTCGACTAGCTTTTCTTTGCCGACCTTATTTGATATGGTTATTCCCATGCTCGGAGCAATTTGTCTCACAATCGCCTCAATATATCGCGGTAACCCCATGTAAAGGGTATATTTCCCGGGCAAACCGATGCCGGAGGTAAGAATCAGCCCTACCGCTTCCTTGACCGTGACGAAATGACGAGCCATGTCACGGTGAGCCAGATTAAAGCTGTGCCCGGTCTCTCGCCGTCTCTCAATGATTTCCACCAGCGAACCGGCGGACCCCAGCACGTTGCCGAGGCGAATCGTCACTGCGTTAGAACAGTTCGCATCGACCCAGGCCTCGGCGAGCTTCTTGCTCGCGCCCATGACGGTGGTGGGCTTTACCGCTTTGTCGGTGGATAGATAGACAAACCGGACGTTATGTTTTTCGCATTTGCGCGCAAGCCAAATCGTCGCTTGGGTATTATTCGCGAAGGCCGAGCGCGGATTTGATTCCATAAGCCCGACATGTTTGTGGGCGGCCGTGTGGAAAACGAGGTCGATGTTGCCCGTTTCGAGCAAAGTGAAAACCTCGTGGGAATACGCATCCGCGATAATCGGTCGAATACACGATGAATCTAGAAGCCGTTGTTGCAACTGAAAAATAGAATCCTCGCCATGTCCGAGAACATAAAGCAAAAGGGGATTCGCTTGGCAAATCCTCCGAGTCAGCGCAGAGCCGATGGACCCGCCGGCCCCGGTTATCAGGATTTTTTTCCCGAGCAATTCTTTGTCGATAGCAGCCTCGTCAAAGATATGCTCGGGCCGGCATAGCAGGCGGCGGTAATCTTTATCAATCATCGTGGCAAAAGAGAGCGGAATGTTTGGTTGGTCCCCGGGTAATCCCGGAGACTTCGTTTACACAGTCTTGCCCCGCTGAATTCCGCTCGTCGGGATTAGCGATTTTCGCTTCGCGCCGACCAGTTTGGGGGACTCCGACTGGAAATTTTGACTCGGGGCCGATTCGTTTTTATTCGTCGGCAATTCCGGTGTCAAAACCGGTGTTTTAGTCTTAAACTACCCGAGTGATTTGCTGGGTTCGGTGCCGGGCGCGACCCGCTAACGCACCGCAAGCCTCAGCGGCCGCGATTTACCACCATGCCCTAGCTATGCCTAGCGTAGAACAGGATTTACCACGCGACTTGTTCCCCCGTTTCGGCGGGAGAAGTTGGCGGCGAGTGCAGGATTTGAACCCACTCCTTCTGGATGAACCAAACGAGCTACTATTACTCCAACCCGCCATATCAAAGAACTGCTACAAAGGTCCGCAGAATGGCCCGAAAGTCAAGACGCTATCGCACCGCCTTGGCGGCGACGAAAATGAACAACACCACGACGGCTACAGCGAAAGTAACCATAAAAACATCAATCATACCTTTATGGTAGCCCCTAGCCGCGATTTGTCAAGTTTAATATTCCTCGCATAGCTTTGCCCCGGGGCAGGGCGTCGCCTATATCCCATTTCACCAGAAATCGGGCAACGCCCGTATCCCCAATGCGCAGTTCCAGACTCGACCCAAATATTGTCATAAGGTCGCAACCACAAATCGCCCGGACTCACGTAATCATCGGACTCCAACAGACGATAGCCGGGCGGAGGTCCGGGAGGTCCGGGATTTCCAGCGGTGTGAATATTTTCTCCTGTAAGGCCTTTCATGCGAGAGTAGAACACACAATAAGTTAATAGAACCGCTTGGATTTCCTCATCAGCTTCCCCGGCAATCCCCAACCAACCAGCACCAGAATTGTCGCTGTGCCATTGCCAAATTTCTTCGGCTTGTCCACTTGAGATGAATAGCCCCACTTCTTTGGCTATCCGTGCGATGCGTTGACACTCCTCGGGATACCGAGTTGGCTCCCCCCTGTTGAATAGCCCTTGATATTCGGAGAGATTCAATATCCAGCCCTCCGTTTCTTGCGTTTACGTTTGCGTTTGAGCGCTTCCCATTCGCCGTCTTCAATCCATGATTGTGGGGTCAGCGGACCCCCGGCCTTTTCGGAGTGTTTTGCATTGCCGGCGGAACCGGCGTTCAGCGAGATGGCGAAGTTTCGTTCACGGGTTGCGCCCCGGACCGAATTGAGAATAACGAGTGTTTCAAGCGAACTCATGCCCGGAATATACGGCATATTTAGATTCAGTCAAGTAGAAAAGATTCCGCCCTTACGGGATGACGATAGCAGCTAGCCCCATTGACAAAATCCCATCGCGCACAGCCCTTCGCACCGCAAATCACACAAAACATGCTGTCAAGCAACGTTTCATATCTAACACACGTCGCACAACTTTCCCCCTGCCTATCGGGGACTTTATTGATTCCGCAATGACGACAAAATTTCATGCATCGACTCCGTGTGTTTCAAGCGAACTCATGCCCGGAATATACGGCATATTTAGGTTCAGTCAAGTGAATTCCATCCGTCGCCCCAGAGCTTTTCCAGACGAGAAAAGTAGTCCTTGTATTCGTAGCAACGATTCCACATGGAATATTTCCGATACGCGCGTTCACGAACATAGGGTCTCCGAATTGCATCGACCTTTTTGGTGGCCCTGACAAAATCCCCAAGATATGAGCACCGGAACCCGGTCTTATCTTGCTCGACCGTTTCCGTAAATCCGCCCCAGTCCGTCGAAATCACAGGCGTCCCACAAAGCTGCGCTTCTACGGAGACACTGTTAAATGGCTCCATGTATAGCGTCGGGCAAAACACTGCCCGGGCTTTCGACATGACTTCGTTGCGAGTTTTCCAATCAACCGCGCCAAGGATTTCATGCCCTCCAGTAATCAGAGACGTATCCCCGTGCCCAATAAATTTCACTTTGATTCTGGCGGCTTCGGCAACCTGACAAACAACTCGAATCCCCTTGCGCTCAATAAATCGCCCGACATATAAAAAATAGTCGTCGGGTTTTTCCTGAAATGGAAATTGGTCCGGGTCGAAAAAAAGCGGAATGACAGTATCAAAAAATCTCCCGTCCCAAACATTCTTGTTCCCATAACAAAAGTGTTGCCACGCGCGACTCTCGAAAACTCTGTGCGGACAAAAGTTTCCTTCATATCCTACGGAGTATTCAACTGGCATCAAGTCAGGATGAAAATCGAAGATTGGTTTCTGAGAAGCCCCGCCGATAGTCAGCAGCATATCTCCCGGCTGCTTGCGGTGTTTAATCTCTGCCGCTGCTCTCGCATTGGATAATTGCCAAAGCGGGAATCGTTCGTCCATCGTTGCGTATTGGTATTCACAATCCCCAAGTAACGAAACCCGCTCTCGTTCAGAAATGATTGGAATGAATTCATCGCAAGGTGCATCACTTCCTTCCGCTCCATAGAGGAAAACTTTATGCCCAAGGTGCTTCATCATTCTGGCGAATCGGTGCCCGGCAGTCGCAAAACCGTCGAGCGAATAATCCTGATTTACTGGCGCATTGGGCAGTCCTAGCAGGTGTAGTCTTCGTGGGGTTGCCATTTATTTCAACGTTTAGGTTAATTTTCTCGCATTGGCGTTGAACCACTTCGCGAGCCGATTTAGCATACGCGCAATCGAGTTCAAGAATAATGCTATCCGCCGTTTCATTAGAAAATCGTAATCACCGTAACTCGTCCTGCCCCACCCGCGCCGCCGGTTCCGCCCGGCCCGGTCGTCGCTGACCCCGCGCCGCCGCCGCCTCCGCCGGGAAATCCACCTTTGCCGCCTTTTCCGCCGGTTCCTGCGCCAGTGTTCGATGCGCCGCCTCCGCCGCCGGCCCCGCAATTAAATGATGTTCCGCCGTCCGCGCCCGTTCCACCTGTTGCTCCGGTGGTTTGCCCCCCTGTCGCTCCACCTCCCCCAGTATATGAAGAACAACTTCCGCCAGTTGCGCCTGGGTTGAAAGCACCCCCGGTAGATATTCCGCCGCCGCCGCCTGCGCCGGCACCATACATAGAGGAGCCCCCATTTCCAGGGACTTCGCCGACGGGGCCTCCGCCGCCTCCACCGCCCCCGCCTCCATACTCAGCTACTCCGCCAGCACCAGTCCCAAAATTTCCCTGTCCTCCCTGTCCCCCGACCCCTGTTGCGGTAATTGAACCCGGCGCTCCCCCCGAAACTGCCGCCACTCCCGCCCCCGCCGCTCCCGCTCCGGCGGACCCTCCTCCGCCTCCACCCACCCCGGATGCCCCGGATGTTGCACCGCTTG
>Ga0184625_10000025_pt1 | contig 31190 bp, 31 predicted proteins | sample PLM3_30_b1_FD_133151 | JGI IMG/M metagenome (GOLD analysis project Ga0184625, IMG submission 133151) | Groundwater sediment microbial communities from an aquifer in East River, Colorado, USA - PLM3_30_b1 | ecosystem: Environmental > Terrestrial > Soil > Riparian zone | place: USA: East River... | reverse complement strand
CATCCTCTCAGACCAGCTACCGATCGTCGCCTTGGTGAGCCGTTACCTCACCAACAAGCTAATCGGACGCGGGCCGTTCCTTCGGCAATAAATCTTTCCCCGTAAGGGCGTATCCGGTATTAGCCCAAGTTTCCCTGAGTTATCCCGAACCGAAGGGCGCGTTCCCACGTGTTACTCTCCCGTCTGCCGCTGACGTATTGCTACGTCCGCTCGACTTGCATGTGTTAGGCCTGCCGCCAGCGTTCGCTCTGAGCCAGGATCAAACTCTCAAGTTGGATGAGAACTTTTCCCGGCTGGTCACGTTTGCGCAGTGACGACGCGGGAAGCGCCGTCACATTGACGAGGTCCACCCACTGATCTTTCGATCAGCGATGTACCTTAAACGTGAACCGCCGATGTCTCTTCCAAAGCCGCCTCTAATGAAGAATTTCTTCTCCACGCGAGAGCGGCCCGCAAGGACTCCGCCGTCCACGTTTCTCTTTCTTCCTATTCACTTTTCAAACAGCCCGGGGACCATGGCGGCCCCCACCCTCCGGTGAGCCGGAGAGCCGGCGAAGCTCGTGCATCCGAGAACTATCGGATACCGATTCACTGTTCCAGTGAGGAGCTTCAGAGGCGCGCAATCGCGCCGTAAGCGGACGGCGCGCCGATGGGTTGTATATAGGCGTTGCCCTCTCGCATTGTCAACCGAAAACGGCCATTTCCTTGGCCCACATGGCGGTATCCGACGTCCGAAAAAAAGCGGGCGCCCAATTGATAAACAATGCCTTAATTCATTATGCGCCGCACTGAGGCCATATTCCTGCGTCGTCCTTGGGGGCCTTTTCGAGGGACGGAATCGCAACGGGGGCCTTCAGCCGCCGTCAAATCAGGCCAGTTAGTACAGGTTCGGGTGCCGTCGTTGACGCACCATTGACCAACCGGCATCGTGCCGGACAGTTGATTTGAACGGCCTGCCGACGACGCTTGGGGGATTTGTTGCGGCAAGCTGCCTTCGATCCGAGGCGCATGGGGACGGCGAGCTTGGACCAAACACGGTCGCGCGGCGCAATTCGATCACGGCAGGCCGATGCCATCGAGCTCGGCAACGAACCGCCGCTGTCGGTCGACGGCGGCTCGAGTGGCTTCGTCGATCGCCGCCGCGTTTCGGTGCAATGGTTTGCCGGCACGATCATGACCGCGCTCTGCGGCGCTGCTCTCATGGGCGGCGCCGTTTTCACGTCGCTCGACGGGGAAACCAATTTTGCCGCGTTGCCCGAGCGTGTTGAGGTTGCGTTGCGTGGCGCGCTTGGCGGTGCCGTCGAAAAAGGCGCGCACAAGAGTGACCGCTTGCCAACCGCCGAAGAACCCACCTTCGCCCGCCAGGTCATCCGCGTCTCCACGATCAACCGGGTCGGCAACCATGAAGTTGTACGCGTTCGTCCATTTGTGCGTATCGCCGGAAACCTGTCGCTGACCGTATCCGATCTCTCCGCCAATATCCCGCCATTCAACCCGCAAAGACTTCTCGCTGAAACGACGCCTGGCAACGCCACGGCAAACGACGGACCGGCAGCCGAGCCGGAGGCCGAAGTGGCCTTCGTGATGCGCGAAATGGCGCCGATCATGCCGAAGCTCAAAATTTCGCTGCTGACGCCGACGGAAGAAGTCATCGCACGGGTGCGAGAGGCTTCCGAGTGGAGCGACAAGGCCGCCAATCATCTCCCGGTGGCCGCCAATATCACCGGAATCAAGCTCGCCTATGCGGGCGACGGGACTGTCGATCCCTATGCAGGGTTCGAGGCGCGAATCGTTCCCGAGAACATAACGTTGCTGCCGAAGACCACGACCCAGACAACCGGCGGGAACGGTCTCAACGAGAAGCTGGTCGTCGCAAAGAAGGGCGATAGCGTCGTCAGCATTCTGCGCGACCTCGGTTCTATGCCTCCCGATATCAGTGCCATTGCGCGAGTGCTTGGACCTCGGAGTTTCGACGGTGGCATCAAGGAAGGTCAAAAACTGCGCATCCTGATGGCGCCGGTCGCCGGTGGTCAGCGCTTGCAGCCGATCCGTGTGATCATCGCCTCTGATTCGGGGATAGATGCAGTGGTGGCCCTCGCGGACACCGGCAAATACGTGTCCGTCGATGTAAAGAATGTCGAGACCGAGGTCGCGGAAAATTCAGAAGACAGTGACGAGAACGACACCTCCGGTGTGCGTCTCTATCAAAGCATATACGAGACTGCGCTGCGCAACCGGATACCCCGTCCGATCATCGAAGACCTGATCCGCATCTACTCCTACGACGTCGATTTCCAACGCAAGGTACAGCCCGGCGATTCTTTCGAGGTGCTCTATGCCGGTGAAGACGAAACGCCGGCCCCCGATAGCCGCAACGATGTGCTGTTTGCCACGCTGACCGTCGGCGGCGAAACAAAGAAGTTCTACCGCTTCCAATCACCGGATGACGGAGTCGTCGACTACTACGACGAGACGGGCAAGAGCGCGAAGAAGTTCCTGGTGCGCAAGCCGGTGCTCGCCGGCATCATGCGCTCGGGGTTCGGTCTGCGCCGGCACCCGATCCTCGGCTACACCAAAATGCATACCGGCGTTGACTGGGCGGCGCCGAGCGGCACGCCGATCTACGCTTCGGGCAATGGCGTCGTTGAGAAAGTCGGGTGGGAATCCGGCTACGGCAAATACATCCGCGTCCGCCATAACAACGGTTATGAAACCGCGTATGGGCACATGACCGCCTACGCCCGCGGTATGAATGAGGGTACGCGGGTGCGACAAGGTCAGGTGATCGGGTTCGTTGGATCAACCGGCCTCTCCACTGGCTCGCACCTGCACTACGAAATCCTGGTCAATGGTCGCTTCGTCGACCCGATGCGCATCAAGCTGCCGCGTGGACGGGTGCTCGAGGGTCCATTGCTGACGAACTTCGACAAAGAGCGCGAACGACTCGACGGCATCATGGCGCGCAAGCCCGCGCGCGTGGCATCAAGCACGCCCGCAACGCGATAATGCAGGCTTAAATACTGCAAGCGCATGGCCGGGCACGACCCGGCCATTTGATTCAAGGGAAGTGGATTTAAACGAGATCACCGGGCCAGGGCGTTTCGCACGGGCCCGGTGATGAACCGAAAGCAATCGTATTTAGGCCGCCTGAGCGACCTTGCCGTTGAACGTCAGACCCAACTTGTCGCCGGAGATTTTTACTCTCTCGCCGTCCTTGATCTTCCCGGCCAGGATCATTTCGGCAAGCGGGTCCTGCACCCACTTCTGGATCACGCGCTTTAACGGGCGTGCGCCATAAGCCGGATCCCAACCTTTGTCGGCAAGCCAATCGCGCGCGCTCGGGTCGAGCACGATGACGATCTTGCGGTCATCGAGCAGCTTTTGCAGGCGCGCGATCTGGATGTCGACGATGCGCCCCATCTCCGCCTTCTTAAGGCGATGGAACAGGATGATCTCGTCGATACGGTTAAGGAATTCCGGCCGAAAGACCGCGCGAACGACCGCCATCACCTGATCCTTCACCGCGTCGGTATCCTGACCCTCCGGCTGATTCACCAGAAATTCCGAGCCAAGATTCGATGTCATCACGATCAGCGTGTTGCGGAAATCGACGGTGTGGCCTTGCCCGTCAGTCAAGCGGCCGTCATCGAGCACCTGCAGAAGCACGTTGAAAACATCTGGATGTGCTTTCTCGATCTCATCGAAAAGGATGACCTGATAAGGCCGGCGCCGTACTGCCTCGGTAAGCGCGCCGCCCTCGTCATAGCCGACATAGCCGGGAGGTGCCCCGATCAGCCGGGCAACCGAATGCTTCTCCATGTACTCCGACATGTCGATTCGGATTAGCGCGTTCTCGTCGTCGAATAGGTATGCCGCCAAAGCCTTTGTGAGTTCGGTTTTGCCAACACCTGTTGGCCCCAGGAACATGAAGGAGCCGATCGGCCGGTGCGGATCCTGTAAGCCCGCCCGCGCGCGTCGCACGGCAGTCGAAACTGCGCGCACGGCGTCCTGCTGCCCGATCACGCGCTTGGCAAGCTCGTCTTCCATGCGCAGCAGCTTTTCCTTCTCCCCTTCGAGCATCCTGTCCACGGGCACGCCGGTCCAACGCGATACCACTTGGGCTACGTGGTCGGCAGTCACGGTCTCCTCGACCATCGCGCCTCTGGCTTCGCTGGCCTCGATCGCCTTGAGCTTTTTCTCAAGCTCGGGAATGCGGCCATAGGCAAGTTCACCGGCGCGCTGGAATTCACCGCGACGCTGTGCATTGGCAAGCTCGCCGCGCAGCTGGTCGAGCTCGGTCTTCAGCTTTTGCGCGTCAGAGAGTTTTTCCTTTTCGGCCTTCCAGCGGCCGGTGAGGTCAGCCGAGCGTTTTTCGAGGTCTTTTAGTTCGTTATTCAGACGCTTGAGGCGATCCTTCGAACCGGCATCAGACTCCTTCTTCAATGCCTCCTGTTCGATCTTCAAACGCACGATTTCCCGGTCGATCGAATCCAGCTCTTCAGGCTTGGAATCGACCTGCATCTTCAGCCTCGCCGCCGCCTCGTCGATCAGATCGATCGCCTTGTCGGGCAGGAAACGGTCAGTGATATAGCGATGAGACAGCGTCGCGGCGGCGACGATTGCCGAATCGGCAATGCGCACACCGTGATGCTGCTCATATTTGTCCTTCAGCCCGCGAAGGATCGAAATCGTATCCTCGACACTTGGCTCCGACACGTAGACCGGTTGGAAACGTCGGGCGAGCGCGGCGTCCTTCTCCACGTGTTTCTTGTACTCGTCGAGCGTGGTCGCGCCGATGCAGTGCAATTCGCCTCTTGCAAGCGCCGGCTTGAGCAGATTGGAAGCGTCCATGGCGCCGTCGGCCTTGCCGGCACCCACCAATGTGTGCATTTCGTCGATGAACAGAATGATGCCGCCGTCGGATGACGTGACCTCCTGCAAAACCGCCTTCAATCTCTCTTCGAATTCACCGCGGTACTTGGCGCCTGCGATCATGGCTCCGAGATCCAGCGCAAGCAGCCGCTTGTCCTGAAGACTTTCAGGCACGTCGCCGTTGACGATGCGCAGCGCAAGGCCCTCAACGATTGCCGTCTTGCCCACGCCCGGCTCACCGATCAGCACGGGGTTGTTCTTGGTCCGGCGCGACAGCACCTGGATCGTGCGACGGATTTCCTCATCACGACCAATCACCGGGTCGAGCTTGCCGTCCCGGGCGGCCTGCGTGAGGTCGCGCGCGTATTTCTTCAGCGCGTCGTACGCATTTTCCGCGGACGCAGAATCGGCCGTGCGGCCCTTGCGAAGCTCGTTGATGGTTGCGTTGAGGTTCTGCGGAGTGACGCCGGCTTTTGCGAGGATTTTTCCTGCCTCGCTGTCCTTCTCCAGCGCGAGTGCCAGCAATAGACGCTCGACGGTAACGAAACTATCGCCAGCCTTCTCGCCGGCCTTCTCCGCCGCATCGAATACCCGCGCCAGCGCAGGATCGAGATAAATTTGCCCTGCGCCGCCGCCGCTGACTTTCGGTCGTTTGGCAAGTGCAGCTTCTACTGCCCGCAGGGCCTGCCGCGATTGTCCACCCGACCGGTCGATCAGACCGGCCGCGAGCCCTTCAGGGTCGTCGAGCAGAACTTTAAGCAGATGTTCGGGGGCGAATTGCTGATGGCCTTCGCGCAAGGCCAGCGACTGTGCGGATTGCACGAATCCGCGGGCGCGATCAGTAAATTTCTCGAAATTCATAGCCTAACTCCCTCGGCCCAAGGCGGCGCCGGTAAAATCCGGGCCCCAAAAGAGGCAGCCCAGTTCGGCTATTATGTGGGTGTGTTTATTGCAGTTTGAAGAGCCCATTTCGCTGTTGTAGGTCAGCATTAATGCCTCCCAGAGCCGTCGAAACTGGCCGGTAATCAATGACATCTGAGCCTGCCTCGGTCCACGCCATTTATCGGTACCCGGTCAAAGGACTGTCGCCGCAAGCGCTGGCGCGGACACCGCTCTCGGTCGGGCAAACCATCCCGGCGGATCGCCTCTACGCCATCGAAAACGGGCCTTCCGGCTTTAATCCTGACGCGCCGTCCTATTTGCCAAAGCAGCGCTTCCTGATGCTGATGCGCAACGAACGGCTGGCGTCGCTGCGCACGGAATTTGACGAGGAAAGCCACACCCTGACCATCCGGTGGGAAAATCGCGACGCCGCGCGCGCCGATCTGCGAACCAGGGAGGGCCGGCTGGCAATCGAGGCATTCATCCGCCGCTTCATGCCGAAGGAACTATATGGACCGCCGAAGGTGCTTATCGGAAAAGACGGCCACAGCTTCTCGGATGTCGCAAGGAAGGTGGTGTCGATTATCAACCTGGCCACGGTGGCGGCGGTCGAGAATGCGGCCGGAGCACCGGTCAATCCACTGCGCTTTCGCGGCAACCTTTATGTCGCGGGTTGGCCTGCATGGCATGAGTTCGATCTGGTCGGCAGCGTGCTCGCGGTCGGTAAAACGGCGCAGTTGAAAATCGTCAAGCGGATCCAGCGCTGTGCCGCCACCGATGTCGATCCTGACACCGGCATCCGCGACCTGACCATTCCTCGCACGCTCGTGGAAAACTTTGATCACGCCGATTGCGGCGTCTATGCGGAGGTCACGGCAACCGGCGACATCGCCGTCGGCGACGCCATTGTTCCCGCCGCATAAAGCGACGCCCCGCTCAGTGGAGCGGGGCGTCAAACGATTCCTTGATCGGTACGATGCGCTCAACCGCCAGGCAACACGTAAGCATGGATACGCCCGGCCGGATAAACCGATTCGGCGACGGTGCGGTTGTGGTTGCCGGAGACAATGATCGGGTTGCCGTTCGGATCGATACCGCTGACAACGCCGACGTGGCCGCCGCCACGGCGCCCCATCACTGCGATGGCGCCGACCTGAGGACCGGCCACACGTGTGCCGTAACCCGCATAGGCACTGGCGAGATTGCCGCCGCCCGGATGGCCGGTGCGCTTGAGGACCAGATCCATAAAGGCGCCGCACCACAAGCTCCCGCGTCCGGTGGGGTTCGTGCCGATGTATTTTCGTGCCTCCGCAACCAGCGGATTGCTGGTCTGGCCGCCATAGGCTGAGTTCGAGTGCGCCTGGGCGCGGGCATAGGCCGAAGACCGGCGTACCACACGGCGGCTCCGGCCAACTGTTTCGTCGGGGCGCGTTCTGACACCCTGGCCGACGTTGTCGGAATAACGCATATCGCGATCGGCCCCGGCCAATGGCTGGTTTGCAACATCTATGGCCTGCGCGGCACGGTGCCGATGATGGTGGACGGGTCTTGCGAAAGCTGAGGTTGCGAGAACCGCAACCGCCGCCGAACAGAACAAAATCGTCGCCCGTCTGGTATTATTTGCATTCATCAGGTTAGTCCCCTTATCTATTCAAGCAATGCGCCCACGCAGGATAGACTCTGCGTAAGGCGCGACGCTGTAACGCCGCCCGCATATGGCATTTTCATGATCGTTGGAAGGTCATTTCGCGGAACGCATAGCGGCTATTCCATAGGGAATACCTTGAGTTTGAAGACTATACGCTTGTTTTCTGGATGTATACTTCCTGTTTCTTGAAAATACTGATATGGTCAAGATTAATACTTAATGGCAAAGAAAATACGCTGCGGCACCAAAGTTATGGACAGCATTGCAGGTGAATTGGAGCGAGGGGTGCCTTAGCCCTTGCGGCTCAACAAAAACACGGCCTGTTCGCCGAAAAGGTTCCAGAACCACCACGGGGCGTTAAGCCGTAACGGCGAGCCCCAGGCATTCAGCGCCACCGCCTTTTCCATCTTCACGCCGATCTCTGTGCAGAGCTGACGGAAGTCCTTGATGGTGCAGTGGTGGATGTTCGGCGTGTCGTACCAGCTGAACGGCAAAATGTCGGTTCGCGGCATATGACCTGCGAACAAAAGCTGCAGGCGCACCTGCCAGTGGCCGAAGTTCGGGAACGAGACGATCGCACGACGCCCGATCCGGAGCATGTGCTCAAGCACGACGCGCGGATGGCGCGTCGCCTGCAGCGTTTGCGACAGGATCACGTAATCAAAAGCGTCATCGGGATAGTCGCCGAGATCGGTATCGGCGTCACCCTGAATGACAGCGAGCCCTTTGGCGACACATTCGTTCACGCCTTCGCGCGACAGCTCGATGCCGCGGCCATCCACCCCGCGGCTCTCGCTCAGAAGGCGTAGCAATTCGCCATCGCCGCAGCCGACGTCGAGCACCTTGGCTCCATGGTCCACCATCTGTGCGACCAGCACCAGGTCAACACGGGCACTGCCGGAGTTTTGCGGAATACCGGCGACGCTCGGGCCATTGTCAGCGCGGGACAGCGTGCTCATCGATCAGCTCATGGATCAGCTTTTGGGCCCAAGGCCGCGCGCCCCACCGGCGCCGTCAAGGAATCCGCGCACAATCGCAAACAGTTCAGGTTCATCGAGCAGGAAGGCGTCATGACCTTTGTCAGTCACGATCTCGGCGAACGATACTCGGGCGCTGGCAGCATTGAGCGCATGGACGATCGCCCGAGAGTCCGAGGTCGGGAACAGCCAATCGCTCGTGAAGGAAATGAGACAGAAGCGGGTAGGTGTTCCTTTGAACGCGTTGGCCAGCACGCCATCATAGTCGGCAGCGAGGTCGAAATAATCCATGGCGCGCGTCAAGTAGAGATAGGAGTTTGCATCGAACCGCTCGACAAACGAAATGCCCTGGTGACGGAGATAAGATTCCACCTCGAAATCCGCATCGAACGAGAAAGTGGGATTTTCGCGATCCTGGAATTTGCGTCCAAATTTCCGATGCAGCGCGGCATCGGACAGATACGTAATATGTGCGCCCATGCGCGCGACAGCGAGCCCGCGCCGCGGATTTGTGTCCTCCAGGAGATAACGTCCGCCGCGCCATTCAGGATCGGCCATGATCGCCTGCCGGCCAACCTCGTGAAACGCGATGTTCTGGGCCGAATGGCGGGTCGAGCAGGCGATGGGCAAAGCGCTGAAGACGCGTTGCGGATAGCTCGCCGCCCATTGCAGCACCTGCATGCCACCCATTGAGCCGCCCGCTACGGTGAACAGCGACTCAATGCCCAGATGGTCAAGGAGCATAGCCTGGGCCCGCACCATGTCCCGGATGGTAATGACAGGAAAGTCGAGCCCCCAGGGTTTGCCTGTTTTCGGATCCTTGGACGACGGGCCCGTGGTGCCCATGCACGCGCCCACGACGTTCGGACAGATTACGAAATATTTCTCAGTATCGATCGGTTTGCCGGGACCGACCATTGTCTCCCACCAGCCGGATTTCTTGGTCACCGGATGCACGCTTGCGACATGCTGGTCACCGGTGAGCGCATGGCAGATTAGCACCGCGTTCGACCGCTGCGCGTTGAGTGTCCCGTAGGTCTTATAAGCAATCTGGAACGGAGCGAGCTCCACGCCAGCGTCAAGCTTGAGCGGCTTATCGGCTCCAAAATGGGCGATCAGCGACTCGTGCGGCTGATCCGCCTCGCGCGGTGAATCAACCAATTCGTGCGTACTGGTCCTGGCTTCAGACATGTCACTCGTGAGCTCCCGCCGCCATCTGTATCGCGGGTCGATTAGCAGAGGTTTACTGTCAACCTAGAAGGTTACAGTCAACGTTTTCTTTGATTTTGGGCCCCGGCCCACCTATCAATGCCGCATGGCAAAAGCAACCGAAGCACCCTCCCTGGCTGATCTGCGCGAGGAGATCGACCGCATCGACGAGGCGATGCACGAGCTTCTGATCGAGCGAAGCGAGATCATCGACCGCCTGATCGCGGTCAAGCGAAGCCAGGATAGCCTTACGTCGGCGTTCCGGCCGGCCCGCGAAGCAGAGATGATGCGCCGCCTGGTGAAGCGCCATAAAGGCATTTTGCCACTCGATACCGTCGAGAGCATTTGGCGGGTGATCATCTCCACTTTTACTTTCGTGCAGGCCCCTTTTTCGGTTCACGCCGATTTATCGGCGGGAGACGCACTCATGCGCGACTCGGCCCGTTTTCATTTTGGCTTTACGGTGCCGTTCGTTGCTCACATGGGCGCCGCCGGAGTGGTCGCAGCCGTATCGACCTCCAAAGGCGATCTTGGCCTTGTGCCGGCCTTTGACATCCCATCGGCGGGTGCCTGGTGGAGCGCGCTCGAATTTGACGCCGCCCCCAAGATCATTGCGCGCCTTCCATTCGTCGAACGGCCGAACCACCCGGCTGCCTTGCCGGTGTTCGTGATCTGTCGCGTTTCACCAGACGCCATGGCGACCGAAGCGGCTGTATGGAGCGTGCGGGTCTCCGGGTGGGGCGCGGGCCCGGCAAAGGCACTGGCGGCTATTGCCGACTTCATTGCCGCGCCCGACCAGGCCTTCGATGGGGCCGCCTTGCTGGTAACCCCGCCAATAGGGACCAGCTTTGAATCGATAAGTGCGGCTTTGGTTAAGGCTGGCGCCACAGTGCGTTCGGCGGCACTCGTCGGAAGCCACGCAACCCGCTATACGGTTGCCGCCGAAAAGGCCTGATCGCTCGGACACCGTTTATGACTGCGAACCGCCCGCAACCGCGCCCCGGCGTGCTCGACATTGCCCCTTATGTTCCGGGCAAGAGCACGGCGCCCGGCGTCGCGAAAGTGTTCAAGCTCTCCTCCAACGAAACGCCGTTGGGGCCGAGCTCGAATGCGATTGCCGCCTACCGCGCCATTGGCGAGCGGCTGGAGGACTATCCCGACGGCTCGGCTTCGGAGTTGCGCGAGGCAATCGGTGCCGCCTTCGGACTGGATCCTGATCGCATTGTTTGCGGTGCCGGTTCCGATGATCTGCTCAATCTGCTCGCACGCGCGTACCTCAGCGACGGTGATGAAGCGATCTACACCACACACGGCTTCCTGGTTTACCCGATCGCAACAATGGGCACCGGCGCAAAGGCCATCGCCGCGCAGGAAAAGAACTTTACGGCCGATGTAGATGCGATCCTCCGGGCGGCAACGCCAAGGACGAAGATCGTATTTCTCGCCAACCCCAACAATCCGACCGGGACTTACATCCCGTTCGATGAGGTCAAGCGGCTGCGCAAGGGGCTGCCTGCTGACGTGCTGCTTGTGCTTGATGCTGCCTACGCCGAATACGTTCAACGCAATGACTACGAATCCGGAATTGAATTGGTGGCGACAACCGATAACGTCGTAATGACGCGCACTTTTTCGAAGATTTACGGACTGGCAGCGCTTCGTCTCGGCTGGATGTACGGGCCGGCTCACGTGGTCGACGCGATAAATCGTATTCGCGGACCGTTCAACGTTAATGGCCCGGCTATCGCTGCAGGTATCGCCGCGATCCGCGATGCCGCGCACGTGGAACGTGCCCGCGCCCATAACACGCGCTGGCTTGCTTGGCTGACCGAAGAGATCGGCAAGCTTGGACTCGCTGTAACCCCAAGCGCGGCGAACTTTGTGCTGATTCATTTCCCCGAAACCAGGGGCCGGACTGCGCACGACGCCGACGCTTTCCTCACCAAGCGCGGGCTCATCCTGCGGCAGGTCTCCGCTTACAAACTGCCCAATGCCTTGCGCATGAGCGTCGGCACCGAGGAAGCAAATCGCCTTGTGGTACAGGCACTCAAGGATTTTCTGGGAAATCGGGCATGAGCAATCCGGCTCCGCTATTCAATCGCCTGGCACTTATCGGGGTCGGGCTTATCGGCTCCTCGATTGCGCGCGCCGCACGTGCACAGCATGCGGTGCGTACAATTGTGGCGACCGCGCGCTCGCCTCAGACCCGCAGACGTGTTGCCGAGCTCGGCCTTGCCGATCAGGTCGTCGAAAGCAACGCCATGGCGGTGGAAGGCGCCGATCTGGTCATTGTCTGCATTCCGGTCGGGGCGTGCGGTGCGGTAGCAAAGGAGATCGGTCCTCACCTTGCCGCTGGCTCAATCGTCTCTGATGTCGGTTCTGTAAAAGGATCGGTCGTTCGCGACATGGCGCCCCATCTGCCAAAGAACGTGCATTTCATACCAGCGCATCCCGTCGCCGGAACGGAATATTCGGGTCCCGACGCGGGCTTTGCCGAGCTCTTCGTCAACCGATGGTGTATCCTGACGCCGTCAAATGGCGTTGACCCGGAGGCCGCGGAAAAGCTGGCGGCATTTTGGCGCCTGCTCGGGGCCAATGTGGAAATGATGGCAGCTGATCACCACGATTTGGTGCTTGCCATCACAAGCCACCTGCCGCATCTGATTGCCTACACTATCGTCGGCACCGCCGACGAACTCCAGGCTGTGACGCGCTCGGAAGTATTGAAATTCTCCGCCGGCGGTTTTCGTGATTTTACGCGCATCGCCGCATCCGACCCGACCATGTGGCGCGATGTATTTCTCGCCAACAAGGATGCCGTCTTGGAAATGCTGGGCCGGTTCAATGAAGATGTTTCGGCACTGACAAAAGCGATCCGCAAGGGCGACGGAGACGTGTTGTTCGAACATTTCGAGCGCACGCGCGCGATCCGCAAAGGTATCGTCGATATCGGACAGGACTCGCCCGCGCCGGATTTCGGCCGACCACATCCGGACCTGCCGCACGAGCCGCTGCCCAAGCCTTACGCGTCGGAAAAGAGCTAGAACAGAGCTGGCGTATTTCCAATCGGGATCGGCCCAAGAAATACTGCACCATCGCTGAAACGTAACGGCAGCGTCACGGCACGCTTGCCTTCAAGCGTCGTCTGTTCGCCAAGCAGATTGATACCGACCGCAATATTGGCCCCGGCCTGCTGACGCGCTACGTCGCCCAGGCCGGGAGCCAGGCGATCAAGCACGCCGACAAGCTTTTCCATGTTCGGCGAGGTTTGTACCTTTTGCTGAGCGCCGATTGCCGCCAAAAATTGATCGAGCCCGGCAATTGTTACGCGCAACTCACCTTCCAGCCGGCCGCCGCCATTGAGAGACAATGCGCCTCCGCCGACCGCAAGGATTTCACCTTGCTGAACGCGGGCCTTCGTAATGTCGATGCGTCCACCGGCGGCCTGCATCTCCCGAAAGCGTACGGCCCAGGGCTTGGGGGAGAAATCATTCAAGCCCCGAAGCTGCGCCGTCACATCGCCGTCTATCGGCTGCGCGGCAGCCGGATGCAAGGACGGTGCGGAAGCCTGGTTAAACTGCAACGCGACTTCGATTACCGGCTTGTTGGTGGCAGAGCCTTCCGCCATGCGACCATGAATTTCCATGTGCCTGGCACGCATGATATTTTGCCGCGCGTCACCGTTCATGCGCTCGACCACGGGCTGATCGAACACCAGCGAGCCGCGTTCAGGAGCTGTCGGTGTTCCGCGCACACTCGACTGGGCGAGCTTCCAGTCGGCGACCCACTCGGGTGCCTTGCCGGGCTCACCGACGGTCAGCGGGCCACGGAATTCACTGACAAGCAAACCAGGTTGATAGACCTGCGCCACCACGACGAGGCCCTTGGTCCTGAGCTCCAGGGGCGGTTGGCTGCTGCGAAACAGCGCCGAAGCCTGCTCGCACTCCACTTCAATACGGAATGGAAATCCGCCGACACTCTGTGATGCGCAGGTGTAGATACGGCCCGCCCTCGCCTCGCGCGCGCGCCAACCTTCGATGGTGGTTTCGGCTTTGCCGGCGGCAAATTTCCAAAAGCCGCTCCATCCCGCGAAGAACGCGAATACGAGAAACACCAGAACCGTATAGCGAAGTCCGGTGCGGCGGCGCGATTGCAGGCTTGTCGGGTCACGCATCATCTAATTCAAAACCTGCCGAATGCGGCGTTTCTGCGCCCTCGATCACCAAGGTTGCGCAGGAACCGCCGTCCTGTTACCCCCCGATTAGGTCGCCAGCCTCCTAACGCCGTGGTCCGATCCCTGCCACGATGAACGCACGCCCCCCGCAAAGCAACGAGGACTTGTGGGTCTTCGCCTATGGGTCGCTGATGTGGCGGCCCGGTTTCGCCTTTCTAGAGCGACGAAATGCTCGATTGGTGGGCGCCCATCGCGCGCTGTGCGTTTACTCATTCGTGCATCGCGGAACACCGGAGAAGCCTGGACTTGTATTGGGCCTGGATCGTGGCGGCAATTGCCGAGGGATCGCATATCGGGTGGCCTCGGCCCGGCGGTCAGAGACCATCGAATACCTGCGTGCTCGGGAGCAGGTCACCCGGGTTTATCGCGAGGCCTGGCGCAGAGTGTGGCTTGATGACGACCCGCAGGAAAGTGTCCACGCGCTTTGTTACGTGGTCGATCGTGGCCATCGCCAATACGCGGGCCAGCTTAGCCTCGCTGAACAGCTACACTATGCCCGGCAAGGTCATGGCCGTTCGGGTGCCTGTCGCGACTACGTGCTGGCGGCGGTGAAAGAACTTCAAACGCTCGGAATCCGGGATCACGAATTGCAGGTGCTTGCCGAACAGCTCAAAGGAGTCCACGAATCGACTCCCGGCAAATCGGGTCATTGATTGATTTTCGCCCGGCCCTCAGCGATCAGCCGCGCTGTTGCGCTTTCGATGTCGCTTTGCAGGCGCTCAAGAAATTCCTCTTTGCCGAGGCCCGGCGGTATCGGATCAAGGATCTCGGCAATCACGGTGCCGGGGATCCGCAAGAGGGAACGGCGCGGCCAGAACAGCCCGGAGTTAAGCGCGATTGGAACACAGGGCACGCCTTCGGCCATGTAAAGATGGACTACACCAATCTTGTAGCGCGGCTCCGCACCGGCAGGGCGTCGCGTACCCTCGGGAAAGATGATCAGTTGCCGATTGTCGGCCAGTTCGATTCGAGCGCGCTCGATCATCGCAGCCAGCGTTTGCGCACCACCGCCGCGCCGTACCGGCACCATGCGCCCTTTGATCGTGAGCCACCCGAAAATGGGAAGCCATTGCAGCTCACGCTTGAGGATAAAGACCGGATTGTCGATCAGCGGCAGCAACGCGAACGTTTCCCACGCCGACTGGTGCTTTGAAGCAATGATGATCGGACCTTCCGGGATCTTCTCACGGCCTCGAATCTCGCAATCAATGCCCGCGACCACGCGCAAGAGCACGAGGTTTGTGCGGCCCCATGATTTGGCCACAGCAATAATCGCCCGATAGGGCATGAAGAACGTCGGCAGCGCCGCAATCAAATAGACGAGCGTATTCAGATAGAACAACGCGTTGAATGCGATGGAACGGAGCAGGATCAAAACAGTGCTCCTTTACACAACGTCAGTATCAAGGTGCATGCGTGCAAGCGCGAGTATATATTTCAAATATTCGGCAAAAAGAAAACGCGCCGTATCAAGGCTTGACCACCATGGCTCGCTCTTCACTTTTTCCGAAATCACGGGGTAAGGGATCAGGGTGACGTCAGGTAGCTGGTGTTCAAGCTCCGCCATTGCGCGCGGCATGTGCCAATTCGACGTCACCACGATCAATGAATTGAAGTTGTGCTGACGCGCCCAGCGTTTTGTTTCCAGCGCATTGCCGAAGGTATTGAGCGCCGAGCGGTCGAGATCGATACAGCAGGTGAAGTACTTGGAATAGAGCGGCGTGAGCCGCGCGATCTCCTTCGCGCTGGTTGCACGGTACACGCCTGTGATCAAGAGCCGCTTGCCCCGCTCGGTTGCCAGCAATTCGATTGCATCGGGTATGCGGGCCGCCGCACCAGTGAGCGCCACGATCCCATCTGCCTTGATCTCGGTCGACACCTCCTCGCTGGAAATGTGCGAGAGGAACCAGACGTATCCACCCGCAAGCAATATCAGGCCGCTAACACCTGCGGCCATTGTCAGGAAACCGATCCAGCGAGCGAGACCCGCAAACATGTCAGTCGATCATTTCAAGCGTGTTGTTGACGGTACGCCTGGACGTCAAAGCGGTGACCATCGCAATCAAGGCGACTTGGCCCAGTAAGGCTGCATAGCCTGCAAGCCCGATCGAAAAGGACCCGAAAAGCACCGATGCCTGATCGACACCCGCCGTGCCGGCAAACCACCGGCTGATCACACCGGCGATCGCAAAAAGGAGAATCGCAGCACCGCCGCCGATTGCACCGCCTTGCAGCCCGAGTATCAGAAAATGCTGCTGAAAATGTTTGGCAATGAACCCATTTTTGGCGCCTACGAGATGCAGCACCTCAATCACCGCCTTGTTTGTCGCCATGGCGCCGCGCGTTGCAAAGGTAACGGATAACATGGTCGCAACGAACATTAGAACCAAGACTCCGATGCCCGCGCCGACGGCGGTACCGGCCATGGCGCGCATGCGATCGATCCAGCCGCGATGATCGTCGAGCATGGCACCCGGCACTTGATCGGCCAAAACGCGTCTTAATTGCGCAAGGTCTGGTGTTGCGCCGGCCGCGATCTTCAGCACGATCAGCCGTGGCACCGGCAACTCGGTGAGTGAGAGACCGGTGCCGAGCCAAGGCTCCAGCAACTTCGCGGATTCTTCTTTCGAATAAGGCCGCACCTCTATGATCCCGGCGGACGAGCGCGCTGCCGAAACCGCCCTGTCGACGCTGGCATCCAGATCGCGGCCGGGCACCGGAACCACCTGGATGGTCACTTCCCGCGCAATATCCGATTGCCATTCGCCGGCTGCCTTGCTCACGAGAATCGCCGCACCGGTCGTCAGCGATGCGAGAAAAGTCATGATGGCCACAACTGCGACCAGCGCGCGGCCTGAAATCGAATTGCGTGGTACCAGCGGCGTTTCGAAACGCGGCAGTGGCTCCACCGGAGGTCGCAGCGGTGCACTGAACTTGCGCGGGCCGGTTTCCGTCATGCCACTTCCTCAGTCATAAATATGCAGCCGACCGTCGTGCAGCACGAGACGGCGTGCATCGTATTGATCCATAAGCGCGATGTCGTGGGTGGCGATGACCACCGAGGTACCTGACTTGTTCAACTCGATGAACAGCCGCAATAGGCGCTGCGCCAAGGTCGGGTCGACGTTTCCGGTGGGTTCGTCGGCAAGCAGCAGCTGCGGCCGCGCGATCACCGCGCGCGCAATCGCGGCCCGTTGCTTTTCGCCGCCGGAGAGTACGGGCGGCAGCGCCCACATTCGCTCGCCCAGCCCGACCCAATTGAGGAGCTCCACGACTTCGTCGCGGTAGCTTTCTTCCGGGCGGCCCATCACCCGTAACGGCAGCGCAACGTTTTCATAGGTGGTCATGTGGTCCAGCAATCGGAAGTCCTGGAACACGATGCCTATCCGACGACGCAACGTTGCCACTGCGTCGCGCGAGAGCGTCGCGACATCGTGGCCGAACTGGGTAATCAGCCCTCGCGTCGGCCTCATCGACAGGAATAGCAGCCTCAGCAGGGAGGTTTTGCCGGCGCCGGAAGGCCCGGTGAGGAACTGAAAGGAATGCGGATCGATGCGGAACGAGAGGTCGCGAAGCACCTCCGGCCCCAGTCCGTAGCGCAAGCCCACATTTTCGAATCGGACCACCCACCCCTCTCCGACAAGTTCCCTATTAAGGCCACCGGAATCACCGCCCCGCCGCGGCCCTCCGCAAGAGTCCACCTCTAGCCCGTATGCGCGCCCGGAACGCCACTTTTTACAGGATTATGACGACCCTGCCATAGCCGCCGGGCAAAACCTGGCAATTCGGCCCACGGATAGAGTGCTGCCATGGTTTCCGATCCGTTAACGGACGGCTGGTACGTTGGCACCCCACAACGCTATCTGCACCATGCTGATCGTTTGCTCGAACTGCTCAACGTCCTATGCCATCGATCAGGCCTCGCTGGGCCCGGCCGGGCGCACCGTCCGCTGCGCACGCTGCAAAACGAGCTGGTTTGCGGACAGCTCAGAACCGGTACCTGAAATGGCGATGGCGGGGGCCGAGGCTGAGGAGGCCTTCACCGGCGTCCTGCGTCCCGACCATCCGCCAACCCCGGGCGGTGCAGAGGCTGAATCTCTCACCGAGGCCGAACGAGCCGATTCGCCCATCACACAAAATGATCCTGCCATGGCGTCTACGGAGATCCCAGCGGTCATCGCGGACGCGCCGTCAGTCGTGCCGGAAATCGAGCCGTCGGAACATTCCCATGGCGATACGGAGGACGAAGTCGAAAACTTTGCGGCACGCCGCAAGCGTTTGCAGGCGCGGCGCAAGCAGGCCCGGCGCTCGTCACGCTGGACGGCGCTTATTCTGGTGCTGTTCGCTTTCAATGTCGCTTTGATCGGCGCGCGCAGCGAGGTCGTACGATTTTTCCCGCAGACAGCTTCGCTGTTTGCGGCCGTCGGACTGCCTGTCAACTTGCGAAATTTGAAGTTCGAAAACTTGCGTATTTCGAAGGAAGCTCAGGAGGGTCTGTCCTCCCTTGTCATCGAGGGCACTATCGTCAGTATCAGCAACAAGGTGACCGAGGTGCCGCGCCTCCGGTTCGCGGCGCGCGATGCCACCGGCCAGGAGGTCTATACCTGGACTGCGTTGCCGAGCCGCAGCATCCTTGGTGCGGGAGAGAAACTGGATTTCCGCAGCCGGTTCGTCTCACCGCCGGCAAGCGCGATCGATGTGATGGTGCGGTTCGCCAGCGCCCAGGACACGGCCCCGGCGGCAAAATAAGAACATTGGTGGGAGCTCAATTGCCGAAGGGGCGAAGAGGCGGCAACGCGGTGCGTGCGCCTAGAAATCTTTCAACAATCGCTCGATGTAATCGAGCTCAAGTTGCGGGCGAAAGCCTTCACCAAAGCGTCTGCGCAACTCTTCCAGAATGCGCCGCGCCCGCTGTGCATCGATCTCGCCCGGTACCTTCACGGTAAGATCGTCGCCGTAATCGCGGCCACGCATTGGACGGCCGAGCGGGTCGGTGTCCTGCTGAGCGCGAGCCTGTCCGCGACCGGGCCGGCCATTTGGGCCCGGGCCCATGCCCTGCTGTTGCATCGATTGTGCCAATCCCTGCGCACCTTTGCGCATGGCATCCAGCGCGCGCCCCTGGCTGTCGACAGCGCTGTCGGTGTCACCCTCGCCGAGCTGACCCTCAGCCTGGCCCATCGCCTCGCCGGCGTCGCCGAGCTGGCCCATCTCGTTGCCCTCGCCCTGTTGGCCTGGCTGACCCAGCCCACGCTGGCGGAGCTGTTCGAGGAGCTTGTTAAGACGGTCGCGCAGGCCTTGCTGATCCTGACGCAGGTCGCCCATCTGGCGGTCGCTCTGGCCGGGCTGCCCCCGCTGGCGGTCGCGCCGATTGTCCTGACCCTGCCGGAAGGTCTTGTCGCGCAACTGTTGCTGCTTGCGGATCATGTCGCCCAATTCGTCGAGCGCCGACATCATGTCGTCGTCGCCATCGTCCCCATTGGCGCCGGGCCGCGCCATCTGCAAATTTTCAAGCATCGACTGCAATTCCTCAAGCAGCCGGCGGGCGGCATCTTTGTTGCCGGAGCGCGCGAGGTTCTCCAGCCGATCAAGCATGCTCTTGAGATCCTGCTGGCTGAGCGTACGCGTGTTGCGGTCAAGCGGGCGCGAAAGCTGCTGCGGATTCTTGCGCATTTCTTCAGCGAGCGCCTGCAGGAACTTGTCCATGGCTGCGCGCAGCTGCTCCATGAGCTTCTTGATTTCTTCGTCGCTCGCACCGCGCTCAAGTGCCTGCCGAAGCGCCTCTTGCGCCTGGCGCAAGGCCTGTTCGGCCTGCGAGACGTTCCCGTCCTCGAGTTGAACCGCCATATCCCATAGGCGCGCCACCACCTCGCGTAACTCATCGTCCCTCTTCGCGTGCTCGAGATCGTGGTAGATCGAGCGCAAGCCAAGATAAACGCCGGATTCGGGCGTGAAGCGCTCTGGCGCAATAGCGAGCGCGTCGAGAGCGGTGAGCACCAGTGGTTTGCTTTCGGCGTCGAGCGCCAGGATGCGACGCTGCTCAATCAGGGCACGCGCCAGCGGCTTTACGAAAATGCGCTGCGGCAGCTGCAACTCGTACGCCTGACTGCGGCCCTCATTGCCCGCTTCGTCTCGAGCCGTGAGGGTCATGGTCACCTCGGCGCCGGCCCAAGGATGCTCGGTGAGATCGTGCGTGGTTTGCGCCGTACCGGATCTGGTACGCGCTTGCGGCAAAATGAGCGCATAGTCGGGCGCGCTGAATAACGATCGTTTAGGTTTTTCGGATGGTTGCTCGTCTTTGAGCGCGAAGGTGGCCTTAGCTTCCACGACGCCGTAGTCATCGTCCATCTTGTAATCGAGACGCAGCGCTCCACGAGCCTGACGTTCCGGATCCTTGATCAACTCTATGTTCGGCGTCCGATCGGGAATTGCAGTGAAACTCCAGACCAGATCGTTGCCGAGGACCCCATGCACTGCGGCAGAGCCATCGCCCTTAATCAGCAGCCGTCGTTCTTCCGTCCCGGCCGGAAGTGGCGCACGCGCTTCGGCCGGCGCCGGCTCGATTTTGCCGTGGTGCACGATATCGAATTGGACCTTGCCGGTAGCGCGGATCACCAATTGGCTGCCCACTGGCACGGCGACCGGAGGCGCCGACTGCGCCGTTTCGCCGGGGCGCAGCCCTAACAGCATGACCGGCGGTCGGCCAGTATAAACCGGCGGCGTAACCCAGGCATCGATGCGGAAATTTGCCGGCGCCACAACGCCACGCCAATCGAAGGCTGCGGCAATGCGTTTTGTTCGCTCGCCACCGGCGGCAAAGAAGCTCGCGACCACGAGGATAACGACGAGAGCGCGGAAGGCCATCGGATCGCGCAACGAGAGGCGTGGACTGGGCCAGCCGGCCCTAAATTTGCGCGCCGACAGCAGGGCGCGTTCGACGTGCGCCTGCCAGAGCGCCTGCGAGACCGGATCATCGCTGTTGGCGGCAATCCGATCCGCAACTGTGGTCGCCGGACGATGCGTTTCACCTGTGCTGCGGTCGAGCCGGCGCAAGCCGTCACGGACGCTGGGCAATCGTAGAATCAGCAACGGCAATGCCGACGCCACGGTCGCGATTGCGAAAATAAAGAGCCCGATGGCGCGTGCCAGTGGCGGCAACACCAGCCACAAGCCTGCCCAGGAAAAGGCAAGAAAGAGTCCGAGCACAGTCGCCAAGGCAGCGAGAGCGGGCCACAACCTTTCCCACAACAGGCTGCCGCGCGCGCGTGTGAGCGCTCGCGCGAGCAAATGCCTCGCCGTCTGCTCCGGCCGGTGGGCCTGGTTGTTCGCTTCGTCCAAAAGCTGCTCCGTCGCTACGCTCGGGAGAATCTATTCGACACCGTAACACGCGCCAGCCGCATCGGCCACGCGGGTATTCATGCGCCTAAAGCCAATCCGGCATGCGATCGAGCGCAATTAATTGGTCAACTTCAAGGCGTGGGCGTACCAGCGCCCATTCCGCCCCCTTGACCAATACTTCCGGCACCAGAGCGCGGGTATTGTAGGTGCCGGCCTGGACCGCGCCATATGCGCCCGCGGACATGACCGCGAGCAATGCACCGCTTACCGGTTCCACCAGATCGCGATTGACGGCAAGGAAATCGCCGCTTTCACAAACCGGCCCGACAACGTCGGCGCGAATCCGGCGGGCGGCCGAAGATTGTTCTGTTACCGGCCAAATCTCATGGTGCGCGTCGTACAACGTCGGACGCATGAGATCGTTCATGGCGGCGTCGACCACAATGAAATTCCTTGCCTCACCGGGCTTCACGAACAGCACACGCGTGACCAAAATACCGGCATTGCCGACGAGGAGGCGTCCGGGCTCGAAGATCAATCGGCAATTGAGATCACGGGTCGCCCGCTTGACCACCTTGGCATAGGCCTCGGGGTGCGGTGGCGGCTCATTATCGTCGCGGTAAGGAATGCCTAAACCACCGCCAAGATCCACGTGCGAAATTTTGTGGCCGTCAGCGCGCAACACGCGCACAAACTCGGCAAGCAGCGCAAAGGCATTTCCGAACGGATCGAGTTCGGTGATCTGGCTGCCGATGTGCATGTCGACGCCGGCAACCTTGAGGCCCTTGAGTTTGGCAGCACGGGTATAGATTTCGCGCGCGCGACTGATCGGAATCCCGAACTTGTTCTCGGCCTTGCCTGTGGCAATCTTGTCGTGGGTCTTGGCGTCGATGTCGGGATTGACCCGCACCGAGATGTTGGCAGCGCGGCCCTTCGATGCCGCGATTGACGAGAGCAGCTCGAGTTCGGGCTCGGACTCAACGTTGACGCAAAGAATACCCTCATCAACAGCGAGCGCGAGTTCGGATGCAGTCTTGCCGAGACCGGAGAACATTATCTTGTCGGGCGGAATGCCCGCTGCTCGCGCGCGCTTGAGTTCTCCGCCCGACACGACGTCGGCACCGGCGCCCAGCTTGGCGAGTGTGCTGACGACTGCCTGATTGGAGTTTGCCTTCATCGCATAACAGACGAGCGCATCTACATCGGCAAACGCATCCGCAAAAACTTCGTAATGGCGGGTGAGAGTTGCCGTCGAGTAGCAATAAAACGGCGTGCCGACTGTGGCGGCGAGCGTATCGAGGTTCACCGCCTCGGCGTGCAGCACGCCGTCGCGATAAGCAAAGTGGTGCATGGCACGCTCAGTTGAGCAGAACGTCGAGAGGAATGCGTTTGTTCGTCCCCCGCGGCGCAATCGGCTTTCCGTCTGGCCCCAGGATGGGCTTGTCACTGATTTCAACGTCTACCGGCGCCGTTTGGCCACCCGCGACAGATGCCGCAGGAGGCGGGTCGAGTGGTCCCTTGCGTCCGCACCCCGAGAGGCCGATCGACGCAGCGAGGGCGGCGATCAGAGCAAGACGGAAAATGGGGCGATCAAAATGCCTCACGGCGAGGACTCCTTGGGATAGGAACAATACCAAAACAGGGAAACAAGGCGAAGTCAGGATTTGTCTTTTTCGAGCCTGCGCAGCCATTTTTTGGCCTGTGTGCGCACATTTTTAGGCGCGGTACCACCGAAGCTCGTTCGGCTCTTTACCGATCGGTCGACCGAGAGGACGCTGAACACGCCCTCGTCAATCCGCGGCTCGACCTCGCGCATGGCCGATAACGGAAGCCGGTGCAGCGCTACGCCCTCCTCCGCCGCCTTGGCGACAATTCGGCCAGCGATGCGATGCGCCTCGCGAAACGGAATCTTTAGCGTGCGGACGAGCCAGTCGGCGAGATCGGTTGCGGTGGCATATCCCTCGCCCGCAGCCTTTTTCATTCGCGCTGTATCAGGCTCTAGGTCGGCGACCATGCCGGCCATGGCCGCAATCGACAGCGCGAGCGCAGCGAGGGCGTCCATCGCGCCCTCCTTGTCCTCTTGCATGTCTTTGGCGTAGGCGAGCGGCAGACCTTTCATCACGATCAAGAGCGCATTGAGCGCGCCGACCACCCGGCCGGTCTTCGCGCGCACCAGTTCGGCGGCATCGGGATTCCGCTTTTGCGGCATGATCGAGGAACCGGTCGTGAACTTGTCCGACAGCTTGACCATGCCAGTGAGCGGCGAGGTCCAAATAACGATCTCTTCGGCGAGCCGCGACAGATGCACTGACGTGATTGCAGCGGCGGCAAGAACTTCTATGACGAAGTCCCGGTCGGAAACCGCGTCAAGCGAATTGGCCATCGGCCGATCAAAGCCGAGCGCCTCCGCGGTCATTTCACGATCGAGGGCGAACGAGGTACCTGCAAGCGCTGCTGCACCAAGCGGAGATTCATTGAGCCGCTTGCGGGCGTCCGCAAACCGGCTGCGGTCGCGCGCAGCCATCTCGACATAGGCAAGCAAGTGATGACCGAAAGTCACCGGCTGCGCGGTTTGCATGTGCGTGAGGCCCGGCATCACTGTGCTGGCATGCGTCAACGCCTTTTCGGCCAACGCGCGCTGGAAACCCGCCAGCGCCACATCGAGCGCATCGACGGTGTCGCGCGTCCAAAGCCTAAAATCGGTCGCCACCTGGTCATTGCGTGACCGTGCGGTGTGTAGCCGGCCCGCCGCCTCCCCGATAAGTTCGGAAAGCCGGCCTTCCACATTCATGTGGATGTCTTCCAGGGCGCGCTTGAACGAGAACTTGCCGGCCTCGATTTCTGACAGGATCGTGTCTAGACCGTGAGCAATCTTTTTCGCATCGTCGGCCGTAATGATGTCTTGCTTGGCCAGCATGTCCGCATGGGCCTTGGACGCGGCGATGTCTTGGCGATAGAGATGCCGATCGAAATCGATGGAGGCGTTAATTTCCTCCATGATGGCGCTGGGGCCAGACGTAAACCGCCCACCCCACATTTTGTTACTCATGGCATATCCACCAAGCCGCTCATGACCGAATCCCGAACCCCCTTCGCCAAAAGACGCCTCGCTATGGTTTTGGCGGGCGGAATCGCCGGAGTCGTGGTTGGGCTTGCGGGGGTATACGGGATTGCGACCCTTACGCGCAATGCGGGCGGCGATGTCGCCTGCCGGCCGGCCGTCGAATTAGCCAAGAAATTGGCCCCATTTGCGCGTGGCGAGGTGGCCGCCGTTAACGTTGCCAAGAGTTCTTTGAAGGTGCCTGCCCTTGCTTTCCAGGACGCCGCTGGTAGGCCCCTGACGCTGGAGCACTGGCGCGGGCGCACCGTGCTACTCAACCTGTGGGCCACCTGGTGCGTGCCTTGCCGCAAGGAAATGCCCGCCCTCGACGCTTTGGAGCAGCGGCTCGGTGGACCGGACTTCGAGGTGGTCTCGATCAATATCGACACACGCGATCCCGACAAGCCCAAGGAGTGGCTCAAGGAGGTCGGCGTTCAGAAGCTTGCCTATTTTGCCGACCCCACCGCTCGGGCGTTTCAAGACCTTAAAGCGATTGGTCGCGCCTTCGGCATGCCGACGACGCTGTTGATCGATCCTGAGGGGTGCGAGATCGGCAGCATCGCGGGACCCGCTGAATGGGCGAGTGAGGATGCGATCAAGCTCATTCAGACGGCACTCAGACGATAGGCGGCGTGCTGGAGCGTCGCGCTGAAGACTAGACTGTTATGTTGAGGTTCCGTCCTACCCCAGCAGCCACGTTGGCGAGGCTGGCGATATTCTGTTGGGCGGCTTCGATCACCTTAACGATGGACTCCGCAGCATCTGCGTTCATGCGCAACATCCTGGCAGCAAGAGCCATTTGCGCGCTGCTCATTTGAGCGGCAGCCAATGCGGTTACGAGCGACGTCGGATCCATAAGCAATAGTTCTAAAGTTCCTTCCTCAACGAAAGATGAATGCGGCGCCGCTTGACAACAGCGCGCGCGCTCCTATACTTAACCAAATGGTTTACTATTCCAAACCCGATCTTGATCGCACCTTTGCAGCGCTGGCCGATCCGACTCGCCGGGCTTTGATCTCCCGGCTGAGCGAAAATGATGATCTGTCGGTGAGCGAACTGGCCCGGCCGTTTGCGATGTCCCTGCCGGCGGTCATGAAGCACCTAGACGTGCTGTCGGACGCTGGTCTCGTCCGACGGGAGAAGAACGGCCGGATCGTCAGCTGCCGCCTGCGTGCGGAACCCATGCGCGACGCCAACGATTGGCTCAATCGCTATCAGAAATTCTGGAACCAGCGCCTCGACCGCCTTGCCGCATTTTTGGAGGAAGACACATGGTCACCGTCACAGCCAAACCAAGTCTCACAATCAAGCGCCGCTTCAACGCGCCGCCGGAAAAAGTCTTCGCAGCGTGGACAGATCCGGAAAAAGTAAAGCGCTGGATGAGCCCGGGCGAAACAAGGCCTGTGCTGGTGGAAGGGAACCCGCGCACCGGCGGCCGTTATCGCTGGGTGATGCAAGCGCCAGATGGCGAACAACACGACGTCAGCGGCGTTTACCGCGAGGTGATCCCGAACGAGAAGCTGGTGTTCACCTGGGCCTGGAAGTCCACGCCGGAACGAGAGTCTCTCGTAACGTTGACTTTCAAACGTGACGGCGACGGGACGATCATGACCCTGCTGCACGAGCAATTCTTCGACGAAGCTGCGCGTGATCGCCACCAGGGTGGCTGGAGCAGCGCGATGGAGAAGCTCGAGAATTACGTCAACGCATAGTGACAGGAGTTGTCCATGCCACACGAATGGTCGCACGGGCGTTTCTACTGGAATGAACTGATGACGCGTGACGCCGAGAAGGCAAAAAAATTCTATGGCGCAACCGTCGGATGGACTTTCGAAGCCATGCCAATGCCTGACGGCACCTATTGGGTCGCCAAGATGGGAGACGAATTTATCTGCGGACTGTTTCGACTAACCAGCCCGCAATTCGACGGCGTACCGGAAAGCTGGATGGCCTATCTCGCCGTAGATGACGTCGATGCACGAGTGAAGAAGGCGCAGGCGGCCGGGGCCGCGTTGATGCGGCCAATCTTCGACGTCCCCAATGTCGGCCGTATCGCCATTCTGCGCGAGCCGGGCGGCGCCGGTATCGGGTGGATGACGCCGCCAAAAGGCTGACAAGTTTCTGCGGAGGTAAGACCATGCAACACGCGATCGTTTCACAAAATGAATGGCTGGCTGCCCGAAAGGACCTGCTGGCGAAGGAAAAGGAATTCACCAGGGCACGCGACCGTTTAAGTGAAGCGCGGCGTGCGCTGCCCTGGGTCAAGGTCGAAAAGAACTACGTGTTCGAAGGACCGAATGGTCGGGAAACGCTCTCGGATCTGTTCGGCGGCAAGACCCAACTCATCGTTTACCACTTCATGCTTGGCCCTGGTTGGGTGCAAGGCTGCCCCAGTTGCTCGTTCCTCGCCGATCATTTCGACGGCGCAGTGGCCCACCTCGCCCAGCGCGACGTGACTCTGGTGGTGGTTTCGCGCGCGCCGCCCGCCGAGATCGAGGCTTACAAAAAACGCATGGGATGGAAATTCAAATGGGTTTCGTCGTTCGGCAATGACTTCAACCACGATTTCCATGTCTCGTTTACACCGGAGGAGCGTGAGCGCGGCAAAGTCGAATACAATTACACGATGACGGAATTTCCAAGCGAAGAGGGGCCGGGCTTGAGCGCATTCATCAAGAATGAAGCGGGCCAGGTGCTCCACACATACTCATCGTACGCGCGTGGGCTGGACATCCTAGTCGGCACCTACAATTTCCTCGACATGGCGCCGAAGGGCCGCGACGAAGGCGAGCTACCTTGGACGATGGCCTGGGTGCGCCGCCACGATGAATACGGGAAGTAGACCGCGACTCGACATGCCGACTACCGGGTCGGGACCGGCTTTTCACCGCGATAATCGTAGAAGCCGCGTTGAGTTTTCCGCCCGAGCCAGCCGGCCTCGACATATTTCACCAGCAGCGGGCATGGCCGGTATTTTGAATCGGCCAGCCCCTCGTGGAGCACCTGCATTACCGACAGGCAGGTATCGAGGCCGATGAAATCAGCCAGCTCAAGCGGCCCCATAGGATGGTGCGCACCGAGCCGCATCGCTGTATCGATTCCTTCGACGTTTCCGACGCCTTCGTAGAGCGTGTAAATTGCCTCGTTGATCATTGGCAGCAGAATGCGATTGACGATGAAGGCGGGAAAGTCCTCCGACACCGCGATGGTCTTTCCCAGTTTGGAAACGAAGGCCTTGCTGGTCTCAAAGGTGGCGTCGTCGGTCGCAATGCCCCGGATGAGTTCCACCAACTCCATCAACGGCACCGGATTCATGAAATGTATGCCAATGAAACGTTCGGGCCGGTCGGTAGACGAAGCCAATCGAGTAATTGAAATAGACGACGTATTCGTCGCTAGGATCGCGTCCGACTTTAAAGAAGGACAAAGGTCGGAAAAAATTTTGCGCTTGACCTCTTCCTTCTCCGTCGCAGTCTCAATCACCAGATCACAGCCCGAGAGCGCGTCATATTTCTCCGCCGGTTTAATGCGGGCGAGCGCACTCTTGCGGTCATCCTCGCTTATCGATTTCTTCCCGACCTGACGGGCCATATTGCCGTTGATTGTCGCCATTCCGGCTTTAATGCGGTCGGCTGACACGTCGTTGAGCAGGACCGAGTAACCCGCCAGCGCACAGACATGGGCGATACCATTGCCCATCTGACCGGCGCCGATCACTCCGATGCTCTGAATTTTGGTTGCCATGTTCTTGTCCGATCGATGCGAAGTCCCGTCTCTTAGCTTCGGTTCGGTTAACTTTCGCTAGCCCGTTACAGTTTTACGATGTACCGCCGCAGGAAGCCATTGGCGAAGCAAGAGTACTGCAAATTCATCAACGCTTGACCTTGTCTAGTTCCGCCGCCAGTTCGGGAAGCGCCTGGTAGAGATCCGCTACCAGACCGTAATCGGCCACCTGAAAGATCGGCGCCTCTTCATCCTTATTGATAGCAACAATCACCTTGGAGTCTTTCATCCCGGCGAGGTGCTGAATCGCGCCGGAAATTCCGACGGCAATATAGAGCTCGGGGGCCACGACCTTGCCGGTCTGGCCCACCTGCCAGTCATTCGGCGCGTAACCGGCATCAACCGCAGCACGCGAGGCGCCAACCGCAGCGCCGAGCTTATCGGCAACCGGTTCGATGTATTTGGTAAAGTTCTCGCGGCTTTGCATGGCACGGCCGCCGGAGATGATAATTTTTGCCGAAGTCAGCTCAGGCCGGTCCGATTTCGACAACTCCTCGCCGACAAACGATGAAAGCCCCGGATCGGCAGGGGCCGTGACATTTTCAACGCTCGCTGCACCGCCGGCGCCCGCCGCCTGGAATGTCGACGTGCGCACGGTGATGACCTTCTTCGCGTCGTTAGACTTCACGGTCTGGATCGCATTACCGGCGTAGATCGGCCGCTCGAATGTATCGGCCGAGACCACCTTCGTGACATCGGAAATCTGCATGACATCCAGCAAAGCGGCAACGCGCGGCATAACGTTCTTGCCCGTCGTCGTCGCCGGCGCAACGATCGCATCATAGTTTGGTGCAAGCGAAACGATGAGGGCGGCCAACGGCTCGGCAAGTTGATGTTCGTATGGCGCAGCGTCCGCCAGGAGGACTTTCGCTACTCCGTCCATCTTGGCGGCCGCATCAGCGACGGCTTTGCAGCCCTTGCCGGCGACCAACACGTGAACGTCGCCACCGAGCGCCTTGGCGGCCGTGAGAGCTTTGTTGGTGGCGTCCTTGAGCGTTTTGTTGTCGTGCTCGGCGACGAGAAGCGTGGCCATCTAAAGCACTCCCGCCTCGTCTTTGAGCTTGCTGACCAGCTCGGCCGCTGACCCGACTTTCACTCCGGACTTTCGTCCCGGCGGGTCGGCCGTCTTAAGCACCTGGAGCCGCGGTTTCACGTCCACGCCATATGCATCCGGAGCCTTTTCCTCGATCGGCTTTTTCTTCGCCTTCATGATGTTCGGCAACGAAGCGTAACGCGGTTCGTTAAGCCGGAGATCGGTCGTGATGATTGCAGGCATTTTCAGCTTGACCGTCTGCAGACCGCCATCGACTTCGCGCGTCACATTGACTGCGTCGCCCTCAATCGCAAGTTTGGAAGCGAACGTGCCCTGCGCCCAGTTCAAAAGCGCCGCCAGCATCTGGCCTGTCTGATTGCAATCGTCGTCGATCGCCTGCTTGCCCATGATGACCAGGCCCGGCTTTTCTGCTTCGACGATTGCATTGAGTATCTTCGCCACCGCCAGCGGCTCAACCGCGGCGTCGGTCTTCACCAGAATGCCGCGATCGGCACCCATCGCGAGCGCGGTCCGGATGGTCTCGGAGGCTTGCGCCGGCCCGATCGATACGGCCACGATCTCTGTCGCCTTGCCACCCTCTTTCAAACGGATCGCCTCTTCGACCGCGATCTCGTCGAAGGGATTCATCGACATCTTGATGTTCGCAAGTTCGACGCCGGAGCCATCCGGCTTAACGCGGATTTTGACGTTGAAATCAACCACCCGTTTTACGGGCACCAGAATCTTCATGATCCCCCATCCGGATGGGAACTCGAACAGAGCGGGCGGAAGCTAAAGGCCGTGCCGTTGGCCTGTCAACGATTATGCTGCGCCGCACATGTGCCCTAGCGGTTCTGGCCCGGCGCCCATAGGACATCGGCGGCTCCTTTGTCGTTGGCATAGCGGCCAGCAACAAACAGATAATCCGACAAGCGATTGACGTATTTGAGCGAGGGTTCGGATACACCCTCCCCCGCTTTGTCCTTAAGCTCAACCATGAGCCGCTCAGCGCGCCGGCAGACCGTCCGGGCCAGGTGCAAGTAAGCGGAAGCAGGGCTGCCGCCCGGCAGGATAAAGGACTTCAGGGGGGCAAGCCCTGCATTGAGGCGATCGATTTCGTGTTCCAGCCATGTGACCTGGGTCTCGGTCACAGTGAGCCTGGCACCGCCGGGACCCTTTTCCGCGAGGCATAGATCAGCTTCGACATCGAAAAGGTCGTTTTGGATGCGGCCGAGCGCTGCATCGAGAGCCTTGTCGCCGCCGGTATGCAGACGCACCAGGCCGATCACGGCGTTGACTTCATCGACCGTGCCGTAGGCCGCAACTCTGAGGTCATACTTCTTGCGCCGCGCGCCCGTGCCGAGGGAGGTCGTCCCGTCATCGCCGGTCCGGGTATAAATGCGATTGAGCACAACCATGTTGACCTCGTTTGGCCTTTCTGTCCGCCCAGGATTCGGGGTAGCCTTTATCTTATCTGTTTTCGGCCTCAAAAAATGGGGAGACCTGATGCGTATTCTGACGATTGCAATTGCTGCTGCATTCCTGGCCTTGCCAGCCGCCGTGCCCGCGCAAGCCTGCGGAGCCGCGGGCCATTCGGCTAAAGCGGCCACCGCCGACTACTCCGCTGCCAAAAAGAAAAAGGCCAAAAAGCCGAAGGAAAAAGTGGAGTATATGCGCGCTGCGCCAATGAAATAGGCTGCGGCTTTCCCTTCCCGGTCTAGCGACCCATCGCCCAGATCGTCGCCATGATGACAATGATGGCGATGAATTGAAAAAGCACGCGTAGCCGCATGAGTTTCTGCGAGCGGTTTGGCGAGCCGCCACGCATCATGTTGATCAGCCCAAGCACCAACACGGCCGCCACTGCAATAATGGCGGCCGGCACCAGGTAATGCGACATGAAATCCGACATCGTGCTGCGCCTTCTAACACTGGCTTCCAATTCCGGCCATTAGATCAGAGCCACATGAATTGACTTTAAGCGCCACAAAATGGGACTCGCCTATTAGTTGTATTGTGTCTAGCATCCCCGAAAACGTGTACGGTTCGGGTGGCGTATGGGGAATGACGTCGCGGGCGCGACCAGCGGCCGCTCTTTGGAAATCTTCGGAACAGGT
>Ga0184625_10000024_pt1 | contig 31269 bp, 27 predicted proteins | sample PLM3_30_b1_FD_133151 | JGI IMG/M metagenome (GOLD analysis project Ga0184625, IMG submission 133151) | Groundwater sediment microbial communities from an aquifer in East River, Colorado, USA - PLM3_30_b1 | ecosystem: Environmental > Terrestrial > Soil > Riparian zone | place: USA: East River... | reverse complement strand
TATCTTGCGCGGCAGCTCGGCTTTCCGCTTGTCGAGGGCGGCGACCTGACCGTGCGCGACAACCGCGTTTTTCTGAAGACCGTCTCCGGTCTCCGCCCGGTCCACGCAATCCTTCGCCGGCTCGACGACGATTTCTGCGATCCGCTCGAGATGCGGTCCGATTCGACGCTGGGGATTCCCGGCCTCGTGCAGGCATGGCGCGCAGGGAACGTGCTCGTCGCCAACGCCTTCGGTATGAGCGTGCTCGAATCGCCGGCGCTGCTGGCCTTTCTGCCGCCTCTCTGCGAGCGGCTCTTTGGAGAAACCCTCGAGACGCCTGCGATCGCCACCTGGTGGTGCGGCGAGACCGCCGCGCTCGACGACGCCCGGCGCCGTCTCGCGGAAGGCATCATCAAACCCGCCTTCGCAGACGCGTCGATGGAGCCGGTGTTCGTCTCTGAGCTCGACGCCAACGCGCGCCGCGAATGGGCCGAGCGCCTTGGCACGACGCCCGATGCGTACGTCGTCGAAGAATTCCTGCCGCTGTCGCACGCGCCGGTCTGGCACAACCAGCGCCTCGAGAGCCGCGCGCTGATGCTGCGCGTGTTCCTGCTCGCCGACGGCCGCGGCGACTACCGGCTGATGCCGGGCGGGTTGTCGCGAATCGCCGGCGACGATCGCCATGTGGTGTCGGGGCAGCGCGGCGGCAGCAGCAAAGATACCTGGGTGCTGTCTGATCTTCCGGTGGCGCCGCCCGCGCCGGTCGAACGCCGCACGCGGCACCGCGAGACATACGGCGAGCCTGCGACGTCGAGCCGGGCCGCGGAGCACCTGTTCTGGCTGGGGCGATACGCGGAGCGAAGCGAGAATGGCGCGAGGCTGCTGCGCTCGGTGCTGAGCCGCGTGACGGACGCCGATGGCGTTCCGGCAGGGCTCCATCCCGCGTTTCTCCGCGCATGCGCGCGTCAAAATCTGCTCGAGGCGCCGTCGCCCGACAGCACCACGTCTGCGATCGTGCACGAGCTGACTGCCGGGCTGATCGATCGCCAGGGCCGCCGCAGTCTCGGGTACAACGTCGAGCAGACAGTGCGTGTCGCAAGCGCCGTGCGCGACCGCCTCTCGACCGACAACTGGCGCGTGCTCAACCGGCTGCTCCAGCTGTTTACGCGCGAATCGCACGCGCTCGAGCTGGACGACGCGCTCGAGCTGATCGATGACTCGCTGTTCTCGCTCGCTGCGGTCGGCGGGCTCGAAATGGCCCACATGAGCCGCAACGACGGCTGGCGGTTTCTCAGCCTTGGGCGACATCTCGAGCGGCTGCATTTCGTGTCCAGCACGCTCGGTGACGTGGCGTCCGATCAGGCATCGGCCGGACCAGGTCTGCTCGAATGGCTGCTCGAACTGTCGGACAGCCTGCTGACCTATCGCGTCCGCCATAGGCAGCATCCTGAATGGTCGTCGGTCGTCGACTTGATGCTCATCGACGATCGCAACCCGCGATCGGCAGGATTCCAGCTCGCCAAGCTCGCCAAGCACGTTCGCCTGCTGCCCGATGCGGGCCTGATCGACGTGCTCGCAGACATGGAGCGGTTGTTGTACGACTGCCGCTCTAACGTCGAGGCCGAACAGGGCGAGTTGTTCGGACACGCCGGCGAGCGGCTCGAGACGCTGTTGACCGGGTGCGTGAACGTCTCGATACGCCTTGGCTCCGCGCTCTCGCTCCGCTACTTCAGCCACGTGGACGATGTTCCGCGCGCGACGGTGGGCATATGAACGGCGGTCTGTATCGCATCGAGCACGAAACGCGCTACGCACATCGCGGCGGCGTGTCGACATCGCAACACGTGGCGTACCTGACGCCCCGCACGCTGCCGCGTCAGTGCGTGCGGTGGCACGACCTCACGATCGAGCCTGCGCCTGCGAGCTGCGTGCAGCGGGTCGACTACTTCGGCAACGCCGTCGACCAGTTCACGATTCTGACGCCGTACGACGAGTTGTGCGTGGTGGGACGAAGCCTCGTGGAGGTGCTCGCGGCCGAGCCGCCGGTCGATCCCGAGGCCAGCGCGGAGTGGGAAACGGTCCGCGATGAGCTCTCGTACGAGCGCGGCGCGGCGTACGCAGACGCGTCTGAGTTCAGCTTTCCGTCGCCGTACGCCGTCACTGCGCCGGAGCTGGCCGAGTTCGCGCGCGCTTCGTTCGCACCGAAGCGGCCGGTTGTCGCGGCGGCGATCCATCTCATGCACCGGATCCACGAAGGGTTCACCTTCGATCCGGGTTCGACGACGATTGCCACGCCGGTGACGCGAGTGCTCGCCGATCGGCGCGGCGTTTGTCAGGATTTCGCGCACCTGCAGATCGGCTGTTTGAGGTCGCTCGGGCTCGCCGCACGGTATGTCAGCGGCTATCTGCTGACCGAGCCGCCGCCAGGACAGCCGCGGCTGGTCGGCGCCGACGCGTCCCACGCCTGGCTCTCCATCTGGTGTCCTCGCCTGGGGTGGGTGGATCTCGATCCCACCAACGATGTCCTGCCATCGCATCGCCACGTAACGCTCGCCTGGGGCCGCGATTACGGCGACGTCAGCCCGCTGCGCGGCGTCGTGCTCGGAGGCCGCACGCACACGCTGCACGTCGGCGTCAGCGTCATGCCGGCGATGGAAGACGACGCGTCGCCAGCAGAGGCTGGCTCTGTCTGACGATTGTCGTTGCGGTGGCCCGGTAACAAGCGCATGCTGTAAGTGACGATTCGTCTTACCGAGTCGTGATTCTCCGCGACTCACACATCGCTTTCGGCCTTCATCGGCCTCACCGACCGAACCACCGGCTTCCAGCAATAGAGAGAGAACATGAGTGCCTTCCCTGTTTCACGCGCCTTCCCGACAACCATGCAGCTCCGCGTTGGTTACGAGTTGATCTACGACTGCCCGCAACAGACGCCGATGGTGCTGATGTTGAACATCCATCACACCCGCGCCAATGACATCGTCGTTCCAGACCGAATGATGGCGGACCCGGCCGTGCCGGTAACCTCCTACAGAGATGGCTTTGGCAACTGGTGCACGCGCATCCTTGCCCCGATGGGCCGGCTGCGCCTCTCGGCCACTGCGATCGTGAGCGACACGGGCGCGCCCGATGCCATCGCCGTGTCGGAGCATCAGCACGCGGTGGAAGATCTTCCCGAGGAGTCGCTCGTCTTCCTGCTCGGCAGCCGATACTGCGAGACCGATCGGTTGACCGGCATCGCGTGGGATCTGTTCGGCAAGTCGCCGACCGGCGCACGCCGTGTCCAGGCTATCTGCGACTACGTCCATAACCACATCACCTTCAACTATCAGGATGCGCGATCGACGAGAACAGCCTGGGAGGCTCTCGAAGAAGGCCGCGGCGTGTGCCGCGACTACGCGCATCTGGCCATTGCATTCTGCCGATGCATGAACATTCCCGCTCGATACTGCACGGGCTACCTCGGCGACATGGGCACTCGGCCGCCGTACGGCCCGATGGATTTCGCCGCGTGGTTCGAGGTCTATATTGGCGGCCACTGGCACACGTTTGATGCACGGAACAACATCCCGCGAATCGGCCGCGTGCTGATCGCCCGCGGACGCGATGCGACGGACGTGGCGATCAGCAACACGTTCGGCCCCACCGCTCTCGCGGGGTTCACGGTCTGGGCGGACGAAGTCAGGTGAGCGCTCGAGACCAGATGCGTCTTCTGACGGTGCGGCACGTCACGACGTACCGGTATGCGCAGCCGGTGAGATTTGGCGAGCATCGCATGATGTTTCGTCCGCGCGAGAGCCATGATCTCCGGCTTGTGAGCACGAAGCTCGATATCGTGCCGCGCCCCTCCCGCGTTCGCTGGGTTCACGACGTCTTCGACAATTCGGTGGCCATCGTGACGTTTGACGAAACGATGGCCCCCGAGCTTCGTTTCGACAGCACGGTCACGCTCGAGCTCATCGAGACAACGCTGCCGGACTACGAGCTCGAGCTCCGGGCGCATACGTATCCTTTTCACTATTCCGATGACGAGCAGCCCGATCTCATCAGGGCGCTGGCGCGGCAGTATTCGGGCGACGACCTCGATGCCTGGACGGGGCGATTCCTGAAGCCCGGCATCACCACAATGGCGCTGCTCCACTCGATGACGCGCGGTATCAAGGAAGAGTTCGAGTACCTGCGCCGGAGTGAAAAGGGCGTTCAGAGTCCGGGGGAGACGCTTCGCCGCCGAAGCGGAAGCTGCCGCGATTTTGCCGTGCTGATGATGGAGGCCGTGCGCTCGGTCGGGATTGCGGCGCGCTTCGTCAGCGGATACATCTTCCTTCCAGAAGCGGGCGGAACCGCCACAGTTGGTGGCGGAAACACCCACGGCTGGATGCAGGCGTATCTGCCTGGCGCCGGATGGGTGGATTTCGACCCTACCAACTGCATCGTGGGTAATCGCAATCTCATTCGAGTCGCCGTCGCGTGGGACCAGCGGAACGCGCTGCCGCTGTACGGAACGTTCATGGGCCCGGCTTCGGCGTTCCGAGACATGGATGTCGAGGTGAGCGTCGTCGAAGCGGCCGGCGTCGTATCGTAATCGCTACACGAACGGCGCGGCAGATCGTCGTCCACGCGCTTTCTTGCGGACGCCAGGCGTGCCCCGCGCGGCGAAGAACGTTTCGGAGATCTCAATACCGATCTGGTTGATCCTGGTCTGCAGGCGATCGAGGTACTCGTGCAGCCCGGCCGCGATGATGGCCTCCACGCGCGCGTAGGCGAGCTCGGAGCAGAGCTCTCCGAACAGGCGCTCGACCGGGTGCCGGAACACCCCTGCCGGCGTCCCCGAGATGGCGTGCACCGACGCGCGCGCCCGCGCCAGGCAGTACTGGATGGCCCGTGGGAACTCCGTCTCGAACAGGAGAAACTCCACGACGCGTTCGGGCGCGATGCGCCCATGACTCTTCCGGTACATTTCGAAGGCGCTGGCCGAGCGTAGAACGGCGGCCCACTGGATGTCGTCGGCCGTCGTGCCGATGTCGGATGCGGTCGGCAGCAGCAGGAAATATTTCACGTCGAGAATGCGCGACGTCTTGTCGGCGCGCTCGAGCATGCATCCGAGCTGGCAGAAGTGCCAGCCTTCGTTGTGGGTCATCGTGGCGTCGGTCACGCCCGTGAACAGATGACCCGACCTCTTGATCAACCGTAACAGGTCCTGAGGGTCGGTGCGGCTTCCGTCTGACGCGGCATTCACCCTCAGGTAGAACTCGTTGAGCTGTTCCCACATTTCCGACGAGATGATCTCGCGCACGGAACGGGCATTCTCGCGCGCCGCCCGCAGGCAGGATCGGATCGAGTTGACGTTCTCCAGGTCGAAGGTGAGGAACTGAATCACATTGTGCTGCGTCGCCGTGCGGTACCGCTTCGCGAATTCATCCGCATCGCCGGTGGTCGCCACCAGCGGTTGCCACTGCTGCGCCGAGCCGGCAGGCAGATCGAGCATGAGGTTCAGATTCACCTCGATGAACCGCGCGACGTTCTCCGCGCGCTCCACGTAGCGGCTCATCCAGTAGATCGAATCGGCCACCCGCGCGAGCATTAGGATTGCGCTCCTCTGCTGCTGACGCTGGTTTGTGCCTGCGTATTTGGCGCCGCCTGCTCGCCGATGGGAAGATCGTCGGCGAGCACCCACGTGTCCTTGCTGCCGCCGCCTTGCGAAGAATTGACGACGAGCGAGCCTTCCTTGAGCGCGACGCGCGTCAAACCGCCCGGGAGCACGAAGATCTCTTTGCCATACAGGATGTACGGCCGCAGATCGACGTGCCGGCCCTTGAAGACGCCGTCCACCATGGTCGGCACCCGCGACAGCGACAGCGTGGGCTGGGCAATGTAGTTGCGCGGATCGGCTTCGATCCGTGCTGCGAATACCGCCTGCTGTTCCTTCGTCGAGCTCGGTCCCATGAGCATGCCGTAGCCGCCGGATTCATTGGCCGCCTTCACCACCAGCTCGGGCAGACGCGCCAGCACCTCTTTGCGATCGTTCTCCTCGGCGCAGATGAACGTCGGCACGTTGGGAATGATGATCTCCTCGTTCAGGTAGTACTTCACGATCCTGGGCACGTAGGCATAGACAACCTTATCGTCGGCCACGCCGGTGCCCGGAGCGTTGACGAGCGCCACGCGTCCTGCACGGTATACGTCCATCAGGCCGGGCACGCCCAGGGCCGAGTCGGGCCGAAAGGCCTTCGGGTCGAGAAAATCGTCGTCGATCCGCCTGTAGATGACGTCGACCCGCTCGAACCCCTTGGTCGTGCTCATCCAGACGAGACCGTCGGACACGACGAGGTCGCGTCCCTCGACGAGCTCGACGCCCATCTGCTGGGCCAGAAAGGAGTGCTCGAAATAGGCGGAGTTGTGAATCCCGGGGGTCAGCACGACGACGCGAGGCGACTCGATGTCGGCGGGCGACAGCGACTCGAGCATGTCGCGCAGCCGGCTTGGATAGTCGTCGACCGGACGAATCCGAGACGACTCGAAGACCTGGGGAAACGTTCGCTTCATCACGACGCGGTTCTGGAGGACGTACGACACACCCGAAGGGCAGCGCATGTTGTCTTCGAGGACGTAGACCTGACCGTCGCGGTCGCGGACGAGATCCGTGCCCGTGATATGGCACCAGACGCCTCCAGGCGGATTCATGTTGACGCACTGTTTCCGGAAGCTGGTGGCGGTGCCGATGATCTCTGCGGGGATGACGCCGTCCTTGAGGATCGATTGCTCGTGGTAGATGTCGTCGATGAACAGGTTCAGCGCGCGGATGCGTTGTTTGAGGCCCCGCTCGATCCAGTTCCACTCGGCCGCCGCGACGATCCGGGGAACGAGATCGAAGGGAAAAATCCGTTCCGGACCGGCGCTGTCTCCGTACACGTTGAACGTGATGCCCATGTGCAGGAGCACGCGCTCGGCCGATTGCTGCCGCCGCAGCAGCTCGCCATCCACCATCGCCTCGATGAGCTGGACCAGCGCCCTGGCGGCGGCTCGAGGCGTCGCGCCCGCCTCGAACATCTCGTCGAAAAAGGGGCCGGTTTGATAGTCCTCGAATCTCATGGCGAGGCCTATTGTGTGTGCGACATGGCGGAAGTCTCAACCGACAAGAATGTCCATCTTGCAAGTATCAGCGAATTCACCCCCCGCCGGCTCAGGGCGATCGACGATCGACGATCGACGATGGACGATCGGTCGGCAGCGCCACATAAAACGTCGCTCCCTTCCCCAGCTCGCTCTCGGCCCACACGCGCCCGCCATGTCGCGCGACGATGCGCTGGACGTTCGCAAGACCGATCCCGGTGCCCTCGAATTCCTCGGCACGGTGCAGCCGCTGAAACACACCGAACAACCGGTTTGCGTAGGCCATGTCGAAGCCGACGCCGTTGTCCTTGACGTAGACGACGGCGTCAGCGCCAGAGCCGTTCATGCTGCCGACCTGGATGGATGCGTTGTCCTGGGTTCGGGAATACTTGAGCGCATTCGATAGGAGGTTGGTAAACACCAGCTGCAGCATGGCTGGGTCGCCGGCGACGGTGGGCAGCTCGGCGATGGCCCACGCCACCGATCGGCCGGGGTCGGCCTGCATGACGTCGCGTTGCGCCTGGCGGACGACCGCGTTGAGATCGACGCGCGTGTGAAGCATCTCGGCGCGTCCCATCCTCGAGAATACCAGCAGCGAGTCGATCAGCTCTCCCATCTTCACGGCGCTTTCGGAGATCAGCCGCAGATAACGCAACCGGCGGTCGTCGAGGTCAGGGCCAGGCGACTTCTGCAGCAGCTCAGTAAATCCGCTGATATGCCGCAGGGGCGCGCGCAGATCGTGCGAGACGGAGTACGAAAACGCTTCGAGCTCTTTGTTCACAGCCGCCAGCTGATCGCTTCGCTCGCCCAGCTGCGTGATGAGCGCCTGCTGCCGCTCCCGCATGGTGACGTTGTCGAGCTGCACCGCCGTCTCGCTGCAACACGCGCGCAGCAGCGCGAGATCGTCCGATACGAAGAGCGCTGCTTTCGGCAGAATGACGAACAGCAGCCCGCGGGGACCGACCTCGCAGGGAATGGGCACGACGTAGACACTGCCTGCCGATCCGCCGGGGAGCACCCATTGATGCTGCTGGATCAGCGTCGCCTGATTGCTGCGCCAGGCATCCAGCAGGCTGCCCTCGGGCACGGGACGTCCCGGCTCGAGATATCCCCAACGGCTGACGGCGGTCATCAGCGCCTGCGTAGCGTCGTCCCAGATCGCCGCAGCGCCACCGGTCGCGCCCACTGCCGAAACCGCGAACATGCACAGCCGATTCAACACGTCGTTGCGTGACGCCGCGCCGCCGGCGAGCACTCGATCTGACAGCAACCCATAGAGCTCAGAGGACTGCCACATCCGGCGAAGCCGTGCCGGAGGAGCAAAGGCAAAGTAGTAGTTCAGGGCGGCCCCAATCGCCGCCAGAGGAATCAGCGACGCGCCGACGGCGCGCGACGCAGGCCACACTGTCAGGAGCACTGCAAGGACGAACACGACCGCAAGCAGCAACGCGCCAAGGCTCGCGTGCTGCATACGCCAATGCGTGACGCCGCCAGCCGCGCGAGCGCCCTGCCGAAACGCCCACGCCGTGTATCCGAGCAACCAGATGAAGTAGAGCAACGCCAACAGGACAAGCACGGCCGAGCGCAGCGGCCAGATCGACAACCACGTCGTCAGCAGGGACACCGCGAGTCCCACCGTGGCCACACGGCGGATGATTCGCGACACCGGGCGGAAGTGCGATACCACCCGCATGAGCAGATACGGGTGGGCCAGCAGGACGCTGATGCCCAACGGACGGATCCAGGCGACTTCAACGTGCGTGAGGCGAAGAGAGCGCTCGAGGATGAGGAGCGCGGCAAGCGACCCAAAGACGAGGAAGATATCCAGGGAGACGCGATCGCGCCAACGTGCCCACTGCAGCACCATGAGAATGGCGAGCAGCACGATGGATCCCTGCGTGAACCACTCGAGGAAGGTCTGTAAGGACACTGTAGGGAAAACCGAAAAAGGAAAAGCGAATATGGATTCTATTCCTTCTTCGGTTTTCGTTTTTCGCTATCGACGCACTCGCACGATCACAGGCGAAGCCAGCCGCAAGGTGAGCGGGACGCCTCGACCGATCCCCACCTCTTCGCCGCGCGTGGACAGCACGACGGCCGTGCCTGCGCCGCCACCGGCGCCGGCGCCAATCAGCGCCCCCTTCTTGCCGCCGATGAGCGCGCCGATGACCGCGCCGCCCGCCGCCGGAGCGCCGATCTTGATCGCGTCCTTCTTCTTCGTCGCCCGGCCCGTTCGCGCGATGCGCCCGGTATCGATGGTGTAACGGTCGCCGCTTCCGCGCGGCACGAGAGATGTCAGCCGCATCGCGATGTACGAACGGCCCTTCACCTTGCCGGGGCGACGCACTGCGGTGATGTTGCCGTACACCTCGCTGCCCGCGGGAATCACGATCTCATTGTTGAGACGGACGTCGCGGGACACGTGCGCGCGCACCGGCTGCTCGACGCGGCTCGTGTTCGACGCGACCGACGTGTCCAGAATGATGGGCAGCTGTGTGCCAGCGGGGACAGTCACTTCGTGCGTGGTAAACCGCTCGAGAATGCCTCGTTCCGCGGCCATTGTCGGCACGAACGCCGGCGCCGCAAATACGGCGGACAGAACGAACGCCATAACGTGTGGAACTCGCATGTCGCCTCTCCCTTCGACAAGGTTTCGAGCCCTATCAAGCAAGGGAGCATCAGGCGTGCCAGTTCACTCGTTGTTCGCTTTTATTTTCGCTTTTTGTTCTTTTGTAACTACCGCACCACGGTGCCCTTGAGCGCCGAGCCACCGAGGTCCTGGACCAGTTCGGCCTGCACGATGAATCTGCGGGGCGCGTTGCCGACGAACGAAAATGGGTAGCACGTAATCAACGTGATCGTCGGCGTTCCGGTTGGCGCAAGCACCCACACGTCATCCGGATCGACGATGTGCGTCTTCTTCACCTGATAATGAAAGTCTCCGCGAACAGTGACGAGGCGAACGTCGTCGCCGATACGAATCTTTTCGAGCTTGCGGAACAATCCATCGCGATGAGCCGCCAGCCCGACGTTGCCACGCCGCTGCCACGGCAGAGGCGTATCGGGAAGATGGCCAACCGCCTTGCCGAGAGTCTTGTCGTCGTCGCCCTCTGCGACCGCCGCTGACAGCTCGAGGCGCGGGATCTCGACGCGTCCGATCAGCTCGCCGGATTTCAGAGGCTTTGCGTCGCCGGGCACCACGGTGCGAGGCGCCGGCGGCCGCTCAATTGAAACCATCTGCTCGACCTGGGATTTTGCGGCGCGCTGATAGCGCCAGGTATGCACGCTGGCCACGCTGTAATAAACGAGACAGATGATTGCCAGCGCGAAGAGCCCGCGGCTCGCCCACGCTCGGAGGTTGGCGCGCCCGTCACCGCGCATCGCTGTACGCCTCGGCCCCGCCTGTCAGATACGCCCGACGGGTTCTGACGGCAAGCCTCTGTCCGGTCGGGAGCTTCACGTCAACTGCCACCCGGCGGAGCGATTCGTTGCGCCTGCCCGCGGCGGCCGTCCCGGATGGAACGTATCCGATCGTGTACATGTTGCGGATGTCCCGAGCGACGCGTTGGAGTATCTCTTCGATCTCTGTCGCGTTCTTCGGTTTGAACGCAACGCCGCCGGTTGAATCGGAGACCTGACTGAGGAATCCGGGATCCGCTTCAGAATCCATGGGATCGACCAGCGCGATCGTATAGATCACCGCGTTCGAGGCCTGCGCATTCGCGATGACCTGGGCGCGGGTCGCGCTGCTCGCGTTGTCGCCGCCGTCGCTCAGGACAATCAGCACCTGACGTTCGAAGCCGCCTTTTTGGACGTACTCGAGTCCGGCATTGAGCGCATCGTAGATTGCCGTCTGTCCACGCGACTTGATGGCTTGCACGAGCGCAACTCTGAGCGTCGGCTCGAAGTTCGTAAATGGCTTGTCGGCGGGAAGCGGCGTGTGAATGTTTTCATTGAAGCCAAGGACGAAGAACTCATCCTGCGGATTCATGGCCTTCGAGAACGCCATGCTTGCCGCGATCACCATGTCGCGATTGGGGGCCATGCTGCCGCTTGCGTCGATGAGCAGGCCCACGGTGACGGGTGCGTCCTGGCTGTTGAAGAAGCTGATTTCCTGGGGCCGCCGGTCCTCGAGCACCTTGAAGGATTCCTGCGCGAGGCCGCCTACGTAGCCGCCCTTGCTGTCTTTGACGGCGACATGCAGCACAACCAGTTCGGATTGTGACGAAAAATTGGGCCTGGCGTTCGGCTCTTGCGCAGCCGGCGTCGCGATGTATCCGCACGCACAGGCGAGAAGAAGAAGGCGCTTCATGATGAATCCGATGAGGGGAAGGGATGGGCGAGGGGGGTAACCCCTGCCCGTTCCTGATCCCCTACTGCATCAGATCCAGTCTACGCCCGGAAGCGCACCCACGCGCCACCGAGAAGCGAAAAGAGGCCCATCAGGCCGATTCCCGCGAGCGGAGTGCCCGTGCGCGGCAGCCGGGCGCGCGCCATCGTGCCCTGCTGACCCTGAGCGCGGTTCATCGCGGCGTTGTCAGCCGACGCCGACTGCTGACCGGATGTGCCCACAGGAGGGGTGTTCGCCGCTACTTCTACCAGCTGTTCATCGGTCAACGGTGTCTCCTGCCCGGACGGCGAGACATACGTCAGGTCCGCTGACTGCATCTGATCGGTTTTCACTTCTTCCTTGGTCGTCAGCACGGTGCTGTTGGTCGCCTTCGCAAGGCGCATCGCCTGCGACTTCGGATAGATGAATTCCCGCCCAATCGTGTTGCCGGGATACCACCACGTCTTCACCGCCGCCGGCTGACCCGCAGGCGTTTCAAGGAAACGCAGCTCGGCGTCGTCTGACGCCTTGGGACGCTGGGCTGAGATCGTCAAGAACATGCCGTATGTCTTGCTGCTCGCATCCTTCGCCTGAACCTGCATCACTTTCTTACCGGTCGTTGCATCAACGAACCGGAAGACATAGGTGCCCGGAGGGAGCGTAACGCCGGGAAGCTCCACCGGTTGATTGAAGGTGAATTCAGTGCGCGAATCCATCGTGCCGCCCTGTGCCCGTGCCGGCGCCGCTGACATCGTCAGCATCATCGCCGTAGCACATGCGGAAGTAATCAATTTCTCTTTTAACATGTCGTGTCCTCCTCGTCGGCCGGAAGAGTGCAATTGGCTTGCCGGTTCTTCCACAAGGGGATACGGGGTTTTCTGTACGAAAAGGCGTCATCTGAGACGTAAGCGACAATCGTGAACATTGTTCAAGCGCGTGAGAATTGGCGCACGTATCAGCTAGAATCGCGCGCTGACGTGACGACGATCTCAGCGCCCGACGCGGCGGGTTCCGCCTTTCTCACCTTTACACGCAGCGGCGCGGATACGGTGCTGACGCGCGCGTTTGCGACCAGCCCGGCGAAACTGATCGCGTCGAAGGGCCGTGGCTCGACCTGCTGGGTCTATGCCGCCACGTTCGGCGGCGGTCTTGTTGGCGGTGACGACATTCGGCTGAGCACCGACGTCACAGCCGGTGCGCGTGCTCTGTTGACGACACAGGCCTCGACCAAGGTGTATCGATCGGAGCGCCGGTCGCGGCAGGGCCTGACGGCGACGGTCGGCGCGAATGCGCTGCTGGCGGTTGTGCCCGACCCGATTGTCTGTTTTGCCAAGGCGGACTTCGCGCAAAGACAGCGTTACGACCTGCATCCTGCCGCAAGCCTCGTGATGGTCGATTGGATGACTTCGGGACGTCATGCCGCAGGAGAGCGCTGGGTGTTCTCGCGGTACGAGAGCCGTTTCGATATCAGGCGCGGATTGCAGCGGGTCTTTTTTGATGGGCTCGTGCTCGAGCCAAACACCGACGCCGTCGCCGCTCGCATGGGCCGCTTTGACGTGTATGCGACCGTAATTGTCAGCGGTCCGCTCGTCGCGGCCGCCGCGGCCGAGCTCGTCAGCGAGGTCTCACACTCGCCGGTCGCACGCGGCGCCGATCTCGTCATCGCCGCCGCCACGCTTCCCGACGGCGGGGCGCTGCTGCGCATGGCGGGCACGAGCGTCGAAGAGATGGGCGGCACGCTGCGTCGCCGCCTCGGGTTCCTGTCGCCGCTCGTCGGCGACGATCTCTGGAGTAGAAAATGGTGACCTCATGCATCTGACACCGCACGAGCTCGACAAGCTCGCGCTGCATCAGGCTGGATATCTCGCGCAGAAGCGGCTCGCGCGCGGCGTGCGCCTGAATTACCCCGAGGCGGTGGCGCTCATCAGCACGCAGGTGATGGAGTTCATCCGCGACGGCCGGACGGTCGCCGAGCTGATGGATTTGGGCCGGCAGCTGCTCGGGCGCGCGGATGTGATGGATCAGGTGGCGGAAATGATCGTCGAAGTGCAGGTCGAGGGCACGTTCCCTGATGGCAGCAAGCTCGTGACGGTCCATCATCCGATCGCCGCCGAGCACGGCAACATGGAACTCGCGCTGTATGGAAGCTTCCTGCCAGTACCCAAACGGGGTCTGACCCCCGTACCTGTACGGGGGGCAGACCCCAATGGCACGGTTTTCGCGGCGGCTGGCGAAATCTTCCCGGCTGACGGCGACCTCACTCTCAACGAAGGGCGCGAGGCGGTGCAGGTGAAGGTGACAAACAGAGGCGATCGGCCCATTCAGGTCGGCAGTCACTATCACTTTGCGCAGACCAATCGCGCGCTCGAGTTCGATCGCGGCGTCGCGGCCGGGCGCCGGCTCGACATTCCTGCCGGCACGGCGGTGCGATTCGAGCCGGGCGAGACGAAGACCGTCGCGCTCATCGAGATCGCGGGCAATCGCGTGGTGCGGGGAGGTTTGCTGTGAGCTATCGAATGCTGCGGCGGCACTACGCCGACATTTACGGACCGACAACCGGCGATCGCGTCCGCCTCGCGGATACCGACCTCGTCGCAGAGGTCGAACGCGACCACACGGTCTACGGCGACGAGTGCAAGTTCGGAGGCGGCAAGGTGCTGCGCGACGGCATGGGACAGGCAGCCGGCGTCGGCGACGAACGCGCGCTCGATCTCGTCATCACCAACGCGCTGATCGTCGACTGGAGCGGCATCTACAAGGCCGACGTCGGCGTCAAGCGCGGGCGAATCGTTGGCATCGGCAAGGCGGGAAATCCTGACGTCATGGCCGGCGTTTCTCCAGATCTCATCGTCGGCGTCACCACCGAGGCGATCGCCGGCGAAGGACTCATCCTTACCGCGGGAGGCATTGACGCCCACATTCATTACATCTGCCCCCAGCAAATCGACGTCGCGCTCGCGAGCGGCGTGACGACATTTATCGGCGGCGGCACTGGACCTGCGACGGGCACGAAGGCGACGACGTGCACGCCGGGATCGTGGTACCTCGAGAAAATGCTCCAGGCGACTGATGCGTTTCCGATGAACTTCGGGTTTCTCGGCAAAGGCAACAGCTCGATGGCCGAAGGGCTGCACGAGCAGATCCGAGCCGGCGCGATTGGGTTGAAGCTGCACGAAGACTGGGGCTCGACGCCGGCCGCCATCGACTGCTGCCTCTCGGTCGCCGAGCAATACGACGTGCAGGTCGCGATCCACACCGACACGCTCAATGAATCCGGCTTCGTCGACGATTCGATTGCCGCGTTCAAGGGGCGCGCGATTCACACGTATCACACCGAGGGCGCGGGCGGCGGGCATGCGCCCGACATCATCCGCGTATGCGGCGAACCGAACGTACTGCCCAGTTCGACCAATCCTACCCGCCCGCTCACGGTGAATACGCTCGACGAGCACCTCGACATGCTGATGGTCTGCCATCATCTCGACAAGAACATCCCAGAGGACGTGGCGTTCGCCGAGAGCCGCATCCGTAACGAAACGATCGCCGCCGAAGACATCCTCCACGACCTCGGCGCCATCAGCATGATTTCGAGCGACAGCCAGGCGATGGGCCGCGTCGGCGAGGTGGTCGCCAGAACCTGGCAGACCGCGCACAAGATGCGGCAGCAGCGCGGACGGCTCGCCGCGGAGCAAGGCGCGAACGACAACCTCCGCATTCGACGCTACGTCGCGAAGTACACCATCAACCCGGCGATCACTCACGGCGTAGCCGGGGAGGTGGGATCGGTCGAGGTGGGCAAGCTCGCCGATCTCGTGCTCTGGCACCCGGCGTTTTTCGGGGTCAAGCCCGAGCTGGTCATCAAGGGAGGCTTCATCGCGTGGTCCCAGATGGGCGACGCAAACGCATCCATCCCGACGCCTCAGCCGATCGTGATGAGACCCATGTTCGGCGCGCACGCGGCCGCCGGCTCAGCCACCTCGCTGGCATTCGTCTCGAAAGCCGCGCTCGACGCAGGAACGGTGCAGCGCTATGGACTGCGCAAGAATCTGTACGCGGTGCGCGGATGCCGCGCTTTGACCAAGGCCGACTTGAAGCTGAACGGCGCGACACCGAAAATGCGCGTCGACCCGGAAACGTACATCGTCACGGCCGACGGCGAGGAACTGCGTTGCGCGCCTGCCTCGGTGCTCCCGCTCGCGCAGCGATATTTTCTTTTCTAGTCGCAATGAACTATCTCGTTTGGCAGTTGATCGATTCGGCCTTCCCCTCTGGAGGATTTGCCCACTCCGGCGGGCTCGAGGCGACTCTGCAGCACGGACATGTCACCGATGTGGACGGCACGCGCGCGTTCGCTCGACAGGCGCTGGCGCAGTGCGGTCGCAGCGCGCTACCCATCGTGACGGCCGCCCATCGCTGTCAGGAAAGTCTCGGAGAACTGGACCAACTGTCCGACGTGTTTCTTTCAAACCCCGTTGCCAACCGTGCGAGCCGGGCACAAGGCCGCTCGCTGCTGCTCAGTGTGGCGCGGTCGTTTCACGGAAGAGACGTTGAGACGCTCGAGACGCGAATACGAGCCGAAGGAATGGCCGGTCACTACGCGCCGCTTTTCGGCAGACTATTCAGCGTTCTCGGCATCGAGATGATCGACACCCAACGAGCCTATCTCTTCGTCTCGGCCCGCGGCGTGAGCGCTGCCGCCGTCCGCCTCGGCATCATGGGCGCGTTCGAGGCGCAAGCCATGCAAGCAGAACTCACTGCGCACATCGACCGCATCGTCCGCGACTGCGGTGAGCTCTCGCCGGACGACATCGCACAGACCGCGCCGTTAATCGATCTGTTCCAGGCTACCCAGGACCGCCTGTACTCGAGGTTATTTCAATCATGAGCGCACCACGCTTTCATCACGTTGAGTACCCCCACACGCACGACGGCGATCCGGCGACGCCCGGATCCTTCAGCCAGCGCGCGGCGCCCAAACGACGAGACTACGGCGCCAGGTCCTACACCGTCGGGATCGGCGGCCCGGTGGGAAGCGGCAAGACCGCGCTGCTGCTGGCGCTGTGCCGGAGTCTTCGCGATCGTTACCAGTTGGGAGTGGTCACCAACGACATCTTCACCAAGGAGGATGCCGAATTCCTCATGCGGAACGACGCGCTGCCCTCCGAGCGCATTCGCGCCGTCGAAACAGGGGGATGTCCGCACACGGCGATTCGCGACGACATCAGCCCGAATCTCGTGGCCCTCGACGAGCTCATGGAGTCGCTCCGTCCCGAACTGTTGTTCGTCGAGAGCGGCGGCGACAATCTCGCCGCGCAATTCAGCCGCGATCTCGCCGACTACACCATTTACGTGATCGACGTGTCGGGCGGCGACAAGATTCCCCGAAAGGGCGGCCCCGGAATCACGCAGTCGGATCTGCTGATCATCAACAAGACGGACCTCGCCCCGCTCGTCGGGGCGGATCTTGGCGTGATGGAGCGGGATGCGCGAAAGATGCGCGGTGACGGTCCGTTTCTCTTCACGCAGGTGAAAAACGGGGTGGGGGTCGAGGAGGTGGTCTCCTTCGTAACCGACGCCTGGAAAAAGCAAACAGGCGGCTAGCTACTAGCTGGTAGCGAGCGCGAGTCTGGCCACTGGCTAACGCTGAATATTCACCGGGGCCGCAAACCACCAGCGGTGGCCCTCTGCCACCTACCAGCTAGAGCGCGGGGTTGGAACAACGCGCACTGCCGATCTCGTCGCGTTTCTGCTTGAACACCCTGACCCAGTCGTCGACGGAGACGGTGGAATCGCGTTTCGTGAAGCGCGCCACCTCGAACAGATCCCGCAGTTGCTCATCAGTGAGCTGCGCCAGCAGGTCCGAAAGGAACTTGCGTCCGCCTTCGCTGATCTTGGGATTTTCGAGCGATCCGGTAAACGACTTGGACAACTGCGCCACGCACGCGCGGTCGTCCTTCCATATCGGCGTTTTCGACCACTCCTGGAAGTTCACGGCGCTTTTGTTGCCGGCGTTGGAGAAACTCGCCGTGCCGAACGTCTTGCCGAGGTCGTTGATCATCATGAACGGGTGCGTGCACGCGCCGTCCTTCTGGACCGGCAGGCCATGTGTCGTATCGAGGCACAAGAGCCGCTGCTGCTGGGGCTTGCTATCAGTGTGCTGAATCATCGCCGCGAGCAGCTTCAGCGCGTCACGCTGCGCCAGCGGCGCGCCGCCGTTGGTCTGATCGACGAACGAGAGCTCCACCCATGCCCAACCCGAATCCTTGTGCAGCTCGATGGCCTCGCCCCCGAGCTTGCGTTCGACGATCGCGGCCGCAAACTCGCGCGAGCCGTCGACCTTCTTGAAATTCTTCATGGGGTCTTCGGGACATCCGTTACAGATGACCTTGACCGGATACATCCGATCGGCGCCAAAGCCCAGTGCCCACAGCAGGCGCGACGCGGCGACTTCGGAATAGACCTCGCCGTTCTCCTCGCCGTACTTCACGCGTATTTTGTCGTCGGAAGAAATGGCGCAGTCGAACTTCGGCGTGCCCGTCTGCCTGGCCTCGATGTAGTCGCACGTGACGGCGGCTTCTGGAGCGAAGCCCGATTCGTCCTGAGGCCCCATCTTGAGGTTTCTCGAAGCGATGTCGCCAGGCATCCATACCTGTGCGTGTTGCAGCGCCGCTAATCGGACGTCGCCGTCGACGTTCTTATACGGGTCCTTCTTCTGTGCCTGGACTGCCGTGGTGCAGCAGATTGCGACAATGAGGGCGATGGGACGTACGTGCATGCCCTCCACTGAGCAAGAGGTGTACCGCCACGCTACTGCTTACACTCCGGGCCTGACAACACCGAGATCACGATAAGTGGATTGCGCCCCTGGGGTACCAGCGCATGGGACATTGTGTGCGGCACAAGGCTGAACGTGCCGGCTTGGAGTTTCTGATCGGCTGAGCCGATCCGTAGGGTGCCCTCCCCCGCCACGACGTAGATCCATTCTTCGGCCGTGTCATGGGTGTGCGCCTGCCACGTGTCGCGAAGTTGATGAAGTGTGGCCGTTCCCGTTGCCGTGCAGCCGAGCGGCGAATCCTTTCGACCCTCACGTCCGCCGATGAAGTTCTTTTCGAGAAAGAGCGGCACGGGAGTGATTTTCGGATCGCCTGGAGGTCCAAGCGACGCGGGCGGCGGCGCAACCGGTTCGGGCGCCTTCGCTGGCGGAGCAGGATTCAATGCGACGTCGACCGTCGCGGGTTCGCCCGCGCGCAGGATAACCTCGCGCTCGACCGTGATCGAGCCTTCACGCGCAAACCGCAACCGGTAGGTGCCCGGTCGCATGTTGACGAATTGCAGCGAGCCGTCGGGCCCTGTCACACCTTCGCGCGACACGACTCCCGCCGTGGTGGTTACGGTTGCGTCGGCGAGTGGCGCCCCCGCTGCGTCGGTGACTTGAATCACCACCGTCGGAGGTTTCGCGGTCGTTGGCTTGGCGGTAGAACGCGGAGTGGGCGGCGCCGTCTGCGCGTGCGTAATCGCGGACGAGGCTAAAGCGAGAGTACAAAGAAAAAGGGTTCGGCGCATACCTTTCAGTTTACGCCGAACCCGCGTTTTTATTTCGCAGCGCGAAGGGTGATCTTCTGAACGCGCCAGTTGGCCAGCTCGCCGACAAGCAGTTCGTTCTCGTTGCGGCAGTCGATCGAGTTCACCAGGCTGAACTCCTTCGGCAGTTTTCCCGCGCTGCCGAATTTGCCGAGCACATTGCCCTTCAGATCGACCTTGTAGATCGCGGCATCCTCCATGCCGTCAGGGTCGCCTGTATGCGCAACGTACAGCACCGGCTGTGCGCCCCGTGTCAGGCACAATGCCGTCGGCGCTCCAACGTTGGTGAACTGTGTCTTGAAATTGCCTTCGGTGTCGAACACCTGCACGCGCTTGTTGCCTTCATCCCCGACATACACGTTGCCCTGTGCGTCGATGGCAATGCCGTGGACGATGTTGAACTGCCCCTGGCCGGTTCCACGCGAGCCCCAGTTCTTGAGCCACTTGCCCGTCGGCGCATATTTCGCGACGCGCGAGTTGCCGTAGCCGTCGGTCACGTAGATATTGCCCTGAGCGTCCCAGGCGACGTCGGTCGGCCGCGAGAAGGTCTCGCCCTCGGGTCCCGCACCGGGAAGCGGGGCAGGCCCACCAGCTCGCGCCGCCCCACCCGCACGCGCGGGGCCGCCGCCGTCTTCACCGCCCCCGCCACCTCTGCCCCCGGCAGGAGGCTCGGGCATGATAACTGGAACGCCGGTTGGCAGTGGCGTGAGGCGGGGGTTCGGCACTGTCAACGCCTCGGGCTTGCGGCTCAGGATCATCTGCACGCGCCCGTTCGAATCGAACTTGATGACCTGCGTGGACATCTGATCGACCACCCAGACGTTGTCCTGGGCATCGACCCGCACCTGCTGCGGCTGGAGGAACCCGTAGATGCCCTGCCCGATCTCACGCACGTACTTGCCGGTGCGATCGAACTGGAAGAGGCGGCCGCCGCCATGCGCCACCGCGCGCGCCGTCGCAATCGTAATCGTCGGATTGCCGGTGCGCGTGTAGACGTAAATATCGCCCCGCGAGTTGGTCGCGACGCCGGCCACCTCACCCAGGTGGATGTTGTCGGGCATGGTCAGAGGGGCCGGATTCGAATCGAACTGAATCGTCGGTACCGCCTGGCCCGAGAGCAGGCCACCGCTGACGGCCAACGCAGCCGCGATCGAGAAGATGAATGGCTTTTTCATGTTTCCCCCTTATCGTGCCGCGGCAGAGCCGGACGTCGCCGGCTGCATCTTTGATGGACTCAAGATGATCTTCTGCGCGCGCCACGCGGAGATCTCCGAGACGAAGAGCTGATCGGGATTGCGGCAGTCGATCTCGTGCACCGTGCTGAACTCGCCGAGTCCCTTACCCGCCTTGCCGAACTTGCCGATGATCTTGCCGTCGAGCTCCATCTTGTAAATCTCGCCGGTGATGTCCCACGACGACGCAGGTGTGTTGCTGTCGGGGTTCGAGTTGGACGCATATAGATACTGATGCGATCCAGGAGAAATGCAGACCGCCCATGGGTTGCCCACGTTCGTGTACTGGGTCTTGAACGTCATGTCGTTGTTCAGCACGACAACGCGGCGGTTGCCGCGATCGGCGATGTACACGTTGCCCTGGGCATCGGCGGCGATCGAATGCGGGGTGTTCAGCTGGTTCGCCCCGGCTCCCCGCTCGCCGGCATACTGCGCGATGAACCGGCCGTTCTTGTCGTATTTGACGGCGCGCGAATTCACGTAGCCGTCAGAGATGAAGATGTTTCCCTGTGCGTCCCAGGCCACATCAGTGGGCCGCCCGAACTGGTACTTCTTGTTCACGACCGGTCCTTCCGGTGTGTTGGTCGGAGTGGCTCCGGCGACCGCCTCCGGCCGGCGGCCCAGCACCATGACGACGCGGCCTGCCGGGTTGAACTTGATGACCATGTTGGTCCCCTCGTCCACCACCCAGACGTTATCCTGCGGATCGACGCGCACCTGGTGCGCGAATTCGATGCCGTAGACGCCGACGCCCCATTCCTTGACGAAGGCGCCGTTCGGGTCGAACTCGAACAGCCGTGTGTCACCACTGCGGTGGTAGACAAACACGTGCCCCTTCGAATTCGTCGCAATGCCGATGCCCTCGCCGAAGTAGAGATCGGGCGGCAGCTTGAAGAAATTCGGCACCGACGAATGCGGAATGGTCGGAACGTTCTCCGCAGTGGCTTTGGTCTGCGCCATCAGCAGCGCGCCGTCGAGAAGCGAGACAGCCGCGACGGACAGCACAAGACGAGTCAGCATTTTCATGACGCCTCCCGCTCTGGGTGATTACTGTGGTGAGCGTGAAAATCTATACCGGATTCACTGGACATTCAAGGTTTTCAGTGGTGACGGAACAACAGGCGGCTTCTGCAGAATGTCGCGGACCCGCTGAATTTCGAGCTCTTCGAAGATGAGGCTCGGTGCGATGACGGACACCGCCGAGGTCGCGCCGGCGCGATACGAGAAGACATGCCGTTCTTTCGACGCCTCTGCCAGGTCTCTGAACGCCATCGGCGAGACGACCCCGAAGCGCATGCCGCGTACGGGACTCTCACGGCCATCGAGCGTCACTTTCACAATCGAGTCGATGCCAGGCCCTGCCGCGCCGCCCTGGCCGTCCGATCGCACGCCACGCACGATGTAGCCGAACGTCTTGTCCTGCGCTTTGAGCAGCGCGATGTACTTGTCCTTGAGCTCGGCGGCCGGGATCGCCTGCGCGCTCTCAATTTGGAACACGCCGGCAAGAACGGTCGTCGACCGGCCGTGGCCATTCGAGCGCGGGAAATTCTTCTGCGGGACGCGGCCCGTCAGCAACGCCGCTAGGCGCCCCTTATCGACCAGCGTCACGTCCTTTGCACGCATCCCCTCGTCGTCGACCGTGTAGCTGCCGGCGAGCGGCCTGGCGTCGAAATGCGTCAACGACGGCGTATCGCTTGCGCTGAACGCATCGGCCATCACCCGAAGCCCCGTGCGGTTCAGAAACGGCGACGCCGGTACTTGCCCCATGCGCGGGTTTTCCGCGTCTGGCGGACGGCGCGCCTGCATCATCTGCACGAGCGTCTCGGCCACGAACTGCGCGCCGCCGGCGCCTTCGACCATCACAGGGCCGGCGAACTCCTCGCCAATGGGCGCGACACGGGCAGCGTCGACCTCTGCTCCAATTTGCTTCGCGCGCACCACGAGATCGGCGGCCGAAGGCAGATCGTCGACCTTGTGTCCGACCTCGGTGAACGTCTGACGCACCGGCATGCCATCACCGGCTTGCGCCTCTCCGTACATCGTCAGCGAGGCGAGCTGAATCGGCGCGACCGTTTTGAACCCCTCGCTGTTCAAGTAGTAGCGCGTCCCGTAGACCTGCGAGATCGACACCTCGGAGAGGTCGACGTCAGGATGCGCGGCGAAGACCGCTGAGGACTGCTGCACGCGCTCGAGAACCGCGGCACGGTCGGGTTGAAACCGCGGAGCAGGGAGGATCGTCTCGACCGGGGGCTCCGCTGAAAAATCGGGGATCGGATCGCTCGCGGTGCGGTTCTGGAACGCCGCCTTCTTCCGCGCGAACATCGTAATGGCGCGCTTATACGCGACGTCTGTCGTCAGCCAAATCTCGCGGCGCATGGCGTCGTAGTCGTCGTCGAGCGGCGCGATGACCGTCTCGCCCAGAAGCGCCGCGCCGCCAAAGCCCTGTACGACAAAACGAGAACTGTCGAAGGTGTAATCGCCGACGCGGACTTCGACGCGAAGCGTGCGCGTGCGGCGGGGCGGATTTTCGAGGATTGCGCCGAGGCGGCCGGAGAGGTCGGACACGGTGCGGTCGAGCACCTCGTAGGCGATGTAGTACGGCGCTGCCTCCCCTTTCATGCGCAGCTCGGCCATCGAACGCTTCATCTCATCCTGCATGGCCGCGACGGTGGGAGACTCCTGTGCGCGCAGACCATCGGCGAAGAGCCACACGAGGGCCATCATCCCGACGACGGCCCATCGCCCTACGAGCTGGGAGCATTCGCCAATCGTCATGACTTCCTGGCGGCAGGCGGTGCTGGCAGAATCGGTCGCGTCTCCTGCGACTGGAATTTCTTCTGCACCTCGACTTCGCTCACCAGCAGCGACGGCGATGAGGCCGAGACAGGCACGCCGCCGCTTTCGGCCCCGCAGACGCCGTTGAACACCTCGACGCGGTCGTCGGTGGCGATGATCTTTCCGAACGCGGCCAACGGAGTGCCGATGAGGTCGACGCCCCGGACGAGCTCGGGCTCGCGGCCATCCGTGTAGATGCGATAGACGACGTTGGGCAGCACGTTGAACGCGTTCGGCGAGCCGCGTCCAGTGGTGGTGAAGCCGCCTTCGATGTTGTCGAACAACAACCCGAAGGGCTTGCCCTGGCGCCGCGCTTCGTCGCGAAGCTGGTTCATCAGCTGGTCGCGCGACACCGCCTTGCTCGATTCGACCTGCAGGTTGGATTGGCGCGACACCGGCAGGAATCCCGCCTCGGCTCTGCCGTGACCGTTCGACCGGGAGAAGTTTCTCAGCGGCGCGCGATCGAGCAGGAACGTCTTCAGCACGCCGCTGTCGACGACCGTGACGCGCTGCGCCTTCACACCCTGGTCGTCGTAGAGGTAGTGCCCCATCAACTCGATATTGCCGACCTTCTTCACCGTCGGATCGAACGACACGCTCAGAAACACGGGGAGCACCGGCTGTCCAACCCTGCTCGAGAATGTCTGGCCATCATCGGCGTTGCGTTGGCGATTGCCCTCGACACGGTGACCGAAAATCTCATGAAAGAACACGCCGGCGGCGCGTCCCGACAGGATTGCCGGGCCCGAGAAGGGCTGGACGATGGGCGCTTTACGCAGACGCGCGAGCAGGTCGACCATGGCGCGCGCCTCGGCGATCAGCTTGCCCTCGTCGGGCAAGCGGTCCGGCGAGGTCGCGAAGTAGCTGGTATAGAGCGGAAGCTCCATACCGTCTTCGGCCTTGGTGACTCCGTGGATGAAGATGCGCGAGCCCAACCCCCCAGTGACGATCTTCGATCCCTCGCTGTTGATGTAATACCGATTGTCGGCATCGACCGTCAGCGAGACCTGGCTGCGCAGCACCATCGGGTCTTCACTGAAGACCGCCGACACTCGCCGCAAGCGCGCTTCCCACGCAGGCGTGTCGAGGGAATACGTGACGGTGTCCGTCGCATGCTCCTGCTTGTCCTCGCGCGAAAAGTCCGGCGCCGGATTTTCATCCTGCACTTTTGCCGCGACGTTCGTCCGCACGCGCGTGAGCGCCTCGCTCGCCTGTTTGTAGCTGCGGTCGGTGGCGCGCCACAGCGCGAGCCGGATCGGCTTCTCGTCATCGGACATCGGCAGGCTGACCTGCACGAGCCTCGGGGACAACGCGCGGGCCTCCCCTCTGATCGGATGCGTATTGTCGAGCTGATAGTCGCCAACCCGCACTTCGACGGTGGCGAACCGCTGACGATTTTCGTCGCTGCGATCGATGGCTCCGAACGACGCCAGGATCTGCGTGTGCCGCGAGTCGTGCAGGGTGTAGGCCGCGTAATAGGCGGGCACCGGCTGCTGTTTGAGCACGTCGATGTTGCGGGTCAGCTCGGCTTGCAGAATCCCGACGATGGCGTTTGGCCCATCGGCGCGCCCGGCGGCAGTCCTGGGAGACTGGGCCGCGGGTCCCTCGACGACGCACACGAGAAACACCACCGTCAGAAAGCGCAATTTCGTCATAAAACGGTTGTAGGAGATTGACGGATCATACCCCAGTACGAAATCCTTCCTTATATGAGGAAGCCCGCCTTCGCGCGCTCGACCGCTTATCGCTTCCGCCTGCGCGCAAGGCGCTTCGGCGGACAGGTCGGCGCAGGCCTGGTGCTTTCCATCGCGGCCGCCTGTACGACTCAGGCAGACAGCTCGCCCTATTTCGGCAAGACGGTGCCGCCCGAAGGACAGCACCTGCGCTACATTTCGGGCTCCGAACCAGAGTCGCTCGATCCGCAGGTATCGTCCGGCCAGCCGGAAGCGCGTCTGCACATCGGGTTGTACGACGGCCTCACCGAATATCATCCTGAAACGGCGCAGCCGATTCCCGCGCTCGCGGAGAAATGGGAGCCGAACGCCGACAACTCCGAGTTTACGTTTCATCTCCGCGACGCGAAGTGGTCGAACGGCGATCCGATTACGGCCCATGATTTCGTGTACTCGCTCCGGCGCGGTCTCGCGCCGGAATTTGCGGCGCGAACCGCGTACCTGGCGTACTACATCAAGGGCGCGCAGGCCTATAACGAGGGCAAGGGAAAGGCTGAAGACGTCGGCGTCACTGCCGTCGACGATCGCACCGTCAAGTTCACGCTCGTGCAGCCGGTGCCCTTCTTCCCGGCTCTCGTCGCGCATCAATTTTTCCGGCCGGTCCCGCGTAAAGCCATCGAGGCCTACGGCCAGGCGTGGACGCAGCCGGAGCACATCGTCACCAGCGGCGCATTCACGCTGAAAACCTGGAAGCCGTACAACAAGCTCATTTTCGTCCGCAATCCGCAGTACTGGGACGTGGCGAACGTCAGGCTCGAGTCGATTACGTTCTACCCGGTGGAAGACGCGACGACGATGATGAATTTGTATAAGGCTGGTGAGATCGACGCGCTCTACAACCACGTTCCGCCCGCCGCATGGATCGACCATCTTCGCCGGACGGTCGATCTCATGGACAAGCCCGAGTGCGCCATCGATTACTACATGCTGAACACCACGAAAGCGCCGATGAACGACGTCCGCGTGCGCAAGGCATTCAACATGTCGATCGACAAAGCTGGACTCGCCGCCTACGAGCGCACCATCAAGCCGCTCACGGCGTTTTCACCTGAAGGGATCTTTCCGGGATATCCCCAGCCGGTTGGGGATCCGTTCGATCCGCTCCGCGCGAAACGGCTGCTTGCCGAGGCCGGTTATCGCGACGCCAATGGCAACTACGATCCGGCGAAATTTCCGATCTCTGAAGTCGAGCTCACCTACAACACTGCCGAGCGTAATCGCCACATCGCCGAATACGTGCAGTCACAATGGAAGCAGAACCTCGGCCTCACGGTAGCGCTCAAAAACATGGAGTGGAAGACGTTTCTGGACTATCGCGCGAAGCTCCAATACAAGGGCGTCGCGCGCACCGGATGGGTCGGCGACTACATGGACCCGTACACGTTCCTCGATCTGTTCAGCACGAAGACCGGCGACAACGGCACTGGATGGTCTCCGCCTGAATTCGTCGCGGCGATTCGCGAGGCGAACAGCGCTCAGGACCCCAAGCGGCGCTACGAGCTGCTGGCGAAGGCCGAGAAGATGCTGCTCGACGCGCAGCCCGTCATTCCACTGGCGACGAGCTCGACCAACTGGATGAAGAAGCCCTATGTCAAAGGGATGTATCCAAACCCTGTGACCCTGCACGCCTGGAAGTTCGTCTACATCGAGCACGATCCCGCCAAGTGGCCTGCTCAGCCATAGCGCGTCGGCGGCGGACAGCGAGCGACATGGCCTGCCTGGCGGTAGCTCGTCTGCGAAAGAGAGCGAGCGAAGGATGGTAAGGTTCATCGTCCGCCGGCTCATCGTCATTCTTCCCATGGTGCTGGTCGTGGTGTCGGTGACGTGGGGACTGATCCGTCTCGCGCCGGGAAACTTCTACACTGGCGAGAAGCCTCTTCCGCCCGCGATCGAAAAGAACATCCGCGAGCGCTACGGCCTCGACAAGCCGTGGTACGTCCAGTACGGCAAGACGATCTCGAGCACATTGCGCGGCGACTTCGGGCTATCGCTGCGCTATCAGGGGCAGCCGGTCAACACCATCCTGAGGCAAGCTGTGCCGGTATCGGTCGCACTCGGACTGACGGCATATCTACTGGCGCTTGCGGTCGGCATCGTCGCCGGAACCTATGCTGCGCTGCATCAGAACAAACGGATCGACTACGTCTCGATGGCGTTGGCGATGCTGGGGATTTCGATCCCGAACTTCGTGCTCGGGCCGACGCTGGTGCTCCTGTTCGGTTTGACCTGGTATGTGCTGCCGCCGGCACGCTGGGAAGGGTTCGGCGTGTACATGATCATGCCGGTGCTGACACTGTCGGCCGTCTACATGTCGTACATCGCGCGCCTTACCCGCTCGGGCATGCTCGAAGTGCTGCGGTCGAACTACATCCGGACCGCAAGGGCGAAGGGACTGCCGGAGCGCCAGATTCTGTGGCGCCACGCGATGCGCGGCGGACTGCTGCCGGTCGTCTCGTTCTCGGGCCCGGCGCTTGCGCTGCTCCTGACCGGCACCGTGGTCGTGGAGCGGATCTTCGCGCTGCCGGGTCTCGGCAACTATTTCATCAACGCGAATCTGAACCGGGACGAGCCGCTCATCATCGGCATCGTCGCGTTCATCTCGATCGTCGTGCTGGTGTTCAATTTGTTGGTCGACATTGCCTACGGATTTATTGATCCGAGAGTGAGGTATTAGCCGACCTGAAGGTCGGCACTACGACAGTCGTAGTGCTCGCCTTTAGGCGAGCCAACATATGGACGAACCCGTCGTCGGCACATCGCTCTGGAAGGACGCGTGGAAGCGCCTCAGACGCAACAAGCTCGCCGTGCTCGGCATGGTGGTGGTGAGCTTCGTCATCTTCGTGTCGGCGGTCGGCCCCCCCATCATTCGCAGCTTGACTGGCTACACCTACGACTACATCCCCAGCGATCCCAAGCTGCTCGTGTCGCTGCCGCCGTTGACCGCCCTCGACGGATCGTTCTCGTGGACCCACCCGATGGGCACCGATAACGCCGGCCGCGACATTCTCGCGCGCGTGCTGCTCGGCGGGCGCATCTCGCTGATGGTCGGGATCATCTCGACATTCGTCTCGCTGGTCATCGGCATCACCTTCGGCGCCACCGCGGGCTATCTCGGCGGCAAGGTCGACGAAGTGATGATGCGCATGGTCGACGTGCTCTACGCCATCCCCTACATGATGATCGTCATCGTGCTGCTCGCCTTCTTCGGCGGCCAGTCGCCTTTCGGCCAGCTGGTGCTGCTGTTCGTCGCGCTCGGCGCCGTGTCGTGGCTGACGATGGCGCGCATCGTCCGCGGGCAGGTGATCTCGCTCAAGAACCAGGAGTTCATCCTCGCGGCGCGGGCCACGGGTGTGCCGGCGTGGAAGATCATCGCGCGGCACCTCGTGCCCAACACATTGGGGCCGGTCATCGTCTACGCCACGTTGACCATTCCATCGGTCATGCTCCTCGAAGCGTTCCTGTCGTTCCTGGGGCTCGGCGTGCAGGCGCCGCTCGCATCGTGGGGAAGCCTGTCGGCTGACGGCATCCAGAACATCGCCATTTTCCCGTGGCAACTGCTGTGCCCGGGCATCACCATGGCGATCACGCTCTTCTCGCTCAACTTTCTCGGGGACGGCCTGCGCGATGCGCTCGATCCCCAGATGCGAAAAAGTTGAGCGCACAGACACTCCTCTCCGTCCGCAACCTGCGCACGTACTTCGACGAAGACGACCGCGTCGTCAAAGCGGTCGACGGCGTGTCATTCGACGTGTTGCGAGGAGAGACGCTTGGCATCGTCGGCGAGTCCGGCTCCGGCAAGTCGGTGACCAACCTGTCGATCATGCGGCTCATTCCGAGCCCGCCGGGGCGCATCGCCGGCGGCGAGGTCTTCTTCGACGGGAAGAATCTGCTCACGCTCTCCGACAGCGAAATACGGGCGATTCGAGGCAAGCGGATCGGCATGATCTTCCAGGATCCGATGACATCGCTGAACCCCTTCATGCGTATTTCGAAGCAGCTGATGGAGGTGACGCGGCTGCATCTCGGGCACTCGCAGGAGGAAGCGTACGAGCACGCGGTGAGAATGCTCGAGATAGTCGGCATCCCCGACGCGCGCCGCCGCGCCGATGGGTATCCGCACGAGTTTTCCGGCGGCATGCGCCAGCGTGTGATGATCGCGATGGCGCTGTCGTGCAAACCCGAACTGCTGATCGCCGACGAGCCGACGACGGCGCTCGACGTCACCATTCAGGCGCAGATCCTCGAGCTCATCAAGAAGATCAAGGATGACATCGGCACCAGCGTCATCCTGGTCACCCACGATCTCGGCGTCGTCGCGGGCACGACCGATGATGTCGTCGTGATGTATGCGGGCAAGATCATGGAGCGTGCGCCCACTCTCGCGTTGTTCGAGCGGCCCGGCAATCCCTACACAAAAGGGCTTCTCGCGTCGGTACCCGACCCGTCGTGCGAAGACCGCAAGGACCTGTACCAGATTCCCGGCCTGCCGCCCGACGTGGCTCATCTGGGGCCGGGGTGCCCGTTCGCTCCGCGATGCGCGCGCGCCGAAGCTGTCTGTCACGAGACGTTCCCGCCGTTTGTCGAGCTGACACCCGACCATCATTCCCTCTGTCATTTCGCCCACGAGGTCTATGGCTCCGCTGGTCTCAATCGCTGACCTGAAGGTGCACTTCGATCTCGGCCGCGGCCGCGTGGTCAAAGCGGTGGACGGCGTGTCGTTCGACATCCTTCCCGGCGAGACGGTCGGGCTCGTCGGAGAATCGGGCTGCGGCAAGACGACGCTCGGCCGCGCGGTTCTGCGCCTCGTCGAACCGACGAGCGGCCGCGTCATGTTCCGGGACATCGACATCGCGAAGCTCTCCAGATCGGAGCTCCGCCGCACGCGGCAGCACATGCAGATGATTTTTCAGGATCCCTACGCGGCGCTGGATCCGCGTATGACTGTCGGGCAGATCATCGCGGAGCCGATCGAGACGTTCAGACTGGCCGCGGGGAACGCCAAGCGCGATCGCATTCGCCAGCTGATGAAGACCGTCGGACTCAGCGAGCGGTTCATCAACCGGTATCCGCACGAGTTCTCCGGCGGACAGCAGCAGCGCATCGGCATCGCCCGCGCGCTGGCCGCGAACCCGGATTTCATCGTCGCCGACGAGCCGATCTCGGCGCTCGATGTGTCCATCCAGGCGCAGATTCTGAATCTGCTCGAGAAGCTGCAGCGCGAGCGGCATCTGGCGTATCTCTTCATTTCGCACGATCTGCGCGCGGTTCGGCACACGTCCCATCGCGTCGCGGTGATGTATCTGGGTAAAGTCGTCGAGCTCGCCGAGGCGCGCCAGCTTTATCGCCGTCCGTTGATGCCGTACACGAAGGCCCTGATTTCGGCGGTGCCGGTGCCCGATCCGGTCGTCGAAGCGCAGCGGCGCCGGATCGTGCTCGAAGGTGATGTGCCCTCGCCGATCAACCCGCCCGCAGGCTGCCTATTCCATACGCGCTGTCCGTATGCCGTGGCGGCGTGCGGTCAGGTCGAGCCGGTGCTCGCCGAAATCGAGCCGAATCATTTCGCCGCGTGCATTCGCATCAGTCCGTCCGAGCCCGACATCGACCGCGTCGCGCCTGGCGCCACGCCGGGTCTTGCGGCAGTCGATACAATAGCGGCACCTCGATGAAGCTGATCATCGTCGATCGCGCCAAACCCGATGTGTATGCGCGGTTGAGAAAGCAGTTCGAAGACGAGCTGGGTGTGCAGGTTTTGTTCGAACGCCGCACCCGCGAGCGCCGGCGGAATCTCAGTAACGCCGGTCCCGAGCGGCGGTCGCGCGACCGCAGACGGCTCGCAAAGTCGTTCAGCAGCAAAGGCTACATCGTGATTTATATCGCCGGCTGAGGATTGTGCCCGGCCCCGGGACCGAGGTTGAGAAAGGTCAGCGCCTCGGGATCGGAGTCGTCCGCTTCGGGCTCGGGAGGCAGCGTCCATCTGCGCGCGCGGTGCCGCGCGGCAGTCTCGAGCATCACAATCACCGCGAGCCCTTCCGCGAGCAGTGCGCCCATCCCCCACATATCGTTCAGCACTCGCAGCTCCAAGCGGACTGGCAGGTAGGCAATCGCCCACATGCCCAGCAAGTACAGGTGCCAGCGTGTCTTGAGTTTCGTGTGTCCAGGGGGATATGCGCGCGTGAATGGCACGCACTCGACCAGCAGCGACGCAAACTGCGCGGTGATGACAAGCGCCAGCGTGACGACAAGGGTGTGAATCGCGGCGATTCGCCAACCGACCAGTGGAAGCACGACGAGCGCGTTCACGAAGAGCGCGGGCCCGATGGCAAACGCGATCATCGCCGCGCGAACGCCGGACCAGTACGATGTCGAAGGCAGTTGCGAGTGCACTCGGAACATCCACGCCGCCTTGAGCTCAGTCGGCAGCACGAAGGACGCACGGAGGCCAACAACGACCCAATAGCCGATGACGATC
>Ga0184625_10000022_pt1 | contig 32358 bp, 36 predicted proteins | sample PLM3_30_b1_FD_133151 | JGI IMG/M metagenome (GOLD analysis project Ga0184625, IMG submission 133151) | Groundwater sediment microbial communities from an aquifer in East River, Colorado, USA - PLM3_30_b1 | ecosystem: Environmental > Terrestrial > Soil > Riparian zone | place: USA: East River... | reverse complement strand
TCACACCCACCTAGTCACGCTGCCCCTAGTGACGCTGCGCCCACGCATCCATGTATACATATCAATCATATACATGATGGACACCACGCACCCCACACCCACGGGGGGCAGGGGCACCACGCACGCACACCACGTGGTGATGGTGTGATGTGGTGACATCGTGTCGTGGTGATGGTGCATGCATGAATGTTTGACCCCCCGTGTGCCCAGGCGGCCGGGTGTCTATGTAGTGTGTTATATCACAGGAACCAATGGACAATACCGTAAGCCTCAGAGTCTATTCTAGGCAGATTTGCCCGAAATCACGGACATTCGGACCAATATCGGCGGAATATCAGCGGTACGCCGTTGAAGATGGCTATGAAGACGAGAACGAGGATGATTTCCACGGATACAGTGTCTCACACCAGAGCGAAGGTGTCAAGCCCCGGATAGCCTAGCCTCATGTTTCTACTCGCACCGTGGCGCCCGTTCGTCCTTCTCGTCCTCGTGGCGATTGCGGCCGCCATGGTGTGGGTCCACTTCGCCAAGGAGCGCAAGAGACTATGGCTAGACCAGGAGATCGCCACCCTGGTCCTCTACTGGTTCACCGGAGGGCCCCTAGAGACTGAGCTAACCGAGGAGAAGCAGGATCCCAGACACCGGACCCTGGTGGGCCTCGGGCGCTCGGCCGGAACCACCGGACTACTTATGGCCGAGGCTATGCGAGCCGGCCATCCCCTGTCCCTTAGCCTCGTGTGGCGCTCATACACCGCAGCATGGATGCTAGGCGGGCTCGCTGTGCTGATCGCCTGGTGTGCCGTACAGCGTGCCGTACACAAGTGGTGGATCCGCCCCGTGGCCAATGCCACCCGACAGCTCGCAGGCTGGAACGGTAAGGACCAGCCTCGCAGAGCTGCGTGCCGAGTGGTCCGATTCCGGAGGTTTAGGGCCATGTGGGGTGTGGGACTCGAAGTCAAGGTGCACCCTGAATGCAATGTGGCAGATGAGAACCTAGAGGCCATCGTCCATGCCGTCAGGGTCCGGGCCGACGTGGACCTAGGGGACGTGGAACACAAGTGGGCCCTAGCCGGGCGCTCGGGCTCCGTGAGATTCCTGCCGGCCGCCAAGCTGCCAGACAAGACCCCGTGGACTGACAAGAATGGGACCCCCAACGGCACGGTGCGTAAGATGGTCAAGGCTACTCGACCCGCCGAGGTATGGCTAGGCCAGTCTCGTGACGGGGTGCAAGTCAAGTATGACCTCTCCCGGCATCCGCATGTCCTGATTTCTGGCCCCACCGGGGGAGGTAAGTCCGCCGGAGCACGCTCCATCGCCGTGCAGTTGATGGCCCAGGATGAAGAGTGCGAGATCACCAATATCGACAACAAGCACCTCTCACAGCTCTGGCTCCGTGACCTTCCTGGCGCCCACAACGTGCACGACATGCCGTCCATCGCTCGGGCGATCACCGACCTGGCGCAAGAGGTTAGGGACCGTGTGGCGCACGCTGACACCCTGCCTCGTCGGGAGGTAGAGGCGTACGTTGCCGGGCTAGCTCGTAGGGTGCTGATCGTAGAGGAAGCACCCACGCTGATGGCCGAGCTGGAACAGTGGTGGCGGCACTTCGACAAGGGGCCCTGTACTCCGGTTATGGATCTGCGGATGATGCTCAACATGAGCAGAATAGCAGGTTTCAACGTCATAGGTCTAGCCCAGCGTGGTGATGCCAAGGCCATGGGCGGCGGGCTGGCCCGGGAGAACTACGTGCTACGTATCCTCGTGAGTGGGTACACGAAGAAGGCGTGGGAGATGTTGGTCCCGGAGTGCGACTACATCCCATCAGTGGAGTCTGACGGCTGGGCGATGGTGTGTCATGGAGCTGTTTCAATAGAAACGAGAATGCTATATATCACGGACGATGACGCCGAGGAGTGGGTCGCTGAGACAAGAGGCTTGACCGACCGGGGGACGGAGCAGTACAAGCGACGAGAATCCCCGGGCCCAATCGCCACGGCAGTGGCGCCCGGGGTTCCGGAGCGCTTCTACGTCCCGGAGGACGTCCCCATAGCGTCTATGCAGGACGTTTCTGAGGTCCCGGGACCCGATCTCACCGACGACACGACCCTCCTAACCCTGCCCGAGGCGGCCAGAAAGTGGGGTATCCCGTACGATCGGCTCAAGAGGGCTGCCACCCGAGCCAAGAAGAAGGGCGCTTTCATCGAGCCTGTAATCACCCGTCCCGCCAACCAAGGTGGCGACCAATACCAGGAGGAGTTCCTCCTCAAGTTCTGGGAGGGTCGTGAGAGGTCTCCTGACAATCGGGAGATGTACCAGCCCCTGGTCTACTTCCTGGCTCCCGGTGGAGCCTCCAACGTCAAGTATGGGGACACCATCAAGATCGGCCGGACTGACAATCTCAATCAGAGGTTGGATGATCTCGCCCTGCACGAGGACGACAAGATGCTGACGCTAGACTGTCGTGATACTCAGCACAGCAAGGATCTAGAGACCGAGCTTCACGAGCGATGGAAGGCCCATCGGGTCTATCCGAACCGGGAGTGGTTCCGCCTCGAAGGCAATCTGGCCGACTATCTGGGAGTGAAGAAGCCGTGAGATACATCCTCGCAATCTTCGGCTGTTATGCAATCGTAACATGCCTGTGGTCGGTTATCTTGGGAGACCTGGCCGCCATCTACGCCATCACTCTTCTGACAACTGCCCTCGGGTTCTTCGGAACGGTACTCCTTCTCGGAGCCCAGAGCCTCAAGTATCGGCATCAGGATAAGACCCTGTATCCTGGCCACTACTATGGGAGCCCGTATCAGACCCGCCCAGATCGAGAAGTTCTATCGCCACCGGCGAGAGGGGTACTCGATCAAGGCGTCAGCGGAGAAGGCAGGATTCTCCGAGTCGAGCGCCAAGGGGATTCTGCGAACCGGCAAGGCTGATCACTCTACTCCTGGATCCCGTCCCGAACGCTTTGCCGGTGAGCACGACGACTCCATAGGCCCTCCCAAGACTGAGGACCAGCTTAGTCCCGAGGCCAAGCGGGCCCTCACCGACTTCGGCTACTTCCGGTCACGCTATTTCGGCCGGCGCTCCACCCCGTGGCAGGAGATCGCAGCCAACCAGCTTGTCGAGAAGCTGGAGTCCGAGGAGGAGGAGTACGTCGTAGTCAACTGCCCTCCCGGTGGGGGCAAGACAACCATCTTCTCGCATGACTTCCCCGCCTGGCTCACGGTCCGGGATCGAACCATGCGAGGACTGCTCGGATCCCACGGCAAGATCATTTCCGAGGGCCTGGTGGGCAACCTCAGAGACTCTCTGGGACGGCGCAACCCCGTCCAGGCCCGCCTCTACGACAAGCAGCGAGGCTGGGCATTCGACGCCGAGACCACCCTCTCCAAGGACTTCGGGGCCCTGAGACCACAGGCTGGGGAGCTGTGGCGGCGCTCGATGTTCACTGTGGCCCAGCATGGCGAGACCCCTACCGCCGAGAAGGAATCCACCTGGGTCGCCTTCTCGTACGAGGCCAAGTTCCTGGGCTGGCGGGTCAACTTCATCAACTGGGACGACCTCGTGACCCCTGCCATGCTCCGAAACCAGGACGCTGTGGACGCCCTCTACGAGTGGTACGACGACGAGGCCGAGACCCGCCTGGAGCCAGGCGGTCTTCTTGTCCTCGTGGGCCAAAGGTTACGAGTCAATGACGTTTACCGCTATGCCCTTGACAAGCGCCTCACTTTTGAGCTAGGGGGAGACGACGAGGACTTCGATGACCCCACGGGTGGGATCCAGAAGTACACACAGATCATCTACAAGGCCCACTACGAGGAGAAGTGCGAGGGGGATCATGGGCGCAAGGCTCAGCCGTGGCCGGACGGGTGCCTCCTGGACCCTGTGAGGATCGGTTGGCAGAGGCTTCGAGGCGCCCAGGAGGGCGGGAACTACAACACGGTGTGGCAGCAGGAAGACACCGACCCCACCAAGGCCCTAGTGCGCAAGGTGTGGGTCCATGGCGGCCGGGACATCGACGGAGTGGACTACCTCGGGTGCTGGGACAACGATAGAGCCATCGGCCAGCTCCCCGAGGTCATCCCGCCTGGCTCCTATACGGTGCGCTACATGACCGTGGACCCATCCCCCACCAAGTTCTGGAGTGTCCAGGACTGGCTGTATGTCTTGCCTCCGGCAGCCACGGACAACATGACAGGGTATCGCTACCTGATCAACGTGAAGAAGGGGAAGATGGGGGCCAATGAGTTCCTCCAGCCCACCGAGGACGGACAGGGGCTAGAGGGGCTAGCCGAGGACTGGGTCCAATGGTCCAAGGAGCAGGGCCACCCCATCACCTACCTGATCATGGAACGTAACGCCGCACAGAGATGGGCCATGCAGTACCGGTTCTTCCAAGACTGGGCCAATACCCGCAACGTGTCCGTGATAGAACACGATACTACCAGGAACAAGGCCGACCCCAAGCTGGGCATCTACGCTACCCTGCCCTCGGCATACAAGTTCGGACGTATACGTTTGCCAGGGGACAGGCCCACCCAGAGTCGCCTCGCCGTGCTCCCCTTGGTACAGGAGGTCACTCTCTACCCTGATTCGACCACCGACGATGCGGTGATGGCTCAGTGGTTCGGAGAGTACCATTTGCAGGACATAGTGGGAAGTAATACAAAGATCGGTACGATGTATCCTGACATGCCATCTTGGATGAGCGGTTCGAAGGCCGGTCGGCGCTCTCCTTTGTTTCGCCAGCCCGCTGGAGTCTGATGCGCTCAGTTGAAGACATCGTTACCCTATATCGGGAACGCCTCTCTGATATGGGGGCAGAGTTTGATAGAATGCGCTCAGTGGTGGACGTGTATAACGGGGACGTTGTACTGCCACTACCGGAGCTGTCACGCAACGAACAGGCCGCCGTTGCCAACCTGACCCAACAGGGCCTAGACCAGTTCGCCAGGCGTATCTCATCCGTCCTGCCCTCTATGCAGCACCCTCCATTGAAGCCTGGGATCAAGCAGTCCGAGGAGAAGGCCGGAAAGCGCAAGCAGATCATCCACGGATACTGGGAGAAGTCACACCTCAAGAAGGTGACCGGGCGTCGGGCACGATGGCTACTCGGATACGGCAAGGCTCCTGTGGTCGTGCGTCCCGATCCCACTCATAGCTGCCCGGTCTGGGACCCCGTGGACCCCTTCAACGTGTACCCCTCGCACCTTCATCTCGACAGCTTCACGCCGGCTGACTGCATTGTCCGCCACCGCCGGGACTATCGATGGCTAGCAGACAACTATCCCGATGCCTTACTAGTCATTCGCAAGAACCAAGGGGCGGCCAAGAACAACGACGAGTTCGAGTGCCTCGAATACATCGATGCCGAAGAGGTAGTGTGGGTCCTGCTGGGCCAGGCTGACTCAGATCAGAACTTCGCCGCCAGCACCGGGGCCGAGCATTGCGAGCTGACCCGCACTCCTAACCGGGCCGGCATGTGCTGGGTGGTCATCCCGTCCCGGGTCACCCTGGACCGCTCGGCAGGGCACTTCGATGCCATCCTCGGCATGTATAAGACAGAGGCTGCCCTGATGGCCCTAGAGGTGATCGCCACGAGGAAGGCCATCTACCCCACCCCGTGGCTCGTGAATTCGCAGAACGGTGCCATCCCCCACGTAGTCCAGCTTCCGGACGCCCAGACAGGAGAGCCCGGGGTCATCACCAATGGCCAGCTCGTGCACACCCCCCTCGACCCCTCGCTGCGAGGCAGCACGGTCCGCAACGATCTCCAGTATGCACAGCGTCAGACAGCCGGTCTGCCGGCAGAGTTCGGAGGTATGAGCCCCACCAACGTGCGCACCGCCCGTCGAGGTACTCAGGTTATGGGGGCAGCCGTGGACTTCACCATCGCAGACGCTCAGGACATGTTCGCCGAGGCCCTGCACGACGAGAACCTACGGGCCATCGAGATCGATAAGGCGTACTTCGACTACAACAAGACCTTCTATGTCTCGACCAAGGGAGTCAGGGGCTCGATCAACTATCGACCCTCCGAAGTGTTCGAGGCAGGGGCCCAGCATGTCGTTGATTTCCCCGTCACCGGATACGACATATCGGACCTAGTGATCAACGGGGGACAGCGGATTGCGCAGCGGACTATGAGCCGACGTGGCTTCATGAAGGTCGATCCCATGGTCGATGATGACGAGGCGATGGAAAATGAGATCCGCCTGGAAGCTACTGAGGATGCGTTCTTCGCAGCCTTCCAGGAGCAAGCCGCTTCCCCCGATGCTCCATGGCAAGCAGCTCAGGTGGCTGAGTTTGCCATGCGCCTCGCCAAGGGGGAGAAGTGGTACGAGGCTGTAGACGACATCAACAAGAAGCTGCAAGAGGCCCAGGCTCTGGGTGCTGAGCCCGGGACCCCGGAGGCTCAGCCAGGTCTAGCCCCCGAGGGAGCGCCTGGAGGTATCCCGGCAGTCGGTGAACCCTCGCCGTCACTGGGTAACATGGCTCAGATGTTGAGTCAAATCGGTGTAACCGACCAAGCCATAAGGATGAGATGATGCCCCGATCTAGTAAGTCACATGCGTCCGCTACTGGCGTTGCCAAGTCCGCTAAAGGCCAGGCAACCGCAGCGGCCGCATCTTCCAAGCCCAAGCGTGGCAAGTCCTCTCCATCTAGGAGTGGTAGGTCCGCTCCAAGCCGGACTCGCTCACGTGGACGTAGGTACTAAATGCCCACGTCCGCAGTAACCGGAACCCAACAAGTCGCCACAGGAGGCGCAATGAGTGATCCCCAGGAAGGTTTCTATTCGCACAAGAATGTGCAACTGGACGACGGAACCAACGTCCACTATGAGCTGAGGCCCGGCTCAGACGAGTACGTCGAGGTCTACCGAGACGTGCCTGTCGGCAAGGTCCCCAAGGGCGTAACCCTCGACCCTTCGCAGCAGAAGGCTCACCGGGAGTCCGTGACCGAGCGGGTCTATCCCAAGTCCAAGTAACATGCCCACCCACAAGGTGAAGGGTGGCTACAGGTGGGGCAAGTCTGGCAAGGTCTATCCCACCAAGGCTCAGGCTGATCGCCAGGGCCGGGCCGCCTACGCCCATGGATATAAAGGTGGAGGCAAGAAGAGAGGCAAGTGATGCCCAGCGGTGGACCTCGTGCTGGCACTAGGACTGGCACGTATGAGCAGCGATCAGACCTACAGGCGGGCCCCCGTACCGCCCGGGGTCCGGCTCCTGCCGCCTACGGTGAGGGAAAGAGGCGAGAAGCGGTCACCCAGACTCCCGAGCTGCCTCAGCCGGGGCAACTTACCCCTCTAGAAGCTGCATCTCAGCGCCCTACCGAGCCTGTCACCGCCGGCATAGATACTGGACCCGGTCCGGGCTCAGAGGTTCTCAACCCCGCTGTCGCCCAGAACGACGCCCTCTTCGACATCCGGGCCCTGGTGGCTGAGTTTCCAGAGTATGCCAAGCATCTGGCTCCCCTTATTGCCATGGCCGAAGATGAGTCCTGATGCCCTTTCTGGACGACGTATATCGTGAGCTAGCCGAGGTCGAGTCTTTCGTTCAGCGCAGGCAGACATCCCGTGTCCGAGCTATGGCCACCGACCCCAAGAGAGTTGATCGCCTTAGTCGGGAGGCTCAACGCTACCCTCACATGACCCCCGATGCCTTCATGGCTCTGGCCCGGACCAAGCAGTATCGGGAGGGCACGGCCGCCAAGCTGGGGGAGCTGTCCACCCGCCAGTGGCTACGTCGCCATCCCCAGGGCACTAGCTACGGAGACTTTCTGGATACTCCTGGAGCCCGTCGTGAGAGGCGTGGAGGCAGCAACATCTTCCGCCAGACCGCTGAGTTGCTGGGAGAGAACAAGCAGGAGACCCGGGCTACCAAGCTGGCAGCTCTGCCCGAGGACAGGCAGTCCCTGTTCCAGTCCTCCATTGAGGCGGCCCAGAGTGCGGGCTTGTTCGATGACAACGGGGTTTTAACCGAGCCCACATCCGACAACAAGGCACAGAGAGCGGCCTGGGAGAGGCTGTCCGACCAGTTCATGCACGCCGGCATAGACCTGGAGTATGTCAACTATCGTGGCCACCCCACCCGGATGGTGTCGAGTGACCGCAACGAGGTCAACTTCCGAGATGGGAAGCGGACTGTAGAGTATGTCCGGGCCGGAGAGAGCCGGGTCATCAACTACGATCCTGAGACGGACCCTCTGCGCCTGGCCGTCAGAGCGCAGCGCAAGGCCGCAGCCGGACCCACAGGATTCAATGCCTTGATCAGGGCCGGGGCCACCACCCTGGACATGCCGGTGCAGGAGCTGCAAGGCCAGATCCGAAACATCTATGGGGCCGCTCACGGCAAGCACGTTGACTGGACCGAGCCTCAGAGCGATCTCCTTATCCAGGCTCAGACAGGACTCAGCGCCGGCTCGGGTATGCTGGTCGATCCCGAGTCTCAGGTGGCGGACGAGCGTCGACGACGTGAGGCTGAGAGGGGCAAGATCGGATCCCACAACGTGACGGCAGGCAGGTGGCTGGCAGACGCCCTTCCCTTCGCCGTAGACTCCAAGCCCTTCCAACTGGTGTCCGGCATCACCGACCTGGGAGTCCAGCTAGCCGACCCTACCGCATTCGCACTGGGCAAGGGCGGCAAGGCCGTGATGTCTCCCCGCATGTTCCTGGCCCCGGACATAGAGGAGAAGGCGGGTCTGGTGCGGGGGATCCGAAACTTCATGGTCGGACCCACCCGAGACAAGTGGCTGTCATCGGCCGAAGGCATGGCCCGTAAGGAGTGGTTGGCTAAGACCAACGATCCGTACACAGTGTGGCGGGGTCTCAACCGCAAGGTCAACGGGGACCTGGCCACGAGGCTGGCAGACACCCGCAGCGTGGATGAAGTGGACGACATCCTGCGCAAGGAGCTGGGAACGAGCATCCGCCGACAGTCCACTGTGTCTATGCCTGCCTTAGGGCGGGACCCCTACGAGACCAACGCTCTGACTAACTACGGCATGGACATGCCGGCCCGTGGGCCTATCGATGCCACCAGCAGAGATGTGGTAGCGGGCGAGATGGAGAAGTGGCTCTCTATCGCCGGGGCCACTGACGAGGAGCTGTCCAAGCATGTGGGCCGCATCATGCGAGCCGAGAACAGGATCGAGATCAATGCCGGAGTCGTGTCTTCCCTCAAGGAATCGGGAGGGATCCTGGAGCGTGGAGGCATAGCAGATCAGAGACTGCGCAGCAAGCTGACTGCGCTATACGACAATGCTCACGAGGAAGGATCTCGAACTTGGGTAGACAGTCTCGCCCATCAGGGTCAAACCGACAACGTCGTGGTAGTCGATGGGAAGCCAGCGTGGGATACCGCCGCCCACCTATACATCGAGCACGCCCCCGAGACCCTTCAACTGCCCGACGCCCGGAACGTCCGGAGATCCCTATCGAAGTGGCACGGGATCCTAGCGAAGCCGGACACCGGGGAGCTGCGTATCGGATTTGCCGCAGCAGAGTTCCTACAGAATGAATTGTGGAAGCCGGTCCAACTGGTCACCCGTATCGCCTGGCCCATCCGTGTCATCGGTGAGGAGCAGGTGCGCCTGGCAGCCGCCGGCTACGACTCCATGTTCAACCACCCGGTCTCTGCCATCGCCGGGATCATGGGTCGCCACCATGCCACTGACCTGGCCGGGAACCTAATAGAAGAGTCACACGCCCTCAAGTCCTCTCTAACCCGGGTCCACGGTGACTGGATCGACAGGGCTGTCCCCACCGGCCGAAAGACGGTGTACTCCAAGGCTCGCCTCCACGAGCGTGAGCAGTTCGAGAACGCCTGGGCTAGCGAGATCGCCCGGCTTGCCAACGACCCGGTGTCCAAGTACGTGGCTAATTCTGACGATCTGAACGAGGCCAAGACTTGGTTCCAGAGGGGTGCCGGACAGAAGTTCAAGTCCGACATGGCCCAGGCCCACCCGGCCCGGTTCGCCGATCCCCGTGACTCTGACGAGTACATCGAGTCCGTGTCTCGCCGGCTGGAGAACGCCCACGGAGGCAACCCCACCCTGCTAGACGCCATCCGCACCGGACAGTGGGACGGCAAGAATATCCTCGACGGCAACCACCTCGACACCACGTTCAAGGCCAACCTGCCGGGCATGGCCGACAGGTACGCTCCCGAGAAGCTGGTGGGGGACGACGTGTTCGCCCTCAAGGGGCGGGACCGAGTACTCCAGTCCTGGGATCGCACCGTGGACAAGATGTTCGGCCTGCTGATGACCAACCCCACCAACAAGCTGTCCCGGGCCCCCATGTTCAAGCAGTCATACTGGCGTGAGGTCGAGCGCCTATTCCCCTTCGCTGACGAAGAGACCCGCCTGGCCATGGTTGAGTCCGCCAAGAATGCCAACATTGGATCTCGGGCCATTCGCCGTATGGAGAGGGGCGGGGCCAGCAAGAAGGTGGGGGACCTGCGCCTGCACGAGGTTGACATGCTGGCCAAGGGGAACGCTCTTGATGAGACCAAGAACCTGCTCTATGACCTGACCAAGAAGAACAAGATCATGGACGGGCTGCGCCTCATCTTCCCCTTCGGTGAGGCATGGAAGGAAGTGGTCACCCGGTGGATGGGGGCTGATGGCCTCCTGTGGCGCAATCCCAAGACGGTGCGCCGCTTCCAGCAGTTGGTGCAGGGTGCCCGAGGCGAAGAGTTGGGAGACTTCCTGGGGCAGGAGGACGGGCAGGGATTTTTCTGGGAGAACCAGTTCGGGGAGCAGGTGTTCATCTACCCCGGCTCCACCCTACTCACCGACAAGCTGTTGGGCGTACCCGTGCCTCTCACCGGCCGGGTGCAGGGCCTGTCGATGTTCGGCACCGTGATGCCGGGCCTCGGCCCAGTGGCCCAGATTCCTGTGGGATGGCTGGCCGCCAATAAGCCCGGGCCCCAGGTGGCCAAGGACTTCATGACCGACGTCCTCAATTTCGAGATCGGCCCGATGGGAACCGTGGAAGAGAACCTTCTCCCATTCGGAGCGGTAGGAGCCGAGGACCAGGCAGGGGTTGCCAGCGCCTTCAACTTCATGCCCCCCTGGGTCAAGGCCATGGGGCAGTTCATTACCGATGGTGACGTGAACGGCAAGCAGTGGAACACCACCGTGATGGAAGTCGCCGGCTATCTCAAGACCACGGGGGAGTATGACGGATCGGTCGAGGACCAGCAGCGTCTCATGGAGGACGCCTCGAAACGGGCACGGGGACTCTACCTGATCAAGGCCCTTACGGCCGGGGTGGTTCCTGCCTCCCCTGACACCGAGTTCATGGTCGAGACCAACAGCGGAGAGCTGGTACGAGCTGCGGCCCTGTCGCAGGAGCTGAGGGACCTCCGGGCCCAGGACTTCAACGAGGCCGACAGGCTGTTCCTCGACAAGTACGGGGAAGATGTCCTCGGTGTCATAGGTACCTCGATGACCACATCGTCCAACTACGCCGTCCCTGCCAGCAAGGCCGGTGTGCAATGGGTGATGCGCAACCCCGGGGTCGAGGACCGCCTGCCCCACACCTACGGATTCTTCGCCCCCGAAAGTGATGACACAGACTTGACTCTATACAACGACAACTTCCGCAAGGGAGAGTCTATAAGGCTGAACCCCAGCACGTGGATCAGGCTTATGAACAACACCATCGGTGACATGATGTACCGAGAGGCTAACGCCGAGGTGGGAGAGGACGCAAATACCGACGAAGGTCGTGCGTACCTACGAGATGTCCGGGATCAGATATGGGCTGAATACCCTGGCTGGAGAGACGAGTCCGGCAAGTTGACCGTCCCCTCGGACCAGGCATTCATCTCCGAGCTGGAGCGCGCTGCGATAGACCCGGTGGTTAGAAAGACCGATGCCGGAAAGGGGTTGTCCGAATATCTTGAGGGCCGTCAGCAGGTGGTCGATTACGCCGCCTCTCAGGATCGGGCTTGGCCCTCAACTGCCGAGGATATGGCAGATGCCAGGGCATACTTGAGAGAGCTAGCCACCTGGGTGACAGAGAGACATCCAGGCTTCGCCAGGCTGTATGACTATGTCCTGTCGAGAGAGACTGAGACGGACGAGGACACAGGCTAATGCCCCGATTCGATCCTAGAGACACAGGGAAGTTCGTCCGTCGCCGCAGTAGTTCAGGACGATCCAGCGGCGTCCCTCAATTCCGTCCCGGCAGTAGCGGGAGCAGGGATGACAGCAGCTCAGAGAGGCCCAAGCCTCTAGGCGTACCTGAGAACTACCGAGCCATAGCCCAGAGAGGCCCCCTCCGGGGGATGGGTGTCCGGCAGGCCGAGTCTCTGTCCCTGGGATCCGAGAGCCGATACAACGAGACCACTGCTCTAGAGTCCCACAAGGTCCCGCCTCGGTACTTCACCGGGGATGAGTGGAAGCCGGCCAACCTTAGCGGTGGCAGCATCGCCGCCATTCAGCGTGCCCTCGTTACAGCCGGGATCCTGCCCGGGTCCTTCTCCAACTTCGGAATCTGGAACGAGGAGACCGCCTCTGCATACAGTGAGGTTCTCACTCACGCCAATGCCAGAGGAGTGGACGACCAGACAGCTCTGGCCGATCTATACAATGCCGGCCTGCAAGGAGTCCGTGGCGGAGCCGGTGGCGGAGCCGGTGGCGGAGGTGGTGGAGGGGGCCAGGATGGTGGCGGAGGCTCTAACATCATGGGATACAACCCGGACGGGAGTCCTATATACGCTCCATACACTCCCCCGCCTCTGGAGTTGAAGACCACCAACAAGAAGGATCTCGCCCGGGTGTTCAGCAAGAGCGTACGGGAGCTGCTTGGTGAAGGCTGGTCCCAGGCCCAGATCAACCAGGCTGTCGAAGCCTACAATCAGGTCGAGATCAGCGCCCAGAAGGATGCATACAATGCTCAGATAGCCAGAGACAAGGCCGAATGGTACGGCGGGGCCCCGGCCACAGGGACTATAGAGCCGGGTAAGGCTATGTCGTCGGTGAGCATCGAGAGCCCTGAGACCTTCCTCGAAGACCTGGCCAAGGAGAAGGATCCAGGAGGATTCCAGGCCACCCAGGTGGCTGAGGATTACGCCCCGGCCTTCTTCGAGGCGCTGGGAGGCTACGTCTGATGGGCACGGGCTACGCCAACATGAACCCAATGCTGGTCTCGGGGATCCAGGCCATGATCGCAGCCGGCCGAGCTGCCGGAGTTAGCATCTCCCCCGGCTCCGGATACCGCTCTTACGAGGAGCAGGCCCAGCTCTATAGGGACTACAAGGCCGGCAAGCCTGGCCAGGCCCGTGCCGCTCCACCGGGCCAGTCCAACCACAACCATGGTCTGGCCATGGACCTGAGATATGGCAGCGACGCAGCCCGAAACTGGGCCCTCGCCAATGCCGGCAAGTTCGGCCTGGTGTTCCCCATGGGGGACGAGCCCTGGCACGTGCAGCTCGCTAACGGGGCCAAGACCCAGGGCTTCTACCAGGGAGCCCAACAGATGGGGGCATACGGCTTCGATATGAAGTGGGCCGACAACCCGATGAGCGAGGAGGAACGCCGTGAGCAGCTTCTTACGGGCTATCTCGATGCTATGGTTGGCGCTAACCGTGATGAGCTTGCCAGCATGTCCGCCAGCCCCGGAACTGACATGGCGGCTACGCCGGCAGTCGCCTCACTAGCAGACACTCCCGAGATCGCTCAGGGCCAGTCCCCCGAGGACATCCCGGAGACCATGGGCCCGCTGCGTCAGGACACCACTACTATCCCCGGCACTCCCGATCAGGCCCAGCAGATGCCTGCCGGCGGTGGTGGAGGCTTCGGAGGCAACGTCCCGCCCCCCGGTTACAACCCTCCCGGCTCGGGGACCGACCGCTGGCGTGATGTAGCTATCGCCGCCCTCAAGTACACTGGCCAGGACCCTGGTCTCGTGGGATTGCTTCTAATGCAGATGGGAACCGAATCAGGTGGTGACCCCAACGCCATCAACCAGACGGACATCAATGCTCAGCGGGGCGACCCTTCTATCGGACTCATGCAGAACATCGGTTCCGCCTTTCCTGATCGGGCACGAGAGTTGACCAGCAGGGGAATCCGAGACGGATTTGCCAACATCGTAGCTTCTATCCGGTACACCCTCGGCCGGTACGGCAGCCTCCAAGCTGGCTGGAAGGGACACGGATACTGATGTCGCTGCGATCCGATGTAGAAGACCGATACCCCTCTCTGGTGCCGCTGTTGAAGATCCCGGCTATCGCCAGCCTGTTGACCAAGGCCGTGGCCGGTAACTGGTCCCCCACCAAGTTCCAGAGCAACTTCATCGCCTCGGCCTGGTTCCGTAGCCAGTCCGAGGCGCAGCGCCGCTGGTTCATCCTTGGTGCCACCGACCCCGGTGAAGCCAAGGACCAGACCCGACTCATGAATGAGTCAATCATTGCACAAATGAGAAGGCTGGGTGTGGTGGGGACCAGCGCCGAGATTGCAAATATCCGAAACTACGCCCTCAGTCGTGGCCTCAAGGCAGACGACTTCTCAGTTCAGAACGCCATCGTCAGGCTGGCCGAGAAGGGAGGCCGTGCCACTGTAGGAGCCTGGACCACCACGGCCGAGGCAGTGCGCCAGATGGCGTTCGATGAGTTTCAGTGGCCGGTTCCTGCTCACGTACAGAAGAAATGGACCCAGTGGATCGTGACCGGACAGCGTACCATGGAGGACTATCAGGCCCAGCTCAGCCGGGAAGCCCAGAAGCGTCTGCCCCATATGGCTGAACGTCTCCAGAGGGGTGAGACCGTGGGAGACATCATCGGCCCCTATCGTCAGCTCATCGCCGAAGAATTGGAACTGGGAGGGCCCGGAGAAGTCAAGATGAGCAACCCCAAGTATCGATCTCTAATGGGTATCCGGGACCCCAAGACCAAGCAGATGCGCATGATGACAGAGTCCGAAGTGCTGAAGCTGGCACGTGACACTCCCGAGTGGTGGAAGACCTCGAAGGGCCGGCAAGCTGATGCCTCGATGGTCACCAAGATTCGTGAGATGTTCGGCACGAGGAAGATGTAATGGCTACAGCCGGACCGATGCTACAAGACTATCTGACCCGCTCGGGCCTCGCCGGCCTGATCCCGTGGGCCTCGGGGATGCTGACCAGCGGCGCCTCCGAGGACGAGATCCTTCTCGACATGGAGAACCAGCCTGCATTCCGGACTCGCTTCTGGATGATCTTCACCCGCTCCAACAATGGGTGGTCTCCCATATCGGTACAAGAGGTTCTGGAGTACGAGTCCACCATGGAGGCGGCCGCCTCGGCACTGGGCCTCCAGGTGACCCGGCAGGAGATGGGCCAGTGGATCGCAGACGACAAGTCCGTCTCCGAGATGCAGGATCGCATGGGCATCGCTGCCACGGTGGTGCATATGTCTTCCCCCGAGCTGCGTGCCCAGCTTGACAGGCTGTACGGTGTCACCACAGGGGACCTGACCCGCTACTGGCTCAACCCCAAGGAGCAGGCGCCCATCCTCCAGCGTCGGTTTGTCGCAGCGCAGGTGGCCGAGATGGCCTCCCGTACAGGGTGGGGACAGCTCTCCGCCTCCCAGGCTGAGGATCTCGTCACCCGGGGCACGGATCCCAACGCAGCCCTGGAGGGGTTCGGCACCCTGGTACACACCAAGGAGCTGTTCTCTGGCATCGAGCCCACCGAGGAAGACATCGACGTGGAGGATCAGCTAGAGCTGATCTCTGGCAACGAGGCCCTGTCTGAGCAGGTAAAGACCCGGGGTGAGAAGAGGGCCGCCAAGTTCCAGGAGGGCGGCGGCTTCGCCTCAGGCGAAGAGGGTCTAGGCGGGCTCGGATCGTCATCCACCTGATGAACGTCTACTGCGTGAAGTGTGGAAATCGGGGGATGCAGGGCGTCAAGAAGTGCCCCATCGACGGCTTCAACATGGAGGCTGATACGTCCGAACTTCCCCCCGCCCCGCCAGGCTGGGTCTACTTCGACTACACGTTCGAGCCCGGCCTGGCTCATGCCATAGTCATGGACATCCCCCGGGACTCCTATCACTGGGCTGACATCAAGCGCAAGGCTCCGGGCGCAGTTGATATGTACTCGTCCATCATGATCTCGGGACAGTGGCAAGATCAGACTCTGGAGAGGGGTTACTACGAACACCCGATAAGATTCGATAGCCATGGGGATATCACCCACGGGGTGATGCGCCTCCTTGCCTGCTCGGCCGCCGGCCGGTCGTTCCGAGCGGTAGTTCTAGCTCCGGCCTGGATGAAGGAGAGTATGGAATCATGGGTCCTGTAGAGATGATCGATGTCCTGACCGACTGGGTCGAGAACCCCAAGCCAGGAGACCAGCATTTCGCTGACGCCGAGAGGTTTATCGCTGGCGTGCTGCGCAACAAGGTCCGCCCCCGAGTGGAGCTGTTGGCTAGCCGGCGTAGCCCCGTGGACTTCGTGCCCGATAAGGAGCACACTCTGGACAAGAATTGCTGGTGCAGTCCCGAAGTTCAGGACTTCACAATCGAGACCGCCGTTCCCGGTGAGACCCCTCCAGAGAACCCCGTGGTCGAGACCACCGTGGAGCCCACTAACGTGGTCTACGAGCCCGTGGGTTCCCTGAATATCCCGCCGGGATTCCAGTTCCCACCCGAGCAAGGGCCTGGAGCATCCCGTGCGGCATGGGCCGATGCTGCCAATAAGGTCGGACTCCAAGTCCCAGACGAAATGGGCCGAGCAGCCATCATCGAGGCGATACAGTTGCGAATGTGACTGTCAGGCTCTACCATTCAAGGTGCGGTGGCCGACCCACCTAAAGAGGTCGTGATGTTTGAACTGCATGAGGCTCCGCAGATCATCCTCCGGGATCTGCGTGTTCGCCACGGAGAGGACAAAAGAATATGGCAGACCCCACGGAATCCGCTGAGACCGACCCCGAGGGATCGCAGCCAGAGCGAAAGAACTGGCGGCGAGAACTTGAGGAAAGGGCTGAGAAGGCGGAAGCCCAGGCCAAAGAGGCTGAGACGAGGGCCACCGATCTGGAACGCAAGATTGCGTTCGCCGATGCCGGACTATCCGGCCTATCGGACAAGCAGAAGCGGGCTCTTGAAGCCACCCACGAGGGTGACTTCACAGCCGAAGGGCTCAAAGCTACCGCCGAGGAACTGGGATTCGGATCCAAGACCGAAGAGGTCGAGACCGAGACTCAGGATCCGGGAGCGGCTACCGAGGCAGCCGAGCTGGCCAAGCTGGCGAAGTCACCTTCATCCTCGGCTTCACCTGATGCCCCCATCAGGACGCAGGAAGCCTTCGATGCCAAGGTGAGATCCTTCGACAGTGAGGCTGACCTGGACGCCTTCTTGCAGGAGAATATCGACCTTCTCCCCTACGCCTAAGCGGTACCGGCAGGTTTGCCTTCCGTCCCTTCGAGACTAGGTGAACCATAATGCCCACTACCGCAGTTACCGGTACCGCTCAAGTTGCGAGCGATACCGCTGCGTACGAGGCTAAGGCGTACTTCGCCCTTCGTCAGGAGTTCTACTTCGACAAGGTCGCACAGGTACAGCCCACAGCCCAGACCCATCCTGGCACCTCTGTCATCTTCAACATCATGTCGGAGATGGCTGTTGAGGCCACCCCAACCCCGCTGACCGAACTGTCGGATGTCACGCCGACAGCCCTCGCAGATGGTACGGCCACCGTCACTCTGGACGAGTACGGCAAGGCCACCACCATCTCAGCCAAGCTGCGTGGCACGTCCTACCTCAACGAGATGATGAGGGCCTCGAAGGAGATCGGCTACAACGGTGGCAAGACCTTCGACAACCTCGCCCGCAACCCACTGCTCGGTGGGACCGGCGTCATCTTCCCCTCCGCCTTCGGCGGTACCGGTACCTCCCGTGCGACCATCGTCCACGCAGACGTGCTGCGTGCCGACGCTGTGCGCCAGGCCCGGGTGCGTCTAACCAACGCAGCCGTCAAGAGGTTCGGCGATTACTACGCCGCCTTCATCGCCCCGTCAGTCTTCTACGATCTGTCCTCCGAGACCGGCTCCGATTCATGGCGGGACCCCCGTGTCCAGTCCGGCGCCAAGATCGAAGAGATTTGGCGAGGCACGGCCGGCGTGTTTGAGGGCTTCAACTTCGTTGAGACCCCCCGCCTAGATATCCCCGAGCTGCCCACGGGCTGGCTCAATGGTGGTGCCACCAACGAGGATGTCTACCCCAGCCTGTTCATGGGACAGGAGGCCGAGGCCAAGGCATACGCTGCTCCAGTGGCCAACCCCCAGCCGAACATTGAGGTTTCTCCGGTGACGGACATCCTCAACAGGTTCCGAGGGCTAGGTTGGTATTGGCTCGGCGGCTTCGCACGATTCCGTGAGGCGTCGCTGGTCCGTGTCGAGTCCTCCAGCTCACTGGGAGTCTGATAATGGCAACTAAGGTCCAAGTCATCGCTACTGGCGCTCCGGTTGTCGGAGTGGTCGGTGTCGGCAACCTGGGGCTACCTCTCCTCACCACGACTACGGCAACTTCTAGGGTGGCTTCGGCCAACTTCGAGGCTGCCGCCCTCAAAAAGGGCTCCGTGGAGAGGATCCAGAAGGCCCTGATGGCGGGTTCCATCGCCGTCCGCAGGTCGTCCGAGGGTGGGCGATACAAGCCCAACCTCGCCGACATCGCCACTGTGCTCGGGGCCCTGGCGGCCTAACCCATCGCCTCCCCCTGGTACGCCGGGGGGAGGCTACACAACAGGACGAGGCGTGGCTACCGAAACCTCTTACGAGGATTGCCAGTACATGGCAAGGACTCGCTACAAGCGTGATGCTCCGGGAGCCCTCAAACGGGCCATCGAAACCCAGTTCGGGGCTGGAGCAGCTCAGGGTCGAACAGAGTTCATTGGTCTCGCCGGCAGGGCTGCTGACCTTCTTGGTGGAGCTAACACCGGGAAGCGAATGAAGCAGGCTTTCCCCGCAGCCGGATTCGTGCTCACCTTTGCGCCTGCCCCATGAGAGGGATGATCTGTGACTAAGTATCTTACCGACCTAGAGATCGAGACTCCGCTAGACTATATCGATCTCGCCGACGTGCAGCACGTCTGTTCTACCCTGGGGGCCGCACCCACATACGCTCAGATCGTGGCAGCCTCGCTAGCAGATGTGGCCATGACTCCGGGCACCGACTTCCCCAAGACGGACGGTGCTGTCAGCGGCCGGAAGATCACGGTCGCCGCCAAGTCTGCTGTGCCCGTAGATGTCACGGGCACTGCTGCGCACCTAGCGTTGGTCACTGTGTCGGGCTCGGTGGTACGTGCGGTGACAGACCTATCAGCCACTCAGGCCCTCACGTCCGGGAACACGGTGAACATCCCGGCCTGGACTATTGAGGTCCGGGACGCCACCTGAGTAGGGGCCCATAGTGGCCATTGCATTCCGAGGCGTAACCGCCCTAGCCTCTGGCGGAGCCACCGACCCTACCTCGGCGCCTGCTCTCCCGGCCGGCACCGCCAACGGGGACATGGTGGTGTATGGGGTCATCGTCAAGTACGCAGCGACCACCATCGCCACCAACCCTCCGACCGGCTGGCAGGACCCCGCCAACAACGAGGACGCTAACTCGGGTCTGACCGACTCCGGTAACGACGCCGGCAACATCAGGGTGGCCCTGTTCTTCCGTGAGAAGGACGCTAGTTGGTCCACCCTGCCCGGCATCGACCTGTCGGGCGTCCCCAATGCCACGATGGTGGGCGCCATCTCCTACTCCAAGGGGGCAGGCGAGGTCTGGGACACTCCCGTGTGTGCCACCGCCGTCGACAACACGGTCGCATCCACGGGGGTAGATCCTGCGGCGTCGGGCACCACTATCAGCTTCGCTTCTGGTGATATGTTCGGGGCGTTCTGTGGTGTCAACGGTGATGCCGGCACACCGACCGTCCCGATGACTGTCACCGTTGCTGGTGTCACGTTCGGGGCTGCCACCACCCGCTGGAACGCCACCACCTCGTCGGGTACCGACCTGCGTGGGCACAGCATCGACCGCACCTACACGTCGGGCACCGCCTCGGCCGGACCCGATGGGGTGTTCACGCTCACTACCGGGGCTGCTACTGGCGCCGGGGTGATGGTCTTCTTCAACCTCAGTCTTGCCTCGGGAACAGACCTAACCGTCAACAATGTTGATCAGCTCCAGGTTATAGAGTCTCCCGCTATAACTCAGGTCCATGAGATCGGTGTCTCCAGTGTCAGCCAGCTCCAGGTCTTACAGACTCCGGCTATCACCCAGGTTCACACCATCGGGGCCAACAACATAGATCAGCTACAGGTTATAGAGTCTCCCGCTATAACTCAGACCCACATCCTTGCAGCCAACGGAGTGTCTCAGCTCCAAGTCCTAGAGACTCCGACCCTGACTCAGGTTCACAACCTGACCGTACAAGACATTGCTCAGCTACAGGTGCTGGAGACGCCAACTATCGGTGGCGGACCTATCGATCTATTTGTGAGCAGTATCGATCAGCTACAGGTTATAGAGGCGCCTGCCCTCACCCAGGTTCACAACCTCGCAGTCCCCGACTTCATATCACAGCTCCAGGTTCTCGAATCTCCTGTAGTGGAGTACATTGGTCCGATAGACCTCGGAGTCATCAACATGATCCAGGAGCAAGTCCTGGAGTCCCCTCTACTCGAACTGGCGGAACCTCCCGTGGCCGTATTCACCCCTCCCCTTCGTCCCGGCATCCTGATCTATGACCCCAACAAGGTGCTGACCTCCGGGGCCCACGCCCTGTGGAAGTTCTATGAGACCTGGGCCATGGGCACCACCGTCTGGAAGGACCAGAATGCCGACTGGCATGAGACGACCTATCCTTATCAGGGAGGCCAGATTGACCGGGTCTTCCGCAAGGGAGAGCTGATATCCGAAACCCACGATGACTCGGTGCTGGCACTGGCCAATGCCGCTAGGGTGTATGAAGGTGGGCACGTCCACCCCATCACCACGGCCGAAGAGTCAGAGCTGATCGAGGCAGGATACGGAGACTTCATCACATGAGCCATCCCTCCAGTTGCAAGGACCCGAGATGTGATCTCCCTTATCGGGATCACCTTCTCGGCATACAGATAAGTCCTGCCGCTCTGCCCACCCGTGCTGTCACCCACACCAAGGGCATGCCGGACGAACCCACTGACCGTACCCGAGCCAGGGAGAAGATGCGTGAGCGAGACATGCCCGCATTCAAGGCTCTGCGTGAGCAGGGCTACCAGCCCAGGTCCGTTAGAGGCTCACATCGTCTGGCCCAGACAGCCACGAGCGCCGCCCAAATAGAGGGGAGACCTGAGTGACTACCTTCGATGATGTCGTCACCCGCACCAGAGTGCGACTAATGGGCCAGCAGAGAGAGCCCCAGAACACTCTATCCGTGAGCGTAGATGCAGACGATGACACCATCAACCTGACATACGACACCAAGTTCATCGAGGGGTCCCGCCTATGCATCGGCTTCGAGTGCGTGTATGTCACGGCGGTGGCCAGCACCGGTAACACCGCCACTGTGATACGTGGAACCGAGGGGTCGGTGGCCGTAGCTCACGACGCAGGGGACATGGTTCATATCAACCCCACGTGGACCACCACCGAGATCGCTGCCGCCATCAACGAGGAACTAGCCGACCTGTCCTCCCCGATGGCAGGGCTATTCCAGGTAAAGACCGCCACCGACATTGTCTACAACCCTGCCACGTCCGGGTATGACCTGGCAGGCGTGACTGATCTCATCGACATCTGGCGGGTGAGGTACAACGTACCCGAGGACCACACGGCGTGGCCACCTATCCCCCGATCCATGTGGCGCCTTGACCGTGCGGCCGACTCGACGGAGTTTCCGTCAGGTATCCAGATCGTCATCAACCAGGGGGGCCGTGCCGGACACGTGATCCGGGTCTCCTACAAAGCATCCTTCGCACCTCTTGTCAACCCCACGGACGACGTGCTCGCAGTTTCCGGACTACACGCCGAGGCACACGACATCCTTAGCCTCGGGGCCGCTTACCGGCTCATGGGCGGCTCCGAGGCCCAACGCTCCTACTCCACATCACAAGCAGACCCCCGCCGTGGTGACGAGGCGTCCACCACAGCCCACTCCCGCTCGATGGCATCGTTCGGTCAACTGCTCAACGACCGCATCGTGTCCGAGCAGATCAGACTGGCGAGGCGGTACCCCGAGGCGCTCGGATGAGTTTCGGCTTCGACTCAGACTTCGCCCAGCCCTTCTTTGGAGGAGGATCTTCCGTCTCGGTGGCGGCCAACCGAGCCTACCCCGTCTCCCTCAACGGCATCCCGTACGAGCTGGACACCAGGGACACCAAACCTCGGCACGCCTCTATCCCCGAGCTGCGCCCCGCCCAGGACATCATCACCAATGTGGGCCGGCAGACCCTGAACCCAGAAGCCTTCTGGCGCCGGGCCTTCGAGTCCTGGCACGTGGGGGCGGGCCAGACCCTCTTCGACAGGGCTGATGAGTCCAACCCCTTCCGCTTCCGGCGCTCACGTGGGGCTGACATCTGGACCAAGTATCAGCTAGGGATGCTCAAGGACACTGACGAGAAGCTTCCCAGCGCCAACAGCAATCTTTACCTTGCTACCACCAGCACCCATCTGTATATAGTGGACGGCACAGCTCTCAAGTACACCACCGACGTGACGGTGGACACCCCCTCATTCACCACAGTGACGGGGGGTTCGGCCGTAGCCTTTACCTCTATGGCCTCGGACGGATTCAACGTTCTTCTTGCTGCTGGATCGTCCGGTATCAACAAGACCACGAGGGGCGCAGCCACCAAGACTGCCCATATCACCGGCACTGTGGCTGAGGTCTATTACGGTAAGGGACGCTGGCTAGCTTCTCAGGGCGCCATCCTTTACGACATCTCCACCCTGGTGGCAGGGGGTGGCGCACTCCCGGCCGCCTTCTTCACACAGATCAACACCGACTTCGTATGGAACTGCTCGGCCGAGGGCCCCACCGCCCTATATATGGGAGGCTTCTCGGGGGATAAGTCCCTGATCTACCGCCTTTCTATGAAGGAGGACGGCACCGGATTGAACCAGCCTGTCGTCGCCGGTTTCCTGCCTGACGGTGAGATCATCAAGTCCATGCAGGGATACCTTGGCTTCGTATTGATCGGTACCAGCCGGGGAGTCAGAGTGGGTGTGGTAGGTGGCAACGGGGACCTGACCATCGGCTCGTTCATCCCCACCGACACGTCGGTCCTGTGCTTCGAGGGGCAGGACAAGTTCGTGTGGTTCGGATGGACCAACTTCGAGGCCGGGCGTTCGGGCCTGGGCCGCCTCGGCATGGAGACCTTCTCGAACATCGACAACCTGGCGCCAGCATACGCCTCGGACCTGATGGTCACCAGCTCAGCCCAGGGTGCCGTGCAGGCGGTGGTCACCTTCCAGGGGATCCGTGTCTTCACCGTGGCAGCGGCAGGGATGTGGGCCGAGCACCAGACCCGCCTCGTGGCCACGGCCGAGCTGGACACCGGAGCCTTCGACTACGGACTGATCGACTCCAAGCTGTCCCTGTTCCTAGATTCGTCCCACTCGGGAGTCCACACTACTGGGACCCACTCCTTCTCTCTGGCCGTGGACGGGGGCACGTTCACCAGCATCGGCACAGTGGGTGATGAACACCAATCTCTCGGCACAGGTGAGGCAGTGGGCACCGACTTCGAGGTAAGGGCGAGCCTAGCCCGTGATACTGGGGCGGGCACCACCGGGCCCACCCTGCGCTCGTTCGGATTACGTGCCGAACCTGTCACCCCACTGGTCGAAGTCATCGAGGCGCCTCTCCTTATCGGTCCCGTGATTCACCGCCTGGACAAGACAACTGAGGCCATCAATACACTAGATCAGGTGGACAACATTCGTGATTTGAGAGCCAGCAAGAACGTGGTCTTGTACTCGGAGGCTGGCCGAGGCTGGTCAGTGATAGTCATGGACTACGTTCTAGACGAGCATGACATCTACGTCGGGTCCGACGAGCAGATGGGTATCAACGGTACCTGCCTGGTCCGACTCAAGGTAGTTGTGTGACCCTCCTTCCCTTAGAGTGAGAGAGCTATGCCTGCTTCATCGTATGTGAATCGAGACCATGCCGGAGGGGCCGTCGATACGACGATCTCGTCCGGCATCAACGGTTCGGCCCTGTCCATAGCCATCGCCGATCCTACCGGATGGCCCAGCGGTGGAGGCAGCGGTCCCTTCCACGTCATCGTCTCATACGACCTGGCAGGTAAGGAGAAGATTGAGATCCAGTCCCGCACCGGCAACACCCTGACAGTGGCAGACACCGGCAAGCGAGGCATTGATGGCACGGCCGCAGCTACCCATTCGTCGGGGGCCAAGATCCGTCACTGCTACACGGCCATAGACGCCCAGGAGTCCAATGACCACATCACCAATGTGGGGCTGGATCACCACACTCAGTACCTCAACACAGCCCGGCACCTTGCCATTCTCCACACCGCTGCCATGCTGGGCACCGACTCGGTTATCTCGGCCAAGATCCAGGCCGGCGCTGTCACAGCCGGTAAGATCGGGGTCGGTGGGATCTCGGCCGCCAACCAGTTCGCTGCCGGTGTGGTGGACTCGGCCGCCCTCGCCAACCTGGGCGTGGCCACGGGAGACATCGCCGACCTCGGGATCACCACCGCCAAGATCGCCGACCTCAACGTCACCACCGCCAAGATCGCCGATCTCGGCGTGACCTCGGGCAAGCTGGCTGCCAACTCGGTGATCGCCGGCAAGATCAACACGGGTGGCGTGTCCGCCTCAGCGCAGCTCGCCGATGCCATCGTGACGATGGCGAAGCTGGGCTCAGAAGCGTCGATCGCTTACGACCCCAACTTCGACCTGCACAACGTCACACTCGGAACGGGTGGAGTCCAGTACGGACAGTATTTCAAGTTCGGTCGGCTCATGTTCGGGATCGCCGGATTCGCCTTGGGAACCGGGGGCTCGGTCTCGGGCCCGCTCGGATTCGAGATCCCGTTCGCCTCTGTCGACCGGTTCACCGGCCACGGCTCCGCTGGTACGACCGGCTGGTTGGCTGTCGGCCGCTGCTTCCAGAACCCGGGCGGCGCCAATGCCTCATCGGGGCTGGGCGGATTCACCGACGCAGCTCCCGGCGTAGCTCAGTCCTTCGTCACCGCCGGCACGGCCGCAGGGTGGGACAACAACACCCCGTTCACCTGGAACGCCGACGACGTCTTCCAGGGCTTCTTCGCTGCTGAGGCTGCCTCGTGACCCAGCCAATGCTGCCGGCGCTTAGCACATCTCAGTCTGATCACCAGCACTCACGGGCCATGCCTAACTCTGTGGGCGCTGATGCCTTACAGACTGATTCTGTTACCTCGGCCGCCATCGCTGCCGACGCAGTCGGATCCTCCGAAATCGCTGCCAACGCTGTGGGTTCTAGCGAAGTGGCAAACGATGCCGTAGACACAGCGGCCATTCAGGACAGCGCCGTCACCATAGCCAAGATCGCAGCCGCAGCACGTGACCTCCTGTCTCCCCCAGGCGCCATCACAGCATACGGAGCTGCTACTGCCCCAACAGGCTGGCTGCTCTGTGACGGGGCCGCCGTCTCCCGCACCACGTACGCCACCCTGTTCGGCATCATCAGCACTACCTTCGGGGTGGGGGACGGCTCGACCACATTCAACGTCCCGGACCTACGCCAGAGGTTTCCTCTGGGCAAGGCCGGGTCGGGCACAGGCGCTACACTGGGCGGAACGGGCGGGCTTATCGACCACGTCCATGCCCTAGACACCGCCTCGTCACACGCTCAGGTAACTGCTCTCGCATCTTCTCCGAGCATCCAGGTAGCTCGTAAGGGAACTGCCGGGTGGACGTCTTCCCACTCCACCGGAGCTGCGGCCGGGGGCGGATCTGCGCAGACCACCGGGGCGACCCTCGGGGGTGACAGCGACGTTGCCAACCCACCCTTCCAGACCGTTGTCTACATAATCCGAACGGGGAATACAAGCTAATGGCAGAAGGCGTAGACTATTCGTGGGGCAGGCCCGACCCGCCCTGTATGTTCCAGGCAGGCATCAGGTTTGCCGTTCGTTACCTTGGTGACGACGACACGGGAGAGAACCTGACCATCGCCGAGCGGGACAAACTCCATGCCGCCGGTATCAAGATCGGCCTGGTATGGCAGACCGGCAAGGCTTTCATGATCGAGGGCACCGAGGACGAGGGTGTCGTGGACGCCAACATTGCCAAGACTCAGGCCCGTGTACTGGGGCAGCCCACCAACCTGCCCATCTTCTTCGCCCTCGATGTCAACCCCAACACTCTGACCGCAGTCCAATGGGCCAAGTGCCAGAACTATCTGGAGGGGGTACACTCCATCATTGGCAAGGCTCGAACGGGTGTGTACGGAGGCTGGGCCGCCATGGACAGGCTGGTGCCTACATACGCCGCCTGGGGATGGCAGACATACGCCTGGTCCACCTTCGATGGAGTCCTTCGCTGGTCTCCCAAGGCTCACCTACAGCAATATAGGAACGGCCAACAGGTCTGTAACGGACTGGTGGACCTAGACCGCTCGATGATCTCAAACCTGGAGGCGTTCGCATGGTAGATGCATGGGTCGAGGGTGCCGAACGCATCCAATCCAAGGCAGGAGCCACATACCGAGAGCCCAATTCCCCGTGGCGATTCGTATTCCATACGATGGAGGCTCCATCCAACGCCACCTCGGGCCTGTGGTCTACTGTCGCCGGGCTCAAGAGCTACATCGCCACTCATGCGGCCCCGCCTCACTTCTGGTGCTGGCCTGAGAAGAACTGGCTAGGGCAGGGCATCCCGCTAACCCTGTCTGCTTACGCCCTGCTCCATCCGTCTGGCACTCCTGAGACCAATCACAAGCACGCCATCCAGGTCGAGATCCTCGGGTACGCCGCTAATAAGCCCGCCACCACCCATGCTGAGTGGTTAGGCCGTAGGATTATAGGGCCGGTGATAAAGGCCGGAGTCCCCCTCAACCTCACCCATCTGGCCCGCTCAGATGGGCCCGCCTCAGCGGGAACAGGCGGATCAGTACGCTTTACAGCGGCTCAATGGGCCGCCTTCGACGGCCTATGTGGACATCAGAATGTTCCCAACAACTCACATTGGGATCCCGGAATCGCCGACTACCAAACCATCGCCCGAGCTGCGGGCGGTACGGAGGAAGATGACATGATTGAAGCAGACCATGTTCGGATCGCTGCAACGATTCGAGCTGAGAACCAGAGGCAGGCCCAGTACCTAGCCATGGGAGTAAGCAACCAGGCTTACCCTGCCGACCCCTGGGCAACCGGCACCACCAACAACGAGCTGCTCGCCGCCACCGCCAAGGTGCTGGCCGCCGTAGCTCAGGTCGGGATCATCGACGTCGATGAGGCCGCCCTAGCTGCTGCCCTTCTGCCCGCTCTGTTGACCGCCCTCGACCCTGAGCAGGTGGCCGCCATCCTGGCCGACGCTCTTGGGCCTGATATCGGCAACATTGTTGTTGCAGCTCTGGGCGCTAAGCTGGCCGCAGTCTGACCCAGGAGAGGATCTATGGAAGTCATCATCGTGGCCGTGATTGTTTCGGTGGTAGCTCCCCTCATCTCTGGGTGGGTAGCGAACCGCCTACGGCACTCAGAGAAGTTAGAAGACTGGGCCCGGCAGGACAGGGTGGAAGGTCTGGCACGGCAGAACCTGGAACAGAACCAGCGCATAGCCGACTATGCCCCGCTGGTGGACAGCAAGCTGGATGTAATCCACACCCTGGTGGACGGTAACATCACGGCCGCTGTGCAGTCAGAACTTGATGCAACGAGGCGAGAACTCCTGTTGATGCAGGAGCTGGACCGCCCCTTGACCACTTTGAACCAGACCTCCCGCAAGGTCACGGAGCTAGAAGCCCAGCTAGCCGATAGAATGCGCAGGTCTAAGCAGGCTGACAGGATAGTGGAATCGAGGTAATGATGCCGGCTGGCGGGTTAGGGAGAATCCCGGAGTTTGACGAGGCCAGCAAAGGCTATCGGATCCGGGCCCTCCTGTCTGATGTCCCTCTGGTCAACCGAGTGTGGGACCTCGACCGCTTTCTCAATCAGTGGGAAACTCCTGAGTGTGTGGGATATGGCCTGACCCACGAGATCCTCAGCACCCCGGTAGTCCCTGTCGATCCATACCTTATCGACAGCGCCTACGCCACCATGATCTACAACAGGGCTCAGAAGGTGGACGAGTGGCCGGGAGAGGACTACGAAGGGACCTCGGTGCTAGCCGGAGCCAAGGTTCTCCTGTCCCTGGGCTGGTATTCGGAGTATCGCTGGGGCTTCGGTCTCCAGGATGCCCTCGACACCCTGTCCCAATGGGGTCCCGTGGTCATAGGCGTCAACTGGTACGACGGCATGGATGACACTGACTCCGCCGGCATGATCCACGCCACCGGATCTATCCGAGGCGGGCACGCCATCCTCGTGCGGGCCATCAACGTCGAGGCTGAGACCGTCATGGTCCACAACTCCTGGGGCGCCGACTGGGGATGGGGCGGGGTCGCCTGGATGAGCTGGTCCGACCTTGGCAAGCTGTTGGCCGAAGACGGGGAGTGCCTCGTGCCCATCATCCGGACCGTTCCCGGTGACGGGCCGACCCCTCCGCAGCCGAAGCCACTGAGCTGGTGGGACAAGTTCTTGGCCTGGCTCTACGGGTGGTTCTCGTGAGGCTCAGTCTCCGATCGAACGCCTCCAAGGTATCCATCGGGCTTGGTATCTTCGGAGTGCTAGCAGGTGTCTATGAGCTAGTCGCCATCGTTACGGGGGCCGTGCCCACCATCTCCGAGACCCTGTGGTTCCTCCCCTGGCCGGCCACGGCCGCTATCTACGGGGTGTTCGTGCTGATCGGACTAGACCACTTCGTCACTAGGAAGTGGCTATGAGCACACTGGAAGTCCCGGACTATGTGCCGGGCACATCGTTCACGGCGTACCGGTCCTTCCGGCTGCCGGTCAAGACTCCCAACAGGACAGGGAGGATGCGCTCCCTGTATCACGACATAGAGTGGCCCCCCGCAGCGTACGGCGGGCTCGTGGCCAACTGCTTCATGCGCAACCCAGCCCTCAACAGGTTGCACACCCTTCTCCGGCACGTCCATCCTCCACGCCCGTGTGCCGTATCTCCCGGGAAGGACTGCAAGTCCTCGTACCCTTGCGGAATCTATGCCTTCCGAGAACTGGCCCCTCTCTCCAGCAGGAGAGCACAGCTAGGGCCCGTCGTCGCCGAGGTTCAGCTCGGAGGTAGGGTCTTCATCCACGAGACCATGTACCGAGCCCAGTACGCCACCGTGTCAGCCCTCTACGACTACGTTCCGAGCACCATTCGGCACAGCAAGGAGCAGAGAATCGACCGGATCTACCACCTGGCCGAGGCTTACGAGGTGCCCGTGCTGCACTGGGATCCCTGATTCAGCACAGGGCAACTGAGCGCATCATCGCAGGTCAGAGGCTTGCCGTTTCTGGGGCCCTGTGTCTGGTAGCTGGGGCCCTCTGAAACGAGCAGGGCGGGCAACTGAGAGATGTTATCCCTGGTGAAAATCGCCCTAATCGGGGACCGACCACATCCACCGGCCGCCAGCCAGTTCCCGGTGCCTCTCGTACATGGCATCGTACATGTTGCGGGTCTGCAGAGTCTTTGGGATGCGCAGAGCGTAGCGCAGACCCCAGCGTCCGCACACCCAGCAGTGGTTACCTGTCCCCTTGGTGTTCCAGGTGACCAGGCAGTGCCAGCAGGCCCGGTTGGCCATCTCGTGGTTCTCCCACTCAGACTTTCCTGGGCCCTCATCGATGGGAGCCGGCAGGCTAATCGTCCTCGTCTTCTTCCTCTTCATAGTCGTCCGCTTCCAACTCTACGGTGCGGAACTTCTCGATGACGTACCCCTCAACAGCGAACCGGGCAATGGGCTCGGGGAGTCCGTTCGTGATCATGGACTGGTAGAAGACGGCGATGGCCTCGCCCAGCGCAGCAGCGTAGGCTACTGCCGCCAGGCGATCAGCCTTGGCCTCGATGGAGTCCAGAATATCGTCAGCCTGCGACACCTTGAACCTTGGTCCCTTCGATACGGTTGGAGGCTCGGACCCACCGGCCACAGTCCTGGCACTGGTACTGCTGGAACTTGGACACGGCGGTGTATGCGAAGCCTCGCCTGTTGAGATGGTAGCTGCCGCAGCTAGGGCATGTGGACACACCGATGCTGCCATCGTGGAGCCCGACGTTGGGGTGCCCTTCGATCCAGGGCAGGAGGCGATCGTACAGTGCCTCGGTGAGGCGCACATCCTGCTCGTTGTACTTCCTCATCCTGCGCTGCGCCTTCTCATCGCCGGCCATGACCTTGATCCAGGTCTCGTGGCCACCGTTGTCAGCCTTGTTACCGATGCCCAGCTCCCGGGCCACGAAGTCCAGTTTGTTGGACTGGAAGCGGAACTTCCTCTTGCACGTGGCCAGCAGATCGATCTGCTTCTGCGGTGCCGGGGGCGTCAACCCCCGTAGCAGGAACTCACGATTCAGGGTGGGGATGTCGAAGGCGTTACCGTTGTAGTGGACCACGGCGTCAGCATCGGCCAGCAGATCGTGTGCTGCGTGGACCATGTTCTCTCGGCCATCCCACGACCCGAAGAACTGTACCATCTTGTCATCGTGCCACTTGGCTGCGAAACAGAGAAGGTCGGTAGATTCGAGGATCTGGTTGATGCCGACGTTCTGCTGCCAGATGCCCCACACGTGGGCCAGGTTGGGGGTGGTCTCGATGTCCAGAGTCAGGATATTCATGGGGGTTGCTCCTTGGATTGTAAGCGGCGGGACGGTAGGTAGTACAGGGTCCTCCCGTCCCGCCGTACGATCAGTCGTTGGGTAGGACGCCCCGCTCGGACGGCTTCACCGGGGTTACCCGGCGTAGCGCAGTGATGGCAGTGGCTAGCCACGCCAGCACGATGACCGAGACCTTGAGAACGTCGTCGGCGTATCCCTCGGGGGCCACGGAGGCGATGTCGCCAGAGAACGTGGTCACGAGGACGGCGACACCGGACAGGAAGGTGACGGCCGAGGCAGCCACGACGGCAGCTCGGGCTCGGGTCTGGGCAAGGAGGTTGACAAACTTGTCGTAGAGACTCATCTCAGCTCACTTTCTGGGGTTGGGCAGGCACCGGGACGGGGGCCGGAGAAGGCTCTCGCTTGGGGGCGGGCTCCCTCCAGGGTACAGGGACCTGCACTGGTTCTTCCCTCTCACGCTTGCCTGGGTTCATCATGCCTCCGGTCCGAAGTCTACCGCCTTGACCTTCACCATGATACGGTTGCCCCTCTTCCCGAACAACGGGACAGTAGGAACACCGACCATGCCCTCGGCCAGACGGGAGTCATCGTAGTAAGAGCGGTGACCCAACTGGATCTGATAGATAGCTTCATGGACAGTGTCGGTGAACACATAGGGCACGGTCTCAAGGTTCCAGGTCTTAGCCACGTCTGCGACATCGTCTTGGCTCAGCCACCAGTCTCCAACCTTCACGTCGAATAGGGCGAAGCCTACGTTGTCTCTGTACCAGCCACCCTTCTGGATGCCGGGTCCATACCCTTCACCGAAGAGGACTGCCGGGGTGTCGCCCCACAGTTGCTCGAACACGGTGTCTGCTCCATCAGGGAAGAGCTGTTCGAGAGTGGCCGTCAGGGTCTTGGGCATCTGGGCCTTGTCGGTGCGACCCCCGAAGGTGATGTTGTAGCCATCCCAGATGATGCGGACATTGGTGCCGTCGATCTTCTCGGTCCAAACCCAATTGTTATCAGCCAGGTACTTCAGCTCGGGAGAGGACCAGGTATCGGTCAGTAGAAACGGCTTCTCTTGCTCACGCTTGAAGGGGCCGGGGATCTTGGGATAGATTTCAGCCATGGTGGTTGTACGCTCCTGCGATGCTCGCATAGTCTTCCGATGTAGGATATCCGTTGGCCTTATTGCATAGGTGGTGCTCGTTGTATGCGGTCCTTGGATCATCGAACCCGCCTCCAAGGGAGTGGCCTCCCTCATGACAGGCGATGTATCGATCCTGCACGTAGTCAGTGCCGAGCCCGACCTGATCGTCCAGAGTGACTAGGGCGAAGGTGATGTGCTTGGAGGAATCGAAGTTGATGTTGGTGAACCCGCCCCCGTTGTTACCTGTGCGCCACACCACGCAGTTGTACTTGATGCCGTCCGGGCGGGTAGGACACCGATCGGAGGTGATGGGGATGACGGATACAGCCGGGCTGGCAGACCAACGGTGAGCTGCCCAGGAAACATAGGCACGTTGGTACACGGG
>Ga0184625_10000021_pt1 | contig 32718 bp, 26 predicted proteins | sample PLM3_30_b1_FD_133151 | JGI IMG/M metagenome (GOLD analysis project Ga0184625, IMG submission 133151) | Groundwater sediment microbial communities from an aquifer in East River, Colorado, USA - PLM3_30_b1 | ecosystem: Environmental > Terrestrial > Soil > Riparian zone | place: USA: East River... | reverse complement strand
CGTCTGAAGCTGAATGGGAATATGCCGCCCGCGCCGGAACCGACACCCCCTTTTGGTGGGGTGGCACCGCCGGCTCGCGCCAAGCCAATTGCCGGGAATGCAATACGGGTCAACCTGAACAGACTTTGCCGGTCGGCACATTCCAGGCAAATCGATTCGGTCTTTATGACACCGCGGGCAATGCGGCGGAGTGGGTGGAAGATTGCTGGAACGACAATTATGTGGGTGCGCCGACAGATGGCTCGGCCCGGACCAGTGGGCAATGTCGGCTGCGGGTATTACGCGGCGGCTCATTCGACAGTGCAGCCACGTATACGCGTTCAATGGCGCGTTTCAGATATGATTTCGATGTGCGATATTCTGCCAACGGATTCCGTGTAGTGCGGGAGCTGCAATAGTTGCGTGACCGATTGGCAACACGGACCAGATGTCGGTAGCGGTGATGAGGTCTTTTGTTATGGCGGTAACTGCCGCAACAGGGGGGCCATGCCTGTCGCTACAATCTCGAGCGGAACGGTTATTGCGGCCGAGCCTGAATCGCTAGCCGCTACTGAAATCCGCGAAGGGCTCTGTGAAGGCGACATCGTGGCCAATGCCGGCAGTTCCCTGCACGATGGCTACAGAGTGAGGCCGATTTTAGCCGACGCCGTACGCACGGAGCTGCGCTAAACGGCCCTCCACGTCGGGCTAGATGATGTCGACAATTGAACCGAAACTATCTCAACTGGATAGTGCCCCACATAAGGGCTTGTTTCGCCGAAGAGGCATCTTCAGCAAGTTCGTCGTCTCGTTCGTCGGACTTGTCGTACTTGTACTGATCGTCAATGGTGGCCTCGAGACGTGGTTCATGTACCGCGAAACCACGCAGATATTGGCAAAAGCCCAGTCGGAAAAGGCGACCACCACCGCCAATCGCATTGACCAGTTCTTATCGGATGTCGAACGACAGATTAGCTGGGCCACACGAGCCAGCTCCACCACAGTTGAACAACGTCGTTCTGATTACGCGCAGCTACTGCAGCAGGTGCCCGCAATCGACAGGCTGATTTACCTTGATGGCGCTGGGAAGGAGCAATTGAGGCTTACTCGCGGACAGTTCGTCATTGCGAGCGGGGTCGATTACTCGGACGATCCCAAGTTCAAGGAAACGCAAGATAAGCCAGTTTGGTTGTCGCCGGTTCATTTTGACGGTTTTGATCCGTTCATTGCGATAGCAATGGCGCATTCCGGTCGAAATGCAGGTTCAACCGTTGCGGAAATCAATCTCAAGTTCCTGTCAGATTTCGTAGATCAAACGCAGACCGGTACGGACATCGACGCTTATGTCTTAGGGCCGGAGGGGCGATTGCTCGCTCATTCCGACATTGGTCACAATCACTTGGGCGCGGACTTATCGAACCTTCCTCAGGTAAAATCCATGATCAAGCCACACGCCGAACCAGTGACTCTCGGGCAAGACCCCGACGGACACGCGGTCTTGACCGGGTCGGCAGCTATCCCGCGGATGAATTGGTACGTGTTTTTTGAGCAGCCGTTGAGCAAGGCACTTCAGCCGGTCTATGGTCTGCTTTACCGCACCGGGTGGCTGCTCGCTGTGGCCATCATGCTTGCTGTGCTTGCCGGTACGCTGCTGGCGCGCCAATTGGTCACCCCGATTCGAGCGCTACAGGTTGGTGCCCGGCAATTGGAGGCGAGCGATTTCGGCCACCGTATTAACGTAAAAACGGCAGATGAAATCGAGGAACTGGCCGACCATTTCAATCGGATGGCTGATCAGCTTCAGGGGTCCTACAGCCGGCTGGAGCAGAAAGTCGCCGACCGCACACGCGATCTTGCCCAGTCGAATAGTGAATTGAAGGCGCTTGAGGAGATCGGGCGCGCCGTCGCATCATCTCTCGACATTAACGCGGTATTGGCCACGATCGTCACCCAAGCGGTGAAATTTTCTCGTGCAGACGCTGGTGCGATCTACAGCTATGACGCATCACGGGACATTTTCGAGCTCGCTGAAGCCCATGCGCTTGATCAATCATTTCTGGATAAAGTCCGGGCCACTAGGATCACACTCGACGAAAGCGCCATGGGTCTCTCCGCCAAGCAGCGAGGTCCTGTCTCTATTCCCGATCTTTCGAAAGCTCCGAATTTTTCGCTCAAGGAAATCGTCCTTTCGGCTGGGTTCAACTCCGTCCTAATCGTTCCACTCTTCGCTCAGGATGACATTCTTGGCGCATTGGCATTGCATCGCCGCCAGACCGGAGATTTTCCGGCCAGTACAGTCGACCTCATGCAGACCTTTGCCAATCAGTCGGTCCTCGCGATGAAGAATGCGCAGCTGTTCCGTGAAGTCGATCAAAAGGGACGAGAGCTCGCGATTGCGAGTGAACACAAATCCCAGTTCGTCGCCAACATGAGCCACGAGCTGCGCACGCCGTTGAACGCTGTCCTGGGCTATTCCGAACTGCTCGCCGATGGGCTCTACGGTAGCATTCCGCAGAAAGGATTAGACGTCTTGGAGCGCATTCAAGCCAATGGAAAGCACCTTTTGAGTTTGATCAATGACGTGCTCGACATATCAAAAATCGAGGCCGGCCAGCTCACGTTGGCGCTAGATGACTATTCCGTCGAGGCAATTGTGCAATCAGTCGTGGCTGCAACGGGTTCGCTTGCACAAGCCAAGGGGATCGAAGTCAAGACCAGCGTACCTAATGACCTTCCGATGGGCCGAGGCGACGAGCGCCGTCTTACTCAGGTACTCCTGAACCTCGTGAGCAACGCCATAAAATTCACTGATACCGGCGAGGTCGAGGTGCGCGTCCAGGCAGTCAATGGGGAATTCAATATTATGGTTTGTGACACCGGGCCTGGGATCGCACCTAAAGATCAAGCAACAATATTTGAGCAGTTCCAGCAGATTGATAATACCAGTACACGAAAGAAAGGCGGCACCGGACTTGGATTATCGATTTCGCGGCAGCTAGTCGGTATGCATGGCGGCCGTATCGACTTGGATTCAACCCTCGGTGTAGGTTCCACCTTCAACATCGTCGTTCCAGTACGCGTGCAACAGCAGAGGGAGCCGGCGTGAGGAAACGCATTCTCATTATAGAGGATACCGAGGACAATCGGCGCATCCTCCGAGATTTGCTCACCCACGCTGGATACGATTTAATTGAAGCGGATGACGGCGCCAAAGGCGTCGCGATGGCGGCCGAACATCGGCCGGACCTTATCCTCATGGATATCCAACTTCCGACCATAGACGGCTATGAGGCTACGCGTCAGATTAAGGCCAATCCGGACTTGCGGCACATTCCAATCGTCGCGGTCACCTCATATGCCCTGTCCGGCGACGAAGCAAAGACACTGGCTGCCGGATGCGACGGGTATATCGCCAAGCCATTTAGCCCGCGAAAAATTCTCGCAATGATGCGCGATTTGCTGCGTTGATCGTGAGAGGAGCCGGTGCGAACTCCCCCTCGAATTCTTGCCGTCGACGATATGCCGACCAATCTGGAAATCCTGCGTGTCCGGCTGGAAGCCCAAGGCTATGAAGTCATCACGGCGGAAGACGGCGAGCAGGCATTAACAAAGGCGCGCGAGCTCGAACCTGACCTAGTCCTGCTTGATATCATGATGCCGAAGCTCGACGGAATCGCGGTGTTGAAGCAACTAAAGCAAGACGCAAAGCTGCGCTTCGTGCCAGTTATCTTGGTCACTGCAAAGTCCGATATTCGTGACGTTGTGAGCGGCCTTGACGCAGGTGGCGATGAGTATCTCACAAAGCCATTTGAACATGCTGCGTTAACTGCCCGTGTTCGATCGCTGCTCCGCGTGAAGGAACTACACGATACGGTTCAGCACCAAGCAACAAAATTGCAGGAGCAGACCGAGCAACTTTCCAGTTGGAATCGTCTGCTTGAGGAGCGCGTGGCAGAACAATTAACGGAAATCGAACGGATCGGTCGTTTGAAGCGATTTTTGGCGCCGCAGGTGGCGCAGATGATAGCGTCTTCCGACTTACCCGATTCGGTGTTGGCCAGTCATCGACAAGAGATCACGGTCCTGTTCTGCGATTTGCGCGGCTTTACCAACTTTACCGAGACATCCGAACCCGAAGAGGTCATGGCGGTCCTGCGTGATTACCACGAGAACTTGGGAGAACTCATCTTCCGTTACGAGGGCACGCTGGAACGATTCCTCGGCGACGGGATCATGATTGTGTTTAACGATCCAATTCCATGTGTCGATCACACCGAGCGTGCCGTCCGGCTGGCGCTGGACATGCGGGAACGAGTGAACGCACTGGGGACGGAGTGGCGACGCAAGGGCCACGAACTTGGATTTGGAATTGGGATCGCCACCGGCTTTGCGACTGTCGGACAAATTGGCTTCCAGGAGCGTCGGGAGTACACAGCGATCGGTAGCGTCATAAATCTTGCATCGCGGCTTTGCGATGAGGCGGGGACTGGCCAAATTGTGATCCCCGCGCGCGTGTTGGCCTCTGTCGACGAATCGGTGAAGGTAAAAGCACTTGGTGAGCTTACTTTGAAGGGTTTCGACAAACCATTGGCTGCATACGACGTCCTGAGTTGGCACAACCAACCATCCAATCGTAAATCGTCTCCGGCGCAGACACCCGAAAAAAAGAGGGCGAAAAAGCGAGTTTGAACGCGACACGCCACTCGGATTCGCGCGGCCATCATTATTCGCCTCACAGCTCAGGTTAGCCGGGCGCGGGTCCGATTTGGGATAGATGTCGGCCCCCCAAAAAAATTCGACGGACAATCCGTCGCACAAGCCGAGGTACGCTTCGAATTTATCCAGGAAAAGGTGGAATTAGCGAGCGCAGTATTAGTCGATTTGTAATCCGGAGCTGGTGACGCCAACGTCGTCACACTTGCGCAACAGAGGCGTCTTGCTTCTGCGGGCGAGCGCAATCCCATCCTTGACTCGAACCGTACCGCCATCGGTCTGATTGAACATGGTGCGGCGGGTGTTCTCGCGCACGGCGAAAACCAGCTTCTGCCGCTCTTCAGCCTCGGTCCCAGGCTGGAAGATAACCCTTACCGACAGATTGGTCGCGGATATCTTTTCGGCCGACAATATACTGTAGCGGTTCACGGCATAGCTGGGGCCGAGATTGTGATCTTCGAGGACCAGCCCGGCACTCGGCGTTGTAATGCTGACATGGGGATTAACGGGCGTCGGCGGTGTACTGCAATCGCCTGCCCAGTTTCCGAACAAATGGAATTGATGAAAAACTTCTTCAACGGGTACGGCACTGGCACTATTGGACGCGGCGGCAAACACAACAAGCAACACAACTACTGCCGCTGACCGCATGGCCTCACCACTCCCATCGGTACAATAGCAGCAGTCGGCGCGACGGCAATTGATTTAGGCTAAAGCGCCACGTGATGCCGTCACCGGTAACGTCGATACCTACTTGAAGGTCAGGTTGGCCGCTTTGACGACTTCGGCAAAAGCCTTGATGTCGTCATCGATCCGCTTCTTGAATGCATCTCCTGTCGGCCCGCCGGGCTTAACTGCCATTTTTTGAAGACCGTCCTGGACCCCGGGATCGGCGAGTGCCTTTCCAAGTTCAGCCGTCAGCTTCGCAACGATCGGGGCCGGCGTGCCAGCCGGAACGAAAAAGCCGCTCCACAGCTGGGTGTCGACGTCCGGAAATCCGGCTTCGGCCATGCTTGGCACGTCCGGCAACTCGGGCGAGCGTTCCGAACCCGTAACCGCGAGCGCGCGGATTTTGCCACCTTTGACCAGCGGAATTACGGGTGGACCGTCCGAAATGGTGAACAGACTTTGCCCCGAAACGACGCTCAGGTTTGACTCATTGCTGCTCTTGTAGGGAATCCCCACCGCCGGCATTCCGCTTTTTAGTTTGAGCAGTTCGCTCGCAATAGTGAAGGCCGGGGAAGACGTGCCGTAATTCGATTTGTCCGGATTGGCTTTCGCCCAGCCGATGAGTTCTTTCACGTTTTTCGCCGGGTGGTCGGCCGGGACAACGAGCACCAGCGGGAACGAGGCGATCATATTCAGCGGCGTGAAACTGTTGCTGGCGTGATAGCTAAGATCGGGAAAGATGGCAGTGGCGATCGACATTTGCCCGGTGGCGCCTACCAGGACCGTATATCCGTCGGTCGGCTGACGCGCGACAAATTCGGCGGCGATCCGGCCGCCGGCGCCGACCCGGTTCTCGATCACAGTGGTCGCGCCGCTGTTTTCCTGGAACTTTTGCACCACGAGGCGGGCAAACAGGTCGTTGCCGCCCCCCGCGGCGAAGCCGACAATGAAATGAATCGGCCTGCTCGGATAATCAGACTGTGCGCGCGCATTTCCGGCAGCCAGAAGCAGCACTGCCAGTGCGCAAGCCAGGCCGCTACGAATCCTCGCCATCATTTTGATCTCCGTTCGCGCGCCGTCCCTCCCCGGTCACGCTTGCAAAAAGCGTACACCGAGTGCGGCGCGTTGGAAAACGTCTTGTTATGATGTGGTACTGTCTCAGCCATCAACCGCCGTGCAGACCCCGACATGACTACAGCACGCCCGTTTCGCGGATACAACCATCACGCGAGCGGCGAGCTATTCGGCCATCCACGAGCACTTTCATACCTGTTCGCAACTGAAATGTGGGAGCGCTTCTCCTACTACGGCATGCGCGCGCTGCTCGTGCTTTACATGCTGAAGTTTCTATTCACGTCGCAGCGCACCAGCGAGGTGGTCGGCCTAGCGCCCTTTCAGGGCGCGCTGGAGGCCGTGTTCGGGCCCCTGGCGCCGCAACCGCTCGCCTCGCAGATCTACGGAACTTACACAGGGCTCGTCTATTTGACACCGATCTTCGGTGGATTGCTGGCGGACCGGCTGCTGGGTCAGCGCCGTACTGTCATCATTGGTGCCACCTTGATGGCCATCGGCCATTTCATGATGGCGTTCGAGCAGCTTTTTCTGATCGCACTTGGATTTCTCATCCTGGGTAACGGTGCTTTCAAGCCGAACATTTCGACCCAAGTCGGCTCGCTTTACGCGCCTGGCGATCGGCGAAGAGATCGTGCCTTTTCGATCTTTTACGTCGGAATCAATCTCGGCGCGTTTCTCGCCCCGCTCATCTGCGGCACGCTCGGCGAAGAGCTTGGCTGGCATTACGGGTTTACGGCCGCCGGAATTGGTATGACGCTCGGGCTCATTATTTATCTCATTGCGACGCCCCATCTGCCCGAGGATGCATTCGCCCGACGTGCTTTGCCAAGCGATGGCCTGGACAGCAGCGCGTGGCGTTCGATCATCGCACTGTTGCTGTTGTTTGTGCCGGTCAGCCTTTATTGGGGAACGTACGAACAACAGGGCAATACGATTACGCTCTGGGCCGACCAATTCACCGACCGTCGCTTTGCCGGCGGTGAGATCCCGGTGACCTGGTTTCAGGCGTTCAATCCGTTCATGATCTTCGCGTTCACACCGTTCATCGTCGCCTTCTGGCGCCGGCAGGGTCAGAACGAACCGTCGACCATAACCAAGCTCGCGATCGGCTGCCTGTTCAATGCCCTCGCCTACCTCGTCATGATGGCCGCAGCGTGGATTGCCGAGGGCGGAAAGGCAAGCTGGTTATGGTTGTTCGCGTATTTCGCGATCATCACCATCGGTGAGCTTTACCTCTCCCCGACAAGCCTGTCGCTTGTGACCAAGATCGCACCAAAGCCGCTGCTGTCGATGATGATGGGCATATGGCTCGCAACCAGCTTCGTTGGAGGATTCCTCGCCGGCTATCTCGGAACATTCTGGTCAAGCATGGATAAAGGCAACTTTTTCCTGATGCTCGCGCTGATCTCGCTCGTTTCCGCCGTCGCTATCGTGCTCCTGCGCATTCCGCTTCGCTCGGTGCTGCGGGACTAATCGAGTGGCAGCCCCACATATTGCTCAGCCAGCGACGTCGCGGCGGCCCGCGAGCTGGTGAGATAATCAAGATCGGAAAGCTGGCGGCGGCGATCAAAAGCCGACTCGTTGGGAAAGCGGTGCATGATCTGTGTCATCCACCATGAGAAACGTTGCGCGTACCAGACGCGCCGCAGACATTTCGCCGAATAGTTCTCCAGCAGATCATCGCGTTTGTTCTTGTAGAAGGCTTCCAGCGCGCGCGACAGCATCACCACATCGGCGAACGCAAGGTTCATGCCCTTTGCGCCCGTGGGTGGCACGATATGCGCGCTGTCACCGGCGAGGAGCAAACGCCCGTATTGCATGGGCTCGGCAACGAAACTGCGCATCGGGGTAATGCCCTTTTGCAGCATCCTGCCTTCCTCGAGCTTGCGCGCACCACCGAGCCGTTTGTGCAATTCATCCCAGACGCGCCTGTCGGACCAATTTTCGATATCCTCGTCGTGGTCGCATTGCAGGTAGAGACGCGCCAGCGTCGGCGAGCGCATCGTGTACAGCGCGAAACCCCGATCAGTGTAGGAATAGATCAGCTCATGATCGGGCGGCGGTGATTCCGCGAGGATGCCGAGCCACCCGAACGGGTACTCGCGCTCAAAAATGCTGAGCACGCTATCCGGAATGCTTGGCCGGCAAACTCCGTGGAAGCCGTCGCAGCCGGCAACATAATCGCAGTCGATCTCTTGCGGCCGGCCCTCGTGCCTGAAACGGATTTTCGGTTTTTGCGTTTTCAGATCATGGACGGTGACATCGTCGACCTCAAACAAAAGCGGTCCGCCGTCGGCAAGTCGGCGCTCGACCAAGTCCTTCACCACCTCCTGTTGGCCGTAGATGGTGACCCGCTTGTTCACGAGCGCCTTGAAATCGATGCGATGGAGATCGCCATTGATGCCGATGTTAATTCCCCAATGCAGCATCCCCTCGCTTTGCAGACGCGCGCCGACGCCTACTTCGGTGAGCAGATCGGCGGCCCAATGCTCGATCAGCCCGGCGCGGATTCGGTTTTCGATATAGTCGCGGTTTCGATTTTCGATGATGATTGATTCAATGCCCTGCAGATGCAGGAGCCTCGCCAACATGAGACCGGCCGGTCCCGCTCCGACAATTCCAACTTGCGTGCGCATCATTGCTTCCGGTTAACTCGTTGTCGCTATAAACTCCCGATGCGCAAAGGCAAAGGGATGAAGGCCGGAAAGCATTGCACAATGACAAGCGCAATGACCTGCCGCCGGGCGGGCGGCCATTGCAGCAAAGGCCCAGGGATTAAGAATTAATTCGACTTATCTCCTTGCAAAGCATTGACTTTGGCTCTTTGCACCCTATGTTCCCAGCAACCGGTCTGACATGAAGATTCGGCCATCCTCCGCGCAAAGCAACTGGTTGTTCTTAGTCCAGCGCGATCTGGATGGCTTCTGAGGTTATATGCCTTTTTCCCATCTGGGCCTATCCGCCAAAGTTCTCGCCGCCATTAAAGCGGCCGGCTACAAGACACCCACCCCTATTCAAGACCAGGCCATCCCGCACGTGCTTGCGCGTCGTGATGTGCTCGGCATTGCGCAAACCGGCACGGGCAAAACTGCTGCCTTCGTGCTGCCGATGCTGACAATGTTGGAGAAGGGTCGCGCACGCGCGCGCATGCCGCGCACGCTCATCCTCGAGCCCACGCGCGAACTTGCTGCCCAGGTCGCCGAGCATTTTGAAAAATATGGCAAAAACCACAAGCTCAATGTCGCGCTGATCATCGGCGGCGTTTCGTTCGACGATCAGGACGCGAAGTTGCTGCGTGGCGTCGATGTGCTGATCGCCACGCCGGGCCGCTTGCTCGACCACTTCGAACGCGGGCGGCTGCTTCTGTCGGGTTGCGAACTTCTCATTATCGACGAGGCTGATCGCATGCTCGATATGGGTTTCATCCCAGATATCGAACGCATCGGCAAGCTGGTTCCCTTCACGAGGCAGACTCTTTTCTTCACCGCTACCATGCCGCCGGAAATCCAGCGCATCGCGGATAACTTTTTGCACAATCCCGTTCGAGTCGAAGTCACCAAGCCGGCGACAACGGCCGCGAATATCACGCAGTTGCTGGTTTCGACCGGTCGCGATCCGCATGAGAAGCGCGAGACGCTACGTCAGTTGATCCGGTCCGCCGCGGGTTTCAAGAACGCAATCGTCTTTTGCAATCGCAAGCGCGAAGTTGCCAACCTGCACCGCTCGCTGCTGCGCCACAAGTTCAACGCCGCGGCGCTGCATGGCGACATGGACCAGTCGGCGCGGACTGCAGCGCTTGAATCGTTCCGCAAGGGCGAGGTCACAGTGCTGGTCGCTTCCGACGTGGCTGCGCGCGGTCTCGATATTCCCGCGGTCAGCCATATTTTCAATTTCGACGTGCCGCACCACCCCGACGACTATGTCCACCGCATCGGCCGCACCGGCCGGGCGGGCTTGAGCGGCACGGCGATCACCATCGTAGCTCCCGTCGACAGCAAGGCAGTCGGCGCTATCGAGCGGCTCATTGGCCAGAGCATTCCCTGGATGGATAAGCCACCATCCCCCGTAGTTCGCGAAAGCCAGCCGGTGCAGAGCAAAGAGCATCATCCTCACGCTGGCCGCCCGCGCGCTCGAAGCCACGGGCATAAATCTGTGCATCCATCGAAAAAGGCGGGCCCGGCCCCCAAGACGCATTCATATCAGCCGGTCCAGGAAACCGATGGCGGCCACCTTCCAGCCTTTTTGCTGCGGCCCGTTAAAGCCTGATCCGTGCGCCGGTCGACCGCGCAACCTTTGATTGCATAATTTACCCTCGATTCACCTCCCTCGCATACCGTTCGAAGAGAGGCGCGGCGTGCCGTCCTCCGCAAGCACGGCTTGCACCTGGAGGTTCACCAATGACCGGGCGTGCCGAAGATTACGAACGCTCGATGGCGTTCGCGGACATTGCTCTCGGACAGCTAAAGGCGCTGCGCCAGGCCGCGACCCCGCGCAATTATGAGATCTGGTACACCTATGCGAGCGGCTATCACCCTGCGCTCAATCAGCAGGTGAATGCGACGCTGAAGGCCAAGGGCACGATCTCCGAGGCCGATCTGATCCAGATCTATGAGAGCCACCTGTCACCGTCGCGGCTAACGGAGCGGATCGATCAGGTCGGCAGCCAGGTGAAGGGCGAGATCGACCAGGTGATGGCGATGATCGATACCGCCGTCGGCTCCGCGAGCAGCTACACCGAGAGTCTTGCCGGTGTAACCGAGCAGCTTGGGCGTTCGAAGGACCGCGAGGGTCTGCGTGCCATTGTCGAGAGTCTGGTGCAAACGACGAAGACAATGGAGATCTCCAATCGGCAATTGGAAGAACGGCTCAATGCTTCCAAGCAGGAAATCTGCGAGCTCCAAGAGAATCTTGAGGCCGTGCGCACCGAAAGCCTTACCGATCCCCTCACACAGCTGGCCAACCGGAAATTCTTCGACATCACACTGGAAAAATCCATTGCCGAAGCGCTCGAAAGAAACGAAGCGCTGTCGCTGATGCTCACCGACATCGACCACTTTAAGGCCTTCAACGACAATTTCGGCCACCTGACGGGTGACCAGGTGTTGCGCCTGGTCGCGATGTCGGTGAAGCACAACGTCAAGGGCAAGGACACTGCGGCACGTTACGGCGGTGAGGAATTTGCCGTTATTCTGCCGAATACAGTGCTGCGTGCGGCAGTGACGGTGGCCGAGCACATCCGCCGCACGGTGATGGCGAAGGAATTGATGAAGCGCTCGACCGGTGAGCACCTCGGACGGATGACCATCTCAATTGGGGTCGCCGCGCTACGCAAGGGTGACACAGGGCAATCGCTTATCGAGCGCGCCGACACCTGCCTGTATGCCGCAAAGCGGCACGGCCGTAACCGCGTGATATGCGAGACCGACGCGGAAGTCGCGGCGGACAGCGAAGCTTCTGAAGTTGCGTGATCGGGGCTATTCGGCGCCTTTTGCGGGGGTCAGCTGTACGGATTCACCGCATCCGCACGCACTTGTCTGGTTCGGATTGTTGAAGATGAACTGGGCGGACAGCTTGTCAGTCTTGTAGTCCATCTCGGTGCCGAGCAGAAACAGGACCGCTTTCGGATCAATCATGATCTTGACGCCCTTGTCCTCGATCACCTCGTCGGCAGGGCCGACCGCTTCGGCATATTCCATGGTGTATTCCATGCCTGCGCAGCCGCCATTCTTGACGCCGACACGCACGCCGGCCACCGGCTTTATTGCACGGGCCATAACCTCCTTGATGCGCGTCGCGGCGGCATCGGTGAGCCGCATTACCTGCGGTCGGGATCTTGCTGTTGCCATGGTCATCCTTGTCAAACCCTAATCTGTGTTCTGGTCGCTCCGACTGCAACTCACCACATATTCAAAACGAGTCGGGCTTCATCCGACATCCGGCTCGGGTCCCAAGGCGGGTCCCATACGACGGCAACTTTGGTTTCTTTCACGCCCGGAACGCTGGAGACTGCATTCTCAACCATTATCGGCAAATCCTGCGCGGCGGGACAATTTGGCGATGTCAGCGACATGTCTACCTTCACGCCGCGGTCATCGCCGATATCAATTTTATAAATGAGACCCAGCTCGTAGATGTCGGCCGGAATTTCCGGGTCATAAACGGTCTTGAGCGCAGCCACAATGTCGTCAGTGAGCTTGTTGAGTTCATCCGGAGGCAGCGCCGGCGAGCCAACGACGGCGGCATTTTCCGGCGGCCTCTCCGCAACGGTGGCGTTATCGGGCGTTTCCTCGGTCATGCAAAAAATTCCTGCGCCTTGACGAGCGAGGCGGCGAGCGTGTCCACCTCATCTTTGGTGTTGTACATTCCGAAGGACGCCCGGCAGGTGGCGGTGAGACCATAGCGCGCCAGAAGCGGCATAACACAGTGAGTGCCGGCGCGCACGGCAACACCCGAACGATCGATGATGGTTGCGACATCATGCGGATGCGCGCCCTTCATCTCGAAAGACAAGATCGGCCCTTTGTCCTTCGCATTCCCGATAATTCTGAGGGAATTGATCTTCCCCAGCCGCTCGTGCGCGTACCTGACCAAAGCGCTTTCATGCGCGCGGATGCGAGATTTGCCGACCGAATTAACGTAGTCGATCGCCGCGCCCAGCCCGATCGCCTGCACAATTGCCGGCGTGCCCGCCTCGAACCTGTGTGGCGGCTCACCGTAGGTGATGCGGTCCTCGAACACCTCATGAATCATTTCACCACCGCCGTTGAATGGCGGCATCGTGGCAAGGTGCTCGTATTTGCCGTAGAGCGCACCAATGCCTGTCGGCCCGTACATTTTGTGGCCGGTGAAGACATAGAAATCGCAACCGATGTCGCGTACATCAACGTCCATATGGACGGCCGCCTGCGCACCGTCGATCAGCACGGGAATTCCGCGTGCATGCGCAATTCGCACAACGTCTTTAACCGGCACGACGGTGCCGAGCGCATTCGACATGTGCGTAATCGCTACCATCTTGGTACGCGGCGTGATGAGCTTTTCAAATTCATCGAGCAGGAAATTTCCGTCCTCGTCGATCGGCGCCCATTTGATTACCGCACCATGACGCTCGCGGAGGAAATGCCACGGCACGATATTTGAGTGGTGCTCCATAATCGAAAGGATGATCTCGTCGCCGGCCTTGATGCGCTCATGTCCGAACGTATAGGCGACGAGATTGATCGCCTCGGTGGCATTGCGCGTGAAGATAATTTCTTCCTTGCGCTCGGCGTTGAGAAATGCGCGTACAGTCTCTCGTGCGCCCTCGTAAGCTTCGGTCGCCTCGTTTGCGAGATAGTGGAGGCCGCGATGCACGTTGGCATACTGCTCGGTGTAGGCCTTCTGAAGCCGGTCGAGCACCTGCTTCGGCTTCTGCGCCGAGGCGGCGTTGTCGAGATAGACCAGCGGCTTGCCATAGACCTTGAGCGCCAGCGCAGGAAAATCTGCGCGGACTTTGGCGACATCATATGAACCGTTGCTGACCGCTGAGTGCATGGTCAACTCCGCGTACCCAGCCATTTCAGGCTGGCGATCATCAGCGCCTCGCGTATTCCTTCATGGGCGATTTCCTCGAGCGTTTCGCCGATGAAGGCCTGGATTAGCAGGGCTTCGGCTTCCTTCTCGTGGATGCCGCGCGACATCAGATAGAATTTGAGGCCCGGATCGAGCGCACCAGCAGTGGCGCCGTGACCGCAGACCACATCGTCGGCGAAGATTTCCAGCTCCGGCTTGTTGTCGGCTTCAGCTTCGTCGGAGAGGAGCAGCGCGCGCGTCATCATTTTGGCGTCGGTCTTCTGCGCATGTTGCTTGACTACAATCTTGCCCTGGAACACGCCGTGACTCTCGTCGTCGAGCACCGCCCTGAATTGCTCGCGACTCTCGCAATGACCGGCAGCGTGCTCGATCAGCAGCGTGCTATCGACATGATCCTTGCCGCGCAGCAGACTGACGCCGCCGATGGCAGCCTTTGTGCCTTCTCCGGCAAAGCGGATGAAGCTCTGGTTGCGCACCACCTGGGCATCGCTGGTAAAGGCGAAACTGTTGAAATGGGCGCCCGCGCCGACCGTGGCGAGCAGGCTCGCGACGTGCAAAGCGCGCGCCTGCGTAATCTTGATGTAGTCGACTTGCGCCTCGTCGCCGACCACCAGCTCAAGCGCGGCATTGATCTGCGCATTGCCGCTCTCGTGGCTCTCGATGATGGTGACCTTGGCGCCTTTCTCCACCACGACAAGCGAGCGTACGAAGGCAGAGGTTGGCTTGTCGCTACCGGTTGCGAAGACAAGGTTGATCGGACGCTTCGGTGCGGCGCCGGGAGATATACGAATCACGGCGCCATCGCCCATCAAGGCAGTGTTGAGCGCCACCGCCACGTCGTCAGTCGCAAAGGTCTGGCCGACATGGGCCGCCACTAACGGATCGCTTTTGCTGAGCGCGTTGGCCATCGAGTCGATGGCGATGCCGGGCTCCGAAGTCAGATCGGACAGGTCGGGCGCGAAAGCGCCATCGACAAACACCAGGCGACGGCACTCGACGCCTCCCAGTAGCTTGCCGGCGTTCTTCACTCGCTCGCGCGCCGCCGCATCCGGCGGCGGCGCTACCGGATAAAGATCGCGCATCAGCGCGCGCAGATCGGTATATTTCCATTCTTCGACGCGACGGTGCGGCAGTCCGCGTGTATCGAACTGGCGGAATGCGCCCTCGCGCATCGCCGCAACCGCCCCTTTGCCCGGTAAGGTGCCGCGCGCCGTTGCAAAGGCTGCGCTGAGTGCCTGCTCGGCGGGGGTTTTCATGGCCCGAACTTCGGCATTCATGGCGTCAGGCCGCCTCGCCGGCAAATTGCGCATAGCCCTTGGCTTCAAGCTCTAGCGCGAGTTCCTTGCCGCCCGATTTCACGACTCTGCCGTTCGCCATCACATGCACCACATCGGGCACGATAAAGTTGAGCAGCCGCTGATAGTGTGTGATGACCACCATCGATCGCTCAGGCGAACGAAGCCGGTTGACACCCTCAGCTACGGTCTTGAGCGCGTCGATGTCGAGACCGGAATCGGTCTCATCGAGCACCGCGAGCCGCGGCTGTAGAATTGCCATCTGTAAAATCTCGTTGCGTTTCTTCTCGCCGCCGGAAAAGCCAACATTGACCGCGCGCCTCAGCATTTCCTGGTTGATGCCAAGATGGCCGGCGGTATCGCGCACGAGTTTCATAAATTCAGGCGTCGACAATTCCTCTTGACCGCGCGTCTTGCGCTGAGCGTTGAGCGCGGTACGCAGAAAGGTCATGGTCGCGACGCCCGGCACTTCGACCGGATATTGGAAGGCGAGGAATACGCCCTTGGCGGCGCGCTCGTCCGGCGCCATCTCAAGGAGGTTTTCTCCATTGAGCAGCACTTCACCTTCCGTGACCTTGTAGTTGTCCTTGCCGGCGAGCACATAGGCGAGCGTCGACTTCCCCGAGCCGTTCGGGCCCATGATCGCAGCGACTTGACCCTTCTCGACCGACAACGTCAGGCCATTGAGAATCCTCTTGTCCTCGACCTCAACATGCAGATTTTTGACTTCAAGAAACGCCATTCGATTAACCCACGCTTCCTTCCAAACTGATTGAAATGAGCTTCTGCGCCTCGACTGCGAATTCCATTGGCAGTTGCTGCAGCACGTCCTTGACGAAACCGTTGACCACCAACGCGGTCGCCTCCTCCGCCGACATGCCGCGCTGGCGGCAGTAGAACAGCATATCCTCTGAGATCTTTGAGGTGGTGGCCTCGTGCTCGAACACGGCGGAGGAATTCTTCGCCTCGATATAGGGCACCGTATGCGCGCCGCAGTCGTGGCCGATCAGCAGCGAATCGCAGTTCGTGAAATTACGCGCGCCCTTGGCCTTGCGATGCGCCGAAACGAGACCGCGATAGGTATTGTTGGATTTTCCTGCCGCGATGCCCTTGGAGATGATCCGGCTGGTCGTGTTTTTGCCGAGGTGCAGCATCTTGGTGCCGCTATCGACCTGCTGGTAACCGTTGGAGATTGCGATCGAATAGAACTCACCACGTGAGTTATCCCCGCGCAGGATGCAGCTCGGATACTTCCATGTAATAGCCGAGCCGGTCTCAACCTGGGTCCAGGAAATCTTCGAACGGGGCCCACGGCAGTCGCCGCGTTTCGTGACGAAGTTGAAGATGCCGCCCTTGCCTTGAGCATCTCCCGGGTACCAATTCTGAACCGTTGAATACTTGATCTCGGCGTCGTCAAGCGCCACCAGCTCGACCACCGCGGCATGCAGCTGGTTCTCGTCGCGCATCGGCGCGGTGCAGCCTTCCAGATAGGAAACGTATGCGCCCTTGTCCGCGATGATCAGCGTGCGCTCAAACTGGCCGGTGTTTGCCTCGTTGATGCGGAAATAAGTCGAGAGCTCCATCGGGCAGCGCACGCCCGGCGGCACGTAGACAAATGAGCCGTCGGAAAACACCGCTGAATTCAGCGTGGCGAAGAAATTGTCCGAGGTCGGCACCACCGAACCAAGATATTTCTTGACCAGTTCGGGATGCTCGCGGATCGCCTCCGACATCGGCATGAAGATCACGCCGGCCTTCTTCAGCTCTTCCTTGAAGGTAGTGGCGACCGAGACGGAATCGAAAACTGCATCCACCGCGACCCGCCGCTCGCCCTCGGGGCGCACGACGCCGGCGAGGACTTCCTGCTCGCGCAGTGGAATACCGAGCTTCTCGTAGGTCTTGAGGATTTCCGGATCGACCTCGTCGAGCGAAGCCAGCGCCTTCTTCTTCGGCGCCGAATAATAATAGGCGTTCTGGTAGTCGATCTTGGGATAGTCGACGCGCGCCCAAGTCGGCTCGCGCATGGTCAGCCAGCGCTTATAGGCTTCCAGTCGCCACGCCAGCATCCACTCCGGCTCGTTCTTCTTGCCGGAGATGAAATGGATCGTGTCTTCCGACAGGCCCTTCGGGGCCTTCTCGGATTCGATATCGGTGACGAACCCATACTTGTATTGATCAACGTCGATACGGCGGACCTGTTCGACGGTCTCTTGTACTGCCGGCATTCTTCCCTCCGCTCACGGTTGCAAGGACCGCGGGTTGGATTTGTCGGTTATGGTGCTCGCGCTATCTCGGTGCGCTGGTTCTCATGGTTGATGTTGCTAAGTCGCGCGTTTTAGCGGCCTCAGGCAGCGATGCCGCTTCTCTCCTTAAGTAGTGATCCAGCAAGGACATTCCAAGTTTCAAGGAAATGATCGATTTCAGCTTCCGTCGTGTTCCAGCCGAGGCTGACTCGCACCCCGCCGCGGGCCAACACGGCGTCGGCGCCCATCGCGGTCAGCACGTGAGAGCTTTGAACCTTTCCGGACGAACATGCGGAACCCGACGAGACCGCTATCCCATTGAGATCGAATGCAATTATGGCGGTCTCCGCCTTCACCCCGGGAACTGCAAACGAGGTGGTATTGGGCAGACGCGGCGCATTTGCAGCGAAAATCACAGCCTGGGGTGTTGCCCGCTTAAGGCCGGCTTCGAGCCGGTCGCGCAACGCAGACATGCGGACCGCGTCCGTCGATTTTGCCGCAGCCGCGGCCGCGCCAAAGCCGGCAATCGCAGCAACGTTTTCAGTTCCCGCCCGCTGTCCGCGCTCCTGCCCGCCACCCTTGATCAATGGGTCGGCGATGTGGATGTCCCCGCGGCGGATGAGAGCACCGGCGCCCTGCGGCCCGCCAATTTTGTGCGAAGAAAGACTCACAAGGTCCGCGCCGAGCGTGGCGATGTTGCAATCGATGCGTCCAGCTGCCTGCACGGCATCGACGTGCAGCAAACCCGAGGCCGCGTGTACGATCTCAGCGATTTGCGAAATGGGCTCGATGACGCCGGTTTCATTGTTGGCGAACATCACAGATACCAAAGGCCGCGCGGCCTTTTTGATGGCATCGGTGAGCGCAGCGAGATCCACGACACCATCACTGGTGACTGGCAGTTCCTCAACAAGCGCGGCCGCGAAGCGGCCACCGCTCCGTACGGAAGGATGCTCGATCGCCGAGACGAAAAGGCGGTCACGCGGCTCCTTGCGTCCGCTAACTTCCAAGGCCGGCGTCAAGGCCAGCATGTTCGCCTCAGTGGCGCCGCTGGTAAAAATGACGTTCTTGGGATCGGCACTAATCAGGGACGCGATCTGCTCGCGGCCCTGTTCCGCCAAGCGGCGGACAGCCCGCCCCTCCGCATGCACCGACGAGGGATTGCCGGTCAGCTCGAGCGCAGCGGTCATAGCGCTGCGCGCTTCCGCGCGCAGCGGGGCCGTAGCATTCCAGTCGAAATACGATCGCTTCGTCACAGCCATGACCACTACTTAATTACCGTCGCACGCCTCGGAACCCTCAAAAAGCTTGCTTTTTGCCCCTGAGGTCGTGCTAGAAGCCCGAAAACGCTTGGCCCTTATAGCGTGTGTTGCGGCTGGGAACAGCTGAATTCATATAATTAGAATAATTCTAAACTAAGCGTCCGGTTCTGTTAGTGCGGCCAGCCAGGAGACACCCCTACGCCGCTACCTGCCGCGGCAAGCCCGGTTCGAGGTCGATAGCAATGCCTGAAATTATCTTCACCGGCCCCGCCGGTCGTATCGAGGGGCGATATCATCCCGCGCGGCAGAAGAACGCGCCGATCGCCATCGTCCTGCACCCGCATCCGCAGTTTGGCGGGACAATGAACCATCCGATCATTTATCAGCTCTACTACGCCTTTGTGCATCGCGGGTTCTCGGCGCTGCGGTTCAATTTCCGCGGCGTCGGGCGCAGCCAGGGCTCGTTCGACCACGGTCAAGGCGAACTGTCCGACGCTGCTGCGGCGCTCGACTGGGCGCAGACCATCAATCCTGAGGCGAAGAGCTGCTGGATTGCCGGCTTCTCTTTTGGCGCCTGGATAGGCATGCAGCTGCTGATGCGCCGACCGGAGATTGAAGGATTCATCTCCATCTGTCCGCCCGCCAACCTTTATGACTTCTCTTTCCTGGCGCCCTGCCCCTCGTCGGGCCTGATCATTCATGGCGATAAGGACGCGGTTGTGCCGCACAAGGACGTCACCACGCTGGTCGACAAGCTCAAGACCCAAAAGGGGATCGTCATCGAGCAAAAGGTTGTGCAAGGCGCCAATCATTTCTTTGACGGCAAGGTGGAAGCGCTGCTTACTTCGGTCAGCGCCTATCTCGACAAGCGTCTGAAGACAGAGCGCAAGCCGGCCGCCTGAATTTTGGTCGGTTCGCCGGTTCGCAACGTTGCGTCGGTGGGCGAATTGGTGATCCGCGGCCAGGCCTCCGCGAAATGACCCATGCTCCTTGTCAGAACTTACCTTGATAAAAGTGCGATCCACGGCCTCGGGGTTTTTGCCGACCAGGTAATCCGCAAAGGCACGAAAGTCTGGCGTTTCGTCGAAGGCTTCGACAGAGTCTACTCGCCTACGCAATTCGCCAAATTGCCTAAACCCGCGCGGGATTTCATCTGGAACTACGGATACAGGGTGGACGGCGAAATTCTCCTGACCGCCGACCACGACCACCACATGAACCATTCCGACAATGCGAATACCCATTGGCGGAATGGCCACATCGTCGCGCGGCGTACCATTCGCAAAGGCGAAGAAATCACCAACGACTATCGGGTATTTGATGCAGGATTCTGTGCGGCATTTCTGAAGAAGAAATGACGGGACCTACCTGCCTCAAGACTGTATCCGGATCTTGCGTTGTTGAATCCGATGCCGGACCTGTTACACAACCCGCCGACGGAACCGAAAAGGTCGCCCCGAGAATCGAGCAATGAGCGCCTATAAATCCGATTTTCTCAACGTCCTCGCGGAGCGTGGCTTCATCCATCAGGTGTCAGAACCGGATGTGCTGGACGCGCGCGCGAAGGCTGGCAGCATTACCGCCTATATCGGTTTCGATTGCACAGCAGCATCGCTCCATGTCGGCTCGCTGTTGCCGATCATGATGCTGTACTGGCTGCAGCAGACCGGGCACCGCCCGATTGCACTGATGGGCGGCGGCACGACTCGTGTCGGCGATCCCTCCGGCAAAGATGAAACGCGCCGGGTTCTCAGCGATGAGGCGATCAATGAAAACCTCAAAGGCATTCGCGCGATCTTTGCCAAATTTTTGAAGTTCGAAGGAGACGGCGGAAATGCCGTCATGAGCAACAACGCCGACTGGCTCAACAAACTCAACTACATCGACTTTCTTAGGGATGTTGGCCGACATTTCTCTGTCAACCGCATGCTTTCATTCGATTCGGTGAAACTGAGGCTCGATCGCCAACAGGAGCTGTCGTTTCTCGAATTCAACTACATGGTGTTGCAGGCTTACGACTTCGTCGAGCTCAACAAGCGTTATGGCTGCATTCTCCAGATGGGCGGCTCGGATCAATGGGGCAACATTGTCAACGGCATCGATCTCGGCCGCCGGATGCTCAATGCACAATTGTTTGCCCTTACCGCGCCGCTGATCACCACCTCGTCCGGCGCCAAGATGGGCAAGACCGCCGCCGGCGCCGTCTGGCTCAACGCGGACCTGGTCGCCCCCTACGACTACTGGCAGTACTGGCGCAATACCGAGGACGGCGACGTTACACGCTTTCTCAAGCTGTTCACGGTGCTTCCGCTCAACGAGGTTGCGCGCCTGGCTTCCCTCAAAGGAAACGAGATCAACGAGGCGAAAAAAGTGCTAGCGACCGAAGCAACCGCCCTCGTGCACGGCCGCGCCGCGGCCGAACAGGCTGCTGAAACCGCCCGAAAAACTTTCGAGGAAGGCGCACCAGCGAAGACCTTGCCGACCGTCGAGATTGAGGACGGAATTGGAATCCTCAATGCAGCCGTGGCGACAGGAGCGGTGTCCTCAACAAGCGAAGCGCGCCGACTGATAAAGAGCGGCGGCATCAGATTGAACGGCGCCGTCGTCGAGGACGAAAAGACGGTTCTGACGCGCGGCAATGCAACGCCCGAGGGCGTTCATATTCTGTCGTTCGGCAAGAAGCGCCACTTCCAGCTTAGGCGGAAATAGCTGCGTTACCGCGATGGCGGCGGCACGAAATTCGGATCGAAACTTCCCGGCGACGGGACAAATTTCCGCAAGATCCCTGGCGTGATCGCGCTTACAGGATTGACCATTATTCGAGGAGCGCCTGGCGGACCGACGGCTTCATAGTTGATCCCGACCAATCCCTCCTTGTTGCCGCCGCCGAGGAACAGACCGACAATCGGAATCTGCCCGAACATGTTGTTGAGGCCGTAGAACGGCACAAAAGTGCCGCGCATATGAACTTCGTCGCGTGTGTAGTCGATGTTTCCTTCTACAGTCGCGCCGACCAGCGGTCCGCGCACCACTCCGTCTCTGACCGACAGCTTGCCCGGGAAGCGCGTGAAATCCGCGCGCATCTCCGAGAAGTCGATACCCGCTGCGCCGGGCGTTCCCGGCGCGTTGGAGACGACCTTTTCCAGGGCCGGCTCGCCCCGCACGACGAACCTGCGGATATACAGTGTCCCGATTTGCGGCGTCTGCTCCTGTGTTGGCGGATCCATCGCCACCCACATCTGACCTCCAAACATCCTGGGATACATGTCGGTGAACCGAAACAGCGCTCCGGCATCTTCGGTTTCGAAATAGATCACCTGATGGTTGTCGCGCGAACGAACGCGCAGGTCGCCATTGAGCGGCGTGTCTCGTCCGACCTTGCTCGTCATCACAAAATTACGAATGTGGCCGCCGCGGCGAGACAACCTGAGGTCAAGGCCGCGCAAAGTTTCGCCGTTGTGGCCGGCTACGGTGCCAAGCTTGATATCGAGATCGAGATCCTCCTGCTTCTGCTTGGTCTTGTCGGTTGATGCCAACGTCGATTTCACAAAATTTCGGCCGTCATAGATATCGCCACGCATAGCCACACGCAGGGCGCCATCAGTGCCCCGGTCGGCCTTCAGACTGAGCTTGTCCCCATCTGACAAGGCAAAGACCGGAAAATTCGCCGACAAAAGTTCATTTGAGCTGTCGAATTCTACCGAGCCGCGCACGGTCGCGCCTGAACCGTCAATGCTCAAGTCATCGAAGCGAACCGTCTTGCCGGTCTTCAGCATTGTGTAGGTGGCGCGCGCCGAGCGCCCGGTTTGTTTCACCCAACCGGGCAACAGGTTGTCGATCTTCACCGGCGTGAGATCGGCTTCTATGCTCATTCCGTCATCGTTCACGTTGTCGCCAACACGTCCGACGACTTTGACGGGAATGGCACCAGTGACCGCGCTTCCAAGATCTATACCAAGCCGCCGGCGCGCCGCCTCATCGAGCGTCATCTGCAATCGCAGGTCGGCGTCCGCATCGCCCTTCGGCTTACGTAAATCGATCGTGGCGGGCGTGCCGTTGATCTTGACGTCTCCCTTGATCTGAAAGCCGTCGCTTGTTGCAGCCGCTTTGAGAGTTGATGCCTCGACTTTCTGGCCGAGCAGCAGTTTATCGGCGGCGAAGTTCGTAAGGTCGGCATTGATCGTGTAGCTCGAAGCATCCTGCGGCATGGGTCGTGCGATCGCCAATTTGACGCCGACTTGGGCGGCGACCGTGCCGCGCGTCGATGCCGGATCAAGAGTAATGCCGATTTCATCCTTGAGCCCCTCGCTCGCGAGCAACGCGGCGGTAGCCGGCATGCCCCCGTCAATACGGAAGCTCGCGCGTGCCGGCGCTGGCTTTGGATGGGTGTCGGGAACTTCGAACACGCCGCCGGCAATATTGAGTTTTCGCCCGGGCGCCGCCTCGACCGTGCCCCGGCCGAGATTGACGACGGCGTTGCGTCCGCGAATGCGGACAGTCAGGTCGGCATCGCGAATGGGCGGCAAAGTCGCGATCGGGCGCACCGTCGTTCCGCTGGTCTCGATATCGACCGATAGTCCGTCGTCCGGCATCGGCGGCCCATTGTGCTTGAAATCCTCAAGCGGCGCGTTGCCGGCCACTACAAGGCGTTCGACGGTGCCGCCGAAAATATGATCGTCGACCCATGCCCGTACCTCAGCGGCAGCAAATATCGGCCAAAGTCGTTTGAGAGCCGTCGCGGGCATACGGGTGCCCGCGACGCCGAAAGCAACGTGCGGTTCGGCACCCGAATAGTCGAGACGTCCGGTAACGGCAATACCGATATTGTGCGACGGGCGCGTATCGACGCGACTGAAATCGCCCTGCTCCAGGTCGAGACGCTTGCGCGTGGTGTCGACGCGGGCGCGCACGGCCATGCGGTTGATTGCTATGCCCTCGTCATCGCCCGACGCGCCGGGCGCAATGATTATCGGATCGATGACAGTATCGCCGCGCGTCACACCAAGAAGCCAAGTGCCGTTTTGATCGGCCGCCGGCTCCATTATCGCGCGCATCGTAAATTGGTTGGCGCCCGATTGAACCTGAAACGGCACGATCAAACTTTGCCGTCGCGAATCCCAATTGAACCGAAAGTCGGCACGGTCAACATTCACATTAAGCTTATCGTTCGCGCGGTCGATGATCGTGCCTGCATCGACCATGACCTGACCTTGCACCGACTGCGGCATCCCTTCGCGGGAAACCTCGGCGCGCATGCTGGCAGATATCGGCAGATCGATATCGAAATCGCCGGTGTTGAGGCGCAGGGCCAGCAGAATGTCGCGCGTCGAAACCCTGCGGGCCTCAATTCCTACATTGCGAACGCCGTCGGCGAGCGGACGCATTGCCGCGCTCAAGACCCAGGGACGCTCCGGTGTGTCGGATTCGAGCCGGAAGATGACGCCGCCTTGTCGCGGCCGGGTCAGACTTACGTTGATGCCGTCAAACTTCCACTGCTTGCCGTTGCGTCGGTCGTCGACAACAAGGTTGCCGTTCTTGAGTCCGAGTTCGCGCAGGTCGTGACCGTCAAGCCCGGTCTCCCCCACCGCATCGAACCTGGCAAGGAGAGCCGCCAGGCCTTCGAACTCAGCGCGCATGGCCGGTTGCGGGGCAGCAGGGGAACCGGGCGCGCTGACGGTCGGCGGCGCCGCTGTCGGTGCGGCCGTCGCGATCGGCCGCGTGTCAGCGCCGGCAAATACGGTGAGGCGGCCATCTGTCTCAATTCGCACCGACATCTCGGCGCCGACGAGGTTGAGGCTTTGCGCACGCAGGCGCCCCATTAGGAGACTTCTGCCCGAAAGTCCGACTTCGGCTTTAGGCGCGCTTGCGACAATCGTGCCGTCGGTATCGCGCACGACGATGTCCCGCAGGCGTAGCGAGGTCCGGCCCTTCTCGTCCCGCTCGAGCTGAGTGCCGCCGACGGCCACGCTGTGATTACCGCCGAAGTTTTCCTCGATTGCGGCCTTCAACCACGGTGTCGCCAGATCAAGCTCTATCGGCCCGCTGGATAGCCGCCACCACAGACCAAGAACAGCAAGCGTTGCCACGACGACGCAGACTGCGGAGCCCCACATCAGCCGGCGCAGCCAGGGTGATCCAACCAAAATGGAGGTCTGGCGTCGCAGGTCGGCCCAGTTAGGAGCCCATCGGCCGAGCCTGGGCATCATTCGACGCACAATTCGACGCCGCCGCGAATGACCCATAGCGACGGCATGGGCGCGGTGTCCGTGTTCGTGCTCGCTAGCCGTCATGGATAAGCTTGCGCCCTTCGTCTGGCGATGCACGCGTATTTCGCCGGTAGCCGGACGAATTGCGGGCGCGGCTCACGGCACAAGTCTGTAGAACCCGTTGCGCCCCTCCTACGCAAATGGCATGGGCGACATGACCGCTCGAAAACGACGAAAGGAAGGCATATGAGCCGAGAACTTGCTGCGGGTGCGAACGCGCCGGCCTTTTCGCTTCCAAGGGACGGCGGGGGCAAAATCTCGCTGAAGGATTTCAAGGGCGGCAATCTCGTCCTTTATTTCTACCCGAAGGCCGATACGCCCGGTTGCACCAAGGAGGCGATCGCTTTCTCACGGTTGCGAGCCGATTTTGCCAAGGCCGATACCGCAATTCTCGGGGTTTCGGCGGACCCGGTTGCGGCACAGGACAAGTTCAAATCCAAACATAAGCTGACCATTCCCCTTGGCTCCGATGAAACCAGGAAAATGCTGGCAGCGTATGGCGCCTGGGGCGAGAAATCGATGTACGGGCGCAAATTCATGGGCGTCATACGAAAGACCTTTCTGATCGATGCGGCCGGGCGCGTCGTCCGGATCTGGCCTAAAGTGAGCGTCCCGGGCCATGCCGAAGAGGTGCTGTCCGCCGCCCGCGCGCTCTAGGTCTCCACAATTGCTGATTGATCATAGGCATACCCTAGGGGGATTACAGGTTTCTTAACTATATCCGACTGATATCGGCCTCGCCGGGAACCACGGCTCACTATGGCCGCGGCCGCGCGGAGCGTCGATGTCGCATTCGTCCCCTTCGTATTACCCGACGACCGATCAGAGAGCCCGCCACCCCGAGCCACGGGGGCAGTCAGCGGCGGCAATGTCCCGCCACCTGCAGCGCACGCACGCCGGCTACACTCTCATGCATGGCGCGCACCAGGTCCGCATCGGTCCGGTGGCTTTCTGGATCGTCGTGGGCGCGCTCGTCATCATGGCGGTCTGGTCAATCGCAACCGGTACCTATTTCACTTTTCGCGACAATGTGCTCACGCGGCTGATCAGCCGGCAGGCCGAAATGCAGTTTGCTTATGAAGACCGTATCGCGGAATTGCGCGCACAGGTCGATCGCATCATGAGTCGTCAACTGCTCGATCAGGAGCAGTTTGAAAAGAAACTCAACACACTGCTCCAGCGACAGGCGACGCTGGAGCAACGCACCACCGCGCTTACAGGTGATCCGTCAACGACGGGCACGATCAAGCCGGCGCGCTCCACGTCCTTTCCGGCCATGCCGGCCGAAAAACCTGTGCGGCCGTCGCCGATCAACGACACCGTGATCTTCGTCGCACCGCCGGACCGTGAAGCACGCCTGCAGTCGCGCGAATTGCCGATCACCACGACCCGCGTAGCCGAGCGCGCCACTGCCGGCGGTCTTGGTGGCATGTTGGCCCGGATTTCGCAATCGCTCGACAAGGTCGAGCAAAAGCAGGCCGCAACGCTTACTGATCTCGAAGAGCGCATCGATACGCGCGCGCGCCGGATACACAGCGTGCTGACCGACCTCGGAATAAACCCGGGACGCGCGTCTTCCGATCGAGCAATTGGCGGACCGTTCGTTCCGGTCCGGCCGCCGCAATCGGGCGCCAGCGCCTTCGAACGTCAACTTTACCGCATTAATGTGGCGCGGGCACAAATCGACCGCTATCGCCACACGTTGATCTCGGTGCCGGTGCGCAAGCCCGTAGCGGGCGAGACAGACATGAGCTCGCCATTCGGTATGCGCATGGACCCGTTTTTGGGTCGCCCCGCGATTCATACCGGCATCGACCTGCGTGGCGATGTGGGCGAGCCTGTTCGAGCAACGGCGACCGGCAAGGTGACCATTGCTGGCCGCGAAGGCGGTTATGGAAATATGGTCGAGATCAACCATGGCAACGGACTCGCAACACGCTATGGCCATTTGTCCGAAATCAGCGTGAAAAACGGCCAGACTGTCCGAATTGGCGAGATAGTCGGCAAGATCGGATCGACCGGCCGCTCGACCGGTCCGCACCTGCATTATGAGACGCGAGTCAACGGTGAGGCGGTTGATCCGCAGAAATTCCTGCGCGCCGGATTAAGGCTGGGCGATACCTAGTCGCGACTGCCTCAAAGTTGCGCTAGTCAACATCCTCGACCTGCTCGGGTCCGCCACCGAAAGCTTTCTGCGCCAATGCGGCCTGCATGAATTCGTCGAGGTCGCCGTCAAGCACGCCGGCCGTGTTTGACGTGGAAACGCCGGTACGCAGATCTTTCACCATCTGATAGGGCTGCAGGACGTACGAACGAATCTGGTGGCCCCAGCCAATATCGGTCTTGGCGGCCTGCTCGGCCGCCGCTTTTTCCTCACGCTTCTTGACCTCGATCTCGAACAGTTTCGCACGAAGCATGTCCCACGCCATCGCTCGATTGCGATGCTGGGAGCGATCATTCTGGCATTTCACGGCAATATTTGTCGGAATATGCGTGAGGCGCACCGCCGACTCGGTCTTGTTCACGTGCTGGCCGCCCGCGCCGCCCGACCGCATGACATCGGTACGCACGTCGCTTTCCTTGATATCAATTTTAATGCGGTCGTCCACCACCGGGTACACGGTCACGCTCGCGAAGGACGTATGGCGGCGCGCATTGGCGTCGAAAGGCGAAATGCGCACCAGGCGATGCACGCCACTCTCGCTTTTCAGCCATCCATAAGCGTTGTGGCCCTTGACGACGACTGTTGCCGATTTGATGCCGGCCCCCTCGCCTTCGGTTTCTTCAATCCATTCCACCTTGTAGCCGTGCGCTTCGGCCCAGCGCACATACATGCGCATCAGCATGTTGGCCCAATCCTGGCTCTCGGTCCCGCCGGCACCGGCATGAACTTCAAGATAGCAATCATTGGCATCGGCCTCGCCGGACAGCAGGGCTTCAAGCTCGCGCCGCGCCACCTCGACTTTCAACCGCTTTAGTGCGGATTCCGCCTCGGCAATTGTTTTTTCGTCTTTCTCCGCCTCGCCGAGCTCGATCAGAGTGAGCTGGTCTTCAAACTCCTGTTCGATCCGGCCGATTGCCTTCAACTGATCATCAAGAGCGTCGCGCTCCCGCATGACGCGCTGCGCACGCGACTGATCGTTCCAGAGATTGGGATCTTCCGACTCTTTGTTCAGTTCGGCCAGACGCCGCGTCGCAGTGTCAACGTCAAAGATGCCTCCTTAGCAGCCGCACCGACTGCTTGATTTCCTCGACAAGACTCTGGGTTTCTGCGCGCATCGATTCGTCCCTGGCTCGAATTGTTCCGCATGTAGCCTCCCTGAACTCGCGCTGCAACCCTCATCTGCATCATCGCCCGGAACCGCCCGAAAGCCAGGAACCATGGCCGCGAACATGAATTGACAGTTCGGGAGCACGCGCTCTCAAAGAAACAATCAAAGTGAGGACGATCATGGGCCTCTTTAGTAAAGACATCAAAACGCTTGACGACCTGTTCGTGCATCAGCTCCAGGACGTCTATTACGCCGAAAGGCAGATCGCGCAGGCTTTGCCTGACATGATCGAAAAGGCGACGGATGCTGGCCTCAAACGAGGTCTCGAAACTCATCTCGGCGAGACCAGGAACCACGTCAAACGGCTGGAGCAGGTCTTCAAGATGCACGGTGCAGAGGCAAAGGGCGTTGAGTGCCCGGCTATCGACGGGATCATCGAGGAAGCCGACGATATCGTTGGCGAAGTCGACGACAAGAATGTGCTCGACGCAGCATTGATCGCGGCGGCACAGGCCGTCGAACATTATGAAATGACCCGCTACGGCACGTTGATCGCTTGGGCGAAACAACTTGGCCGAGCCGATTGCGCCAGAATTTTGCAGCAGAATCTCGAGGAAGAAAAAGCTGCCGACTCCAAGCTGACCGCTCTCGCCGAAAAGAATGTCAACGTAAAAGCCGCATAGGGCTGCATGCGAAAAGCCCCGGCCTTTGCAGGCCGGGGCTTGCGAAGCCGTATACCTATCGTGCGCTCAAGGGATTAGTAGAGGCCGCCGGTGCCCGAACGAACAGCGCGATCGGCGTCAGGACTGACACCGAAGCCCCAGGATCGTCCGCCGCCGCCACCGCCGCCATCGGCGACACCGTCACCCACGACCGAGTAACTATCAGGCGGCGCCGTCCCCGGCTTGAATGCTTCGAGGATCGCCCGCTCAGTGCCTGGTCCGGCGCGTGTCCCACTCTTTAGATCGACACGGACAAGCTTGATGCCCGGCGGGACACGGAACGGCGCAGCCGGTTTGTCGGCCAGTGCGACCTTGAGAAACTCTTTCACGATCGGCGCTGCGAGATGCCCACCGGTCGCGCCCCGACCAAGATGGCGTGGCTTGTCATAACCCAGATAAACGCCGACCACGACGTCCGGCGTGAAGCCGATGAACCAGGCGTCTTTTTCATCGTTGGTGGTGCCGGTCTTGCCTGCCACCGGTTTTCCAACTTCGCGCACCACCGTGGCAGTGCCTCGCTGGACGACGCCTTCCATCATTGACGTGATCTGGTAGGCCGTCATCGGATCGAGCACCTGCTGACGCCGGTCGAGCAGAGACGGCTCGGGTTGATTTTCCCATTTCTTGCCTGCGCAACCGACGCATTCACGCTCATCGTGCTTGTAGACAGTGTGGCCGTAACGATCCTGAATGCGATCAACCAAGGTCGGTTTGATGCGCCGGCCACCATTGTCGAACATTGCATACGCAGTCGTCATGCGTAGCAGTGTGGTCTCGCCGGCGCCGAGCGCGAACGAGAGATAAGGCGGAAGGTCGTCGTACACTCCGAAGCGCTTGGCATACTCGGCGATCAGCGGCATGCCGATGTCCTGCGCCAGGCGCACGGTCATGACATTGCGCGAATGCTCGAGACCAAAGCGCAACGTGGCTGGACCATAGAACTTGCCTTCGTAGTTTTCCGGTCTCCAGGCCCCGACTCCGGGTCCCTGGTCTATTTCGACCGGCGCGTCGAGAACGACCGTCGAAGGCGTATACCCGTTGTCGAGCGCTGCCGCGTATACGAACGGTTTGAAAGATGAGCCCGGCTGACGCAGCGCCTGCGTAGCTCGGTTGAACTGGCTCTGGTCGAACGAGAAGCCGCCGACCATCGCGAGCACGCGCCCGGTCCATGGGTCTTCGACGACCATCGCGCCGGAGACTTCAGGTATCTGATGAAGGACGAATTGACCGTCGGATTTGCCGGGCTCGACGTAGACTACGTCGCCCGGACTGACGACCTGACTGACCTTGGCGACCGCTTTGCCGCCGGTCTTTGCCCATTTCGTGCCGTCGAGCGGCAGAATGCCGACTGCACGCTCTTTGCTCACAAAGCCGCCTGGCTCGCGTCCCGGCTGCAAGCCGATCCGCGCGGATTGGTCGCTGACCTCAAGCACCACGGCCAACCGCCAGGGCGCCACATCAGCCAGGGCTTTCACCTCGGCGAGTTTGACGCCCCAGTCGCCGGCAATATCGATCTTCGTAACGGGACCACGCCAGCCCTGCGCCTCGTCGTACTTCACAAGCCCTTCCGTGAAGGTCTTGCGCGCGAGCAGCTGCAGTTTTGTGTCAAGCGAGGTACGGACGGAAAGACCACCCTCGTACAGCTTCTTCTCACCGTACCGCTCATAAAGTTCGCGCCGAACTTCCTCGGCGAAATACTCGGCAGCGAAGACATGCGCGCTGGTGGGCTTCGAAGTCACGCCGAGCGGTGACCGCTTGGCCTTTTCGGCGTCTGCGGTTTTCACGAAGCCCGACTCTGCCATGCGATCAATAACCCAATTGCGACGTTCTATCGCGCGCTCGCGCTGGCGGAACGGGTGGTAGTTGTTCGGCGCTTTCGGGAGAGACGCAAGGTAGGCCGCCTCAGGCACGGTGAGCTCATTCACCGCTTTATCGAAATAGACCAGTGAGGCTGCGGCAATGCCATATGCGCCAAGGCCCAGATAGATTTCGTTCAAGTAAAGCTCGAGAATCTTATCTTTGCTGTAGGTCCGCTCGATCTTGAGGGCGAGGAGCGCCTCCTTGACCTTGCGTGCCATCGAAAGTTCGTTTGAGAGCAAAAAGTTCTTGGCAACTTGTTGCGTAATGGTTGAGGCGCCCTGTGGGCGGCGGCTGGAACCGTAGTTCTGAAGGTAGATGATGCCGGCGCGGGCTATGCCGGTGAAATCAAGCCCGCCGTGCTCGTAAAAGTTCTTATCTTCGGCAGCGAGGAAGGCGTTGATGACGAGCTTGGGCACCGCCTGGATGGGAATATAGAGACGTCGCTCGCGGGCATATTCGCCCACAAGCGAGCCGTCCGCCGCGTGCACGCGGGTCATCACCGGCGGCTCATAGTCCTGCAGCTGCGAATAGTCCGGCAGGTCCTTGGAAAAGTGCCACAGCAGGCCGGCGGCCGCGGCCACGCCCACGACAAAGAGAATCGTGCCTGCCGCGAACAGGAAGCCGAGAAAGCGCAGAACGAGCTTCATGGTCGAATCGTCCCGTCTTGAGCCCGGTTACAGGCCTCATCCGCCGTAATAGAGATGACCCCCGAAGCTGGCGGGCATTTTATTACAGCCAGGGCGCCGCCGTCATTACCAAGACCTATGGCTGCAGCAATACCCTGTGGTTGCTCGGTTTTATGTTGAAACTGAGGCCGGTAGCCCATGTCAGTTGCGTCCTCCACCCGTTCCGGCGACTCGGGGCGTAAAGAACTTATCGACTGCCTGCGCCAGGGCCTGGGCCGTTCGGGTCCGCCAGCTTGCCGAAGTGAGCTGTTTCAGGTCGTCCTTCGTCGACATGTATCCCAACTCAACCAAAACCGATGGGACGTCCGGCGCCAGGAGCACCTTGAAGCCCGCCGATTTGAGCGGATGCTTGTGCAGGCGCGCGGCTGTCTTGAGCTCTTCAACGACCGTCCGGGCGAACTGCATCGAAAAGGTCTTGGTCTCGCGTTGCGCGAGGTCAACGAGAATGTTGGCAACATCACCGGGCTCAGCGGTGAGGTCCACGCCGGCAATGACGTCGGCCTTGTTCTCCGTCTCGGCTAGCCGCGCTGCTTCCGCGTCGGAAGCGTTTTCGGACAGCGTGTAGACGGTTGCGCCCTCGGCCTGACCCTCGCGGCGCGGCAAGGCATCGGCATGCAACGAAATGAAAAGTGCCGCGCTGCGCGAGCGCGCAAACCGAACCCGCTCTCCGAGAGGAATGAAACTGTCGTCTGTTCGAGTCATCGCGACGCGATATTTGCCTCCGCCCTCCAGTTTCTCGCGCAAGGTCTGGGCGAAGGCGAGGACGACGTCCTTTTCGAGTTCTCCACCTGACCCCTTGGTACCATTGTCGATGCCGCCGTGGCCGGCGTCGAGCACGATAAGCGGACGAGCATCTCCGTCAGTTTTCGGCGGCGCCTCACTTGGCCTTGCTGTTGCAATCGGAGCCGGACGATTCCCCATCGCCAGGTTGCGCATGAAGCTGGCGCGGTCGATCGCAACAAGATCGAGCACAAGGCGCGCAGGCTGACCTTCCGCCGCGTCGAGTACGAATGCTTTGTCGACACGTACCGGACCCTTGGCGTCGAGCACGATGCGCGAACCGCCCTGCATGATCAGACCATAGCGAAATGCCTTCACCAGGCCG
>Ga0184625_10000019_pt1 | contig 34365 bp, 30 predicted proteins | sample PLM3_30_b1_FD_133151 | JGI IMG/M metagenome (GOLD analysis project Ga0184625, IMG submission 133151) | Groundwater sediment microbial communities from an aquifer in East River, Colorado, USA - PLM3_30_b1 | ecosystem: Environmental > Terrestrial > Soil > Riparian zone | place: USA: East River... | reverse complement strand
CGCCAAACAAAAGGCCGCCGGCCTCGCCCCCTCGCCTCCCGCGGACCGCCGCACGCTCATCCGCCGTCTCTCGTTCGACCTGCTCGGCCTGCCGCCGACTCCCGAAGAAGTCGAGGCCTTCCTCGCCGACAAGGACCCGCGGGCCTACGAAAAGCTGGTCGATCGGCTGCTCGATTCGCCCCACTATGGCGAGCGCTGGGCGCGGCACTGGCTCGACATCGTCCGCTACGGCGAGAGCCAGGGCTTCGAGCGCAACAAGCTGCGGCCGAACCTGTGGAAGTATCGCGATTGGGTGGTCGAGGCCTTCAATTCGGACCTGCCCTACGACGACTTCGTTCGCTGGCAACTGGCCGGCGACGCGCTGCGCCCCGACGATCCGCTCGCCGTCGTCGCCAGCGGCTTTTTGGTCCTGGGGCCTTATGACCTGACGGCCTACAACAACGGCACGCCCGACATGCGGGCCTTTGCCCGCGAGGAAGAGATGGAAGGCCTCGTCGGCACCGTCTGCCAGACCTTTCTCGGCCTGACGGTGAACTGCAGCCGTTGCCACGACCACAAGTTCGATCCGATCCGGCAGACGGAGTTCTATCAAATCTCGGCAGCAATCGGCGGGACTTACCAGGCGGATGAACGCGAGTGCCTGACACCGGCCGGCAAGGCCGCCACAGAAGAGAAGATCGCGAAGTTGAGGACTGAGCTGGCCGCGCTCGGCGAGCGCGACCCCCAGCGCTCGCGGCTGGAAAGCGTCGTGCGGCTGCTCGAAGGCGGGCCGGCCCACGTCACCGCCCCCAAGCAGCCCGGCCCGTGGCGCGTGATGGCTCGCGGCGACTTCAAGCAGCCGGGCGAGGTCGTCTCGCCGCGGGGGATCGCCGCCGTCGCCAGCGTGAGCCCGGACTGGAAGCTGTCGGCCGATGCGCCCGAGGCCGAGCGACGCAAAGCACTTGCCGAGTGGATCGCCAACACAGGCAACCCGCTGACGCCGCGCGTGATCGTCAATCGCCTGTGGGGTCATCACTTTGGCGCGGGACTGGTGGCCACGCCTAGCGACTTCGGCTTTCAAGGCGGCCGGCCGTCGCACTCCGAGCTGCTCGATTGGCTGGCCTGCCAACTGATCCGGCCGGACGAAGGACCGCCGTGGCGGCTGAAGCACATCCAGCGGCTGATTGTCACCTCGGCGACGTACCGCCAGGCGTCGCGCTTCGAGGCGAAAGCCGCAGCGGCCGACGCCGAAAATCGCCTGCTCTGGCGGCAAATTCCGCAGCGGCTTTCGGCCGAGTCCTTCCGCGATGCAGTTCTCGCGGTCAGCGGCGAGCTCGACCCGCGGCTGGGCGGTCCCGGCTACCGCGACTTCAAGATTTCGAGCGCCGGCAACAACGAAACCTACACCGTGTTCGACGCCATCGGCCCGGAGTTCAACCGCCGCAGCCTGTATCGCACCTGGGTCCGCACCGGCACCAGTCCGCTCCTGGACCTGTTCGATTGCCCCGATCCTTCGGTGCCCACGCCCCGCCGTTCGGTGACTAGCACGCCGTTGCAAGCCCTGGCCCAGCTGAACGACGCATTCATGGAGCACTACGCCGGCAGATTCGCCGACCGCCTGCGCCGCGAGGCTCCCGACGACACGGCAGGACAGATTCGCCGGGCCTGTGCACTGGCCTTTGCCCGGCAGCCTTCGGCGGCTGAGGCCGCCTTGAGCGCCAAGTTCGCCAGTGACCACAGCCTGACGCAGCTCTGCATCGTGTTATTCAATGCCAGCGAGTTCCTTTACATCGATTGAGTCATGAATTCGCCCTCTCACTGGTGCAGCGGTTGCTCGGCCGGCGTCTCGCGGCGCGACATGCTGGGGCAATTCGCGACAGGTCTGGGCGGCATGGCGCTGGCCACGCTGCTCTCGCGGCAGGCGACCGGCGCGGCAGTAAAGGGCGACGCGGCCGATCCGCCGCCGCACCATCGCCCAAAGGCGACGCGGGCGATCCAGATTTTCCTCCAAGGCGGCCTGAGCCAGGTCGATTCGTTTGACCCCAAGCCGGAGCTGGACCGGCTGCACGGCCAGCCGGTGCCGGGCGATGAGAAGCCGGTGGCGTTCATGGGCAAGGTGGGTCTCTTGCACAAGGCGCACTTTGCGTTTCAGCAGCGCGGAGAGAGTGGCCTGTGGGTCTCAGACCTGTTTCCGCACCTGGCTGGCGTCGCCGACGAGCTGACCGTCATTCGCTCGATGTGGTCGGGCACGGGCAACCACACGCCGGCGACCTATGAGGCCAACAGTGGCTTTCGCACGCTCGGCTTCCCCGCGGCCGGCACGTGGATCTCCTACGGCCTGGGCTGCGAAGTTGATAATTTGCCGACGTTTGTCGTGCTGCCCGACAGCCGCTCGTGGCCGACGGGCGGGGCGAACAACTGGTCGGCCGGGTTTTTGCCCGCGCGGCATCAGGGCGTGGTCTTTCGCACCAGCGGCCCGGCCGTTCGCGACTTGCAGCCGTCGGCCGAGGTCAACGAACGTACGCAAGCGGCCCGCTTTGCGGCCATCGCCGAGCTGAACCGCCGGCATCTGGCCGAGCGGGGCCGCGACGACGCCCTCGAAAGCCGGCTCAAGAGCTACGAGCTGGCCGCGCGGATGCAGCTTTCGATCCCCGAGGCCACCGATCTGGCCCAGGAAACGGCGGCCACGCACGCGCTCTATGGCACCGACCAGAAGGACTCGGCCGACTTTGGCCGCGGCTGCCTCTTGGCCCGCCGGTTGATCGAGCGGGGCGTGCGGTTCGTGCAGCTCTGGAGCGGCGCGGCCTTCGGCACCGAGGTCCACTGGGACGCTCACGGCAGCGTGCCCACGAACCACCGCCGCGAATCGGCCAAGATCGACCGCCCCGTCGCGGGCCTGCTGCCCGACCTGCGGCAGCGCGGCCTGCTCGACGACACGCTGGTGATCTTCAACACCGAGTTCGGCCGCACTCCCTATGCCGAGAGCGCCGGCGACAAAGCCGGCCCCGGCCGCGACCACAATGCCGACGCCTTCACCGTCTGCCTCGCCGGCGCGGGCCTGAAGCACGGCATCGCCTACGGTACGACCGACGACATCGGCTGGAAGGTGCGGGAAAACCCGGTCGATGTTCACGACTTCCACGCCACGATCCTGCACCTACTGGGTATCGACCACACCCGCCTGACCTTCTACCACAACGGCATCCAGCGCCGCCTCACCAACGTCCACGGCCACGTCATCAAGGCGATCCTGGCCTGATCGCCGCTTGTGCCGCTGCTCCGCCTCGCCGATCATCCGTTGATTCCACTTGCCACGAGGAGACTTGAAGATGGTGTACCGCTTCATCACGGGGTTGGTTGCGATCTTCCTCGCGACGACGCTGCTGGCCCAAGAGAAGAAGACTGAGCAGAAGGCCCCAGAGAAAAAGGCTGCCGAGAAGAAGGCCGTGGAGCGACCCACGCCGACGGTGGCGGATTTTGCCTATGGCTCCGCGCCGCGGCAGAAGTTTGATTTCTGGCAGGCCAAGTCCGAGTCGCCGACCCCGCTCGTGCTGCTGATTCACGGCGGCGGCTGGATGAACGGCGACAAGGGCACCTACGGCACGAATGCGATTCAGCCCTTTTTGGACGCTAAGATTTCCGTGGCGGCCTTGAATTACCGCTTCATCCTGCAAGCGATGGACGACAAGGTGGAGCCGCCGGTGAAGGGCTGCCTGCACGACGCGGCGCGGGCCTTGCAAACGCTGCGCTCAAAGTCCAAGGAGTGGAACCTCGATCCCACGCGAGTTGGCTCGACGGGCAGCTCAGCCGGGGCTTGTACGTCGCTGTGGCTGGCCCTGCACGACGACCTGGCCGATCCCAAGAGCAGCGACCCGGTGGCCCACCAGTCGTCGCGGCTCAGCTGCGCAGCGGTAAATGGGGCACAGACCTCGCTCGATCCCAAGGAGCTGCGGGAGTGGATTCCCAACTCCGTTTATGGCGGGCATGCTTTCGGCTTTGCCGCCAAAGGCCGCACCCGGCCGCAGGAATTCGACTTGCTCATCGCCAACCGCGAAAAAGTGCTGCCCTGGATCAAGGAATACTCGCCGATCGAGCTGGTGAGCAAGGACGACCCGCCGATCTTCCTGGATTATCCGAACCAGAAGTCGCCGCCGAAGATCGGCCAGGAAGAGGCCGACCCGACGCACTCGGCGATGTACGGCCTGGCTTTGCAAGGGAAGCTGCAATCAGCCGGCGTCGAAGCGGTGCTCTCGTATCCTGGCCACAAGGACGAGAAATACGGCTCGATCAACAAGTTCTTGATCGAGAAGCTAACCAAGAAGTAAACCAGCGAGGAGTGCTTACGATGCGACGCCGACAGTTCCTGAAAGTCACCGCTGCCGCGGCCTTGACCGCGGCGGCCGTGCGTCCGGTCAATGCCGCGGGCATCGCGGCGCGTTACGAGGGACTGGCAAGTGAGCGCTACATCAGCAACCTCAAGACGGTCGCCAAGGTGACCGGCCCCAAGGTGTTCACCGAGGGGCCCTGCTGCGACCGCGCGGGAAACGTCTATTTCACCAACACGGAGGCGTCGCAAATCCTCAAGTGGGACGGCAAGCAACTGGCCGTCTTCCGTCAGGACGAGAACGCCGCCAATGGCCTGTTGATCGATCGGCAGGGGCGGCTGGTCGCGTGCGAAGGCAAGTCGGGCCGCGTGACAAGGACCGATTTCGCAACCGGCAAGATCGAAGTGCTGGCGGATCAGTTCGGCGGCCATCCGCTCGGCGGGCCGAACGACCTGTGCTTCGATCAGAAGGGCCGCATCTACTTCACCTCGCGGCTGCCGAACGACGACCCGGCCAAGGGCAACGTCAACGCGGTCTATCGCATCGACTCGGACGGAAAGGTGTCGCAGATTCTGAAGGCGCCCGACATCGACATGCCCAACGGGATCGTCACGTCGCCGGACGACAAGATTCTGTATCTCGTCGAGTCCGACGGCCGCGCCGATCGCAAGCGATGCATCCTGGCATTCGACCTGGCGGCGGACGGCACGGTGTCGAAGCAGCGCAAGCTGATCGACCTGTATCCCGGCCGCAGCGGCGACGGGATGGCGATCGACGAGCAGGGCAATCTGTACATCGCCGCCGGCCTGCACAAGACCCGCGGCAGCAGCGAGACGCTCGACACGCGGCCGGGCATTCACGTCGTCACGCCGGCCGGCGAGTTGGTCGCCTTCGTCCAGACGCCCGAAGACACGATCACCAACTGCCGCTTCGGCGGCGCGGACCTGAAGACGCTCTACATCACGTGCGGCACGCTGCTGATGTCGCTGCAGACGAAGATCCCGGGCAAGCCGCTGTACCGGCCGGAGCGGTAACTTTGTGCTCCCTCTCCCTTTGGGAGAGGGCCGGGGTGAGAGTTTAGTGCGCCGGCTGGCGTGGCAAAACCTCACCCTAACCCTCTCCCACGGGGAGAGGGAACCTTAGGTCACCTTGGCGAAGACCTCCGAGACTTTCACCCGGCAGGCGGTGACGGCAGGAAAGATGCTGCCGGCCAATGCAGCCAGGCCGCCGACGAGCGGCCCCCACCACCACGCGGCATCGGCGATGTAGAACGACGGGAAGAAGGCAATCGGGAATTTCAGGCCGCCGGCGATCTCGTTGACGACATACCACGTGCCGCCCGCGCTGACGAGGCCCGATCCGGCCCCCAGCAGCACCGCCTCGCCCAGCACGAGCACGAGAATCTGCCACGGGCGGAACCCGAGCACTTTCATCACAGCCAGCTCCAGGCGGCGTTCGCGGACGCTGATGCTGATGGCGTTGGCAATGACCAAGGCCAGCGAGATGACGGCCGCCGGAACCAGAAACCACCGCATGCCGCGAATCATGTCGCGGTAGGCGTCGAGAAACGAAGCGATGCCCGACGAGGCCGTTTCGCACTTCACCGAGGGCGACTGGTAGAACGGCGACTGCTCGATCTGGCTGGCCACTTGCGAGTAGGCCGCCGAGTCGGGCACGCGGAGCCAAACGAGGTTCAGCCGCTTCTGGGAGAGGAAGTGGGGCTGGCCGTTGTGCTCGCGCGGCCAAGCGTCGATGGCGCCGTTGAGGTAGTCGCGATTGATGACGGCCGATTTGTCGTACCGCCCCGGCGGGAAGACGCCGATGATTTCGAGCTGCAGGTTGATTCCCTTGTAATTCATGCCGTTGAGCACGAACCGGTCGCCAACTCGCTTGTTGAGGATGATCATCCAGTCGCGGCCAAGCAGGATGCCTTGGCGGTTTTTCTCCAGCCGCTCGATATTGCGGTCGAGCTCGGCGGCCTGGTCAGGCGGCAGGGTATCAAGGTCGTCCATCATCGTTTTGAGCTTTCGCGGCTCCATCGCGAAGGCGAACAGGCGGTCATTGCGGCCGGCGTCGTCGCCGCCCAGTCGGCCGCCGAAGAACTGCCAGGTCATCGAGTCGGTCGGCCGGGCGTCGCTCGCTTCACGGGCCGCTCCCTCGGCGAGCGTGTCGGCGTAGCTGATCGGCATCTGGCTGGGGAACTGCCACCGCTCGCTGACGATCGCTTTGAGGTTCTTGTTTTTCTCGGCGGTGACGTCGTCGAGAAACGAGAGCACCGACCAGACCAGCGTGACGACGACGACGAGCCACATCGTCGCCGCAACGGTCAGCCCCGAACGGAGCAGGTTGCGGCGGACGTTTTTCAGAATCAGCAGGAGAAAACGCATCGACCGACAGTTTAACAGCCCGGTCTGCGTTACACTAAACGGCCGCTTGCGAATCCTCCCGTAGGACGGCCCTTCTGGGCCGTCAAAGACGGCCTGGAAAGGCTGTCCTACCTCGCCATGACCGCCGTCTGCGACTATCCCTCGGCCCTGGAATTCCTGCTGGGGCAGATCAACTACGAGCGGACGACGAACATTCCGTACCGCACGGCCGCGTTCAAGCTCGACCGCATGCGGCGGCTCCTCTCCCTGCTCGGCGATCCGCACCTGGGGCTGAAGGCGATCCACATTGCCGGCACCAAAGGCAAGGGCTCGACCGCGGCGATGCTGGCCTCGGTGCTGACGGCCGCCGGCTTGCGGACCGGCCTGTACACTTCGCCACACCTCGCGCGGACCGAGGAACGCATATCGATCGACGGCCGGGACTGCCGGCCGGACGAATTCGTTGCGCTCGCCGCCGAATTGCAGGCAGCACTGGCCCGGCTGGAGCGGGACGAGCCGCTTGATTCGGAAATGCGCGGGGCCACGTTCTTTGAAGTCACGACGGCGATGGCCTTCCTGTACTTCGCGCGGGCCAACGTCGCGGCCGCGGTGCTCGAGGTCGGCCTGGGCGGGCGGCTCGATTCGACGAACGTCTGCCGCCCCGAAGTCTGCCTGATCACGAGCATCAGCTTCGACCACATGAAGCAGCTCGGCTACACGCTGGCCGCGATCGCCGGCGAGAAGGCGGGAATCATCAAGCCGGGCGTGCCGGTCATTTCCGGCGTGTTCGCGGAGGAGCCGCGGCGCGTCATCGCCGACCGTGCTGCCGAATTGGAGTCGCCGCTCTGGCAGCGCGGCGTTGATTACGCGTTCGCGTGCGGGCGAAAGGACGACGGGACGCAGGGCGGCGAATTGTTCGACTACTTCGAACCGGCCGTTCAGCCGCGGTTTCGTATGGACGACATTCGCCTGCAACTGCTTGGCGAGCATCAGGCGGCGAACGCCGCGGCAGCGATTTGTGCCGTGAACCGGCTCCGCGAGCGGGCCTGGTCGATCACGGATGGGGCGCTGCGCAACGGTCTGGCCTCGGCGCGTTCTCTGGGCCGGATCGAAATCGTGGCAGTTCGGCCAACCGTGATTCTCGACGTAGCCCACAATCCGGCCTCCATCGAGGCGCTCCTGGCCGTTCTGCGCACGCGCTGGCCCGACTCGCGCCGCATCCTCGTTTTCGCCAGCAGCAAGGACAAGGACTTTGCGGCGATGCTGCGGCTGCTCGTGCCCGAATTTGCGGCGATTGTTTTGACCAGGTACATCCATAATCCGCGAGCGGCGGAGCCGGCCGAGTTGCTGGCGGCGGCCATGGCGACCGGCGTCAATTCGCGGCCGATCGAGACCGTGGCGGAGCCGGCCGAAGCGCTGGCGCGGGCCCGCCAACTGGCCGGCCCGGATGACTTGATATGCATCACGGGGTCCTTTTTTCTGGCTTCCGAGTTGCGGCCGCTGCTCGTGCAAGGCAAAGTGGATTGAATGTTCGTCCAACGATACGTCATCGCGCAATGCATCGCCGTCCTGCTGCTGCCGACTTCGGCGGGAGCGCAGGAAAACGTCAGCGCGGAAATGCAGGGGGAAGTGTCGGTCGTGAAGGAGAAGGCCGAGTCGTTTTTCATGCAGCTGGGGGCGCCGATGGCCGACGCCGATCACGCCGTGCGGGCGATCGTGGCCGGCGGCCCGCTCGAGGCTCGCACCGACGACGTGAAGAAGCTGATCGAGCAGACCCAGTCGCTCGACGCGCGGATTGGCCCCTACAAACACCACGAGCTGGTGAGCAGCCGCAATGTCGGCAGCGACCTGGTGTTCCTACGCTACGTTTACAAGGGCGACCGGTATCCGGTGGTTTGGTATTTCACCTTCTACCGCACGAACGGCAACGTGACTGGCACGAAAAAAGAGTGGTCGGTGATTTCGCTGCGCTTCGACACCAAGGTCGAGGCACTCGATCGGTAGGCCCGGCGATGTCGCAAGCTCCCGAACCAACTCCGGAATTCTGGAAGCTTGATTTGACCAGGCTGACCCTCGCGGGGTGGCTGCTGGTGCTGATCGCCAGCGCGACGGTGCTAGGCGTCGCGGCTGCGGTCCTGGCGCTCGTTTCGAACTTGTTCCTGGCCGGAAACCAGGGGAACAACCGTCCGTCGCGATTCGTCGGCGGTGTGGCCGTTGTCCTTGGAATTGCTGCCGGGGCGGGCGTCTTTGCGTTAGGGCAAGTCGGACTGCGCGGCTTGGGACTCAGCGTGCTGCGGAAGTGACATTTGCAGTGCATGGTCAGCCGGCGGCCTGGGCCGTATAATGCACACCACAGTGCCTCCCGGAGCGCGCGGTGGTTGCATCGCAGATTCCGCGGCGGGTTTCCGATCTACTCCTGGTTGATTTACCGCAATCCGCGCTCCGCCTAGGACGTGGATTTCCCCTTGCCATGTCTGGCCTTGAATTGACATTGCCGCTATTCAATCCCCACGCGGGTCGTTTGGGGACGCTGCTGGAGTCGCTGAGACAACACGGCCGGCCAGAGGCCCGCCCCACGGCGTTGCCGATGTCGATGGATGAGGCGCGGCGGCGGGGCTGGGATGAGCTGGATGTTGTGATCGTCACCGGCGACGCCTACATCGACCATCCGAGCTTTGCGATGGCGATTCTGGGCCGCGTGCTGGAGGCCGCCGGCTTTCGCGTCGGCCTCGTCAGCCAGCCCGACTGGCGAATGGTCGATGATTGGCGGCGGTTCGGCCGGCCGCGGCTGTTCTTCGGAATCAGCGCGGGCAACATGGACTCGATGATCAACCACTACACGGCCAACAAAAAGGTCCGTAACGCCGACGCCTATTCGCCGGGAGGACGCATCGGCCTGCGGCCCGACCGGGCCACGCTGTCGTACTGCCAGCGGGCCCGCGAGGCCTTTCCGGGAGTGCCGGTCATCGCCGGCGGCGTCGAGGCCTCGCTGCGGCGTCTGGCCCACTACGACTATTGGTCGGACAAAGTCCGCAAGTCGATCCTGCTCGATTGCAAAGCCGACCTGCTTGTGTATGGCATGGGCGAAGAAGCGATTCTCGAAGTCGCCCAGCGGCTCGATAAGGGCGAGTCGGTGAAGGAGCTTCGCAACATGCGGGGTGTGGCCTACGCCCTTGGAGCGAGCGAAGCGGTACCGGAGTGGCCTCCACGTAGGTTAGGCGTCCCGCCTGACCGTGAAGAGAATGGCCGGACAGGCGAGACGCCTATCCTACGGGAGACAATCACTCTGCCCAGCTTTGACCAGGTCGCCGCCGACAAGCCGACGTTCGCCGAAGCGACTCGAATCATCCACAACGAGACGAACCCCTACAACGCCAAGCGGCTGGTCCAATACCACGACCGGCAGGCGATCGTCGCCAACCCGCCGCCGTTTCCGATCTCGCAGTCGTCGATGGATGCCATCTACACGCTGCCCTACACGCGGCTGCCGCACCCGAGCTACACCGAGCCGATCCCCGCGTTTGGCATGATCAAGGACTCGGTGACGATCATGCGGGGCTGCTTTGGCGGCTGCACGTTTTGCTCGATCACCACGCACCAGGGCCGCATCATCCAATCGCGGAGCAAAGAGTCGGTGCTGGGCGAAATCGAGCAAATGGCGGCCGACCCCAAGTTCAAAGGCACGGTCAGCGACATCGGCGGGCCCACGGCCAATATGTACGAGATGCGATGCAGCAAGCCCGAAGTGGAGGCGATCTGCCGCCGGCAATCGTGCGTGCATCCGACGATCTGCAAGCTGCTGGGCACCGATCACGGACCGCTAGTCGAGCTGATGAAGGAATCTCGCGCGATCCCTGGCGTGAAGAAGGTGCTCGTGGCCAGCGGCATTCGCATGGACCTGGCCCGCCGGTCGCCCGAGTACATGCGCGAGCTGGCTCAGCACCACGTCGGCGGCCACCTGAAGGTCGCCCCCGAGCACGTCGATCCCGAAGTGCTGATGAAGATGCGCAAGCCCGCCAACGACGACTTTGAGAAATTCACCGAGGTCTTCGATCGCGAGTCAAAACGGGCCGGCAAGAAGCAGTACATCGTGCCCTATTTCATCGCCAGCCATCCGGCCAGCGACCTGGACGCGATGATCCACCTCGCCGTGTTCCTCAAGCAGAGCGGCTATCAGCCGGACCAGGTGCAAGACTTCATCCCTGCCCCGTTCGATGTGGCCACGGCGATGTACTACACGGGAATCGACCCGTTCACGAAGAAGCCGGTTCATATTGCTCGCCAACTCCGCGACCGCAAGCTACAGCGGGCCTTGATGCAGTTCTTCAAGCCCGAGAATTACTTCGAAGTCCGCGAGGCGCTGCACCAAGCCAAGCGCACGGATCTGATCGGCGACGGCTGCGACGCGCTCATCCCGTCGCGCCCACCTAAGGAGGCCCTGCAGCGCCGCCAAAAAGACGCCAACCAGCGGTTCAGCGGCAACTACGTCCACACGCCGCCCGGCACAGGCGCCAGGAAACAAGGCCGCCGCCCGCCGGGAAAAGGCTACCGGCCCAAGGGCTGATCTAGGCCGCCTTAGTCAGCGGCGCCTCGCCGATTGAGAGCAGCCGCGGTTTTTCGGGCGCGGCCTTGATTGTCAGCAGCGGCGTTCCGGGCAACGCATGACTGGCGGCTTCTCCCGTGGGGCTGCGCATCGGTATTTTGCTGGTCGGCGAGTGCGTGCTGTGCTGGATGTTGCCACGCAGCAGCTGCCAGGCCCACGGCAGTGTGCGGCGGACCGTTTGAAACAGGCCGGCCATGCCCATGAGCTGCACGGCGGCGTCGAGCAGGTGACCGCGGAGCTTGAGGAATGTCCACCGCCCGATTCGCTGCAGCAGCGAATACCGGCGAATCTCGTCGGCCGGCCGCGTGTCGGCGTCGGCCAGCGGGATGTGCGACAGCGACCAGACCATTGCCAGCAGCATCCGCAGCGGGTTGAAGAAATACAGATACGCGAGCAACAGGTTGAGCTGCTTCAGCCAGGGCCGCGGATGTTTCGACGCCACGACGTAGTTGCCATCGACGATGTGTGGCGGCGGCGTCTGGCCGTTGACCGTGTCGAAGGCCAGGCCGGACGTGTACGTATCCTCGTACCACTTGGAGCCGGCCGACGGCGTCAGCATCAGCACCTGCGTGTACATTGCCCCCGCTTTGCGGAGCGTCCGCAACTGGTTGATTAGCCCGTAGTTGCTCTTCAGCGTGACCAGCGGCTGCGAGTCGTGGTGCATCATCATCGGCACCGGGGCGATACCGGCGGAGCGCAGCAGTTGGAAAGCCTCGATCGTCTTGTTCTGGTTCTGGCCCTTCTTGACGAGCGTGCCCGTGAGGTCCTCGACGCCCATCCAGATCGCCGCCAGGCCGGAGCGGCGGATCAGCGGCAGGTGCTCTTGCAGGCGGATCGTGTCGTGGACGGTCGCCTCAGTGCCGTACATGATTTTGCAGTGCGGCCGCTGCCGCGTGCCGGCTCGCTGGGCCAGCGTCTCGACGATCTCCAGCGTCCGCTTCGTCTCGTTGAAGAAGTTGTCGTCGGTGCCGAAGAAATTGCTGATGCCGTAGGTCTTGGAGATGCTGCCCATCTCGTCGGCGATCCGCTCGCCCGATTTCACGCGGTGCTGCCGCTGGTTGTAGGCCGGAATCGGGCAATACGCGCAGCGGAATTTGCAGCCGACGGTGAGCACGATCGACGAGACGAGCGCATGCTTGCGGACGCGATTGGCCGGCAAGGCGTGCGACGCGAGAGTGGTGTTCTTGCTGGGCGGCTCGAGCAGCTGATAGCCGAGCACCGGGTTCGGCAATTCGTCGAGGTCGCCCAGCAGCCGTTGAATGCCTGTATCGATCAGCTCTTCGGCCGGGCCCTCGGGCCGCGACTGCTTGGCATAGACCAGGCCCGGGATTTCGTCGAGCGCGCCGCTATCGCGGGCCCGCAGAAACGCGGAGCGCAGCGTCTCGCCCTTGGCCCGCGTGGAAAGCAGCGCCTCCAGCAGGCTCAGGAACACGAACTCTTCGCCCGTGACCGCAACATCCGCGCCCCAGGGGTTGTTCTTATCCTCTCCAAACACGAGCCACGGTTCATAGATGATCCGGGGTCCGCCGGCGACGATCAACGGCCGGCGAGACGGGTCGATCTTCTGGCAGTCGCGGATCAGGCGGTCGCACTCGCTGCCGTGCAGGTGCATGCTCGAGACGCAAAACATGTCGGGAATACGGCCGTCCAGGCGCATCTCGGACGGCAGGAAATTCTTGTTCCACTGTTGCTGCACGATCCGCGTTTTGGGAAAGCCCGAATCGACCAGGGCCGATCCGATCGCCCGCACGCCGGCCGGCGGCATCCGCACGTCGGCATAGATGAACGGCAGGATCCGCGTGCGATGGTCGAATGCACAGGCGATGACCGTCGTCAGATCGTGCTGCGGCGCCATCTGCCGCAGCCGCTCGCGGAGCGCCAGCATCTCGCCGGGGGCTAGCAGAATATTGCCCTTGGGACGGCTGGGCAGTTCCATCGGTGGGTCTCCGAGGCAGGCGGTTGCGGGTGGAGAATCGTCGCAGAATCGCGGAATTCACGCCACGCCGATATTCGCGCGCCGCCCAAGGCTTGCCCGTTTTGCGCAGTTTGCCATTTGGCGGCCGAAGCGGCCTGACGAATCTGGGTGGTCTTCGTCATAATCGGAGTTTGCGCCAATTCCGCACCACGCGCGTTGCCCAGTTTCTTGCCCGTTTTCGCCGGTTCTCATGGCTCTTGTTACCGTCAAGGAGTTGCGGATCGGTTTCCGCGGGCCGCCCCTCTTGGACGGAGTTTCGTGCCAGATCGAGCCGGGGCAGCGGATCGGCCTTCTGGGGCGCAACGGCGCCGGCAAGACCACGTTCATGCGGATTCTCAGCGGCCAGGTGCAACCGGACGGCGGCGAAGTCGCGCTGTCGCCGGGCGTGAGGGTTTCGTTGCTGCCGCAAGACGTGCCGCCAACAGTGGCCGGCACGATTCGCGAGGTCGTTGGGCAGGGGCTTCCGCACGATGCCAACGACCACGACGTCACGTGGCAGATCGAGCAGCGTGTCAATCGAATTCTGGCGGAGATGGAACTGCCGCCAGAGCGGCCGTTTGAAGCGCTGTCGTCGGGTATGAAGCGGCGGGTGCTGCTGGCCCAGGCGCTGGTGGCTGCGCCCGACCTGCTTTTGCTCGACGAGCCGACCAACCACCTGGATCTGGCCGCCATCGAATGGCTCGAAGAGTTTCTGGCCCGGTGGAATACGACGCTGCTGTTCGTGACCCACGACCGGATGTTCCTCCGCCAGTTGGCGACTCGGATTTTCGAGATCGACCGCGGCCGGCTGTTCGACTGGTCGTGCGACTACGACACGTTCCTGCGCCGCAAGGAAGAGGCCCTCGCCGCCGAAGAGAAACAAAACGCGCTGTTCGACAAGCGGCTGGCCGAGGAAGAGGTCTGGATTCGTACGGGCATCAAGGCTCGCCGGACGCGAAACGAGGGCCGCGTGCGAGCGCTGGAGCAAATGCGCCGCCTCCGCAGCGAGCGACGTGAGGCCAGCGGCAAGGTCGCGCTGGCCATCTTGGATGGCGAGCGCAGCGGGATGCTCGTTGCCGACGTGAAGGACGCGTCGTTTGCATACGGTGAGCGGACGATTTTCCGCGACTTTTCGACCAGCATCATGCGGGGCGACAAGATCGGGATCATCGGCCCCAACGGTGCGGGCAAAACAACGCTGCTCCGCGTCCTGTTGGGCCAATTGCCGCCGCAATCGGGCAGCGTGCGCTTGGGCACGAATCTGCAGATCGCTTACTTCGACCAGTTGCGGCAGCAACTCGACGGCGACGCTTCCCTGCAGCAGAACGTGGGCGACGGCTACGACACCATTCGCACCAGCGGCGGCGCGCGGCACATCATCGGCTATCTCCGCGATTTCCTGTTCAGCCCCGAGCAAGCCCGCTCGCCCGTGCGTTTCCTCTCCGGCGGCGAACGCAACCGGGTGCTACTGGCCAAACTGTTTGCCAAGCCAGCCAACGTGATCGTGCTCGACGAACCGACGAACGACCTGGACACCGAAACCCTGGAACTGCTCGAAGAGCGTTTGGTCGCGTTTGAAGGCACGGTCCTGCTGGTCAGCCACGACCGCGCGTTCCTCAACAACGTCGTCACCAGCACGATCGTGTTTGAAGACGGCGGCGTCCGCGAATACGTCGGCGGCTACGACGACTGGCTCCGCCAACGAAAGCCCCGACCAACCCGACGCGCCAGCGAGGGAGTTCCCTCACCAACCCGAAGCGTTGGCGAGGAACTTCCGGTCAAACGCAAACTCTCGTTCAACGAGCGAAGAGAACTCGACTCGCTGCCCGCCAAGATCGAGCAGACCGTGGCAGAAGTCGCCGCGCTCCACCAGCAAATGGCCGACGCAGCGTTCTATCAGCAGCCCGGCCCGCAAATTGCCGCCGCGCAGGCCGAGTTGAAACAGCTCGAAAGCGAACTGGCCGCAGCCTACGAGCGCTGGGAAGCCCTGGAGCAATTGGTCACTTAGCCATGCGCCTGTTTGCCGGAACCCGGTTCGATCAGCCGCCGAAGTGCGAGCGCTGCGGCGCGCTTGAAACGGACTGCACTTGCCCGCCGCCGCCCGCGGCGCGTCTAGCCCCGGAATCACAAACGGCTCGCCTCTCCCTCGAAAAACGCCGGAAAGGCAAGGTGGTCACGGTGGTGCAAGGTCTGCCTGCCGCCGGCAACGATCTGTCGGAGCTGCTTCGCCACTTGAAGTCGCAATGCGGCGCCGGCGGAACGATCGACGACGGACGTCTGGAAATCCAAGGCGAGCAATTGGACAAAATCCGAAACGCGCTCGAAGCACTCGGCTACCATGTCAGGGGCTAGATTCCACTCAGTATTTTCGGCCGAATACGTTATGATTAACCGGTAGATGCCGCCTGGCAGGTGAAAGCGCCTGCCTGGGAATGACCAGGAACGATGGAATGACGACGATCACGATCGAGCTGGACGACGAGCTCGCCAGGCAGGTGGAGGAATCTGCGCGGCGCGAGCACAAGACCTTGTCCGAATGGGTGCGGGAGCGGGTGAATTTGGCCTCCACCTTCAGCAACTTGGAGGCGGTCGCGATGAAGAACGGCTATCCGCCAGGATGGACGACGCTGTACGCGTCGCTGGCAGCAGCGGACGGCTTTGCCGCCCCGCCCCGCGGCGGCGCTCGCCCCGTCAATGGATTGGATTAGGTGCAGTGCGTGACCTGGTTTCTCGACACCAACATCATTGTCTTCTGCCTTCGCGGAAGGTCGGCCACCGCGATGCAGCAACTGCTTGCCATTCCCGCGGCTGACGTCCGCATCCCGCTTCAGGTGCATGCCGAGTTGCTGGTCGGAGTAGCCAAGAGCGCCAGTCCATCGCAAGCCCTGATCCAGGTCAAGGCGTTTCTCGCGCCGTTTCAAGTAGCCTGGCCGGATAGCGCCGCGGAAGATCACTACGTCGCCATTCGCACGGAGTTGGAGGCTGCCGGAACGCCGATCAGCGAGGCCGATTTGTGGATTGCTGCAACCACACGGGCCAACGGCGGCACATTGGCTACCAACAACACGCGAGAATTCTCGCGCGTCAAGGGTCTGGCGATCCGTGACTGGACGCAACCCTGAACTGGTCTGTTTCCTCCTCGACAACATTGCAACGCATGGCAGTTTTGCTGCAAATCAAGAACGCTCACAAGAGCTATGGCGACCAGGTGTTGCTCGACGGCGCTGAGGCGACCATCACGGACGAAGAGAAGGTCGGCTTCGTCGGCCGCAACGGTGCGGGCAAAAGCACGCTCTTGAAAGTGCTGCTCGGCGAAGAGGAGCTCGACCGTGGCGAAGTGATTCGCCACCCGCGGCTGCAACTCGGCTACCTGCGACAGCACGATCCGTTTCAGCCCGGCGAAACGGCGCTCGACTTTCTGATGCGCGACAGTGGGCAGCCCGACTGGAAATGCGGCGAAGTGGCCGGCCAGTTTGAGGTCAAAGGGGCCTATCTCGAAGGGCCGATTGCCAAACTCTCCGGCGGTTGGCAGACGCGCGTCAAGCTGGCGGCACTGCTGCTGCACGAGCCGAACCTGCTGCTTTTGGACGAGCCGACGAACTTTCTCGATTTGCGGACGCAGATTCTGCTGGAGCATTTCCTCCGCAATTATCGCGAGGCTTGCCTGATCGTCTCGCACGACCGGGCCTTTCTGGGCGCGACGTGCAACCATACGCTCGACCTGTCGCGGGGCAAGCTGACGATGTTCCCCGGCAAGATCGATGCCTTCCTCGAGTTTCAGCAGGAACGCCGCGAGCACGACGAGCGGGCGAATGCCGCGGTGCTCGCCAAGCGGCGGCACCTGGAGGAATTCATCGCCAAGAACAAGGCCCGCGCCAGCACGGCTACGCGCGCCCGCAGCAAGAGCAAGCAGCTCGAGAAGCTGGAAACGGTCGAGATCGACACCGACGAGCCCACGGCCTACATCCGCGCGCCGATCGTGGAGCCTCGCAAGGGGCCGGCCCTCCGCTGCCGCGGCCTGGCGATCGGCTATCCCGAGCGGCAAGTCGCCGCCGACATCGACCTGGAGATCGACCACGGCTGGCGGGCGGCGATCGTCGGTGACAACGGCCAGGGAAAAACCACGTTCCTGCGGTCGGTCGTCGATTCGCTGGAGCCGCTGGCCGGCGAAGTCCGCTGGGGCCACGGCTGCCAAATCGGCATCTACGCCCAGCACGTCTATACGAGTTTGCCCGAGAAGCAGACGGTGCTCGACTACCTGGAGAACGCCGCAGCCGTTGGCACCAAGGCTCAGGAGATTCTCGACCTGGCCGGCGCGTTGCTCTTTCGCGGCGACGCGGTCAAGAAGCGGATCCCGGTCCTTTCGGGCGGCGAACGGGCCCGGCTCTGCCTCGCGGGCCTTTTGCTCAGCAACTACAACATTCTCGTGCTCGACGAACCGGGCAACCACTTGGACGTCGATACGGTCGAAGCGCTGGCCGAGGCGCTGATCAAGTATCAAGGCACCGTCATCTTCACCAGCCACGACCGGCACTTCATGAAGCGGGTCGCAACCTGCATCGTCGAAGTCCGCGACGGCCACGTCACCAACTACCGCGGCGACTACGAGGCATACCTTTACTCGGTCAACAAGGAAATCGACGAAGGCGAGCGCGAGTTGGCCAAGGGCCTCTCCAAGCCGCCGCCAGCCGCCGGCAAAGCGCCAAAGGCAGCACCGCGCCCACAACGCCGCAGCGAGCGCGACATCCGTAAGGAAATGACCAACCTGGAACGGACGATCGCCAAACTCGACGACCAGAAAAAGCAAACCAACGCCCAACTCATGACGGCCACCAACCCCACCAAAGCCATGCGGCTGCACAACGAAGTCTCCGCCCTCACGACACAACTAGCCGAAGCCGAAGACCGCTGGTGTCAATTGCAGGAAGAGGTGAACGAGCAGGAGTGAAGTTACGCCAGAATCTCCCGCACGACTCGCCCGCTCACGTCGGTCAGTCGGAAGTCGCGGCCTTGGTAGCGGTAGGTGAAGCGCTCGTGGTCGAGGCCGAGGAGGTGCAGCATGGTGGCGTGCAGGTCGTGGACGTGGACGACGTTGTCCACCGAGTGGTAGCCGAGGTCGTCGGTCGCGCCGAAGGTGCAGCCGGACTTGATGCCGCCGCCGGCGAGCCACATCGAGAAGCCCTTCATGTGGTGATCGCGGCCGAGTTGCTCTCCTTTGCCGTCCTGGGCCATCGGCGTGCGGCCGAATTCGCCGCCCCAGACGACCAGCGTTTCGTCGAGCATCCCCCGCTGCTTGAGGTCCGTGATCAGCGCCGCCGAAGGCCGGTCGCAAGCGCCGGCGCAGACGCCGACGAACTTCTTCAGGTCGTTGTGGTGGTCCCAGTCGCGGTGATAGAGCTGGATGAACCGCACGCCGCGCTCGGCCATTCGCCGGGCCAGGATGCAGTTGCTGGCGAACGAGCCGTCGCCTGGTTGCGCGCCGTAGGAATCCAGCGTGGCTTGCGATTCGTCGCGGAAATCGAGCAAATCCGGCACGCTGGTCTGCATCTTGAACGCCATCTCGTACTGCGCCAGCCGCGTTTCGAGCTCCGGATCAGAGGCAGCCTTGTTTTCGAGCCGGTTAAGTGCCGACGCCGCATCGATGACTTCCCGCTGCTGGGCGAGCGTCACGCCGGCGGGCCGGTCGAGATACTCGACCGCCGAGCCGGTGGAGTTGAAGCGGATGCCCTGGTACTTGCCTGGCAAAAAGCCATTGTGCCACATCCGATTGCTGATCGGCTGCGGACTGCGGCCGGCAAAGCTGGTGAGCACGACGAAACCCGGCAGATCGTCGGCCTCGCTGCCCAGGCCATAGGTCAGCCACGAGCCCATGCTCGGCCTCCCGGAGATCGTGGTCCCGGTGTTCATGAACGTGTGGGCCGGGTCATGGTTGATGGCCTCGGTCACCAGCGATTTCACGATGCAGATGTCGTCGGCGATGCCGGCGATATACGGCAGCGCCGAGCTGATCTCCTGGCCCGACTGACCGTGCGGCGAAAAATCGAACAGCGGCCCCAGAATCTTGAGTTGGCTCTTGCCTTGCAGCTGCGCAATCGGTTGCCCCTTGGTCACCGAATCCGGCATTGGCTCACCCGAGCGCCGAGCCAATTCGGGCTTATAGTCGAAAGTTTCCAGGTGCGACGGCCCACCGGACATGTACAGCCAAATGACCCGCTTGATCCGCGCCGGATGGTGCAGCGGCTGAATCACGCCGAGCGAACGGATTGCCTCGGCAGCAGGCAAACTGCGATTGAACAGGCTCGCCAGAGCCATGGCCCCCAGGCTCACGCCGCCTGTGGAAAGAAACGTGCGGCGGGCCAGCTGGGTGGGCAGCATGATTCGGCATCGCGGAGGGAAGGGCGGGCACCTCCATCGTGCCAAACGCCCCGCGCCGAATCAACGGCTGCCGCGAAAGATCGTGCCGATTATCGCAGCCGGCGGCCTAATATGCCGCGGCCACTTCGACGGCGTCGGTGAGCTGCTCGATGCCGCTCAGCATGCGGCAGGCTTGGATGGCAATTTGTTTTTCGTAGAACGAGCCGACGCAGCCGCGGAGCGTAACGTGGCCGCCTTGGGCATCGACCGAAAGACGCTGCAAGCTGGCCCGCTTCGTTTCGGCCAGTTGCGTCGTGACCTGACTTTCGAGCAAGCGGTCGGTCAGGGCAAGGCGCTGGGCGGGGGCGATCATCCTGCGAATTCCTTTGGTGGGCTGGCCATTCGCCGCGTGGACGCGGCGAATGAATGGGATTACAAAGCCGCATTGCCGGTCTCGCCGGTGCGAATGCGAATCACGTTGGAGACCTCATAGACGAAAATCTTGCCGTCGCCGATCTGGCCGGTCTGAGCGGCCTTCACGAGCGTATCGATCACTTTGTCGCCGGCCTCCTTGGGCACGACAATCTCCACCTTGAGCTTGGGTACAAAGTCGATGCGGTACTCGGCCCCGCGATAGGTCTCCTTCTGGCCCTTTTGCCGGCCGAAGCCGCGGACTTCGGTGACGGTCATGCCGTGAAATCCCGCGCTGACCAGGGCATCTTTGATGGCGTCGATCTTGTGGTGTCGGACAATCGCTTCGATCTTGAGCATGGCGGTAACTCCGGAGAGCAGAGGACGCGTAGCCGTTAAATGGGCAAGCCTGAAGCACTAACCTATCGGACCAAACCCGGAAAACCAAATCCGGAAACCAAGAGGAGTCTTCAGGTTCCGACCTAGCGCCGTTCTGCCTGGGGAATGCTCAAGAGCCGCCTGATTTCCACGGGCGGACCTAATAGCAATCAACGTGCCACATTCGTCCCGCGCAACGGCGACCTTGTCCAGGGGCCCTGTCTGACTAGCGATTCAGCGGCCCTATTCCGACCAACTTTCTCAACAATTTCCATGGATAAGCCGTGGCTCGCCTAAGCCGTGGGCCGCCCGTGCTGAAAAGTCGGGCAGCCACTGCTTAGCCCCGGCGCCCACGCCGGCCCGCGGTCCGTGTGGGACCGGAACCGGCCTGGGGGCCGGGGCTAAGCGGGTTTTCGCACACGCTTCAACTAGCAAACAGGTTCTTGCTGCGACAGACAATGAAACGACCCCAGCCCCCAAATCAAAATCAGCGAGGGGCTGCCGCGGACATCCCGGCCGGGAAATAGGGGCTCCAGGATGCGGATCGCGGCTTCGTCGGCCGGATCGCCAAATTGCGGGACAATCACGACCCCGTTGGCAATCAGGAAATTGCAGTAGCCGGCTGGCAATCTCTGGCCGTCACAAAACAGCGCGCGCGGCAAGGGCAGCCGCACGAGCGAAAGTGGGCGGCCGTCCTGGTCGGTCAGGCCGGCCAACTCGCGCCAGTTTTGCTGCGTCGGCTCATAGTTCTCGTCGGCCGGGTCGTCGCAGATCGAAACGACCGCCGTCGTCGGATTGACGAAGCGGGCGATCTGGTCGATATGGCCGTCGGTGTCGTCGCCCGCAATCTCGCCGCCGGTCAGCCAGAGGATTTTCTTGGTTGCCAGATAGTCGCGCAAATAGCCTTCGACCTGCTCGCGCGAAAGCTGCGGATTGCGGTTGGGATTGAGCAGGCAAGATTCCGTCGTGAGGATCGTGCCACATCCGTTGCCGTCGATCGCGCCGCCTTCCAGGATGATGCCCGGCACAAAGCGGCGGCGGCTTTGGAGTTCGGCGATTATTCGCGGCACCTGGTTATCGAGATCGAACGGCGGGTACTTGCCGCCCCAGGCGTTGTATTCCCAATCGACGAGGGCGCTGTAGGGAACGCCCTCTGTGGCGTTCCGGCCCTCGGTGGCGTTCCGCGCCGCGGGAGGCGCGCCCAAAAACGTCGGTCCATGATCGCGGCACCAGGCGTCGTTCGTCGGGATGTCGTGCAAGGTCACGTTTCGCAGATCGCCGACCAGCGACTGCGCCTCGGCCAGAACCTCGCGGCCGCCGGCCAGGATGTTCACGGGCTCATACTCGGCCAGCATCTGCACGAATTGTGCGAACTCGCCGGACACCGGCTCAAAGTGGTTGGGCCAGCTATTGCGGTTTCGCGGCCACGAGAGCCAGACGCTGGCCTGCGGCTCCCATTCGGCGGGCCAGCGGTATCCGAGTTGAGCGGGGGTTTGATGCATGGGCGCAATTCTGTCGGGTGAAACCGCGCGAGGGACTCCGGGACCAAGTTTGGTCCCGGCTAAGAAAGGTATCGTTTCGTCAAGTCGCCATAGGCGTCGATGCGGCGGTCGCGGAAGAAGGGCCAGTGGGTGCGGACGACGTCGATCAGGCCGAGATCGCATTTGGCCAACAAGATTTCCTCCTGCTCGTGGCCGGCTTTGGCAATCAGGTTGCCGTTGGGATCGCTGACGAACGAGCCGCCCCAGAATTGCAGGCTGCCTTCGCGGCCGACGCGGTTGGGCGCAGCGACGAACACGCCGTTGGCGATGGCGTGCGACCGCATCATCGTCTCCCAGGCGTTGTGCTGACTGGCGCCGAACTCGTCCTTCTCGGCCGGCAGCCAGCCGATGGCCGTGGGATAAAAGATGATCTCCGCCCCGGCGAGCGCCGTCAGCCGGGCGGCTTCGGGATACCACTGGTCCCAGCAAACGCAGATGCCGATGCGACCGAATTTGGTCTCGAAACTCTGAAAGCCGAGGTCGCCCGGCGTGAAATAGAATTTCTCGTAGTACAGCGGATCGTCGGGAATGTGCATCTTGCGATAGACACCCGCCTGCCGCCCGTCGGCGTCAAAAATCACCGCCGTGTTGTGGTAGAGGCCCGCCGCCCGCCGCTCGAAGAGTGAGCCGATCACCACGACGCCGTGCTTCTGCGCCGCCGCGGCCAGCCGCTCGCTCGTTGGCCCGGGAATCGGCTCGGCCTCGCCAAACCAGCGATGGTCCTCGCTCTGGCAGAAATAGGGTCCCGTGAACAGCTCCTGCAGGCAGACCACGTTCGCCCCTTTCGCCGCCGCGTCCGCGATCCGCGCCAGCGCTTTTTCGACGTTCGGCTGCTTCGCCTCGGTGCAGGACATCTGCACCAAGGCGATCGTGACGGGGCGATTCTGGACGTGGTCGTAGGGCATTGGGGCGGGGTTCAGGGTTCAGGGTTCAGGGGCTGCGCCACTGGTGAGGTTTTAGGCGCCAAGCGAACATGCAATTATTGCGTGTGCATGATATTCGTACATGGGCCGGCGGCGCATCTCTCAAGGTCCTGCTGAACCCTGAACCCTGAACCCTCCCTTGCCTCCCGCCCCATTCACACTAACCGACGCGCTGCGAGCCAAGGCCAGGCAACTTGGCTTTGCCCTCGTCGGCGTCACTCCGGCGGTCTCGCCGACCGGCGTCTCGCGGCTGAACGAGTGGCTGGAGCGCGGGTACGGCGGCGAAATGGAATATCTAGCGGCGCGGCAGGCGGCCTACGAGCATCCGCGGCATGTGCTGGATGGCGTGCGGAGCATCGTGATGCTGGGGCTGCCCTATCGCACGGCCGAGCCGCGGCAGCCGCAAGCGGGCGAGGGGCGGATATCGCGGTATGCCTTTGGCAATGGCGATTATCACGATGTGATCCACGACAAACTGCGGGAGTTGATTGCCGCGCTGCAGGAGTTGGCGCCGGCGGCCCACGCCCGAGGCGTCGTCGATACGGCCCCGCTGCTGGAGCGCGAATTTGCACAGCTGGCCGGCTTGGGCTGGATCGGCAAGCACACCCTGCTGATCAATAAGCCGGCGGGCAGCTATTTCTTCCTGGCGGCATTGCTTACGGATCAGGAACTGACGCCCGACGAGCCGTTCGCCGCCGACCACTGCGGCACTTGCCGGGCGTGTCTCGATGCCTGCCCGACGAACGCCTTTCCGCAGCCTTACGTACTCGACGCGACGCGGTGCATCAGCTACCTGACGATCGAGCTCCGCGGTCCGATCCCGCGGGACCTGCGCTCGGGAGTGGGCGAGTGGCTGTTTGGCTGCGACGTGTGCCAGGAGGTGTGCCCGTGGAATCAGCACACGGAACGCCACGGAGGGCGTTCCCTACAAGAGGGCGCTGTAGGGAACGCCCTCCGTGGCGTTCCTGCTTCCCGCGGTGGCGTTCCCGCGGCCGACGCAGCATTCCATCCAGCACCAGGCGCCGATCCGATCGACCTAATCGCGCTGTTCCAACTCGACGACGAGGGCTTCCGCCGCCGCTTCCGACACACCCCGCTGTGGCGAGCCAAACGCCGCGGCATCCTCCGCAACGCGGCTATCGTGCTCGGAAATCAGCGAGCCATCGCCGCCACTGCGGCGCTCATCGGCGGCCTGAAAGACGCCGAGCCGCTCATTCGGGGCGCATCCGCGTGGGCACTTGGCAAGATTGGCGATGTGGCCTGCCGCCGCGCCTTGACCGAGCGGTCAATGGTTGAATCCGATGCTGACGTTCGTGCGGAAATCGCGGCCGCAATCGGCTAACCGACTCGCCGGAGGCCGTTGGCCTCCGGCTATTGGCGCTATTCGAGCAGTTCGCCAGTTTGCGGGTCGAGGGCCTCGCCGTTACAGAGCTTGGCAAGCTTATTGAGGACCAGCAGCAGCGTGCCGGGGTCGAGGAAGCCGTCGTCCTCTTCGTCGGGGAGCTGGCTGATCTCCTCGAAATGGAACACGTCGAAGCGGGCGTCGGCGTGCAGGGCCCGGGCCAGGTGCGGCTTCTCCTTCTGGTCGGGCTGCTTGCCCTTCCATTCCTGACGCAGTTGCAGGATCTGCTCCTTGACCTCTTCGCCTTCGACGTAGGTGATGTCCATGCCGGCGGCGTCGGCGTGCGACAGGATGGTCATCGCATCCAGATAACCGGCGTCGTTGGCGTTGATCTCGTGGACCTCGATCCGCGGTCCCAGCTCCGCGAGCGCCTGCTCGACATCGGACGCCCGCGGTCGCCGATGGCGATCAAACAGCACGAAATAAGTTTCACGCCACTGATAACGGCCGTCGGCAAAGAGCGACATGCGGGGCCCTTGAACGGGGGCGGCTACAAGATGCAGGCAATTTAGCAAGCCGTCGCGGCGGAAACTACGGGCACCCAGAATTCTTCATGCTACGACCAATCACTATTCCTCCTCGGCCTCGCCTTCTTCCCAGCCGTGGTCGTGGTCGTGCTCGCCGTTGTACCACTCTTCGATGGCTTTCAGCACTTTGTCGCGCTCGGGCCGGGAGGCCCAGACCGATTCGTCCTGTTCCAGCCGCACTTCGTAGTCGCCCTCGCACTCGCAATCATCGTTGCCGCAGAAATGCGGGACGTCCGAAATCCAGAGGATGCGGAAGAGGGGAATATGTTTATCGTCCACGACGACGAACAAAGGCGTAGCAGCCATGACGTGCTCCCAGGGCCGGGAAGTACCCACTGCAATTGTACGTTGCCGAGCCGTTTTGGGTGAAGCGAGCTAGGGCTTGCCCAGCTCCTGTGAGCGGGTGGTAGCGGCTTCAACGGCCGCAATGAGGGCCCCGCGCAGGCCACGATCCTCCAGGGCTTTGAGGCCGGCGATCGTCGTCCCGCCTGGGCTGGCCACTTTGTCCTTGAGCACGGCGGGATGCTCGCCGGTGGCCAGCACCATTTCGGCGGCGCCGCGGACGGTCTGAGCCGCCAGGGCCGCCGCCACGTCGCGGGGCAGGCCCATCCGCACGCCGCCGTCGGCCAGGGCCTCGATCATGACATAGACAAACGCCGGCCCGGAGCCGGACAGGCCGGTTACGGCGTCGAGCAGCTTTTCATCCACGACAAACGCCCGGCCGACCGCGCCGACGAGCTTGCCGACCAGTTCGCCGTCGGCAGCCGTCGCACCGCTGCCCAGCGAATAGGCCGACGCACCGTGGCCGACGAGGGCCGGCGTGTTGGGCATCACGCGGATCACGCGGTTAGTCTTTAGCCCCTCACTCAGCCGGCCGATGGTGATTCCGGCGGCAATCGAGACGACGAGCTTCTCCGGGCCCACTTTGCCCGCCAACTCGGCCATCACCGCCGGCATGCTCTGCGGCTTTACGGCGAGGAAGATCACGTCAGCCCGCCGCACGACTTCGGCGTTGCTGGCGACTAGCCCAGCGCCGCGGACCAGCTTAACAAACCGTTGGCCCGCATCCGCCACGGGATCCCAGGCAAAGATCCGCTCGCCGGGCACGAGCTCGGCCACTTGAAAGCCCTGGGCTAGCGCCCGCGCCATCTGTCCCGCACCGATGAAACCGATTGTCTGAGTGAGCATGATCCGCAAGTTTAGCCTTTTCCCGCCGCCAGCCGCAGGCCCTTGGGGACGATCAGCGGCTCCAGCAGGTCGAAGCCGAACTGCACCACGAGGGCCAAGACTGCGGCCGGTACGGCGCCTTGCAGAATCAGCGGGATATCAATCAAGCGGATGCCGGCCAGGATCGCGTCGCCGTAGCCGCCGGCCCCGACGAGGGAGCCGATCGTCGCCGTGCCGACGTTGATGACCGCCGCCGTCTTGATTCCCGACAGGATGGACCGCGAGGCCATCGGCAGCTCGACCCGCCACAGCCGGGCTCGCGGCGAGAGACCCAGCACGATCGCCGATTCCTTGAGGTGATTGGGGATTTCCTTGAGTCCCGTGAGCGTGCTGCGCACGATCGGCAGCAGGCTGTAGAAAAACAGAGCCACGATGGCGGGCGCCGGCCCGATCGGCAGGAAGGTGAGCATTACCGCCAGCACCGCCATCGAGGGCAGCGTCTGCACGATGCCGACCAGGGCCATGATGCCGTGGCCCAGCTTCGGCCACTTGTACGACCAGATGCCCAGCGGCACGGCGACCAGCACCGCGGCCGCGAGCGAAATTCCGACCAGCAGCAGATGTCGCCGCGTGGCCGCCCACAGCGGGTTTGGCTCGCGAGGGAGCTCGATGTCGAGTTTCAATCGACTTTCCAGAAAATCCGCCGCCACCTGCCGCCCGCCCACGTGGTCGATCTTCCGCCGCGTGTTCATCTCGCTCATCGCCGAGTTGTCGATTGCCCCTTCCAGCCGGACAAGCGCCGCCATGACGGCAGGCGCTCGGACCGCCAGGTCATTGCGGTGGAGCAGCACGCAGTGGTACTCGGGAAAGTAGCCGTGGTCGTCGGCCAACAGCCGCAATTTGTGGTACTTGATCTCGGAATCGGTCGAATACAGGTCGGTCACGTCGATCGAGCCGGCCGCCAGCCCGCGATAGGCCAGGCTGTGATCGAGCGTCTTGGGCCGGTGCGGCAGCCGATAGGCGTCCTTAAGCCCCGGCCACCCGTCGGACCGGTTCATGAACTCCTCGCTGAACCCCAGCCGCAAGCCGGCATGTTCGGCCTTGGCCAGATCAGAAATGCTCTCCAGTCCCAGCCGCTCGGCCGCTGCCTCCGGCAGTCCCAGAGCATAGGTATTGTTGAACCCCAAGGGCCGGGTCATGGCCAGCCCGCGACTGGCCAGCGCGGCCCGCAGCTCGTCGTCCGTTCGTAGCGACTGGTCCTGCAGAATCTCGGCCGTCAGCGTGCCGGTGTACTCGGGATAGACGTCGATGTCGCCGCGGCTTAAGGCCTGAAACACGATCTGCGTGCCACCTAGCGCCGCGCGGTGCTGAGCCTTCGCGCCGTGGTGTCTGGCGAGCAGCGTCACCATTTCGCCCAGAATCTCGTTCTCGATCGAGGCTTTGGAGCCCACGCGGACCAGCGGCGCCTCTTGGGCCGCGGCGATGCCGCCGGCGAGCAGCGCCAGGGCCAGGCTACGAGTGGCCGCACTCATGCCGGCACTTCCTTTCCGTTCAGACCGGGCAGCCGCTGGGCGCTAATGAATCGCCGCACGAAGTCGTCGGCCGGGGCGGCGATCAGTTCGTCGAGCGTGCCATCCTGCACGATTCGGCCGCCGCCTAAGAGGAGCACGCGGTCTCCGAAAAAACCGGCCTCGCCCATGTCGTGCGTGACCATCACCACGGTCTTACCCAGCGACTGAAAGATTTTGCGCAGGTCTTCCTGCAGGTCGTAACGCACGAGCGGGTCGAGCGCGCCCATTGGCTCGTCGAGCAGGATTACCGCGGGGTCGAGCATTAGCGCCCGCATGATCCCCAGCCGCTGCCGCTGGCCGCCGGAGAGCTGCGCCGGATACTTGGCCAGCGCCTCGTGAGGCAGCCGCGTCAGCTCGGCCAGCTTTTCCGCCTGTTTTTGGACTTCCAACTTGCTCCAACCCAGATGCCGGGCCAGCAGGCCCACGTTATCGATCGCCGAAAGATGCGGGAACAACCCGCCATCCTGAATCACGTAGCCGATCTTCCGCCGCATCAGCATGATGTTCGCGGGCGTCAGCTTCTGACCGTCAAATACGACCTGTCCCTGGTCCGGCTCCACCAGCCCGATGATGATCCGCAGCAGCGTCGATTTCCCGCACCCGCTCGGTCCGATCAGCACCGTCGTCTTCCCGCGCTCGAAGCGCAGCGTCGTCGGCTGCAGCACCTGCGTACCGCCGAAAGACTTCGCTACGTCGATCAACTCGAGCATTGGAGTGCTGCGACTCGTCGCAGCTTTAGGAGATTTTGGATGGCATTGTCACGGACTTCCCAAAGGTCCAAAAGCGGTGACGAGTCACCGCACTCCATGATTGGCATTGATTTCATCCAGCAACCCCTGCACACGCCCTTCCACAAGATCCGTCCATTGCTCGACGCCGAACTTAGCATCCCGCTCTTTGGGCACCGGAATCGGCTCGCCGAAGCGGACGACCGTTCGCCGCGTGCCGCGGATGCCTGGATAATCGGCTTTGAGCACGTCCTCTTCGAACTTGTCGAGCGTTTCGGCGATTCGCTCGATCGTCTGCCGCTCGGCGAGGTAGTCGCCGGGGTAGCTGAAGAGCTGGATCACGAAGAATAAGTCGTCCATGTCCGCGGTGAGTTGGTCTTTGTCGGTCGGGCTAAGTCCCTCCTTCTCGACGGCTTTGATCACGGCCCGGCGGACCTCCTTCACGCGCTCCGGCACGATGCCTCCCTTGTTAGGCACGCTGTGCCGTTGTTCGAGGCGCGCCAGGACTGCGTCGGCCAATGCCTGCGTCCGCTCCCGGACCGGGCCGGTTCGCGGCTGCCCGAGATGCTCGTATTCCTTGAGCGCCAAGAGCCCTTCGGCAAAACGGTAGATCCGCTCGTGCAGCGGCAACTCGGGCCGCGCCCGCCAGTGGATGGCTTCCTCCAGCCGCGACATCAGCCGCGCCAGATCGTCGCTGGGATCGTCCCGATAAAAGCACTTCAGCGCCGCCGGCACGCAGACCACCGGTCGCTCGGCCTTTTTCGCCGCCGACAAGGCAATCGCCGCTGCTCCATCGCGAAACGGCGTCACGCGGTCGTTGTTGTGATAGATGTCGCCTTCGGGAAAGATCACCAGCGGCTCTTTGCTGCTCTTCAGGATTTCGACAGCGGTCTTGAACGCACTTAGGTCGGCGGCCTCGCGGTTGATGCTGAAGCAGCCGTGCCACTGGAGCATGAGCTGCTCGTGCCACTTGCTCATGGCGAAGACTTGCCAGGCGGTGAGGAAGTGGAACGGCGTGCCGACGCGATGGGCCGCTTCGATCAAGACGTAGGAATCGTAGTGAAACGAGTGGTTGGGCGTGACTAGCACGCCCGCGCCATCGGCCAAGGCCGCGCGGACATGCTCCAGGCCGCTGGCTTCGATCTCGACGATTTTCTGCCGCTCGCGCAGCTCGCGATTGATCAGTGGACGCCAAAGGCGCACCAGCCACGGCGTCATCTTCGGCTGCCAGACGCGGGGCGGAGTTTGAAACGGTTGGCGGTTCACGAGGCGCGGTTCGAGGCGAAGAATCCTGGGAGAAGATGCCGATTGTTGTAGAGAGGGGGAACTCAAATAGCAACATCGACGCCTGCCGAGGCGGGGCAGTACAATGCACTGGTTGCGAGCAACGCCGCGAGTCTGGCATGCACGAGATCCGTGAAATCTCCGACGATCCGCTCGCCGCATGGCTAGCCGGTGCGCATCTGACCGCCCGTCCGCGGGCAGCGGACTCCGCCGAGCGGCTGCGACGCCGCTGGAGCTGGCGACTGTCGCTCGCGCTGCATGCGCTAGTGTCGGCGGCCTTGCTCGCCGCGATCATCGCCGAGATTCTGCAGTCGCCGCTCGTCGGTGAACGGGGCGGCCATCCAGGTGAGCCTGCCGTCCAATACGAATCGGTTCCTGAGCCGCTGGTCGTGACGATCGCCGGCCTGGACGACGAACGAGGCTCCGCGGCGGAGCTGGCAGAGGCGGAAATCGTGCGTCTGGCCGGCGCAGTGCCGCCGCCAGAATTGGCTCGCGAGCTGCTCGATCCGTCGCGTCCCGCCGCGCCGGCCGCCTCCGCCTGGGTGCAGCAGCGGATGTTGGATGAGATTGCCGCCGCGGACACGCTGAGCAACGAGCAACAGCAAGAGCGCCTGGCTCAATTGGGCGGCCAACTGGCGCGGATCTCGTCGGCCCAGTCGGTCGATGCGGTCAACGCCCAACTGGGTGCGCTCCTCGGGGCCGGCAGCCGGGCGACGCAGCCGGCGGCAGAGCCGGTGGCCGGCGAGTTCGACTACGACACGGCGCAGCTCCACGATGTGAAGCGGACCGAGAACGCGGCCGGCGGCTTCGAATACGTGGCGGTGCTGCTCGACGCGGCCGGCCGCACGACCGAGTCGGCGCTGACCGAGGCCGAGGGCGAGCAGCTCTACAAGACGTTTCAGATCATCAAGGGCAACCCGCTGCTGGAACGCGTCTATCGCGGCGTCGTGATGTCGCTGATGGACAAGCTCGTGCGGCCTGGCGGCAATCCGCCCAGGGCGGCCACGCCGGCGCCGGATCGATGATCCTCATTTGCCGGCCGGCTTTTTCAGCGGAAAATCGTGAACCTGGCTGCCGCCTTTGACTTCGACGGTAGCGCCATTGCCGACGGCGTCCGGCGGCACCAGCACCTTGGGCGGTGGCGCGGCTGGTTTGCCACTCGCCGCCGCCGCGGCCATGTCGGCGCTGCTCAAGACGACGGCGGACTCTTCGACGGACGTGATCTGAACCACTTTCTGTCCCGGCACCAGATCGATCACGCGATACTTGCCCGCGGCGATGACGTCACCCGCAACCGGCCCCTTGCCGTCCGCGGGCGTAAACGTGATTTGGCCTTTGGCTACCGGCTCGCCTTCATAGGTGACCGTTCCACTTACGACCGTACCTGATCCGCTGCCGCATCCGGCGAGGATTGCGGCAGAACACAGCGCCAAGGCAGTCGCTCGCGTTTTCGACTTCAGACTCATGGCTGGCCCAAGACTACGGCAGGCTCGTCGTTTCGCCGCCGTCGCGCGAGCCCATCGCTCGCCAAACGGCGAGGTCAATGTTGTTGCTGACGAACATGGTCGCTCCATCGGCCAGCGAAACATTCACGCCGCTCGGATGAAAGCTGCGGGCGGCTGCGTGGGCGCCGGCGGCGCTGGGCGTCCACCAGGCGTTGCCGGTGATGCTGACGCAGGGCGGGGCATACTTGCGGTCGCCCTGCGTCGCCGGACAAGGACCGACAATGCGATCGGCCGCGGTTGAATTGGGCGTCAACGTCGCGGTGAAGATCGCGCCGCCCATGTTGCCATACAGGTGCGACCCTAGCGGCCCGCCCCAGGCCGGCACCGAGGGGACCAGCCCTTCGGAAAACATCAGCGTGTTGGAGAGTCCGTCCGAAACTTCGCTGACGCGGCACTGAAACGTCGGCACGGCCGCGCCGGGAGCAATCGATTGGGTCTTGTTCACCGAGAAAATACCCTTGGGCCAGTACGTGCCGGTGACGCTGTTGGGCGCATCGCCGTAGATGTCGCCGGTGCCCGTGCAGCCGCGATAATTGCCGCGGACGAAGCCATATTCGTTGGTGTTCGTTTCGTTGTCGAACACGCCGCGTTCGCTGGGGCAGCGCCAGCAGGGGAGCTTCGTGTGCCGCGCCGCCCGCAGCCGCGTGTCGTTGCCGATCGGCCCGTTGTTGCCGGGATAGCTCGTCACCAGCGTCGTGTTTTGGACGAAGGTCCAATAATTGTCGAACACGTTCTGCTGCTCGATGAACGGCAGGATCTTCTGGCTCCAAGTGTACGTGTCCCAGATGTCGTACTTGCGGCCGAAGGGAAAGGCCTTATAGACGTCCTCGTGGTTGTGGCAGGCCAGCGTCTGCTGCTTGAGATTGTTGATGCAGGTCGAACGCCGCGATGCCTCGCGGGCCGACTGCACCGCCGGCAAGAGCAGAGCCACGAGCACGCCAATGATGGCAATCACGACCAGCAGCTCCACCAGCGTGAAGCCGCCAATGGGAGAAGTCCGCAAACGAGCGCGGCGCATGGAATGATCCTTCCAACAAAGAAATCGAGCGCTGCCCCCGCACCGCTCTGCCGAACCACCCCCGCTTGTTCCGCTCACGATTATAGCCCCGCCTGCCGGCGGGACGTAAGTCGATCCCCAGCGAATCCGCCGCAATACCAGGAATTGCAGCCATTTGTAGATTGCCGGCTGCCGCGAGTTGCCAGGCGGCGGCCACCACCAGACAATAGCGGCGGCCAGCGGAGGACCGAAGATGTCCGCAGCTTCAACAGCCGCTAAACCGAGGCCGTGGCTGCCGCGCTTCAGCCTGGCCGCGCTCTTCGTGCTGGTCACGCTATCGGCAATCGGCTCTTGGTATCGGTATCAGCTCCCGTTTGAGGTGCGGAACGTCACGTATTCCCAGTCCGTGAGCAAACCTGATCCGTTCGCTCCGGTGGGAACGCCGCCGCCGATTGTCACAAGCCAGGTGGTCCGCCTGGAGATTGAATCCGTCCGCCGCGTCTGGAGCCGCGACAAACCGACGATACGCCACGGCCCGTGGAAAGTCTATGACGGCCGGGACGTGCTGCTGGCAGAGGGCCACTACCGCAACGGCGGCAAGCACGGCCGCTTCGCGCAGTACTCTCCCACCGGCCAGCCGCAGAGCGAGTCCCACTACGTCCGCGGCCAGCTGCACGGCCGCAGCCGGCGGTGGATCGGCAAGGGAGTGCTGCTGGAAGAGACGAACTACGACCAGGGCGCGAAGCACGGCCGCTACTTCCGCGCCGATCACAATGGCCAGCCGGTGGTCGATGGAACGTACGCGCACGACGCTCCAGCCGGAAAGTGGACCTGGTCGTGTTGGCCGGGCGATCGCCGCCGCAAATCCTCCGTAACGATTGTCGGCCAATGGCGCGATGGCTTTCCCGACGGACTTTGGACCTGCAAAGACGGGTTCGATCAGGTCTATCTCACGGCCGAGTTCGACCGCGGCCGCATCGTCAATTCGAGCGCCGGCCGGTTTGAGCCGCGGCTGGCCCAATTGCTGGCGCAAGGCAAGCTGGCCGAACCGCAGGCCGTCTGCGATTTGCTGAAGCCGGTCAGCTATGAGTTCGAAGCTGCTCCGCTCTTGGAAGCCATGCAATTGCTGGCCAAAGAGTCCCAGGTGTCCCTCTTCGTCGGTTTGCGTGACGACCTGTCGACTGCCGAGCTCGCTCGCCTCTTCCCGCCGAAGCCGCCGAAGCCGCCGAAGCCGCCGACCTATGTCTTGCCGCTCTCGGCCAGCACGCGGCTGCTCGTCCCGGTGGACGAAACGGCCCCCCTCTATCAAATCGAGCTGGAGCTGCCGGCCTCGGCCATACAATCCGATGAGCCAAAGAGCATTCCGGCGCGCGATTGGCCGCTGACCGGCGCCGGCCGCAACGTGCCACTCCGGCGGGATCCTACCTGGCCGAGACTTGGAACCGCCCCGATCCGATTGGCATCGAATTCGTCGGAACGCCGCTGAAAGATGCCCTGGCCTACATGTGCGACGTTCATGGCGGCGGGTTGAAGTTCGATTTCACTCGGTTTCCGCCGCCAACGTCTGGCCCGGTCCCCATGCAGAATCGACGCGCGGACATCGATTCGCCCGTCACGATTACAGCCCGTGGTTTGCCCCTCAAGCACAGCCTGGGCCTGCTGCTCGAGCTGACCGGCTGCCAAGCGACACTTCGCGGCGAGACGATCGTCGTTGCGCCGCAGGATCGGAAGTGATCCTTCGTCCCCGGTCCCTCGGAACTCTGGCCGGATTTCATTTTCGAGGGCCTGAAAAGCCCGTCTGGAATGGACCAGACTAGTCCATTCCGTTTTCGGCCACAAAAAAACTTACGTCACTGCCCGCCGGCCGAAGATGCTGCCGCGTCAGGGGTTAGGGCGGCTGAAAGCCACATAACCAGGCTAGTAGTGAACAAAGTGTGTACAACAGGCTTGAGCTAGCCCAGTCGGCGTGCCAGATTGTGGGCCCGCATCTCCATCCATCGCCCAAGCGAGGTCAGCATGTCCCGAAAATCTGCGTCCGAACGATCGTCCAGGCTAGCGCGGCAACTCACCCGGCTCGAGGCCCGGCAGCGCCGCCAATTGCGCAACGAAGACATCGTCCGCCTCGAGAAAAACGGCGAGCTTAGCTATGAGCGCGTGCGGACCGTCGGCAGCGACTCGTACGCGTCACAGGCCTCAGAGGAAGCCGACCACACGCAGCGGTTAACCCCGGCCCCCAGTCCGGCGCAGTTCGCCGGTGGCGATGCACAAAACCCAGAGAATTCGAATTTGTTGCCGAATAAGTTGCCAGAAACCCCCGTGAATCAAGAAATTGGCAACTTAAGCGGCGGTT
>Ga0184625_10000017_pt1 | contig 34840 bp, 34 predicted proteins | sample PLM3_30_b1_FD_133151 | JGI IMG/M metagenome (GOLD analysis project Ga0184625, IMG submission 133151) | Groundwater sediment microbial communities from an aquifer in East River, Colorado, USA - PLM3_30_b1 | ecosystem: Environmental > Terrestrial > Soil > Riparian zone | place: USA: East River... | reverse complement strand
TAGGCGGTAGCCGGTAGCTTGTAGGGCGTACGTAGTGTCCGGTTTTTCCGGACCGTCAGCGATAGGTGCGAAGCAGAAGCGCCATCATCGCGCTGACGGCGGCAAACTGGCCGATCCAGAACACGAACGCCCATTTCAACATGCTGAAGCGTGTCTCCGCCATCTCGGCGCGCAGCGTGGCGAACTCTTTTGCAGTTTCCACGCGGAGTGTCGCGTGTTCCTTCGCTATGTCAAGACGAAGCGCGCCAATTTTCTCACCAAGCCGGCGATCAAACCGCTCGGTCGCCACCGTCAGCACCTCATTCGTCCATTCGCGTCGCACATCATCGACAAGAGTCTGCAGACCTCCGATCGCCTCATCGCCAAGTTTCTCTCGGAGCGCACGAACCGCCGTTGCCATCGAACCTGCATCCTTTCTGACCTGACGACGACGATGCCATCGTCGCCTGGAGAATGCAAGGGCTTTCAGAGTGTTTTCTCGCCACGATAAAGCCCGCTACGGCAAGAACGGAACCGTCACGGTCAACGGGATTTCAGTTACCTCGTAGTTCAACGACCTCACCGACCTCAGTTTCGAACAGGAGAACCGCGCCTTTCAATTGTTCCGATCGCTTTTCGTTTCGGAACAGCGTCACCGGAGCTGTGCCCCATGGGTTTTGGATTCGCGCGACCGAACCGGCTTCCGACCGAAGCCAAATGGATCCCATACGTCCGTTGCGTCTCGACGCGGTCACCACAAAGCCGCCTCGCGCGCGAAGTGTAAACTGCGCATCCCATTCATCAGGCCAGGCGGCAAACAGCCGCATGATCGATTCGCCGCCGGGGATGCCGGGGGCGCTTTGCAGCAGCGCGACCTGCAGCGCTTCGGCAGCGCGACCAAGGCGCTGAGCATCGAGCGCCTGCGGGCCTTCGCGCAGCGTCAGCCGGTTCGCGAGCGGCCGCCCGCCGAGATACGCCGTCTGACGCTCGGCAGTGAGCGCGCGAATCTGATTGGGCACGAGGAATCGCGTCGCTTCGACACGGCCGAGTGTCGTTCCGGCAATCGCCCATTTCGATAGAACGCCGACCGGCGTTGTCGGGCCGATTCCCGCGCGAAAGGTGCGATCGAATGTGGCGTTGGCCGCGGCGAGCAACCCTTTGTCGGGCGCATCCGGATTGACGAGGTCGAAAAACCACATCGGCAAGCTGTTGCCATCGGGCGTGAAGCCGGTGTCGCCGTTCGCGGTCGGCTTGAGGCCTCGGACGAATACGGGCGCGCCTGTGTAGTCGGCGGGGCGCAGTGCCTCGGGGTTGTCGCTGGTTGGCAGCGGCGCCAGATTGGCCAGCACGTCCTGCCAACGCGCACGCAGCTCCGCATCGACGCCGAGCAGTTCGCTCGCGCGTACGGCCACCGCGAAAATACCGCGCATCGCGGAGAGATCTTCGTCGGTGTCGTGCGCGCCCATCACACTCTCGTTGCTGTTGACGTGATGGATGTGGTACTTGCCATCCGCTTCCTTCCGCAGGTTCGGAAAGTGTCGATAGAATTCCGCGGCGCCGGCAATCATCGGGTAGGCGCGGCCGCGAAGCCACTCCACGTCCTGCGTGTATTCGTAGCGCCGCCAATAGAGATACGCGACTTTGGCGGTGGTGCCGAGTATGTGGCTGACAGGACCGAACGGCGCAGTCGGCCGCTCCGTCGGAACCCACGTTGCGTCGGTCCAGTCGCCGCCACCCCACCAATTCCACCGGCTCGAATGCGGATGGCCGGTGCGCGCGAATTGCATGAAGCGGGCGCTGCGCTCCGTCCACGGCTTTCGCAACAGATAGAGATCGCGCATCTCTGCCGCGACATCATCGGGCAGCGCCGCAAGGCCGTCGTGCCACACGGTCTCCGGAATGTAGATGCCCTGGCTGCCCCATTGCTGACGCGCCGCGGTCGACGCCGAGTCATACATACCCGAGTACATCGAAAACACCGGATCGAGCAGATCGATTCTGTTCGCCGCGAACAGCGCTTCGTAGTAGCAACTGAGATTGGCGAACCAGTGCTGCGTGCCCCACGGCCTCAGATCGCCGGCGGTGTTCCACAGCATCCCGTTGAACTTGGGCGGAAACGCGCCGCGCGAGGTTGCGGCCATCAGATACAAGTAATAGTGATAGTTCTCGGCGACATAGTCGGCCACGCCATCGGCGCTGTGGAGCGCGATTGTTCCCTGCTGCCAGAATGCGTGCCACCATTCGGCGTTGTCGCCCGCGAGGTCATCGAAGCTCTTCGCGGCTGCGGCATCCAGGCTGGCGAGCGCGGCCGACGCAACGTCGGTGCGCGCGTCGAGTGCCGCCGCACTGGCGATGAGAATGACGACACGGCCCCGCTCGGCCGGCGACACGATGCGCACCTCGGTTTCGTTGGCGAACCTCGTCAGCGTCCTGCGCCCGAGGAGGGCGATGGCCACGGCGGACTTCGTGCGATGCGTGCCTTCTTCGAAATCCTGAGTCAGCAGAATGCGGCCATCTCTGGCGGCGATCCTCGACGTGGCTGTGTGCGCCCGCGTTCTGACGGTGACCGCACGATCGGCAATCATCTGCTCCATCGCGCCGCCGGCATACTGCGACGACGAGCGCAGCATGCGCAGGTTGATCTGAATGGGCTCGGGCGCCGTCCGGCGATCGTCAATCTCGACGGCTATGACGTCGCGCTCGTGCCACGCGAGCATGCGGGCGTTGACGCCGGCGGCGTTCACATCGAGCCGGCCTTCGTACACCGACAGATGCTGGTTGGTGCCGTCGGCAGTAAAGACGTCGCCGCCCGAGCCCGCCAGCTCGAGATCGACAAATCCTGCGCCGCCCATGTAGTCGGTGTTGCGTTCGAAGAACGACCGCGTGTCCTTGTTGATTGGCTGGATGTCGACCCGGTTGATCTGAAATTTCAGGGCGCTCGGTGTTGTCCATACGAGCGTGCCCATACGGCCGTTGCCGATAGGGATGCCTTCCTCGCTTCGCACAACCGGCGCCGTATATACAAGGTCGGCGCGCGACACGACCGCGCGCGCAGACGTCGCAGTTGGAACTGGAACCTGGAACCCCGCACCCGGCAGTCGTGACGCCGCCAGCAAGAACGCGCATGTCAGGAGAATGGCCCGCCGCATCATCGGCGGCGAGAATAGCACCCGCCCGTCATTTACCGATAAAGTAACGCCGTGACGTTCCGTTAGCCCGGAGGATCGATGCAACGTGTGCTGTTCGCCACTATCGGCGTCTCGTGTCTCAGCCTCGGGTTGATCTCATCGGCACAAGCGCCTCAGCCGCCTGAAGCATCGGTGTACGGAAGTCGATGCGCGAGCTGTCACGGCGCCGACATGAACGGCGCGAGTGGACCCGCGATACGAACCTGGGTGCGCTTCCATGTCGACAAGGAGATCGCCGGTCTCGTTCGCAAGGGTCATCACAACGTGTCGGCTCAGATGCCCGAGACCGAGCTTCGCCAGCTGCTTTCGGAAGTGCGAAAGCTTGCAGGCACCAATCCGGCAATGGCGACGGGGGGCTACACAGGAAGCCGCACGGCGGCGCTGCCACCCGAGTCGTTTCCTCCCTCTGAACCGCGCCCACCGGCGCCCGGCATCGGAACCAACCAAGCCACCACGATCAAGATGGCCGACGGTGGGGCGCGAACGGGAATCCTGCTGGGCCAGTCGCTGACGAGCGCAGTCATGCTCGAGAGCGGGAACACGCGTTTCACGCTGCTGTCGCGCGACGGCGATTCGTATCGCGAGAAGCCGATTGCGCCGAAGCGCGATTGGTTGTTTTACGACGGGTCCTACACAGGCAGCCGCTACAGCACGCTCGATCAAATCGATCAATCCAACGTCCAGCGCCTCGCACCGGTCTGGACGCTGCCCATGCCGGAATCACGTCCTCAGCTGACGCCTGTCGTGGTCGACGGCATCATGTACGTGACGGGATGGAACGAGCTCCAGGCGGTCGATGCAACGACCGGGCGCGTGTTGTGGACCTATCGCGAACCGCGTCACGGAGGGATCGTCAGTGAGGCCGGCATCGGGGTGAATCGCGGTGCGACTGTACTCGGCGACCGCGTGTTCATGATCACGGATCACGCACACCTGCTCGGCTTCAACCGCTTCACAGGGGAGCGGTTATGGGAAGCGGAGATGGGCTCATATCTCGAGTCGTATAGCTCGACGTCGCCGCCACTGCCCGTCGGCGACCTGCTCGTTGTCGGCGTCGCGGGCGGCGAGGAGGGCGCGCGCGGATTTCTCGATGCCTACCGCGCATCGACTGGCGAACGCGCGTGGCGTTTCTACACGATTCCGGCGCGGGGCGAGCCCGGATCCGAAACCTGGGTCGGACAGGCGCTCGAGCATGGCTGCGGCGCGACGTGGATGCCCGGCTCGTACGATCCCACGCTCGACCTGATTTATTGGGCGATCGGGAATCCGTGCCCCGATTTCGCGGGCGAGGAGCGTATCGGCGACAACCTGTACACGTCGAGCGTCGTCGCCCTCGAAGCCAAAACAGGCCGCATGAAGTGGTACTACCAGTTCACGCCTCACGACACTCACGATTGGGACGCCGTTCAGCCGATGGTGCTGGCGGACGAAATCTGGGAAGGCAAGCCGCGGAAGCTGCTTTTTCACGGCGACCGCAACGGCATTTTCTACGTTCTGGACCGCACGACCGGGCAGCTCCTCAAGACAGGGAATCTCGCCAGCAAGGTGACGTGGGTGAAGGGATTCGGAGCCGACGGCAAACCAATCGTCGATCCGGGTTCGGTTGCGACGCGGGATGGGATCGCGGCGTGTCCAGGGGGCGGCGGAGGCGCAAATTTCTACGCGGTGTCGTACAACCCGGTGACGAAGCTGTTTTACGTGCGGGTCAGCGACAGCTGCCAGGTCTACACATCACATGAGGATCCGCTTGGGGCTCGAGGGAACCGGTGGTTCGGCGGCGGGCCGGCGTCCGAGAAAGCGCGCGAAGCGCTCGCCGCGCTGACCAAGGGATACACGATGGGTGCCTTCATCCGCGCGATGGATCCTTTTGCGGCGAAGAAAGTATGGGACATGCCCAACCCAGGCGGCGAACCCGGCATCCTGTCGACCGCCACCGGGCTCGTGTTTCTTCCCGGCGATGGCGGGCTTCTCGTGCTCGATGGAAAGACGGGCAAAATCTTGCGCAGCATCAACCTCGGCCGGATTTCGTCCGCAGCGCCGATGACCTATATGGTCGGCGGCAAGCAATACGTCGCGCTGCACGGCATGGAAATGCTGACCGTCTACGCGCTCCATTGACGTCAACTCCGCTTTCCGGCCGTTGTTTTGCGTAAGTACGGCGCTGGAGGAAATTACCTATGAAAATTCGTGATGTGATGACGCCAAATCCCCGCACAGTGTCGCCGAACGATACGATCCAGGCTGCCGCTCGGATCATGGTGTCTGAGGACACGGGAGCCGTTCCTGTCGTCAACGATGGCCACGTGCTTGCCGTCGTAACGGATCGCGACATCGTCGTGCGCGTCGTCGCCGAGGGAGGATCGTTCTCGAGTCCGATCAGCAACATCACGACCGGTGGCGTGATTTGCGCCTCGCCGGAGATGTCGACGCGAGAGGCGGGCGAGTTGATGAGCGAACACCAGATCCGCCGGCTGCCGGTTGTGGAAAACGATCGCCTGGTCGGAATCGTGTCGATCGGCGATCTCGCCGTGAAGGAAGGCAAGGACAGCCGCTGGGGCGACACTCTTCAGAACATCTCTGAAGGCGTGAAGGAAAAAATCTAACCTGACAGGGATTTGTGGTTAGGGATTGGGGATTAGAGCAACTAATCCCCAATCCCTAGTCCCCAAAGCCCTACGGCCTCAGGACAACTTTCAAGCACTCGTCCTCTTTGTTGTGGAAGATGTCATAGGCCTCGGGTGCGTCGTCCAGCCGCATTCTGTGCGTGATGACGAAGCTGGGGTCGATCTGGCCTTTTCGGATGCGCTCGAGCAGCGGCCGCATGTACCGATGCACGTGTGTCTGGCCCGATCGGATCGTCAGCGCCCGGTTGACGATGGCGCCGATCGGGAACTTGTCGATGAAGCCGCCGTAGACGCCCGCGACTGAAATCGTGCCGCCGCTGCGGCACGAGAGAATGGCCTGGCGAAGGGCGACGGGCCGATCCGTTTCGAGCATCAGCGTCGTCTTCACCTTGTCATAGGCGCCGATCATGCCTGGCGCGTGTCCTTCCATGCCGACCGCATCAATGCACGAGTCGGGACCGCGCCCGCCGGTCAACGAGTCGAGCGCCTCGCGCACGTCGACTTCCTCGTAGTTAATCGTCTCCGCGGCTCCAGCCCGATCCCGCGCCATCTGGAGCCGATACGGGAAACGATCGATTGCGATCACGCGCTCGGCACCCAGCAGGTAGGCGCTCGCGATCGCGAATTGGCCCACAGGTCCGCACCCCCAGACCGCGACGACATCGCCTGGCTGGATGTTGCACGCCTCGGCCGCCATGTAGCCGGTTGGAAAAATGTCCGACAGAAACAACACCTGCTCGTCCGCCAACTCGTCTGGAACTTTCAGCGGGCCCACGTCGGCGAACGGCACCCGTGCGTATTCGGCCTGGCCGCCCGCGTATCCGCCTAGCATGTGTGAATAGCCAAAGATGCCGGACGGCGAATATCCCCACAACTTTTCCGCCATCCATGCGTTCGGATTGGAGTTTTCGCACAGGGAGTAGTTCTCCCGATCGCACTGAGAACAGCTGCCGCACGCGATTGGGAACGGCACGACAACGCGATCGCCCACCTCGAGGTTGTTGACGCCAGGGCCGACCTCGACGACTTCGCCCATGAATTCATGGCCGAGCACGTCTCCGCGCTTCATCGTCGGGATGAAGCCGTTGTAGAGGTGCAGATCCGAGCCGCACACCGCCGTGCTGGTGATGCGGACGATCGCGTCGCGTGCATTCAGAATCTTTGGGTCTGGGACCTCCTGGACCTCGAGCGATCTCGTCCCGAGCCACGTATTGGCCCTCATCGCGGCACCTCCGCGAGCTTCTTTACCTCATCCGTATGCCGCGGCTGTGCCGGCCTCGACAGGCCCGGGCCGTCGGATAGCGGAATCTCGCCGGTCTCGAGCCGCTGCTTGAATTTGCGAAGCTCCTCGCGAACCGAACCGGCGGAGCGGCCGCTGACGACGTGCACCTCGGTTCCACGGGCGCCGGGCGCCGGTTCGAACCGCACGGCGTAGTTTGGTCCCAGCGTCTCCTGCCCGACGCACCACTCAACCCACGCCGCTTCGACAATTTCGAGCGGCGCCTTGAGGGTGATCGCCTGTTCATCGGCGGGATCGTCGGTGAGCTCTTCGGGATCCGGCTGACGGAGACGCCGCGCGGCTCCGATGATGGCGAAGCCTCCGGCAACGGCAACGGCGATAACGCCCAGCGCGATGAGCAGGTCGCGCACCGTCGTTCGATCTTCATCGTCTTTTTCGTACTGGATAGGCATGAGGGAATTTTTGCAATCTGCGATCCGCGCCGAACGCTCGTGTTTGCGGGGGTTAATCGATTCTCCGGTGTTGGCTTTCTATCCAGGCTGGTCCCGGCGTGTTTCAAGTTGGGTCTTGACATGTTATTTCTATAACAGTAATGTTACAAAACTAACATGCCTCTGAAGCCTTCGTCCGATCACATCGCGCTGACGCGCCGCGAGCGCCAGATCATGGACATCCTCTACAAGCGGGGAAGGGCCACGGCCAATGACGTGCTCGAGGACCTTCCGGGTGAGCCCCACTACTCGACGGTTCGCACCCAGCTCCGCGTGCTGGAAGAGAAGGGACATGTGACCCACGAAGAGGCTGGGGTCCGGTACGTCTACATGCCCGCGGTGCCGCGCCGGGCCGCCCGGAAATCGGCGTTGCGCCATCTCGTTGACACGTTCTTCGATGGGTCTGCGGAGCAGGTGGTCGCGGCCGTGCTCGGAGGCGAAGGAGCGCGGTTATCCGATGAAGAGCTCGACCGCATCGCAGAGCTGGTCGACAAGGCGAAGAAAGAAGGTAGCCGATGAAGATGACCGTGATTCTGTTCGGCACGCTGGCGTTGTCGTTGGCCCTGCGCCGCCGTTCCGCGGCGCTGCGGCATTGGGTGCTGGCGGCCGGCGTCGTGTGCGCGGCTGCCTTGCCGATGCTGACCACTATGCTCCCGGCGTGGCACGTGCCCTTTGCGCCGCCGACGGCCTTCGTCCGTTACGACGATCCATTTACCGTTTCGGGAGTTCCCGCACGTCGCGCGGCAGCCTCTCGAGCGGATGCAGCCCCTCACGGTCCTGCGGCGCCAGCGACCGCCTCGTCAGGATTCGATTTTGCGCGTGCGCTCCGATCGCTGTGGCTTGCCGGCGCAGCCATCGGCTTGTCCGTATTGCTGATTGGCGCGCTGAGGCTGGCGTGGCTTGCCATGCACGCGCATCGCATCACTCACGGACGATGGTTCGATCTTGCCGGCGAGATTTCGCGCAGTTATGGATTGCGGCGTCCCGTGACGCTGCTGCAAAGCCCTCATCCTTCACTGCTCGTCACATGGGGCCTCGCGCGGCCGAAGGTGATTCTGCCCGCGGCGGCTGCCACGTGGACGGAGGAGCGCGCCCGGGTCGTGCTGTCTCACGAGCTCGCGCACATCTACCGCGGCGACTGGATAGTGCAGCTTGGCGCCGAGCTCCTCCGCGCTGTTTATTGGTTCAATCCGCTGCTGTGGCTTGCGTGCCGGCGCCTGCGGCTCGAAAGCGAGCATGCGTGCGATGACGAGGTGATGAGTCGAGGCGTCCCGGGTACCGACTACGCGACGCATCTGGTCGAGCTCGCACGCGCTCTCAACACGCAGCGGCACATGTGGTTTCCTGCGCCAGCGATGGCGCGCCCTTCGAGTCTTGAAAGGAGAGTTCGCGCCATGCTGAACGTGGATTGCAATCGTGGTCGTATTTCTCACGGTACCCGCGCGGTCATTCTCGTCATGCTGCTCGGCGCGACGGCGGCCGTGGCCGCGGCGCAGAGCGGTTTTGTCTCTCTCACCGGCCGGGTCGCGGACGAGCAGGGAAAGGGAGTTCCAGCGGTGACCGTTGTTCTGCTCAACGAGGCGCGTCAAGCGAAGTATGAAGTGAAGACAAACACCGGCGGTCAGTTCGAGTTCGTGGGCCTGCCGGCGGGGGACTACGGCCTGGAGGCGAAAGGAAATGGATTCCAGGGACTCAAGGACGTGGTGACCGTGTCGGGGCAGAATCTGCAGCGCAACTACACGCTGAAGCTTGGCACGCTTCAGGAGACGATTGTCGTGACGGACGATGGCCGTGAGCACGGTGCACCAACCATCAAAGAACGGCCGGTGCTGCCGCCGCGTGGAGAGTGCGCCGCTTCCGGCGCCGGAGGGCAGATCAAGCCGCCCAGGAAGATTCGTGACATGGCACCGAGTTATCCCGCTAGCCTTCGTGGCACTGGCACGACCGGTACGGTGCAGTTAAAGGGACGCATCGCGCTCGACGGTTATCTCACCGACATCAGCGTCGAAGGCGAAGCGCACCCCGAGATGGCCAGCTCGGCGGTTGCGGCGCTGCGCGAATGGCAGTTCACGGAGACGCTGCTCAACTGCCAGCCAGTGGATGTCGTCATGAACATCAGCGTCACGTTCAAGGGGATGGGCTCGAGCGCGACTCAGGCGCCCCGCTAAGGCAAGTACATATCTGTCCGGCGTGTGCGATGTTTGCACATCGCACACGCCGCGATCGGCGCAATTTCGCGCCTGTTCCCAGCAAAACTGAGCAGTCCCAGGCATGTTGCGCGCGCATGCCGTGGCAGTTCGATTGCAGAATTCGCGACCGATGGCTGGCTATACGTCCGCGCATTCCGGGCGCACCTCCGAGTTCCGCGTCGAGAAATCCCGCGTCGAGGCAACGCTGACGCTGTCGAACGGCACCTCAGTGCACGGGTATTTCTTCATCGCCGGCAACAGCCGGACGCACGCGGGCCCCGAAGGGGTCGGCGACGTCTTGAACAGCGAGACCGGCTTCTTCCCCTTCGACGCGCAGCGCGCCGACGGATCGCACACCGTACTCTACAACCGCGACCACGTGGTCTTCGTGGCGCTGGCCGACACAGCCGAGCCTCGCCGCGACACCGGATACGACGTCGCGACTCAGTGGGCGGTGGCGATGTTGATGTCCAACGGCACCCGGCTTCACGGCGCGGTGCGCGTGTTTCGCCCGCACGGGCGCGACCGCCTGAGCGATTTCACGCGCGCCAGTGAAGCGTTCCGCTATCTCGAGTCCGATCGCGCGACCTACATCATCAACGTTCATCACCTGGTGGAAATGACAGAGGAGACCCCCGTACCATGAGTCTGACGTCGACAGCGGAACCTGGCACGAGCCCGGCCCCGCCAACCGCGGGCGCGCCCATCGATCGCCTGTTCATCGCGATGACGCAGCTCGGCGCGTCGGATCTGCATTTGTGCGTGGGGTCGCCCGCGCTGGTTCGCAAGGACGGACGCATTTGTCCGCTCGATCCGAACATGCCTGCGCTGACCGACGAGTATCTGCGCAAGCTGATCGAGCCGATCATGCCCGCGACCAACCTCGAGGAATTCGCGGCGGCGCACGATACCGACTTCGCCTACGAAGTTCCCAATCTGGCCAGGTTCCGCGCCAACGTGTTCGCCGATCGCAAAGGGCGCGGCGCGGTGTTTCGCGTCATCCCTACCAATATCCTCACGGCGGAGAAGCTCGGCCTGTCGCCTCACATCCTCAATCTGTGCAAGCTGAACAAAGGATTGGTACTGGTGACCGGTCCGACCGGCTCGGGCAAGTCGACGACGCTGTGCGCGATGATCGACTACATCAATCGCACGCGCGATGAGCACATCATCACGATTGAGGACCCGATCGAATTCGTCCACCAGAACAACAAGTGCCTGATCAATCAGCGCGAGGTGCGCACCCACACCAATTCGTTCAAGGCCGCGCTGCGCGCCGCGCTCCGCGAAGATCCGGACATCCTGCTGGTCGGCGAGCTGCGCGATCTCGAGACCGTCGCGATTGCCATCGAGACCGCCGAAACCGGGCATCTGGTCTTCGGCACCCTGCACACGACCACGGCCGCGTCGACGGTGGATCGCATCATCGACCAGTTTCCGTCCGATCGGCAGTCGCAGATTCGTATCATGCTGTCGGAGTCGCTGCGCGGGGTCATTGCCCAGACGCTATGCCGCAAGGCCGGCGGCGGCCGCGTGGCGGCGCTCGAGGTGCTGATCGCGAACGGCGCCGTGAGCAACCTGATTCGCGAAGGCAAGACCTTCCAGATCCCGTCGCTCATGCAGGTGAACAAGGCGATCGGCATGGTGAGCCTCAACGACGCGCTGCTCGATCTCGTGTCGAAGAAGCTGGTGGCGCCCGATGAGGCGTACGCCAAGTCGGTCGACAAGGTGGGGTTCGAGTCGCAGCTCAAGCGACTGGGCATCGATCCGAAAGCGCTCGCGCCGCAGAGCTAGTCTGGCCTTCAGGCCAGCCCAATCTTCAGGAACGCGCGACGGTGGTCTCTTCGTAGCGTTCGCTCAGGCGGAACTCGGGGTGCGCGCTGAGATATGCATCGACGCGGTCCTTCCGCTGGAACGCGTCGGCCATGAACGCGAACGCTTCCGCGATGCGCTCGTCAGGCTGCGCACAGCTGAGCCGCAGGAACCCTCTGCCGGCCTCGCCGAAGCACTCGCCCCCAAGACACGCCACTCCATGCACATCGTCTGCGCCTTCCAGCAGATAGAGCGCAAGGCCGTGGGACGTGATGCCGAGTCGGTTGCAGATCGCCGCCACCGACGGAAACACGTAGAACGTCCCGGCCGGCATCGCACAGGAGACGCCGTCGATCTTGCTCATCCCGGCCACGAGCAGCTCGACCTTTTTCTGGAACTCCTTCATCTTGGCGTCGCGGTATCCGAGCTCTTCGCGCATCGCCACGGCGCCTGCCATCTGCGTGAACGGCGGCACGCACGACAACGCGCTGTTGGTGAGCTTGCCGAACACGTCGATGATCTCGGGGCTGCTGACCGCGAATCCCAGACGCCACCCGCTCATGCTGAACGACTTGCTGAACGTGTAGGCGGCCACGGTCTGCTCCAGCATGCCCGGCACCTCGAGAAGCGAGTGATGACGGCCGCGCCAGACCATTCGGTCGTACGGCTCGTCGCTGAAGATCGCGACGTCCTTCCCGCGCACCAGCTCGGCGATGCCTTTCAGATCCTCGATCGTCGCCACGCCGCCGGTCGGGTTGTGCGGGCTGTTGAGGAAAATCGCGCGCGGCGACTTGTCGCCGGCGAGGAAGCGGCGCACGTCGTCCAGGCTCGGCCGGAAGTCGTTCGACGCCTTCAGCTCCGACAGCACCACTCGCGCATTGCGCCGGAAGACGTTGGGCGGATAGGTGGGGAAGTGCGGGCTGAAGATCAGCACGCCGTCGCCGGGGTTCAGGAACGCCTCGCAGAACAGTTGCTCGAAATTTTTCGCGCCCGGGCCCGCGACCACGTGCTCGCCGGTCACCGACAAGCCATACTCGCGATTCACGTATTCGGCGGCCGCCTTGCGAAAGTCCATGATGCCGAGTGACGGGCCGTAGCGGCTGTGGCCGTCGCGAATCGCCTGGACGCCGGCTTCTATGGCTTTCGGCGGCGTCGAAAATGGGCTGTCGCCGATTTCGAGCTCGATGACGTCTTTCCCGGCCGCCATCAGGCGTTTGGCGATGGCGAGCACGCTGAATGCGCTCTCGACGCCGACCGAGGAGGCGAAGTGACTGAATGCAGGCATAAGGAACGACATCATATCGCGGGACTCAGGGGCATACATACCCGAAATCCGGAACTGAAATCTATAATCTGTTCTCACCATGCACCCGCGCGCAGAGCAGCTGATTCGCGACCTCGGATTGCAACCCCATCCCGAAGGCGGCCACTACGCCGAAGTACATCGATCTGCGGCGTCGAGCTCGATTTACTTTCTGCTGGCGGCAGGTGAGTTCAGCCGCTGGCACCGGGTGCGGTTCGAGGAAATCTGGCATTTCTACGAGGGTTCACCCCTCGACCTGCTGCAGCTGACCCCCAACGGAACCGAGCTCGAGCGGTTCGTGCTCGGTCCGCTCAGCGAACACGAGCGGCCGCTGCACCGCGTGCCGCCCGCCCACTGGCAGGCGGCACGGTCGCGCGGCGCGTTCACGCTCGTCGGGTGCACCGTGGCGCCCGCGTTCCAGTTTGCCGATTTCGCCCTTCTCAAGAACTCGACGACCCTTGCGGCGTTCATCAGGCGAAAGCACCCGGCGGTTGCGGAGTTCGTGTAGCCTATGAACATGAAGTACACACTTTTCGCCCTCATCGCCATTCTCAGCGCCGGCGCAGTGGTGTCCGCGCGGCAGGTGACCAAGGAGACGCGCGACGGCATCAAGAATTTCTCGCGGCTCGAGACCACCGTGGCGTGCGCAGGCGCGATCACGTCGGACGCGATGCCCGAAATCAAGAAGATGGGGTTTGCGTCGGTGATCAATCTTCGTGAGGCGCAGGAGCCTGGCGCCGACATCGAGAAGCACCGCGCGGCTGCCGAGGCCGCCGGGCTGCGGTACTACCACGTGCCATTCAACGGCGCGAAGCCTGATCCGAAAGTCGCCGATCAGTTCGTCAAGATCATCTCGTCGCCCGAGGCGGCGCCGGCCTTCATCCACTGCGCCAGCGCGAACCGCGCCTCCGCGATGTGGCTCATCAAGCGCATCGTCGTCGATCACTGGGACGTCGAGCGCGCGTCCGCCGAAGCCGAAGCGCTCGGCCTGACCAACGCGGCGCTGAAGCAGTGGGCGATTGAGTACGCTCGGCCGGATCGGTAGCTCGCGCGGTGTAACTGGAGATCTAGGGATCTAAAGATCTATAGATCCCTAGATCTTTAGATCTCCAGTTACGACGTCTTTTCGATCTTCACCGACTGGATCGCGATCGGCTTCAACGGCCGGTCACCGGGCTTGCTCGTGGGCGTCCGTCCGATCTTCTCCACCACGTCCATGCCTTCGACCACTTCGCCGAAGATGCTGTGCTTGTTGTCGAGCCACGGCGTCGCCGCGAGCGTGATGAAAAACTGGCTGCCGTTGGTGTGCGGCCCCGCATTCGCCATCGACAGCAGACCGGCTTTGGTGTGGCGCAGCTTCGGGCTGAACTCGTCGGAGAATTTGTAGCCCGGCCCGCCCGTCCCCGTACCGAGCGGATCGCCGCCCTGGATCATGAAGCCTTCGATGACGCGGTGGAAAATCAACCCGTCATAGAACGGACGCTTGGCCTTCTGGCCGGTCTTCGGATCGGTGAATTCCTTGGTGCCTTCCGCGAGCCCCGCGAAGTTCGCCACGGTGTTGGGTACTTCGGCGTCGAACAAGCGGACCTTGAAGGTGCCTTCAGTCGTCGTAAAGAGTGCATGCAGCATCCCCACATCATAGCCATAATGGAAACAGGGACGCCATGATTCCATTTTCGATCCTCGATCTGTCGCCGATCGTCCAGGGCGGCGACGCCGCGCAGGCGCTGCGCAACACCATCGATCTCGCGCAACATGCGGAACGATGGGGCTACCATCGCTACTGGCTCGCGGAGCACCACAACATTCCCTCGGTGGCGAGCGCCGCGACTTCCGTGGTGATTTGCGCCGTCGCCGCCCAGACCTCGACGATGCGTGTCGGCGCGGGCGGCATCATGCTGCCGAATCACTCGCCGCTCGTCATCGCGGAACAGTTCGGCACGCTCGAGTCGCTGTTTGCCGGACGAATCGACCTCGCGCTCGGGCGTGCTCCCGGCTCCGATCAGGTCACCGCCCGTGCGCTCCGGCGCAAGGTGGGCGATGCCGATACATTTCCGCAGGACGTGCTCGAGCTGATCACCTATTTCCAGGCGGGGTCTGGCCAGCAGGTGCGGGCGATCCCGGGCGCGGGCTTGAAGGTGCCGGTCTGGATTCTCGGATCGAGCCTGTATGGCGCGCAGTTGGCGGCCGAGCTTGGGCTGCCGTACGCGTTCGCGTCGCATTTCGCCCCGGCGCTGATGATGGACGCGATCGCCGTGTACCGAAACCGATTTCGTCCGTCCCAGTTTCTCGCGCGGCCGCAGCTGATGCTGGGCGTCAATGTGGTGATCGGCGAAACCGACCAGGAAGCGAGCGAGCTCTTCACGTCTCACCAGCAGGCATTCGTAAATCTCAGACGCGGCACGCCCGGTCCGCTCCCGCCTCCCGATCCGCGCTTCCTCGAACGGTTACAGCCGCACGAGAGATGGGAAATCGATCAGACCCTATCGGTATCGGCGGTTGGATCGCTGGGATCCGTGCACGCGGCATTGGAAGAGTTCATCGGCCGTACGCACGCGGACGAGCTGATTCTGGTGGCCCAGGTCTATGACCACGCGGCGCGCCTTCGCTCGTACGAGCTGGCCGCGACCCTGTCACGGCGCCTTCACGAGAACGTCGCCCAGGCGTAAACTTGCGCGTCCATTCTTCTTGCGCCTGGAGGACCAATGCTGGATCGACGTGGGTTTCTTCTGAGCGGGTTGGCCGCCTGCGGCGTTTCTGCGCACGAGCTGTTTGCCGCAGGTCCGGCGCTTCAGAATCCCAGGTTTCCGACCTCGCCATTTACGCTGGGAGTGTGCTCTGGCGATCCGGCACCCGACGGCGTCGTCCTCTGGACGCGGCTTGCGCTCGATCCGCTGAATGGCGGCGGCATGCCGCGCCAGCCGATCGCCGTGCAGTGGCAGGTCGCGACCGACGATCGGATGTCGCGCGTGGTGCGTTCCGGAACCGCGACGGCATCGCCCGACTGGGCGCACTCGGTTCACGTCGAAGTCGCGGGCCTCGAGCCGCACCGCTGGTACTGGTATCAGTTCCGCGCCGGCAATGAGCCGAGTCCCATCGGCCGGACGCGCACATTTCCGCGCGCGCAGTCCGACGTCGATCGGCTGCGCTTCGCGATCGCGTCGTGCCAGCATTTTGAGGTCGGCCTGTTCACGGCGTACCAGCACCTGGCCGAGGAAGATCTCGATCTCGTGATGCACCTCGGCGATTACATCTACGAGAATGGTGGCCGCGATAATCTGGTGCGGAAGCACGTCGGCGGCGAGTTGCTGACCGTCGACGACTACCGCAATCGCTACGCTCAGTACCGCAGCGATCCGGCGCTGCGCGCCGCGCATGCGTCCTTTCCTTTTCTGGTCGTCTGGGACGATCACGAGGTCGACAACAACTACGCCGGGCTGAACGACGAGTTCGGAACGCCGGTGGAGCAGTTCGCTGTGCGCCGCGCCGCAGGCTACAAGGCGTTCTACGAACACATGCCCCTGCGGCGCTCGTCGATACCGAAAGGCGCGCTGCTGCAGCTCTATCGGCCGTTCACCTACGGCACGCTTGCCAGCATCTCCATGCTCGATACTCGCCAGTACCGCACCGACCAGCCATGCGGCGACAATGTGCAGCTTCCATGCGCGGCCGCGTCTGATCCACGCGCGACGCTCCTGGGTGCGGCGCAGGAGAAGTGGCTGATGGAGCGGCTCGATCGCTCACGCGCCGGCTGGAACTTGCTCGCGCAGCAAATTCCGATGGCGAAGCTCGACCGCTTCGCCGGACCGGAGCGCCGCTACTCGATGGACAAGTGGGATGGCTACGAGCAAAACCGCAAGCGGGTGCTGCGGTTCCTCGGGGAGAGAAAACCCTCGAATCCAGTGACGCTGGCGGGAGATGTCCACAACAACTGGGTCAACGACCTGCGCCTCGACGTGGACGACCCCCGCACGCCGGTTGTCGCGAGCGAGTTTGTCGGCACGTCGATTACGTCGACCGGCGACGGATCGGAGATGTCGCCGCTCATGAAGGCCATGGTCTCGGAGAATGAGTGCGTGCGCTTCGCCAACGATCAACGGGGTTATATCCGGTTCGAGCTGAAGCCAAAGGAGCTGCGCGCCGACTTTCGGGTCGTGGAGTATGTGACCAGGCCTGGCGCCGCGATCAAAACACGCGCGTCATTTATCGTCGAGGATGGGAAGCCCGGCGCCAAGCAGGCCTGATACGATCCGCCGCCACTCTTCGTCCAGCGTATCTTGCGCAGGAGGTTTGCCGGCGCGCCGGTACCAATATCCCGCGTTCGCGAGCTCGCCCTCCTTTCTATGGAGGTAGGCGTGGATCCACGAACCAATCGGGTCGTCCATCTCCTGGGCAATCGCATGCGCGCTGGCCCAGTTGCCCTTCGCGTCCTCCCACATCGCTCGCAGCGCCGTTGGGAGGCTTCCCGGCGGCGCTGGCTGTGAGAGCGTTGCGCGGAACTCTTCAAGAGTCATCTTCACCTCTGCAAGTTGACCCATTTTTACATGGTGTGTCGGGGGCGACTGGAAGCCCCAAGTCAGCATTTGGTCCTATTTCTAACGAACCGAGCCAAAACTCATCAATTAAACGTAGTGGAACGCTACAAAACATGCGGTACCACGCTTGCTTCCCTATCAGCCAGGAGAATTGGGATGCGAGCCATAAAACGGTTGATGCTTCTGTCGATGATGATTCTGACGCCGGCCATTGCGTCGGCGCAGGCGGATACAGACTCGAACGTCTTCTGGGACGTGACGAAAGCAGTGGTGTTCGATCCGACCACGTATGCGCCGGCCGCGCTCTCCTACAAGTCGATGAAGATGGATTGGGACAGCTCGCAGGCGCTATTCAGAAACGGCTGGGTCGAGCAGAATCAACGGTTTACGATTAGCGGCCGCCCGAACGACCTGCCGGTGAGCTATGCCGAGGGCAACAAACGGATCCGTCAGATGGCGTTGCTGCATCTGCAGGAGTCGCTCGTCAACAACACGGCGGCGAACATCTTCGAGCGCGTGCTGACCGACAAGTATCCGCAGCACCGGAAACTCTTCAAGGTACTGAGCTGGACGGAGCGTATCGCGTTCGCTTCGTACGTGTCCTATATGGCGTCGGCAAATCACTTCAGGCAGGACGGGCGCAATCGCCAGCTCGCAATTCAGTTCGGGTACTAGAGAAGCGAAGCAGGAGGTTGGGAGATGCTCCCAACCTCCTGTTTCACCCTCGCAGGCGTTGTATGCGCGCGATCAGTTGGCGCGCTTCTGCCACACGGAACACCATCGCAAATCCAAAATACGCGGCGCCGAATGGAAACAGGATGAGCACCGCTCGCACGATCGGATGCATAGCCGGCAGCGCCCATTTGACCCCCCATCCGACCGCGGCCGCAGCGAATCCGGCGCTCCACAGGCGCAAGCCGAGAGAAAGCGGGAGCCCGGTCTCCCCGATGCGTCGATTGAGCGATTTGCGGAGCAGCATCAACTCGACCCACCCGCCCAGGCTTGCCGCGGCCGTCAGCCCGGCTGTGCCCCACATCGGGTCGATGCCGAGCATCGGAGGCACCACAATGGCGGCCAGGTATCCGAGGATAGTGGCAATGCCGACATGCACGAGCGCATATCGCAACGGCGTCCGCGTATCTCTTAGCGCGTAGTACGTCGAAGAATACAGCCGCGCGAGCGTCGTCGCGAGAAGGCCGATAGCCGATCCCGCGAGAATCCCCCACACGAAAACCGCATCGGCGTAGGTGAAGCGGCCGGTCTGGAACAGCGCGGCTGCGACGACATCGCCGAGCGTGAGGAAGACGACTGCCGAAGGCACGACGAAAAACGCAATCTCGCGCAGGCCCGTGTTCAGGCGGTCACGTAACACGTGCATCGCATCGAGGCCGACGGCGCCGGACATTTCCGGCAGCGCCGCCGCCGATACCGACATCCCGAAGAGACTGACCGGCAGCGTATAGAGCACCTGCGCGTTTGCGAGACCGGTAACGGCTCCGGTTGGCAGCAGGCTGGCGAGCACCGCGTCGACGTACGCGCTGATCTGGACGACGCCGCGGCTGACGAACACCGGGATGAAGTTACGCACGGTCGTCCGCACGTGTTCGGTCAGCTCTAGGCGAAGGCGGAGCTGCGGCACCAGCTTCATCACAGCAGGCAGTTGAACGAGCATCTGCAGCGCGCTTCCCGCCAGCGCGCCGAACGCAAGAAACACCGCCAGCTGCGGCAAAGGCGCGACGTTTCCCCACCACAGAAGCGTCGCGATCATCGCCACATTCCAAATCACGGGTGCGATGTAGGAGAGGAGGAATCGGCGATGGCTGTTGAGAATGCCGAGGCACCAGGCCGACAGAACGAGGAGTCCGGCTCCGGGAAAGAGCACCCGGACGATCGCGATCGTCAACTCACGCTTTTCGCCCTCGAATCCCGGCGCGATAACCGCGACGAGCAGCGGCGTGGTGAACACGCCGGCGACGACGAGGATCGCCGTGACCAGCGCGAGCAGGGCAGCGACCGCTCCAGCGACCCGGTCGGCCTCTGCACGTTCGCCGCGTGCGACCAGCGCTGCGTATACAGGGATGAACGACGCCGACAGCGCCCCTTCACCGAACAGATTCTGCAGAAAATTCGGTATCCGGAAGGCCGCCATGAAGGCGTCAGCGGCATCGGACAAGCCGAAATACCGGGCGAAAAACCGCTGGCGGATGAGACCCGTGAGGCGGCTGCAGAGGATGCCGAAGGCTACGAGCGCGGAAGACCGGTTCACGGCCTCTATGCTTCACCGCAAAGACGCAAAGACGCAAAGAATCTTTTCAAGAAGAGTTCTCTGCGTCTCCGCGTCCGCGGTGGAGACTTAGAAGCGGAACCCGATTGCGACGTCGAACATGCGGCCGCCATCGATACCCGCGCGCGGCGCCGGGTAGTGCGCGTTCGACGTGCCCTGGCCGAACTTGGGACCTTCCACGTAGCCGGTCGGCAGTCCGAACTCGTCGCGCGGGCTCGCGGCATCGGCGGTGATGGTTGTGTCCCACCCGATCAACTTCTGGTTGTTGAACAGGTTGAACGATTGGAACTTGATCCACGGCTGCGCCGAGCGCCACACCGGAACGGCGTAGGTGACCGCCAGGTCGACCAGCGCGAATCCCTCGAACGACTGCGAGCCGCGCTCGCCGAAGTACACCTGCTGAGTCGGGCTACCCGCGTAGCCCGGATTGCGCCCAGCCTGAACCGCACTCAACGGCTGGCCGTTCAGCACGAGGCTGTACGTCTTTGCCGAGTTGTATCGATAGATCGGCGCCAGCGTGAACGAGCCGTACCGTCCGAGATTGGCCTGGTAGTCGGCCCAGAGCCGAACCTTGCTGTGCTGAAAGTCGTCGAGATGGCCTTCGGGGGCGCTGCGCGCGACCGACAGCATTTCCGGATAGTCTCCGAACACCGACCCGGTCGGGCTCGGCGTCTCTCCCTCGAAGTTGCCGTCGTTCTTCAGTTGCAGCGTCCAATGACCGTTGATCGACAACCCGCGAGTCACGCGCTGCTGGGCCATGAACTGCAGCGCCTGGTATTCGCGCCGCATCTCATCGCTATTCGCATATGTGATGTTGTCGAGCTGGCCCACCGTCGCCCCGTTGATGACGATCGGCGTCTTGCCGTTCGCGAGAAGAATGAACTCTTCGATGAAATTCGACGTCTTGCGCTGCACGAAGACGGCCTTTGCGTAGCTTCGCGCGCCGAACGTCCGCGCCACGCCCAGTGTGTACTCGGTCGTCAGCGGCGACGAGAGGTCGTCGGCGAACTGCACGTTCAACGCCGGGAATGTACCGGCGACGACTCCCGAGTAGTTGTTGAGATCGAACCCCGGCGCGAACGAACGCCCTTCGCCTGCGGGCCCGACATACGACATCGTGTAGCGATCCGAGTTGCCGACGTTCGTATTGCGCGAGAACTGCACCGCGTTGTACTTGCCTGAGTACTGCGAGAACGACGCCTGGAGGACGGTCTTGCCGTCGCCGGCCAGGTCGTAGGCTGCCCCGAGCCGCGGCACCACGCGCGCGAGCCCCGGCGATTTCTGTCCGGTCGTCGCTTCGCTGCCGGCATGCTCGAACCGCATGCCGAGATTCAACGTCAGCTGCGGGGACACGACCCAGCGATCCTGCATGTACGCCGAGGCCGTCGTCTCGTGGAACTCCGCGCCGCGATGCGGAATCCAGCGCTGCACACGGGTCACGCCGGGCACGAACATCGCGATCGGGTGGCCCTCCGCGTCCTGCACGGGCACGCCGCCTGCCATCACGATGTCGGCCAGGAACACGTAACCGGTCGAGCTCTGGGCGTTCCCCCCCACGCGGGTGTCGACGAAGCTTTCGAAGCCGCCTTTCAGCTCATGGCTGCCGAAGCTGCGCGTCGACGCGAAATACGTGAGGCTCGTCGTCAGCTGCCGGTTGTTGCGCTCTTCCGGATCGCTGGCGTCGAAGTACGGCGCGTTGTATTGATACTGCGTCCCGGTGCGGGTCAGGAACGGCGAATCGATGATCGCGGTTGACGTGCCGCCGACCCCTTCGGTTCTCCAGTTTTTCTGCGAATACTGAGCGGACAGCAACATGCGCTGGTTCAGCGCGGCGTTGTAATTGACGACGCCAAGGCGATTCGGCACAGTTGGCGAGATTAGCGCGGCCTTGTCGATGCTGAACGAGAGCACCGGTTCGTTGGCGCGGTGCACGCGGTTATCGATGAAGCTGCCTTGCAGCGTGTGGCCCTGATACAGCCGGCCGGTCATCTTGCCTTCCCACCGCTTGCTGTCGTTGCTCTTCGTGTAGGGCACCGCGGTCGCGGGCATCGTGCCGAACGTCGACGAGTCCTCGAACCGGCCGGCCGCGAAAAACCAGACGCGATCTTTGGCGAGGGGGCCGCCCGCGGTGAACTCGCCGAAAGTTGAGAGCTTGTTGTTGAGGTACGGATTCGCCGGCGTCGGCTCGCCGCGTTCGATGTTGTTCGCGCGCTCGAACGGCGTCTCGCTGCTCCACGACGGCCGCGTGAGCGTCGTCCTGTAGCTGCCGCCGAACATATTGCTTCCGCTCTTGGTAATCACGTTGACCACGCCGCCCGAGAAGCGGCCGTATTCGGCGGTGATTCCGGACGTGAGCACCTGCACTTCGCCGATCGCCTCCTCGATGTAGAGGTCGTTCATCGATCCGATCAGGTTGTCGTTGACGTCGACGCCGTCGACGAGAAACACGTTGTCGTAGGCGAAGCCGCCCGAGATGGTCAGCTGGTTTGGATTCGGCGTGTTGGTGGTAAGGCCCGGCATCATCTCGGCGATGAGGTACGGCGTGCGCCCCATCGGCAGCGCGTTCACTTCGTCCGCGGTGATGTTGGCGCTGGTCTGCGTCGAGCTGACGGCCGGCGGCGTGACCCCTTCGACCAGCACCGTTTCCGTCACTTGCGCGACCGCCAACGTCGCGTCAACCGAAGCGGTGGCGCCCAGCGGCAGCAGCGCGCTCAACGCAGCAGGAGTGAGGCCGTCTTTGGCGAACCGCAGCGTATAGGTTCCGGGCGGAAGGCTCGGAACGAGGTACGTGCCGTTCACGTCCGTGATCCCGGTGCGCTCGCCCTGGAGCGCCGGCGATGTGACGACGACAGCGGCGTCAGCGATGGCGATGCCGTCGACTGATTTCACGGTGCCCGTCAACGTCCCGGTTTGCACGCCCTGCGCGGCCAAGACCGCGGGAATCAAGGCGACGACGACCAACACACTCAAAATCCTGGCTTTCATGCAATCACCCTCGATGGATTCGTTTTGGCGCCGGAGGCGCAAATCCGCAAATCCTGTGTTTCAGCAGGACAAGTGCCACGCTCACGAATCGAACGCATCTCGTTGACCGGTATGGGACTGTCTGATTGATAGGATGACAATATGTCATCCGATTCGTGTCTCGAATCAGCACAAGCCCGACATTTTCGGCTATCTGAATGCGAGCGCCGGTCGGGCCTGAATGACTTATCGGCCGGAAGAGGGCGGGGTCTTACCGGTAGTTGCCGAACTGTAAGGCGATGCCGAAATCGTGGGCCCGGAGCAGCCCGATGACGTCCTGCAGTTCGTCTTTGGAGGCCGAGGAGATACGGAGCTGATCGCCCTGGATGCTGGCCTGCACCTTCTTGAGCTTCTGATCCTTGAGGAACTTGATGATGTCGCGCGCTGCGTCGCCGGGAATCCCCTGCTGAAGCGTGATGACGCGGCGCACGCTCATTCCGCTCGCCGTCTCGATGTCGCCGAGCTTCAGATTCTTGACCGGCACGTTCCGGCGCACCATCCGCGTCTGAAGGACATCCCAGAGCGCGTTGATTTTCATCTGGTCTTCGGCGGCGAGGGTCAGGGTACTTTCGGTCTTATTGAAGTCGATGGACGCCGTCGATCCTTTGAAATCGTAGCGTTGGGCGATCTCTTTCCGGGCCTGATTGACGGCGTTGTCCACCTCCTGAAGGTCGACAGTGGAGGTGACATCAAAAGATGAAACGGCCGCCATCGGATTATCGTACTATAATTAAAGCACCCTCCGGGGACGGCCCGATTCGCGGCGTTGCCGCAATTAGCAGCCGAGCTGGAAGGGTATCCCCCAATTACTGGTAGCGCGCGACACCAACCCTTCGACTGGTTCCGGGTTATCCGAGCAGGTCGGGGACAACAAGCAGGTGCAAATGGCAGACGCAGGTGAAGGACTCATCGACGCACAGAATCGCATCCAGGAGCGGATGGACGAACGCGAGGAAGAGCGCGCACGGCGCGCGATGCCGCAGGGCGATCGCGACCCCGAGCAGTTGAGGCGTGCCGAATCGCTCCGTCTTGCATACACCGAGCTGAGCCGTCAGCTCGAAGCGACGTCACACGCCGCACGGCGCCAGCAGCTATCGAGCGCGCTCACCGAGCTCGAGCGTCAACTGAAGGCGCTCGGCGCGCGTCCGCACTAGCCGTCAGCCGCCCGCAGCACTCCGCGTCTGCCACCTCGCCGTACGCCGGCGAGGACGGACCCCGCCAGATTGTCGTTGAATGGCGGCGCTCGTGTTGTGTGAACCCGCCGAATTCGATAGCATTGGCTGAACGCTTGCGAAATCCTTCACAAGCGTCGGGAAAAGGGTCAGACCTGACCCCTTTCCGGGCCAGGGCAAGGGGCCTCCGCGACCGATGATAGACAACTGGCTCCTGATCTTCTTGTTGATGGTCCTCGCCGTCGGGTTTGGCGGCGTCTCGGTTCTGCTCGGCAGGCTTCTCGGTCCCCACAATCCCACGCCAGAAAAATCGGCGCCTTACGAGTGCGGCATGCCTGCAGTCGGAGACGCTCGCGAACGGCAGTCGATCCGGTTCTACCTGATCGCGATGATCTTTCTGCTGTTCGACATCGAAGTCGCGTTCCTCTATCCGTGGGCGCTGGCGCTGAGGGCACTCGGTTGGGCGGGCTACGTCCAGGTCGTGCTGTTCACGCTGGTCCTGGTGGCCGGCTACATCTTCGTGTGGAAGAAAGGTGCGTTGGATTGGAGTCAAACCTAGTTCTTCCATCGTCCATCGTCCATCGTCCAACGTCGAGTGACGCTGGCCGATTGCCGATCGCCGAACATTACGACCCCGACCTGCCGGTGCTGACCACCTCGGTCGACAAGCTCGTGCAGTGGGCGCGGCGGTCGTCGATCTGGCCGGTGACCTTTGGCCTTGCCTGTTGCGCGATCGAGATGATGGCGATGAGCTGCGCGCGCTATGACATCGCGCGGTTCGGCGCGGAGGTGTTTCGCGGCTCCCCGCGCCAGTCCGATTTGATGATCGTCGCCGGACGGCTCTCCCGCAAGATGGCGCCCGCGCTGCGGCGCGTCTACGACCAGATGCCGGAGCCGAAGTGGGTCATCTCGATGGGCGCGTGCGCCTCGATCGGTGGCGTGTTCGACAACTACGCGTTGGTGCAGGGTGTCGATCAGATCGTGCCGGTCGACGTGTACGTGCCCGGCTGCCCGCCCCGTCCCGAGTCGCTGATTTACGGCATCGTCCAGCTGCAGAAGAAGATCGCGAGCCAGCGCGCATGATCGAGGCGCTGCGCTCCCTGTTCCCGGCCGCCGCGCTGGAATCGGTAGCGTCGATCGATCATCCGACCATCCGGGTGCCGGCAGAGAACCTCGTCGAGGTCTGCCGCGCGCTCCACGATCGCCCTGAGCTCGGTTTCGTGCTTCTCGCGGACATCACTGCAGTCGACTGGTGGCCTCGCGAGCCGCGGTATGAGGTGGTGTATCACTTGTCCTCGCCGACGGAGCGTCTCCGCCTCAAAGTGACAATCGATGGAAACACATCGCGTCTTCCAACTGTGCAGGCGGTGTGGCCCGCCGCCGGCTGGCTCGAACGCGAGACCTGGGACATGTTCGGCATCGTGTTCGAAGGGCACGGCGACCTGCGGCGCCTGCTGATGCCGGACGAGTGGGAGGGACACCCGCTACGCAAGGATTTTCCGGTGCAGATTCGGTTGCGTCCTCGCGCTGAAGAGCCGTTGCAGGTGACCGAAGAGGAATTCCGCGCGAACCTGGCGCGCGACAAGGCCGCTCGCGCGGACGCGCCGGGGAAGATCGGGGTTTGATGGTCAACGACCGCAGCAGTGCGGTGTCGCAAACGCTGCGCGATGCGGCGCGCCTGCACGAGCGTGTCGCGGGAGAATCGGTCGAGGCGGTCGTCGCCGTCGCCGATGCGTTGTGGGCCGCGTTTGGCAACGGAGCGAAGGTGCTGATATTCGGCAACGGCGGAAGCGCAGCCGACGCGCAGCATTTTGCCTGTGAACTCGTCGGGCGTTTCCTGCGCGACCGGCGCGCGCTCGCCGCGATCGCGCTTACGGCGGACACGACGACGATTACGGCCATCGCCAATGACTACGGGTTTGAACGCATCTTCGTGCGGCAGATCGAAGCACACGGCCGCCCGGGCGATGTCGCGGTTGGGATTTCGACCAGCGGGTCGTCCGCGAATGTGCTCGCGGGCCTGAAGTACGCGAAGTCGCGCGGCCTGACGACAGTGGCATTTACCGGAGGCAAGGGCGGCCCGATCGCGGCCGCAGCGGATCTGCACGTGAACGTTCCGCACGACCTTACCCCCCGCATTCAGGAAGTGCATCGCACGCTGATTCATGCGGTCTGCGATGCAGTGGAGCAGCGGTTGGACGGAAATGGCTGAGATCCGCACCGAAACGATGACCGTCAACATGGGGCCGCAACACCCCAGCACGCATGGCGTGCTGCGGCTGGTGCTCGAGCTCGATGGCGAAACCGTCGTCTCGGCCGCGCCGACGATCGGATATCTGCATACCGGTATCGAGAAGACGGCGGAGCAGAAGAAGTTTCAGCAGGTCATCCCGCTCGTCGAGCGCATGGATTATCTGAGCGCCCAGTCCAACGCCTACGGCTATTGCCTGTCGGTGGAGAAGCTGCTGGGCCTCGAGATGCCCGACCGGGTCAAGTGGATCCGGGTGCTGCTTGCCGAGCTCCAGCGCATCAACAGTCACCTCGTATGGCTGGGCACGCACGCGATGGAAGTGGGCGCCGTGTCGGTGATGCTGTATTGCTTCCGCGAGCGGGAGCTGCTGCTCGACATCAACGAGCGCATCGCGGGCTTCCGGATGTTTCCGAGCTACATACGCGTCGGCGGCCTGCGCGAAGATTTGCCGCGCGGCTTTCACGAAGTGGTGACGCAATTCCTGGAGAGCTTTCCCGTCAAGCTCGCCGAGTATGAAGACCTGCTCACCAAGAACGACATCTACCGGAAGCGGACACAGGGCGTCGGCAAGTTGTCGCTGCAGGACTGCATGAGCCTGAGCCTGACCGGCCCAATCGGCCGCGCGTCGGGATGGAACTACGACGTTCGCAAGATGTTTCCCTACGGCGGCTACGAGACATTCGAGTTCAACGTGCCGATTGGCGAGAATGGCGACGTCTACGAGCGCTACCGCGTCCGCATCGCCGAGATGCGCGAGAGCGTCAAGATTTGCCGTGAGGCGCTGTCGAGAATTTCTCCAGCCGGCGTCTTTGCCGCGGACGCGCCGACGGTGGTGCCGCCTCCCAAGGATCGCGTGTACACGGAAATGGAAGCGTTGATTCAGCACTTCCTGATCTATTCGCAGGGCTTCACGGTTCCTGCGGGCGACGCATATGTGCCGATCGAAGGGCCGCGCGGCGAGCAGGGCTTTTACGTCGTGTCCGATGGCACGAATCGCCCGTGGCGGTTGAAGGCGCGGTCGCCATCGCTGCTGGCGTGCCAGGCGCTGCCGCAGATGATTATCGGCGGGCTGATTGCCGACGTCATCGCCGTGATCGGATCGATTGATGTGGTGATGGGGGACGTGGACCGGTGACTTTTCATCCCACGATTGATTATCGCGAGCTGCATCGGTCGAAGCGGCAGATGCCCGTCGACGACGGGAAGACGTTTGCTTACACGCCGGAAAACCGCGAGCGCCTCGAAGCGATCGCGAGACGGTATCCGGAGAATCCGACCGGACGGCGGTCGGCGATTCTGCCGGCGCTGTATCTGGTGCAGCGCCAGATTGGCTACATTTCCCTCAGCGCCATTCCGCATGTCGCCCAGGCCATCGGCTGCTCGTCTGCCGATGTCGAAGACGTCGTGTCGTTCTACACGATGTTCTATACGCGTCCGGTTGGCACCTTCGTCGTGCAGGTATGCCGGACGCTGCCGTGCGCGCTGCGCGGCGCCGAGCGGGTGACCGAAGAGCTGATGACGGCCATCGGCACCAAACCGAACGGCACCGATCCGTCAGGGATGTTCACGTTGATGGAAGTGGAGTGTCTCGGCGCGTGCGATCGCGCGCCGCTCGTGATGGTGAACGACAGCTGGCACGAGTGCCTGCAGCCGGACGACGCGAAGAAACTGGTGGACGATGTGCGCGCTCGCGGCGAAGAGGCCCTGACGGGGTGCCATCACCAGGTGCCTGACAGGGGCAAGGGGTAAGGGGCGAGGGCATGGAACCGATTCTCACAAAATTCGTCCGCGAGCCTCACGCCTACACGCTCGACTTCTATCTGAAGCACGAAGGTTACGAAGGCCTGCGCAAGGCGCTCGCGATGAAGCCCGAGCAGGTCATCGAGATCGTGACCGCGTCCGGCCTGAAAGGCCGCGGCGGCGCGGGATTTCCCGCCGGGATGAAATGGAAGTTCGTCGTCAAGGACACACCCAAGCCGAAATACATCGTCTGCAACGCCGATGAGAGCGAGCCCGGCACGTTCAAAGATCATCTGCTGATGGAGCGCAATCCGCATCTGCTGTTCGAGGGATGCCTGATTGCGTGCCATGCGATCGGCGCCAAAGTCGCCTACATCTACATTCGCGGCGAGTTTCTGCACGTGCAGCAGGTGCTCGAGCAGCAGCTCGAAGCGGCATACAAGAACGGCTACGTCGGCAAGAACGTGATGGGGCTCGGGTGGGATTGCGACATCTTCATCCATCGCGGCGCCGGCGCGTACGAGGCCGGCGAGGAGACGGCGCTTCTCGAATCGCTCGAAGGCAAACGCGCGCAGCCGCGGCTGAAGCCGCCGTTTCCCGCGATCGCGGGCCTGTACGGCTCGCCCACCGCTGTGAACAACGTCGAGACGCTGTGCAACGTCCCGTCAATCATGCGGAACGGCCCCGAGTGGTATGCGGCGCTCGGCCCCGAGAAGAACGGCGGACCCAAGCTGTATTGCATCAGCGGCCACGTGCAGAAACCCGGCGTCTACGAGGCGTCGATGAAGGTGACGCTCCGCCAGCTGATTTACGACTACGCCGGCGGCGTCCGCGACGGCCGCGCGCTGAAAGCGGTGATTCCTGGCGGCTCGTCGGTGCCGATTCTGCTGCCGCATCAGCTCGACATCGAGGCGAGCTTCGACGGCGTCGCGAAAGCCGGATCGCTTCTCGGCTCGGCCGGCATCATCGTGCTGGACGACACCACCTGCATGGTGTGGCTCGCCGAGAACCTGCTGCGCTTCTATCGACACGAATCGTGCGGCAAGTGCACGCCGTGCCGCGAGGGCACGCAGTGGGTGCTGAACATTCTCGAGAAGATCGAGCGCGGCGACGGCGAGATGAAGGACCTCGGCCTGCTCGAGAACGTCGCCGGTCTGATTGCGGGCAAGACGCTGTGCGCGTTCGGTGATGCCGCGGCAACGCCGGCGCTGACCACGCTGAAGAATTTCAGGTCCGAATACGAGGATCACGTTCGCGAAGGGCGCTGCACCGTGCCCGCGCCCTGGCGCCGCCGGCACGCCGCTCCTGTGGGGTCTCATTAGTCCGGCTGAAGCCGGACACGACATCATGCTCAATCCGGTCGTCATCGCCCAGCTCGCCATCCTGCTATTCGTGTTCGTCATGCTGCTGAGCTCGGCGGCGGGCATGGTCTACATGGAGCGGAAGGTGGCCGCCAGAATTCAGCAGCGGATGGGCCCGACGCTCGTTGGCCCGTACGGCCTGCTGCAGCCGCTCGCCGACATCATCAAGCTGGCGATGAAGGAGGACGTGCGGCCGAAAGCCGCCGATCCGATCTTGTTCGCGCTCGCCCCGATCATCTCCGCCGCCTGCGCATTTACGGCGTTCGCCGTCGTGCCGTTCGGCGCCGAGACCACGTTCTTCGGTCTGCTCGACCAGCCCGTCCCTCTGCAGGTTGCCGACGTCAACGTCGCCATTCTGTGGGTGTTCGCGGTCACGTCGATGGGTGTCTACGGCATCGTGCTCGCCGGCTGGAGCTCGAACAGCAAGTACTCCCTGCTCGGCGCGCTTCGCTCGTCGGCGCAGATGATCAGCTACGAGCTGTCCTATGGCATGGCGCTGGCGGCAGTGCTGGTGCTATCCGGGACGATGTCCATCCGCGGCATCGTTGAGGCGCAGTCGGGCGGTCTCCTTGATGTGTCGCACTGGTTCCTCTGGCTGCAGCCCGTCGGCTTCTTCATCTTCATGACAGCCGGCGTCGCCGAGACCAACCGGGCGCCGTTCGATTTTCCCGAAGCTGAGCAGGAGCTCGTCGCCGGCTATCACACCGAATACAGCAGCATGAGCTTCGCGATGTTCTTCCTCGCGGAGTACATCAACATGGTCACGGTCTCGGCGATCGCGACCAGCCTGTATCTCGGCGGCTGGAACGGTCCGTTTCTGCCGGAGTGGCTGGGCTGGATCTGGTTTCTGGCGAAGGTCGGCTTCCTGCTTTTTTTCTACGTCTGGATGCGGTGGACGCTGCCGCGCTATCGCTACGATCAGCTGATGGCGTTCGGCTGGAAGTTCCTGCTGCCGCTTTCGGTCGTCAATCTGCTCGTGACCGCCGCCGGGGTGCTGTACTTTGGCCTTTAACCTGATCCTGTTCTATCTGTTCGCGGCCATCGCCGTCGGGACGACGCTGCTGGTCGTGGTGCAGTCGAACCCCGTCCACAGCGTGCTCCTGCTGATCGGATCGTTCATCGGACTGGCAGGTTTGTACGTCCTGCTCGAAGCGCCGTTCGTCGCGGTGATTCAGATCATCGTGTATGCCGGCGCGATCATGGTGCTCTTCCTGTTTGTCGTCATGCTGCTGAACGCGCCGCGGGAGGCGATCGTTCGTTCGAGCATGCTCGAATCGGGCGCGACCCGAGCGGTCGGCGCCCTGCTGGCGCTGGCCTTCGCTGCCGAGCTCGCGTGGGCGCTCACGCGATCGCGGACGCTGGCGATGAGCCACGCTGGAGATACGCCGGCCTTTTCGGTGCCGCAGATCGGCCAGCGGATTTTCCAGGAGTACGCGTTTGCGTTCGAGGCGACATCGATCCTGATCCTGGTGGCGATGGTGGGCGCGATTACGCTGGCAGGCCGGCACCTTTCGAAAAACGACCAGGGCCACAATGGCTGATCTCAATCACTACCTCATCCTGTCGGGCCTCCTGTTCACCATCGGGACCGCTGGCGTGCTGCTCCGGCGCAATGTGATTACCGTCCTGCTGTCGATCGAGGTGATGCTGAACGCCGTCAACCTCACCTTCATCGCCTTTGGCCGTTTCCTCGGATCGTCCGACGGACAGATCATCGTGTTCTTCGTCATCACCGTGGCCGCCGCCGAAGCGGCAGTCGGCCTCGCCCTCGTGATTGCGCTCTTCAGGCACGTCGAGACGCTCAATCCGGACGCGTTCAGGCAGTTGCGAGGGTAGCCGCCGATGCTTCTCTGGATTCCGCTCCTTCCGTTCATCGGGTTTCTCGTCAATACCTCTGGCGGGCGCCGGCTGTCGAAAACAGCCGCCGGTGCCGTGGCGTCAGGTGCGATGTTCGTCGCCTTCCTCGCTTCGGTGATTTCCGTTCGTGCGCTGGTGTTGCTGCCGGCTGAAGAACGCGAGCTGACGCAGAGGATCTTCACGTGGATCGGGTCGGCCGACTTTCAGGTGCCGCTCGGCCTGCGGCTCGACCCGCTTTCGGCCGTGATGATCCTGGTCGTGACGGGAATCGGATTTCTCATTCACCTCTACTCGACGGCGTACATGGTCGAAGAAGAGCCGCGCGAGTACGCTCGCTACTTCGCGTACCTGAATCTCTTCGCCGCCTTCATGCTGCTCCTCGTGCTCGGCGAAAATTTTCTCGTGCTGTTCGTCGGCTGGGAAGGTGTCGGGCTCTGCTCGTATCTGCTGATCGGCTTCTGGTACAAGAACCGCCTCGCCGCGGACGCCGGCAAGAAGGCCTTCATCGTCAATCGCATCGGGGACGTCGCGTTCATCCTGGGTGTGTTGCTGGCCTTCACGCAGCTCGGATCGGTCAACTTCAAGGAGCTGAACGGTCTGATTGCCGGGTTTCGACCTGAGGAGACGTTCGGGGTTGTCTCTGCCATCGCGCTGTTGCTCTTCATTGGCGCGACCGGGAAGTCCGCGCAGATTCCGCTCTACATCTGGTTGCCGGACGCAATGGAGGGGCCGACGCCGGTCTCGGCGCTCATCCACGCAGCCACCATGGTGACCGCGGGCGTGTATCTCATCGGCCGCAACGCGGTGATCTTCGCGCATGCGCCGGAGGTGCTGACGATCGTCGCGGTGATCGGCACGGCGACGGCGCTCTGGGCCGGAGCCATCGGCATGGTGCAGAACGACATCAAGCGCGTGCTGGCGTACTCGACCGTGTCGCAGCTCGGCTACATGTTCATGGCGATGGGCGTCGGCGCCTACGCCGCCGGGATCTTTCATCTGTTGACCCACGCCTTCTTCAAAGCCTTGTTGTTTCTGGGTTCGGGCGCGGTGATTCATGCCCTCTCCGGCGAGCAGGACCTCCGCCACATGGGCGGGTTGAAGAAAGAACTGCCGATCACCTACTGGACATTCCTCGTCGGCGCGCTCGCGATTGCCGGTGTGCCGGGGCTCGCGGGCTTCTTCAGCAAGGACGAGATTCTCTATCGCACGTTCGCGGCCGGCCACCCGCTGTTGTGGACCGTCGGCGCGATCACCTCGCTGATGACGGCGTTTTACATGTTCCGTCTGGTCTTCCTCGCGTTTCACGGCGAGCGGCGAACCGACGCCGAAGCGGTTGCGCGCGGAGCGGCAAGCCGCCTTCCGGCGACACACGAGCAACACCACGACGCCGACAATTCACACCCGCCCCATGCTTCTCATCTCCACGATGCGCCGCGCGCGATGGCGACGCCTCTCGTCGTGCTGGCGATCGGCTCCGTGCTCGCGGGATATCTCAATGTGCCGGCGGCACTGGGCGGTTCAGCATTCCTCGAACACTTCCTCGAGCCCAGCCTGCAGGTTCCCGCCGTGGAAGGGATGCACGGCGCCGCCGAGCATGCCAGTTACAGCCTCGAGATGGCGCTGATGATCGTGTCGTCGCTCATCGCGGTCGCCGGCATCGGCATCGCGGCCTTCCTGTATTTGAAGCGGCCGGCGATTCCCGAGGCGATGGCCGCGCGATTCCCCGGCGCGTATCAGTTCCTCGTCAACAAGGGGTACATCGACGAGGCCTACGACGCCGTCGTGGTGCAGCCGATCAAGTCGCTGTCGGAGCATGTGCTGTGGAAAGCCGACGCCACGGTGATCGATGGCGCCGTCAACGGGATGGGACAGATCGTCGCTGAAAGCGGCGCGCTGCTCCGCCAGATGCACACGGGATCGCTGCGGCTCTACGCCGTGTCGGTGCTCTTTGGCGCGGTGATGATTGTCGGTTATTACCTGTGGAGCTGATGTTTCCTTTACTGACCTTTCTCGTGCTCGTTCCGCTGGCCGGCGCTGCGGTCATCGCTCTGATCGGCCGCGAGCGCGAAGCGCTCATTCAGCGCGTGGCGCTTGTGGCGTCGCTCGTGGTCTTTGTGGGCACGCTGCTGCTGTGGTTGCGGTTCGACGCCTCGTCCGCGGATTTTCAGTTCGTGGAGCGCCACGCCTGGATCCCGTCGTTCGGCATCGACTACTTCGTCGGCGTCGACGGCATCAGCCTGTTCCTGATCGTCTTGACGGGATTTCTGACCCCGCTCGCGCTGCTGTCTTCGTGGGAGTCGATCCACACCCGCGTGAAGGCATTCGCGATGTTCGTGCTCGCGCTCGAGGCGGCGATGATTGGCGTGTTCATCGCGCTCGACCTTTTCCTCTTCTACGTGTTCTGGGACGCGATGCTCATCCCGATGTATTTCCTGATTGGCATCTGGGGATACGACAATCGCGTGTACGCCGCCATCAAGTTCATGCTCTACACGATGGCCGGCAGCGTGCTCATGCTCGTCGCCATCCTGGCGCTCGGCTATTACCACGGCGTCGCCACCGGGCTGCCGAGCTTCGACCTGCTGAAGTTGTACGCACTGCAGATTCCGGGGCCGCTGCAGTTCTGGGGTTTCCTCGCATTTGCGCTGGCGTTCGCGATCAAGGTGCCCGTGTTCCCATTCCACACGTGGCTGCCCGACGCCCACGTGCAGGCGCCGACGGCGGGCTCGGTCATTCTGGCGGGCGTGCTGCTGAAGATGGGCACGTACGGGCTGGTCCGGTTCGCGTTTCCACTTTTCCCCGATGCGGCGCTGTACTTTGCGCCCTACCTCGGCGTCGCGGCGGTGATCGGGATCATTTACGGCGCGCTCGTCGCGATGGTGCAGCCCGATCTCAAGAAGCTGGTGGCCTACTCGAGCGTCAGCCACCTCGGATTCGTCGCGCTGGGCATTTCCGCCATGAACGTGCAGGGCGTGCAGGGGGCGGTGTATCAGATGCTGGCGCACGGCGTCAGCACGGGCGCACTCTTCTTGATCGTCGGCATGCTGTCGGACCGCCGGCACACGCGGTTGATTGCGGAGTTCGGCGGCCTCAAGAAGGTCCTGCCCAAATTGTCTTCCGCGTTCCTCGTCGTCACGCTGGCGTCCATCGGCCTGCCTGGCCTGAACGGGTTCGTCGGCGAGCTGCTGATTCTCGTCGGCGCGTTCCGGTGGAATCCGCCGCTTGCGGCGTTTGCCGCGACCGGCGTACTTCTGTCGGCGGTCTACATGCTGTGGATGTTCCAGCGGGTGAACTACGGACCGGTGACGCATGACGAGAATGCGACGCTGCCCGATCTGAGCGCCCGCGAGCGCTTCACGTTGTGGCCGGCGGTTGCGATGACGATCGTCATGGGGATGTTTCCGATGGTGTTCCTCAAGCCGATGGAGCCGGCAGTGGCGCGCCTGGTCGAGCAAGTACGGCGGAACCAGGGACAGACTGTTATGAACCCTGGGGGGATTGGGGATTGGGGATTGGGGATTGGACCAGATCTCGAACGTGTACCCGCGTCGCTCAACGAATCCCGAATCCCTAGCGCCAAACCACTGGGCAACAAGCGATGAGCGAGTATCTAGCGATTGTGCCGTTGGTCTGCGTGTGGTTCGGCGGCATCCTGACCATGCTGGCCGAAGCGTTCCGCTCGCGCGGCGAGCGTATGCCGATGGAAGGCATCGCGATGGGCGTGCTGCTGACGGCTGTGGTCACCGGCGTGCTGCTCTGGGGCCGTGGCGCGTCAAGCTTTGGCGTGGTG
>Ga0184625_10000015_pt1 | contig 36967 bp, 37 predicted proteins | sample PLM3_30_b1_FD_133151 | JGI IMG/M metagenome (GOLD analysis project Ga0184625, IMG submission 133151) | Groundwater sediment microbial communities from an aquifer in East River, Colorado, USA - PLM3_30_b1 | ecosystem: Environmental > Terrestrial > Soil > Riparian zone | place: USA: East River... | reverse complement strand
GCGGTGGTGGCGTCACGGGAGTCGCATGGGAGTTGGGCATCCTGGCCGGCCTGGCCGAGGCCGGGATCGACCTCAGCAATGCCGACCTCATCGTGGGCACGTCGGCGGGATCCGTCGTCGCCGCGCAGATCACCACCGGCGACTCGCTGGGTAGCCTCTACGAGCGCCAACTCACGGGGTTCGGTGCTGAAGTGACAACGCGTTTACGCATCGGCACCATCCTCAAGCTGGCCTGGGCGACCGTGGGTACCCGCGACGCACAGAAGGGGCGTGCGCGGGTCGGTGCGATGGCGCTGGCCGCCCGTACGCCCCCGGAGGCCGAACGACGCGCGATCGTCGCGGCCCGGCTGCCAGTGCACGAGTGGCCCCACCGGAAGGTGCTCATCACGGCTGTGGCCGCGGACGACGGCGAGTTCGTGGCATTCGACCGCGAATCCGAGGCTGCGCTTGTGGACGCCGTGGGCGCCAGTTGCGCGGTGCCCGGCGTGTGGCCACCGGTAACCGTCAACGGTCGGCGGTACGTCGACGGCGGCATGCGTTCGCCGGCCAATGTGGACCTCGCGGCCGGGTACGACCGCGTTGTGGTTCTCGCACCGATCACGCGGGGCTTTGGGCGCGGCACCGGCGTGGCAGCGCAGGTCGCGGCGCTACCGAAGGGCACGCGAGCTGTCGTGGTCGCGCCCGACCGGGCGGCCAGGACGGCCATCGGTCGAAACGTGCTCGATCCCGCGCACCGCGCCCCCGCTGCGCGGGCCGGCCGTCGTCAGGCCGACGACCTAGTCAAGAAGGTCGGCGCCGTCTGGGCAAGTTGACCGCGGTCATGGTTTGACGGCCCGGGTGGCGAAGTAGCCGGGCATGTACGCCGCGGTCGCGTCGGCATGGTGCGGAGCCTCCACGAATCCGGTCAGTACGAAGCCCGCGGCGAGTTGGCCACCGACCTGACCGGTCATGGTGTGGCTGTACTCGATCGGGCCGTCCGCCCAGAGCTCCCGTTGGCGCTCCTCTTCGGACAGATCGAGGGTCGAGAACGGGATGCGGTGGCGCACGATGAACTCGCCCCGCTCGTCGAGGGACTCCACGTCGAAGATGAACAGGTCCGGGTTGAGAAAGCCTGCCAGCAATATGCCGCCCGGCCGCAGCACCCGGAAGCACTCCCGCCAAACCGGCTCCAGATCTGGGCAGAACACATTGGAGACCGGGTTGAACACGACGTCGAAGGTCTCGTCGCCGAACGCACTGAGGTCGCGCATGTCGCCGAGAACTGTACGGAGTAGGAGACCATCCCTGGCTGCCACGGACTCGTCGCGCTCAAGCTGCTTCGGCGAGTTGTCCAGGACCGTCACGATCGCCCCCGCGGCCGCGAGCACGGGTCCCTGCTGGCCTCCGCCGGAGGCGAGGCAGAGAATCTCCAATCCTGCCAACACTGCTGGGAACCAGTCGCGCGGCGTCGGCTCATACCCGATGAGCACGACCGCCCACTCGCCCGCTCGGGCCTTCTCGATCACCTCGGGCCCAACCGGCCGGGTCCACTCGTTGCCCGAGTCGACCTCGCGATCCCACGCCGCCCTGTTATGGGCTACCGGATCGATGCTGGCAGTCACGTCCGTCTCCTGTCGCTCGAAGCGGTTGCGTCGGGCGAGCTTAGACGCTCGCGCGGGGTCTCGCTCGCCGATTGGTTCGAGCGGCTCCGCACGTCGTCGTCGGTAGTATGCCTCGTGGCGCCTAGACTCATTCTTTGTGAGAAAGCCGACCCCCCTCGGCAAGCCGGTGATGATCCACGCAAGCATTGACGAGGTCGACACCGACGGCTACGACGAGCCCGATGAGCCCGTGGCGGTCCGCGTCGAGCCGGAGACCCGGCCGTGCGCCTACTGTGGACGCCCGGTGCCGCAGCGTACCTCCGCCGGCCGGCCGTTTCGCTACTGCCGGGACAACGACGACGCCTGCCTACGCGCGGCCCGCAACGCGCGGTTGCGGCAGCGAAGCATGCCCGGACTCGCCGGGCAGGTCGCACAGGCCTTCGAGGTCGTGGACCGGCTCGACCGGGTTGTGGAGACGCTGACCGAGGCGCTACACACTGAACTCTCTCCCACCGGGGTCGAACGCCAGCTGACCGCAGCGCGTGCGGACACCGCTGCCCAGGTCGCCTCGGCGCACACCGAACGCGACGAAGCGCGCCGGGACGCCGAGCAGCTTCACGCCGAGGCGAACCGGGCGCGAGCCGATGCCGAACGAGCGACGGCGAAGAGCGAAGAAGCGGTCCAGGCCGCGTTCGCGGAGGCGGAGGCGGCTCGGACAGTGGCCGCTGACGCCGTTGCGCTCGCCGAGGAGAGGGTAGCCACCGCACAGGCCGAGACGCAGGCAGCGACGAGAACCGCGGCCGACGCGCTTGCCCGTACCGAGCAGGCTCACGTCGACCGGGATGAGGCCCGCCGCGCCACGGCGACCGCCGAGGCCCTTCGCCAGGAGGCGTTACGCGACCGGGACACGGCACGGGACGCCGTCGCGGATGCGGCGAAGGAACGCGACGCAGCACTCACGGAGGCGCGGCTGCATGCGGCGGCCGCGCAGGAGGCGTCCGCTCGGGCCGAGGCCGCCGTGGCGGAGACCACGCGGCGCAACGCCGCGGCCGAACACGCGGCGGCCAAGGCCGACGAGCGCAACCAGGCTCAGGCCGCCGACATCGCCGGGCTACGCGAGGCGGTCCGGTCGGCCGAGCAGCGCAGCGTGGACCTGGCCGCGCGCCTATCCGCCGCCGAGTCCGACCGCGACGCCGCCCGCCGCGACGCTGCCGCAGCCCGCAGCGACATGGCCGCCGCGCAGGGCCACGCGGCGCAGCTCGCGGAGCAGGTCGGAAACCTCGCCGCCGCGCTCTCACGCCTGGGCGGGCCGACGCAGGCCGGGCCACGGCGGGCCGCCCCGGCGAGTCAGCCGAAGCCGAATGAGCCGGCGAAGGCCCGCGCGAAGCGAGAGCCGTCCCACAGTTCTTAGCTGAGAGACGGCACGAAACATGAGTTTCCGAGCAGCCGGCCGCCCACTCCCCTGTTCCGGTACTCAGCGACAGGCGAGATGGAAGATGTCGGGATGGGCGTCCTCGGGATACGTCGCCGACTCGGGCGGAAGGTTCGGACGCAGCACCGCATGCCGTACGGGCCGGATCTCATCCCGCGTCACCTGCTCGATCACGCCGCTCAGTCTCGCGGCTGATCGCCGAACTCCGCCACAAATGACCGGCAAACGGACGGCGTTTACCGGCGTGATCTCGATCACTTTCGAGGTTCTCCCGAAGGCTCGCTACATTTGAACGGACGTCCCGCACGTATGAAGGGGGAATCGTCAGACTGAGTTCGGTCGTTACACCAACCGACTCACCACACCGCGACCCTGGAGGAAAGCCGATCATGGGCGAGCGCATGCTGCGCGGAAGTCGACTCGGAGCAGTCAGCTACGAGTCCGACCGTAATACCGAGCTGGCGCCCCGACAGACTCGCGAGTACCTGTGCGCGAGGGGCCATCAGTTCGAGGTTCCGTTCGCCGTCGACGCCGAGGTACCCATCACCTGGGAGTGCAAGTTCGACGGCACCGTAGCCCGCCTGGTTGACGGCAACGAGCCGGAGCAGAAGAAGGCAAAGCCTCCGCGGACGCATTGGGACATGCTCCTTGAGCGTCGGAGCATGGCCGAGCTGGACGACATTCTCAACGAGCGCCTGGAGGAGGTTCGGGCCCGCCGCGGTCGCGCCTCCTGAGCACGCCTTTTCGTCGATCTAGGGCGTGGTCGCGTGGTTTGATCACCAATCACGCGACTACGCCCTAGATCGCGTCTGGGTGGCGCGTCTCAAGTGACGAAGGCCTAGCGGGGGTCGATAATTTCGCCCTCGATTGCGTCCGGCGTGGTGGGCTGGGCCGGCGCGGTGTGTTGGGGCTGGCCGTACCGGACCTTGACCCGCCGCGGGCCAAATAGCGAAGTCGCGGCGGCGGGTGACATCCGGCCGGCGAACGCCCGCAGGACACCCACCCGGGCGAGCCGTCGCGTGGGCGGCGCGATGAAGAATGCGCCGATGACGTCGGAGACGAAGCCCGGCACGAGCATGAAGACGCCACCGATCAGCACGAGGAGCCCGTCGGTCGCGGCGTTGCCTGGCGGACGGCCCTCAGCCAGGTCGGCCTGGAACGCCCGCCAGGCCTTACCGCCCTCCCGGCGCAGCAGCCAGGCACCCAGCGCCGACGTGGCCAGCATGAGCAGCAGCGTCCACCCAAGGCCGATCACCTGGCCGATCGCGATGAGCACCGCGATCTCGATGATCGGCACGATCACCAAGAGACCGACGACGATCAACAGCCGGCGCATGACTTCAGCCCCGCTGTCCCACCGGGCGACCACGAAGGCGCTCGCGAATCCCCTTGGTGCGGGCTTTGGTGCCCCAGACCGTGACCCGCCACAGTGCCTCGCGCACGATCGACGAGCTCATCTTGCTCGCTCCGCGCTCGCGCTCCGCGAAGGTGATCGGGACCTCGGCGACTCGGAAGCCGTTTCGGTGAGCGCGCCAGGCCAGGTCGACCTGGAAGCAGTAACCCTGCGAGGCGACCGTCTCGACGTCCATCTTCTCCAGGGCCGTCATGCGGTATGCCCGGTATCCGCCGGTGGCGTCGTGCAGCGGCATGCCCAGCGCGAGCCGGGTGTAGAGGTTGCCGCCGCGCGAGAGCACCAGCCGGTGCAGGGGCCAGTTGACGACCTTGCCGCCGTGGACCCACCGGGAGCCGAGCACAACATCGGCCTCGCCGAGGGCGTCGAGCAGGCGCGGCAGCTCCTCCGGTGCGTGCGAACCATCCGCGTCCATCTCGACGACCGCGTCGTAGCCTCGGTCCTGCGCCCAGCCGAAGCCGGCCAGGTACGCCGCACCCAAACCCTGCTTGCCCGCGCGATGCATCACGTGGATCTGCGCGTCGGCGCCCGCCAGCTCGTCGGCGATCGCGCCAGTGCCGTCCGGGCTGTTGTCATCCGCAATCAGCACGTCCACCGACGCAACGGCACGACGGAGCCGGTCCACAATGATGCGGACGTTCTCCGCCTCGTTGTACGTCGGGATGATCACAAGCACCCGTCCGACCCCGGGATAGCCCTCGCTCAACGCTCTACCCTTCGTCTCATCCGTCCAACGACACTGGTCACCAGTACACCCAGGGCCGCGATGACCAACGCTAGCTCGGGAAGGACACCGAGGCTGGTAGCAATGGTACGGGCAGAGCTGAGCTCCACGCCTCGCACGATGACCGCTTCGGCATTGAATTGCGTTGCATCGTGTACATTGCCGGACTTGTCCACGAAACCGGAGACGCCGACCGTCGAGGCCATCAGTGCGGGTCGACCATGCTCCACCGCGCGCAGGCGGACCATGGCCAGCTGTTGTAGCGCCTCGGCCTCGTTGAAGGTCGCGTTGTTGGTCTGCACCACGAGCACCTGCGCACCGCCAGTGACTGTGTCGCGGACCACATCGTCGTAGCCGACCTCGAAGCAGATGACATCGCCGACAGTGGCCGGGCCGACGGTGAGCACACCTGGTGTGGGCCCCGCCACAAAGTCCGACCGCACCAAGTCGACCTTGTCGGTGATCATGCGGGCGAACGACCGGATCGGCATGTACTCAGCGAACGGCACGGGGTGGCGCTTCACGTACGTCTGGGTGGGGCCAACACCCGGTTCCCAGACGATGCCGACGTTGCGCACGCGGTCTCCCGGGCCCTCCAGCAGGCCGCCCACCAGGATTGGTACGCCGATTGCCCGGGCCGCCTCGTTGATGCGGGCCGTGGCGTCGGTGTTGAGGATCGGGTCGATGTCGCTTGAGTTCTCCGGCCAGACCACCAGGTCGGGTCGAGCGGCGCGGCCCGCGGCCACGTCGGCGGCGAGGTCGATCGTGGCCCGCACATGATTGTCCAGCACCGCGCGGCGCTGAGCGTTGAAGTCCAATCCCAGCCGGGGCACGTTGCCCTGCACGATCGCCACCGTCACGGGTCGGCCCTGGCCGGATGAGGGCGCCGGCCAGGCCACCGGGGCCACCACGATGAGCAGCGCGATGCCGAGCGGGAGCGCCGCTGTGCGTACCCGTCTGGCTCCATACACCGGCGCGGCGTACGCCCCCGCGGCCGCCGACGCGGCGGCCAGCGCGGCGGCCAGCGCGAGCAGTCCGCCCACGACGGCGACGCCGAACGTCACCAGTGGCGCGCCGCCGAGTGCGGCCAGCATGAGCAGGGGCGAGTCCCCCTGGCTGAATGCCAGCCGTCCCCACGGAAAGCCACCGAACGGGGTCCGGTCGCGCAGCGCCTCCTGCAGCACCCAGAGAACGCCGGTCACCAGCGGCCAACTCCACCGCCAGCGGTCGACCACGGGGCTGGCCAGGGCGGATACCCCGCCGAGGAGCGCGAAGTAGGCCGCCTCGCCGGCGGGAAGGAACAGCCAGACCGACCCCACGTACCCGCCGGCCCAGCTGAGTAGCGGAATCAGCAGGATGAGCCCAGCGAGCAGGCCAAGGCCCGCGCCGGCCCAGAATCCCCGCCGATGCGTCGCGACGGCGAGCAGGGCGATCCCGATAGGCGCCGCCCACCACAGGTCGAATGGAGGGAACGCGACCAGCAGCACGGGGCCGGACGCGACCGCGGCGGCCAGCGCCCACCACCGGCCGAGCCGACGCAGCTCGGTCTCGGGCTGAGCGCGCGGTGTGGGTTGCACCGCCGGCTCCGCGATCACGTCGTCGACCATGCCCGCAATCGTGCCTGACCAGCCCTTCCAGCGCCGAACCGGGTCTGTCCGCCGAAGCGCCGGAACGTCGCTTCCCGGGTCAGGCCCTAAGGCCGCCCTACAGCGGGAGGCTCAGGGTAGCGATGCTGTTGCAACTCACGGTACGAGTCGACTCATAGATCCAGTAAGAGCAGGCCACCACGCTGTCGGTGCCATGGATCGAGCTCGGGATGGCTCCGACCGACAGGTTGTCGAACCCGGGCTCACGCCGCACGCCCTGATACGGGTTGTCGTATCGCGTCATGATCCACGCCGTGACCAGTATGCGGAGATCTTCATTCGGCTGCTCTTGTTTGATCCACGCATCTAAGTGATGGAGAAAGGCGGCCAGCGCCCCATCCCTGAGCCAGGTCAACCACGGTTGGCCAACCGCGCCCTTAGTTCGTCGACGTTGTCGGGCACGAGGGGCTCACCGCTGTCAGGGGGCTCGGCTCCCTTCAACCACGCGGTGACCACTGCGGAGTCGAGTGGGATCCCGTCATCGGTGGCGTCTTCACTGCCGGTGGCGGTGAAATAGTCGCGAATCCAGTCAAGGCGAATCTTGGTACTGGTACCTGGCGTTCGATTGGTGTCGGCCAGCTGCCATGGCGATTCGTGGTGGGTGAGGTTCTCCAGGTCGCGTCCGGACAGCGCGCCGTAACGGCTGACCACGTAGCCGACGGTGTTGAGCTGAGCCTCATTGAGCGGAGAAGGTTGTGGAGCCATCGCGCGGTTGCTCTGGGCGAACCACAGTGTTCCGACTACCGGACCCATATCCCATGCGGAGATCGTCTCGGAGAACAACGGCACACCGAAGGTGGCCAGGTGGTGTCCCTGGCAGTAGTACAGCAGCCTATGGAGCTTCTTCGTGGGCAGACCGGGCAGCCGATCGCGAAGCGCTGCGGCTATGTCGTGCGCGGACGCGGTCATGACCACAGGATACGGTCCACCGCGCGTGAACCTTGGCGGCGCGTCGCCGTCATGTAGAAGATCGAACATGCGTTCCAGCCTACCTCGTGCATGCGACAAGGTCTTGCCATGATGACGCGGCAGCAGCAACATACAAACGGAAGGAATCACACATATCTGACTGCGAGCTCCGCCAGCAAATCACTGGCGCGATTGGCGGCCGCCTTGCTCACCGAGCATCTGCTTGATCTCAGGGTCATCCCAACCGTTCGGGTCGCCGAAGAGATGCGTCGCGGCGGCTACCTTCGCGGCGCGCTCGCGGAACTGCCCGGCGTATTGCGGCGCTCATGGATGTCGTCCATCCCAGATCCCATGTGCTAATGGGAGTCGACCGAGACGGTACGGGGCGCGGCTCACGCCGCGCCCCGCCTCCCAGGCCCCTCCTGGCCGGTGGCAGAAGCACTGGCTGCCTTCGGACCGGCCCAGGGCGAACTGGCTGTTCACCGCGGGTCGTTGTCTACTGGCCGCGCCGTGCCCCTTGCCCATGGACCTGCTCCACCCAGTTGCAGGTCCACGCCGCAGCGGCCACCGATGCTCGCCGGTCGCCCGCCCCCACCCACTGGACCTGGCTGGACCACCAGGAACTGATGACCATTGGCCAGTAGGCGTTGCACGAAGGCGCTCGGAAGCCACCCACGGAAAAGGACTCACTGACCGTACGTGGGATGGCCCGGCTTCTGTCAACGGTTGCGCGGGAGGAATCTGTGTCGCCCCGGCGTGTCGCCCCGGCGTGTTCTTTTCATAGTCGACGATCACTGTCCTGGCCGACCGCTAGGTGCCGGCGAAGCAGTGCCGCGGCCGCCTTCGGATAGTCCACGGCGAGCAGGCCCGCCGGCGCCAGGACATAGTCGAGGTCAACCACGACCGACGCCGCCCGGGGGAGCGCCCAGCCACCGGCATGGTCGGCGAGCACGGCCCGCAAGGCCACCTCGGCCGCCCGGCTCGCGTGGCGGAGCACGCCACCCGAGCCGATTAGCAGGCGTACGCGGCGCAGGTCCTTCGCGGACGCCCGTGTCTCGCCCCGGGCGTGTCTGCGCAGCGCGATAGTCGCGGCGAGTTGGGCGATCCGGGCCTCAGCGGACCGGTCGGTCTCGGTCACGGGAAGAAATGACGGGTCGTCGGCTCGTAGGCGCCCGGCATTACCGAGGGTCACCTTCTCGCCGGGGACGAGCAGGCGTTCCGCGGCCGCGGCCTGCACGACACCGGTGGCACTCCACCGCATCCCGAGGTCGCCCTCGACGGTCCGGCTGCGCCACAGCGTGCCGGCCACTTCCCGCATCGGCACGGTCTGCGCGTCGGGGTCCGGGCTCAGCACCGAGTACACGTCCGATGTGGCGCCCCCGACGTCGACGACCACCAGGTCGCCCACGAGATCGTCGGCGAGCCGTTCGACGGCGGTGAGCACGATATCGGGGGTAGCACCGCGCACGAGGGAGGCGAAACGCGGCCCGCGGGAGAGCCCCTTGCCGCCGATGACGTGGCGAAGGAACACTTCGCGGATCGCCGCGCGGGCGGGCTGCGGGTTCAACTCGCCGATGCGGGGCAGCACGTTCTCGGTCGGCACGACCGGCGTGCCATTCGCCGTCAGCCGTTCGGTGATCTCGTCTCGTACGTCGATGTTGCCCGCCACCACGACCGGGATCCGAAGTCGCGCAGCCGCGAGCCGTCCCCCGTTGTGTCGCAATACCTCAGAGTCACCCCCCTCCGTCCCGCCGACCAGGGGCACCACGTCGGGACGGTCGGCCCGCAGGCCAGCCAACGCGCCTGTGTCCAGCCGCCCGGCGGCCACGTGCACCACCCGCGCCCCGGCCGAGAGCCCGACCCGGTGACCGGCCTCGGCCGTGACCAGTTGCTCGTATCCCACGACCGCGAGTCGCAGGCCACCACCCGCGGACGAGCAGACACGTATCGTCGATATGTCGGCGCCACCGGGAAGCGACGCGGTGGCCTGGCCGATCGCCGCATCCAGCCCATGCAGTACGTCGGATTCGACGGTTGTCCGATGGGCCGCGGTCGACAGTAGGGCCCCCGTGTCGAGGTCCACCGCGGCGACCTTGGTGAAGGTCGAGCCGACGTCGGCGCAGACCGCAACCCGCACGCTCACGGTGCTGCCTTTGCTCGTGGCTGTGGGGCTCGCTGGTGCTCGCTCCTCGCGCTCACGTTGTCGCTGGCACGACCACCGTGCCGGTTGCGGTGACCGCGACCACGGGCGGGTCTAGTACCTCGGCGGAGGACTCGGACACGTCCGGGCGGCCACGGCAGACCACCCGGCATTCGAAGTCGATGGTCCGGCTCCGGGTGCCGAGCCGGGTGACCCTGGCCTCGATCTCGAGGACGTCGCCCGCGCGCATCGGTGCCTTGAACTGCACGTCGGAGTAGGACGCGAAGAGCCCCTCGTCACCGTCGGTACGGATGCAGACCTCGGTCGCTACGTCGCCGAAGAGCGCCAGCGCGTAGGCGCCGTCGACCAGATTGCCGGCGTAGTGAGCGTGGCTGTACGGCACGTACCGCCGGTGGGTGACGGTGAGTCCGAGTCGCGAGTCGCTCATGCCGCGGCCGTCTCGTGCTTCGAAGGCAGTTGCTTCGAGGAGATCAGGGAGTGCACCAGATAGCTCGCGACGTCGCGCGGGGTCGTGCCGCGACCGAAGATGCGATCCACGCCGAGCTCACCGGTCGCGAGTTCGTCGAAACGAGGCCCGCCGACCACGAGCAGCGGCCGGCGCTCGGCCGGGAAGGCCTCCCGGAACGCGGCCGACATCTCCTTGGTGTTGTGCAAATGGGCGTCGCGCTGGGTGACCACCTGGCTTACCAGTACGGCGTCGGCCCGTTCGGCCCTGGCCCGCTCCACGAGGTCCGGCACGCTCACCTGGGCGCCGAGGTTGACCACCCTGAACTCGCGGTAGTACTCCAGCCCCTTCTCCCCGGCGATCCCCTTCAGGTTGAGGATCGCGTCGATGCCCACGGTGTGGGCGTCGGTGCCGATGCACGCGCCGACCACGGTGAGCTTGCGCCGCAGCCGTTGCTTAATGGCCGTATTGATTTCCTTGGCGCCGAGCAGCGGGAAGTCCCGGGCGGCCACCACAACCTGGGACATGTCCACGAGATGGTGCACGGGCCCGTACACGACGAAGAAGGTGTAGTCCTCCCCCATCTGCTTGGCATGCACCACCATGGCCGGGTCGATGCCCATCTTCGTGGCGAGCTGGACAGCCGCGCCCTCGGCGCGTTTGTCGCACGGTACGGGCAGCGTGAAGCTGACCTGCACCATGCCGTCGCCGGTCATATCTCCGTACGGCCGGACGATCTTATTCTCGGTGGTGCTCACCGCGCGCTCTCCAGGATCTCGGTAGCGGGGTTGTAATAGCCCTCCTCGTGGCGGGCGACGCCGTCAAGGCCCTTGCCGCCGCTGGCCGGCCGCTTCATGATCCCGAAGGTGCCGTCGGCGATCGCCTCGAGCAGGGTGTCATCGACGATGCGCTCCAACAGGTCGATTGCCTCGTCCAGGACCTGGTGGGCGCGCTGCTGGATGAAACCGCCTGGCGCCGGCACGAAGTCCTCGTGCAGGCCGCCGGCGGCGTTCAGCACGTAGCGCACGTTCTGCAGGGCGATGTCGCGGTCCGATAGCCACGGCGTCACGACCGCCTCGGTCATCATGCCCACGAGCAGGATGCCCTGACCGGTCATCGTGCCGACGAGGTTGAAGAAACCGTCGAGCAGGTTGCCCCGGAACACATCGCCGGTCATGTGCTTCGTCGGCGGCATCCACTTCAGCGGCGCGTCGGGAAAGAGCTCCCGGGCGAGCAGGGCGTGCGCAAGCTCGAGCCGGAACGACTCGGGCAGGTCGGGGTTGATCTCGAAGGCGTGGCCGATGCCGAGCTGCCAGTCCGCCAGCCCAGCCTCGTGCGCGAAGAATTCGTTGAGCAGCTGCGAGACGGTGACGGTGTGCGCGGCCTCGACCGCGTCGGCGGTGGTGAGGTAGTTGTCCTCGCCAGTGTTGATGATGATGCCGGCCCGGGCGTGGATCTGGCGGGAGAAGCGCTGGTCGACGAAGGTCCGGATCGGGTTGATGTCGCGGAACAGGATGCCGTACATGGAGTCGTTGAGCATCATGTCCAGCCGTTCGAGGCCGGCCAGCGCTGCGATCTCCGGCATGCACAGGCCACTCGCGTAGTTGGTCAGCCGCACATACCGGCCGAGCTCCTTTGAGGACTCATCGAGGGCGGCCCGCATGAGGCGGAAGTTCTCCTGCGTCGCGTATGTTCCCGCGAAGCCATCCCGGGTCGCACCCTCCGGCACATAGTCCAAAAGGGACTGGCCGGTGGATCGGATCACCGCGATCACGTCGGCGCCGGCCCGCGCCGCGGCCTGCGCCTGCGGGATGTCCTCGTGGATGTCACCTGTCGCCACGATCAGATAGATCCAGGGGCGCTGTTTCGGATCGCCGTGCCGCTTCACCAGGCGCTCCCGCTCGGCCCTCCGGCGGTCGATCCGCCTGATGCCGGCGCCGACCGCCCGCCGGGCAGCCCTCGTCGCAGCCGTGGCCTCGCGCCCCTTGGGTAGGACGAACTGGACCGAACCCGCGGCCGCCTTCTGCGCCAGCAGTGTGACGTCGGCTCCGCCGACCAACTTCTCAGTTTCGATTCCGTCGCGGGCCATCGCATGCCAGACCGGCAGAGCCACCCCGCTACCCAGGCCCACATCGCCGGCGACCGCGTCGACGAGCCGGTTCACCCACGGGATCCCATCCGGGTCGGCCCCGGTGATGCCGGCCAGACGCAGCACGGCCCGCTCCACGGCGGCGGTGGTGTGGCTTCGGGCCAGGTCCACGACGGGTTGACCGGCCCGCGCGGCGAGCGCCCGCGCCCGGCGTACCAGCGTGGGGTCGAGGTCGAGCTTGGTGGTCACGACGCCCTAGCTCCTCTCGAAGATCGTGGTGCCGCGAACGACAGTACGGCGACACAGCGGCAACTCGGATGCTGGATCGAGGGTGGGCAGCCCGTTAGGTGCGACTCCGGCCGGCGTCTCCCACACCGCGAACGTAGCCGGCGCGCCCGGTGCGATGACGCCCTCGTCATCAAGGTGGACCGCGCGCCAGCCACCGCGGGTGTGTGCCGCGAAGGCGGCGCGCGCACTCATCCGGTACGCCGGGTTGTAGTGCCACATGGCCGCGCGCACGCTCCCCCACGGGTCCAGCGGGGTGACCGGCGAGTCCGAGCCGAACGCCAGCGCGACGCCGACGCCGTGCATGGCGCCCATCGGGTTGGACTCGAGTGACCGCGCGAGGCCGAGCCGTTGTGCGTACATCTGCTTGTCGCCGCCCCACAGGCGGTCGAACGCCGGCTGCATGCTGGCGACGATGCCGAACTCAACCAGGCCCGCGATAATCGCCTTGTCCACGATCTCGACATGCTCGATGCGGTGCCGGCCGCCCCGAAGCCGCTCGAGTCCCACCAGCCGCGCCGCCGCTCGGAAGCCGGCGAGCACGGTCGTGATGGCCTGGTCGCCGATGGCGTGGAAGCCGCCCTGCACGCCGTGGCGGACGCAGTCAACGAGATGCGCGCCGACCTGTTCCGCGGTCACATAGCCGTGACCGCACGACGACTCGGCACCCTCGGATACCTCCACATCGCGGTAGGGCTCGCGAAGGTGGGCGGTGCGCGACCCGAGTGCCCCGTCCGCGTACAGGTCCCCACCGGCGCCGACCGCGCCCAGATCCTTCGCCTTGGCCGCGCCCATGAGCTCACCCCAGTACCCATACACCTCGGGGCGGCCGTTCGTGGCACCGCCCAGCGCGAGCAGTCCAGTGAAGTCTGACTCATCGGAGGTGCCCGGGCCGCCGCACTCGTGCACGGCCGCGATTCCGAGCGAGGCGGCGGTGCTCAGGGCGGTCACCTGGGCGTCGCGCCGCTGGGCCGGGCTGATCGATCCGAATGCGATCCCGCGTACGACGTGGTGCGCGGCGCGACGGAGCCAGCCCGATTCGTCGTACCCGGGTGTCGCCACCACCTCCGGCGTCGCCGCCGCCAGTAATGCGGGCGAGCAGACGGCGGAGTGGATGGATGCCTGGGACAGATACACCATCCGCCCGCCGCCGGCCCGGTCCAGTTCGGCGGGGCTGGGTGGCTGCTGCGCCGTCCAGGTCGACTCGTCCCAGCCGTGCCCCAGGACGACGGCGTCCGGCGCCAGGTTCGCGGAGAACGACGCGACCGCGTCGAGCACCGCGGCGGCCGAACGGGTGGCGCTGAGGTCCAGCCCGGCCAGGGTTATCCCGGTGTCGGTCGAGTGCACGTGGGCGTCGACAAAGGCGGGTGTCACGAGCGCGCCATCGAGGTCGACCAGGGCGTCGGCGCCCGGCGCGTCGTCGTCCGCGCCGAGCCAGGCCACCCGCCCGTCGCGGACGAGCAGCGCGGTGGCGCGGGGATCGGCGGCGCTGTAGACGCGCCCGCCCCGGTAGAGCGTGGCGCTCATGCCCTCTCCAGACGCTGTTCGAAGAGCCGCCGTACGGCCGGTTCGGCGCGCAGCAGGTCGAGCGCGAAACTGGCATGTCCGTGGCTGTAGCCGTTGCCGATGAGCATGGTCACGTCGGCCGCGAGTCCCTCCGCGCCCAGCGCCGCGGCCGAGAATGACGTCGCCATGCTGAAAAAGATGACGGTGCCTCGGTCGGCTGTGGCGAGGATGGCGCCGTGCTCGCAGCCGGGCACGTCGACGCAGACGACCGTGATGTCGGCCGGCCCGCCCAACGCCTCGGTCACCGCCGTGCTGAGCGAGACCGGGTCGCGGGCGTCGGCCAGTGCGACCTGATCGGCCAGACCGGCCTGCTCGAGGCGGGCACGCTCGGTCTCGTTGGGTACCACCCCAACGGTTCGGGCACCCGCGCGCCGGGCGGCGACGAGCGAGAGTGACCCCGACTTGCCCGCGCCGCCGATCACGGCAACGGTCGGCTGTGGGTATGACCTGGCGACGCGGTCGGTGAGGGCCGGTGCGCCGCAAACATCGAGGACCGCGAGCGCGAGTTCGGGGTCGATGTCGTCGGGCAGGACGGCGGCGATGGAGCGGGCGAAGAGGATTGCGTGACCATCGGCGGGCACCTGCTCGGAGCGGCCATCCCACCGAGCCAGCCCGTCGGTGATGGCGAGCGGGGTGAGAGTCAGCGAGACCAGGGTGGCCACGCGGTCGCCGGGCTTGAGACCCAGCGGCGATTCGGGGCCGACCTCGCCGACCGTGCCGATGAGCATGCCGCCGGAGCCGGTGACCGGGTTCTGCATCTTGCCGCGCTCAGCAATGATCTGCACCACTTCGGCACGGACGGCGTCGCCATCGCCGGCGTGCTTGGTGGCCAGCTGGCGGAAGCTGGCCGCGTCGAGGTTGAGCCGCTCGACCGTGATGCGCACCTCATCGGCGGCGATCCGCGCGGAGTTGTCGAGTCTCTCGGCCGCTTGCGGGAGAACGCCTTGTGGGCTCAGGACGCGATGCAGCCCTACCGGTGAGGATTCCGGCATAGGCCGCATCTCGGTCGCGATCATCGGCGAGCTCTCCTTGCGTACTGTAAATTCTCCGGCAGAATAGATTGTCTACAGGATTATTTCCACTAGCCTGAATCCCCCCCGCCCCGAGGAGGACCGTCGTGACGCAGTCGGCACCGCAGCCGTACGAGTACCGCCGCCGCGAGCTGGTCGAGCCCGACTGGTCCCGGCTGCCGGGCTGGCGTGACGTGACCCGGGAGCAGTGGGAGTCGGCGCAGTGGCAGCGCGTCAACTGTGTCAAGAACATCAAACAGCTCCGCTCGGTGCTTGGCGACCTGGTGGACGAGCGCTTCTACGCCGACCTCTCGGCGGATCAGGAACAGTTCGCGACGATGTCGATGCTCCTGCCACCGCAGATGGTCAACACGATGGTCCCGTTCCCGACGGATACGGCGCCGGGATCGTGGACGGAGGCCTTCTACGCCGATCCGATCCGGCGCTACATGATCCCGGTGGCGTCCGATCGTCGTACGGATTGGCCGTCGCACCCGCACTCGACCCGGGATTCGCTGCACGAGCACGACATGTGGGTCGCCGAGGGGCTCACCCACCGCTACCCGACGAAGGTGCTCGCGGAGCTTTTGTCGACATGCCCGCAGTACTGCGGGCACTGCACCCGGATGGACCTGGTCGGAAACTCGACGCCGCAGATTGACAAGCTGAAGCTCACGCTGAAGCCGGTCGACCGGTACGAGGCCCATATCGCTTATCTTCGCGTCCACCCTGGCGTGCGCGATGTGGTGGTCTCCGGCGGCGATGTGGCCAACGTGCCGTGGCGCAACCTCGAGTCGTACCTCATGCGACTGCTCGACATCGACACGATCCGCGACATCCGGCTAGCGACGAAGGCGCTGGCCGCGCTGCCGCAGCATTGGCTCGCGCCGGACGTGGTCGAGGGGATGGAGCGGGTCGCCAAGACGGCGTCACGGCGCGGGGTGAACCTCGCGATCCATACGCACGTCAACCACGCGCAGTCGGTCACCCCGCTAGTGGCGCAGGCGGCGAAGACGGCGCTCGATGTGGGTGTGCGGGATGTCCGCAACCAGGGTGTCCTGATGCGCGGAGTGAACGCGACGACGCCGGAGCTACTCGACCTGTGCTTCGCCCTGCAGGGCGAGGCGGGCATCCTGCCGTACTACTTCTATATGTGCGACATGATCCCTAACGCCGAGCACTGGCGGGTGGCGGTGTGGCAGGCGCAGGCGCTGCAGCACGACATGATGGGATACCTGCCCGGCTACGCGACGCCGCGCATCGTCTGCGACGTGCCGTTCGTCGGCAAGCGCTGGGTGCACATGGTCACCGAGTACGACCGGGAGAACGGCATCTCGTACTGGACCAAGAACTATCGTACGTCTATTGAGGACGGCTCGGTGGACGAGCTGCGGTCTAAGCGCTACGCCTACTACGACCCGATCGACACGCTGCCCGAGTCTGGCCAGAAGTGGTGGCGCAAGCAGCTCGCCGCCGCCTGACCTTTCTATCCGCCGATCATGACCTGGAGGTCATGATCGGCGCCTTTTGGCGACGGTCAGCTCATGATCGAGCGGATCTTGGCGGTGAGGGGTGGGTTAGTTTTGCGGCCATCCACGCGCACCACTCTTGGCGCATGCGCTCGTAGGCGACGCCCATCCGAAGGGTGGCGTAGTTGCCGAACCTCGGATGGTCCGGGACGTGCGCGCCGGCTCTGTGTAAGTTGGCCAGCTGCTCCTCGAAGTCTGCCGCCCGGTCGGCATGCGCATCGGACATGGTCAGGTAGAGCGCGCGCATCTGGTCGGCGTCCGCCCCAGCGACGGCGAACGTCTTGACCATGAGCTCGTCGCGGGGCGCGTGGGATCCGGGCGGCAGCGGGAGCCAGGTGGCCAGCGCCGCGCGACCCTCATCGGTAATGGCGTAGGTCTTCTTCTCGCGTGGCCCCGGGCCGGACGCCGCCTCGAAGACGAGTAGGCCAGCCTGCGCGAGTCGGCCGAGCTGGGGGTAGATCTGGCTCTGTTGGGCGGTCCAGTAGTAGCCGATCGGCCGGCGCAGTAACCGGACCAGGTCGTACCCCGTATGCGGACCGCGGGCGAGCAGACCCAGCATCGTGTAGCCGAGCACGCTGATTGACACCGGTTCGTAACCTCCCGAAATCTTGGCGTAGCTATGTCAGAGTTGACATAGTCGAAGCATGACACACCTGACGTCAGCCTGGTGGCGCTACACGGTTGCCCTTGTCGTTGTGTTCGCCGTCAGCTCGTGCGCCCGATCCCCAAGTCCAGACGGACCGCCCGCGACGGCGGCGGGCGGGCCTAACGCCGCCGCCAGACTCACGCCAACCCCTACCCCCACCCCTACCCCCGAAGCCGACCATGCCGCGCCGGGGACGCGTCTGCAGGCGATCCAGTGGGACGGGAAGCAACGGACGTACGTGGTGCACGCACCGCAAAACTATGTACCGACCCGACCCATGCCGCTGGTGATCGCCCTGCACTACTTTCCCGGCAACGCCGAGGGCATGGCTTTCATGACCGGCCTCGACGCCAAGGCCGACAAGGAGGGCTTCATCGTCGCGTACCCCAACGGGGTGAACGGCTCCTTCAACGCGCTGATCTGCTGCAACACCACCGAGGACGACGTCGGGTTCATCAAGGCACTGATCGGGCGGATGAAGCAGGTGTGGAAGGTCGACCCCGACCGCATCTACGCGACCGGCATCTCCAACGGTGCCGATTTGAGCTACCGGCTCGCGGTTGAAATGCCCGGCGTTCTCGCCGCGATCGCCCCGGTCAGCGGCGGGTTCATGGGGCGCCTGGTGGACGGCCACCCGGCGTACGCCCCTCGCACGCCCGTGTCGGTCATCACGTTCCTAGGCCGCCTCGACGGCCAGTTCCGCCGACTCGAGGCTGGCGTGGCGACGTGGCGGAGCCGGCTCGGTTGCACCGCGGGGGCCAGTGCACCTGTTCCATCCGCCAGTGGCGTCAGCCGCTCGACGGCCCGGTGCCGCGACGGCAGCGAGGTCGTCTCCTACGCACTCGCCGGCATGCCCCACGCCTGGCCCGGCGGGGTGCAGGGTGGACGGCTCTCCGATCCGACCGCGGGCATCTCCGCGACAGATCTCATGTGGACATTCTTCGCGGCCCACCCCCGCCGAAGCTGACCGCCGACCATCACGGCGAGCGTCAGGTCGGCGTCTGCTCGGGCTGCTCGACGAGCGCGGGGTAGGCCACCCATAGCAGTTGACCGACCGACGCGTTGTCCGGGTCGACCACGACGCGCCAGCCGGGAGCGGTCATGTTCCATTGCTCGCCACGGCGGCTGACCCGGGCCGGGCCGAGGAAGGTGGTGCCGCGAAGCGCCACGCCCGAGTGGGCAACCGCGCCGCGGAAGCCGGCCGAGCGGCGGAACGTGGCCTCGCCGAAATCGACCGGTCCTCGGAACGAGCATCCGCCGAACCAGGCGTGGCCGCCGAATTCCGCCGCCGCGAAGGTCGTGCGGGCGGCGAAGGTGGCCTCACCGAACCAGGCGTCGGCGTGGAACGTCGCCGCGTCGAATCGTGCGGGACCGCGAAACACGGCCCGCTCAAGCCACGCGTGGTCGTAGAAGGTCGTGCCGCGCAGGCTTGTCGGTCCACCGACCACCAGGCCGCGGAACTTGGCCGCACCCAGGAGGACCGCGTAGTCGAGGCGTAGCCCGCCATCGACTCGACACCCCGACAGATCACAGTCCGCCAGGGTCGCGCCGGTCAGATCGACGTTCACACCGCCCCAGAATCCTGGCGCCGATGGGCGAAGGTGGTCGGTCAGAATCCGCGCCGCTGTCAGTCTGAGCGGGCCGTCCTCTCCGGCCGGCATCCGCAGGTACGCACAGAAGACGTCCACAATGGCCTGACGGCGCTCCGGGTGATCCTGTCCTAGCGCGTCCAATGTACGCAGCGCGCCCACCCGCATCGGCGGCCTCGGGTCGCCGAGGCGGTCCAGCGCCTTCGTGTACAACTCGGCGAAGCGCAGACCCGTGTCGGCCGGGTCGTTGCTGCGAAAGATCGCCCGCATGACGCCAATGGTGGCTGATCAAGCCGTGAAATTCTAGTAGGCATCCGAGTTAAGGAGAACTTCGAAGTCACTCTATGCGAACTTAAGGGGCGCAGGCGTATACAGACATGAACCAGACCCCTCAACATCCCGTAGGGACACCAGGGGAGGAACGGTGAATTGAAATGCGCAAACGCTCGCTTCTGATACTACTCGTCGCATTGATCGTCGCGGCCGGGGTCGCCCTCGCCCCGTCGGCCATCGCCGACTTCCGACGGCCCTGGAACGATCGTCGTGAGCTGGCCAACATGGAAGTGCAGGGCCAGGACGGCAGCGGGAACAACAGATCCCATCCTGGCTGGGGGCAGGTCGGAAAAGCCTACTCGCGGGTGGCCCCGGCCAACTACGCCAACGGCAGGAGCGCCCCGGTTGCCGGCCCGAACAGCCGGTATATCAGCAACCGCGTATTCAACGACTTACACCAGAACCTCTTCTCCGAGAATCACGTGACGCAGTGGGGTTTCACTTGGGGTCAGTTCCTGGACCACACCTTCGGTCTGCGCGATGACGCCGGAGAAGTAGCCAATATCGCATTCGACAGTGCCGACCCGCTCGAGGACTTCGTCAACACCCTCGGCTATCTCCCGTTCACCCGGTCAGCGTCCGCCACCGGGACGGGTCGGAACAACGCGCGGCAACAGGTCAACACGGTCAGCTCGTACATTGATGCGTGGGCGGTCTATGGCGGGACGGCGAAGCGGCTGGAGTGGCTGCGCGAGGGCCCGGTCGATGGCGACCTGAGCAACAACGGCCCGCACCTGATGCTGGACGACGGGCTGCTGCCGCGGCGGGACAGCCGCGGCGATCCGGCCACCGCGCCGACGATGGCCGTCGATGGGCGCCTACTTGGGCAGCCCACCCGCGCGGCGGTAGCCGGCGACGTCAGGGCCAACGAGAACATCGCGCTGACCGCGACGCACACACTCTTCGCGCGTGAGCACAACCGGATCGTGTCCCTGCTGCCGAACTGGCTGACCAACGAGCAGAAATTCCAGATCGCCCGGCGGGTAGTGATCGCCGAGCAGCAGTACATCACTTACCGCGAGTTCCTACCCGCGCTCGGAGTCAGGCTGTCGCCGTACCGCGGCTACAACCCGAGAGTGAACTCAACCCTGAGCAACGAGTTCGCCACCGTCGGCTACCGTGCACACAGCATGATCCACGGTGAGATCGAGCTCGAGGCCGACGCCGACCGCTACGCACCGGAGCAACTGGAGTCCTTCGAGGCGCAGGGCATCGACGTTGAAGCCAGCGCGGACGGCGAGGAACTCGAACTCGTGGTTCCACTCAACGTGGCCTTCTTCAACCCCGACCTTGTCGGCCAGCTTCAACTCGGACCCCTGTTGCGCGGGATTGGGCTCGAATCGCAGTACAAGAACGACGAGCAGATCGACAACCAGCTCAGGAGCGTGCTGTTCCAGATCCCCGTACCAGGCAACATGCAGTGCCTGGACGGTCCCGACCTACCTCAATGCTTCCGCGGTGTGGTGGACCTCGGCGCGGTCGACGTCGAGCGCGGCCGAGACCACGGTATGCCGACCTACAACCAGCTCCGCCGCGCCTACGGGCTGGCGCCGAAATTCTCCTTCACCGACATCACCGGCGAGTCAACCGAGTCGTTCCGCGCCGATCCCGAGCTCACGCCGGGCGACGAGATCAACGATCCCGACAGCATGGACTTCGTGGCTCTCTTCGACGGCGATGGCAACCCTATCGCCCTGGACAGCGACGAGGCGGAGGCCTCGGCGGTGACCGGCGTACGGCGTACCACGCTGGCCGCGCGGCTCAAGGCGATCTACCGCTCCGTCAACAAGGTGGACGCCTTCACCGGCATGGTCTCCGAGGCGCATCTGCCGGGGGTCGAGTTTGGCGAACTCCAGTCGGCGATCTGGAAGCGGCAGTTCCAAGCCCTGCGCGACGGCGACCGGTTCTTCTATGCGAACGACCCCGGTCTGAGCCTGATCAAGCGGCGGCTGGGCATCGACTACCGGCACACGCTGGGCGACATCATCGCCCTGAACACCGACATCCCCCGATCCGACCTGGCCGACAACGTGTTCGTGCTCTCGCCGGACGGGGCCACACAGGTTGCGGTAGGGCCCACACCACCCGTCCCCGGTGCGAGGCCCGCCGGCCAACCGGGCGACCGGGACATCGGCGTCGCCGCCAAGACGCCGACCCCGGTCGCCGCCCTCCGCACCCGCCGTCCCCCGCGCTTGCTCCCGTCGATCATGATGTGACCGTCGCAGAAACACGTCGATCATGACCTCCAGGTCATGATCGACGAAAGGGTGGGGCAGGGCAGTGGTCAGGGCTTGAAGGCGTCCTTGACGTCCTCGGCGGTGTCCTTCACTCGCTCGCCGGCCTTCTTGAACGCGGCCTCGGCCTGGTCGGCTTTACCCTCGGCCTCGAGGCGCTCGTTGTCGGTCGCGTCTCCGAGTTCCTCCTTAGCCTTGCCCGTGGCCTCCTGCGCCTCGTTCTTAATCTTGTCATCGAGACCCATCGTCTGGTCCTTTCTCATCGACAGCTTCGTTCGTTCTCTTGTTGCCCCCTCTCGGCAGCACCAAACCCCGTAGGACAATGCGGACCGTGGGAAACATCACGCTCGTCCGGCATGGGCAGACGGAGTGGAGCGCCGTCGGCCGCCATACGTCGTACACAGATCTCGACCTGACCCCGGACGGTGAGCGTCAGGCCCGCGATCTCGGGGCAGCGCTGTCCGGCCGCGCCTTCACCGCGGTCCTCGCCAGCCCGCGGCGCCGCGCACTGCGCACGGCCGAGCTGGCCGGCCTCAAGGTCACTACGGTAGACATCGACCTCGCCGAATGGAACTATGGCGAGTACGAGGGCCAGACGACCGCGGAGATCCGCGCCGACCGGCCCGACTGGTCACTGTGGACCGATGGAGCCCCGGGTGGAGAGTCGCCGGAACAGCTCGAGGTACGCATAGACCGCCTACTCACCAGGGTGCGTCCGCTCCTCGACGACGGTGATGTCGCGCTCGTCGGCCACGGGCACGCGCTGCGGGTCGTCGCCGCGCGGTGGATCGGGCTGCCGGCGAGCGGCGGCGCACTACTCCGCCTCGACACGGCCACACTCTCCGAACTCGGCTTCGAGCACGAGCGGCAGGTCGTGCTGCACTGGAACGCACCCGTCTAGAGGCGACCGGGCTACTCACCGACATTTGGCGGTCGGCCCTCGTACGGGGTGGAGAGAACAATGGTCGTACGGGTCGTGACGTTCGCGGCCGTACGTATTCCGTTCAGCAGGCGTTCGAGATCGAGCGGGCTGCCGACCCGTACCAACAACAGGTAATGGTCTTCCCCGGCCACGGAATAGCACGCCTCGATCTCGGGCAGGTCGGCCAGCCGGTCTGGCGCGTCGTCGGCCTGCGACAGGTCCAGCGGCCGGATGGCCACGAACGCCGTGAGCGGAAGGTCGATTGCGGTGTAGTCCACCCGCGCCGCGTAGCCGCGCAGGACGCCGCGCTGCTCCAGCCGCCTGACCCGTTGGTGCGCGGCGGACACCGAGAGGCCCACCTTCTCGGCGAGGTCTGTGTAGGACAGACGCCCGTCGACGGTGAGCGCGGCCACAATCGCGCGGTCGATGCCTTCCACGCGATGACCGTACACGCCGGGTGTCGAATCTGGCGTGGTCCCGTTCGTCATACGGTGGAGTGGACGCACGGGCGTCCGATTGAGGCGAGGAGACAGCAATGCGGTACGCGGTGCTGATCTGCGGCGTCGAGGACGAGTGGACCGAGCTGAACTCGGCTACCGCTGGTCAGGCAATGACCGAGATCTCTGCCTGGGTGCGCAAGTGGCGAGAGGCCGGCAAGATGCTGTCCGGCGGGGAGGAACTGGACAGCGTGGCGAAGGCCAAGACGATCCGCCCCGGACCCGACGGCCCGGTCGTCACGGACGGGCCCTATCTCGAACTGAAGGAGGTTGTCGGCGGCTTCCTGGTCCTGGAGACAGACGACCTCGACGAGGCGGTGGCGATCGCCGCCACCTGGCCGGCTCTGACCGGATCGACGAGCGTCGAGGTCCGCCCGGTCATCGAGTAGCCAGCCGGCGCGACAGCAGCTCGCGTTCGGCTGGGTTGGTCGCCAGCGCCAGCGCGCGGCGAAGTGCGGCCGCTGCCTCATCGTCCCGGCCGAGCGCCCGCAGCAGCTCGGCCCGGGTGGCGTGCAGGAGCCGGTACTCCCCGAGGCTCTCCCGCAGCGCGTCGACCTCGGCGAGCGCCGGCCCTGGGCCGTGGGTGTACCGGGTCGCGACCGCCCGGTTGAGGAGCGTCACCGGTCCTGGCTGCAGGTCGTACAGCAGGTCGTAAAACTGGCGGATCGCCGCCCAGTCGGTCTCGTCAAAGGACGGGGCGAGCGCGTGCTGGGCGGCGATTCCGGCCTGAACCTGGTACGAGCCGGGCCGCGCACGGGCGACGGCGGCGCCCAGACGTGCGACCGCCGCGGCGATCAGGGGGCGGTCCCAGCGCCGGCGGTCCTGGTCCTCGAGCAGGACGATCCTTCCCGCGCCGTCGAAGCGGGTGCCCGCGCGCGCCTCGTGCAGCTCAAGCAGCGCGGCCAGGCCGGCCGCCTCGGGTTCGGTCGGCATAAGGTCCGCGAGCTGACGGGCCAGGTCGAGGCCTTCCCGCGCGAGTTCACGGCGCTGCGGCTGGTCGCGCCCGCTGGCCAGGTAACCCTCGTTGAAGACGAGATAGATCACGGCCAGTACGGCCGGCAGGCGTTGGTCGTACTCCACCGGCTCCGGCGGGTCGAACCGGACGCCCACCTCACGCAACCGGCGCTTGGCCCGCACCAGCCGCTGCGCCATCGTTGGGGTCGCCATCAGGAACGCCGCTGCGATCTCCTCGGTGGCCAGCCCACTGGCCGCGTGCAGGGTCAGTGCCACCTGTGCGGGCTGCGGAAGTACGGGGTGGCAGCAGGCGAAGACGAGTGCCAGCCGATCGTCGTCGGTGGGCTCCGGGGGCCGTTCCGCCAAGACGCGGGCTAGCTTCTCCTGACCGGTGGCGTCGCGCCGGACCCGGTCCACCGCCTTTCGCCAGGCGGTCGTCACGAGCCAGCCGGCGGGATTGGCGGGGACGCCGTGCTCGGTCCAGTGCTTGACGGCCTCGGCGAGCGCGTCCTGCAAGGCCTCCTCGGCGCGGTCGAGGTTACCGAGGCGACGGGCGAGTACGCCGAGCATGCTCGCCGAGTCGTGCCGCCATACCGCATCGAGCGCCTTGGCCGCCTCAGCCGCCTCGGCCGCCACTCGACGATCGGGCATGTGCGTCACGTCCGCCAGTCTGTCGGGAACTCGGCCACGCCTCCTACGGCCGCCGCCGGTTGGCTAGCGTTTGCGGGCGAGGGCGCGTGAGATGACCAGTCGCTGGATCTGGTTCGTGCCCTCCACGATCTGCAGGACCTTCGCCTCGCGCATGTAGCGCTCGACCGGATGGTCCGCCACGTACCCGTACCCGCCCAGGACCTGGACCGCGTCCGTGGTCACCTTCATCGCCATGTCGGTGGCGAAGAGCTTCGCCTTCGCCGACTCGATGCTGTACCGGCGTCCGGCGTCGCGCAGCCGGGCCGCGTGCAGCGTCAGGGCGCGGGCCGCCGACACCTGGGTGGCCATGTCGGCGAGCATGAAGCCGAGGCCCTGGAAGTCGATGATGCGCTGGCCGAACTGGTCGCGCTCGCGGGAGTACGCGACAGCGTAGTCCAGCGCGGCCTGGGCGAGCCCGACGGCGCAGGCGGCGATGCCGAGGCGTCCCGAGTCGAGGGCGCGCATCGCGATGCGGAAGCCGCCGCCCTCATCCCCGATGAGGCGGTCGCCCGGCACCCGCGCCGAATCGAACGCGATCTGTGCCACCGGCGAGGAGCGCAGGCCCATGGTCTTCTCCCGAGCCTGGGGCGTGATGCCCGCCGTGTCCGCCTGGGCGAGCAGGCACGAGATCCCCTCCGGCCCAGGGCCTCCGGTGCGACAGAAAATGTTGTAGAAATCGGCGACGCCAGCGTGGGTGATCCACGCTTTCGTCCCCGTCACCACGAAGTCGTCACCGTCCCGGACAGCGCGAGTCGTCAACGACGCCGCATCCGAACCACCCTGCGGCTCGGAGAGGCAGTACGCGCCCAGCAGCTCACCGCCGAGCATGTCGCGCAGGAACCGCTTGCGCTGCGGATCCGAACCGTGGGCCGCCACCGGATAACAGGAGAGCGTGTGCACCGAGACCGCCTCGGCGACCGCAAGCCACCGACCCGCGAGAACCTCAAGGACCTGCAGATACACCTCGTACGGCTGGCCGCCGCCGCCGAACTCCTCCGGATACGGTAGGCCCAGCAGCCCAGCCCGACCGAGGGTCCTGATTGCCTCCCGGGGAAACTCTCCCCTGGCCTCGAAGTCGTCGACCCTCGGCGCCAACTCGTGCTCCGCGAGCTCCTGGGTCAGCTCCAGCAGCGCCACGGCCTCGCCGGTGGGCAGGAACCGTTCAACGTTCACAAGGAAAGCTTAACGGTCGTTCAAGTCAACAATGTGACAGGCTCTAGGCCGTGAAGCGACCGCTACTGCTCGTGGATTCGGCGAGCCTTTACTTCCGGGCATACTTCGGCGTCCCCGAATCGGCGGCGACGGCCCCCGACGGCAGGCCGGTCAACGCCGTACGCGGCTTCCTCGACATGCTTTCGCAGCTCATCCGTACCCGGCGGCCGGACCGGGTCGTCTGCGCGCTCGACGAGGACTGGCGACCCGCTTGGCGGGTGGCGCTCATCGACTCGTACAAGAAACACCGGCTGGCGGTCAATGGCGCGGAGGAGGTGCCCGACAACCTCACCCCGCAGATCCCCATCATTCTGGACATCCTCGAGGCGTTCGGCATCGCGGCGGTCGGCGCGGCGGGCTACGAGGCCGACGACGTGATAGGCACGCTGGCCGCCCGCGAACCGGGGCCGACGGAGGTGGCGACCGGCGATCGCGACCTCTTCCAGGTCGTGGACGATGAGCGCGGGGTCCGGGTGCTCTACTGCGGCCGTGGCGTGGCGAAGCTCGAGGTGTTCGACGACGCGGCGGTGCGTGCGAAGTACGGCGTGCCGGCGGCATCGTACGCAGACTTCGCCGCATTACGCGGGGATCCGAGCGATGGATTGCCCGGCGTCGCCGGGGTCGGCGATAAGACCGCGGCGAGGCTCGTTGCCCGCTACGGCAGCCTCGATGCGATCGCGGCGGCACTCGGCGACCCCGAGGCGGGGTTCGCGCCAGGCCTGAGGGCGAAACTCATGGCCGCTGAGGACTACCTGACCGTCGCCCCGAAGGTCGTGCGGGTCGCCACCGACATCGCCCTGCCGAGGCTCAACACCGACCTACCTCCGGCGCCGGTGAAGGCCGAGAAACTGATTGAGTTGGCCGCTGCCTGGGGCGTCGCCGGCGCCGTCCGGAGACTCGTGGACGCCGTCAGCCCGGCGTGACCGGTCAGCGTGGGCGGAGCCGGGGCGGGGTTCAGCGAGACGGTCGGGGTACGTAGGCCGCTGTCGGCGCGCGACGCGACTGCTGGGACGGGATCAGTGGCGCCATGATCTGCATGGTCGGGTCACCGCCGGCGCCCTGGGAGCCGTCCCCGCCATCGGTGCCGGAGCGGTTAAGCAGCGCGACGAGCAGCACGATGATGACCGCGATCACGAAGATGACGATCGGACCGATGAACATGATGGGGAGCAGGCCAGCCACCTTGTGATCGCCGCTGGAGACCCGCATCGCGAACATGCCGGTGTAGTGCATGCCGCTGACGGCGACGCCCATGATGAGCGCGGCGATGGTGAGGATCACTCCCTTTCGCAGGGTCACGGTGAACCAGAGCGCGACGGTTGCCGCGACGACAGCGATGGCGACCGAGGCGGCGACGAGGGTCCTGTCGTACTCGACCGTGGCCGTCGTGCGCATGGCGGCCATGCCCGTGTAGTGCATTGCCGCGACGCCCACGCCGGTGAAGACGCCCGCGGCCAGGATCTTGATTGCGCTCGGACGGCCGAAACCGACGATGAACAGCCCAATGCCGACGACCACGATCGCCGTGATCCAGCTGGCCACGGTGACGGGGATGTCGTACTTGACCGACTGTCCGGGGATGCTGAAGCCGATCATCGCCATGAAATGCATGACCCAGATGCCGGTGCCGCCGATCGCCCAGGCGGCCAGCAGGAGCCACCGGGCTCGCCGACCCCCGTCGGCCATCGCCCGGGCGCGGACAGTGCAGACCAGACCGAGCAGCGAGCCGAGGACAGACAGCGCGTACGCCAGGCCAGGTGTCAGCAACCCGTACGAAAAATGATCGACGTGCACGCCGGTCCTCCGCCTAGTGCGGTGCAACTTTCCCAATTCCCCCGACTACCCGGGCGATCCTGCCGGGCCTGACCCGGGGGCGCAAGTTTTCGTCACCCGTAGTGGCAGGATGTGACTGATCGACGCGTCTGTGTCAGAAATACGACTGAGCAGTGTTACCCAACGCTGCTGTATGCAAGCACACCGCGATTGACCGCGTCCATCGCGGCCCGCGCAGAGGCCCGCATCGGCGATGAGGCGCCGGTCGCCTGGGCGATCTGGCCGAGCAGATCCACCACCTGCCGGGCCCAGCGCACGAAGTCTCCCGCCGGCATGTCGGCGTCCGGGCCACTGGCCAGCACCCGGGACAGCGGCTCTCCGCGCGCCCACCGGTAGATGGGCCAGACAAAGCCCAGGTCGGGCTCGCGGGTGAGCTGCAGCCCGTGTTCGGCCTCGGCCGCCTCGAGCTCGGCCCACAGCTTGAGCGTTTCGTCGATCGCGTCGCCCACGGCTCCGCGCGGCACCGACGCCCGTTCGTCACTCTCCCGCCGCGCCTCGTAGACCACGACGGACACCGCCGCCGCCAGTTCCGCCGGATCGAGACCGTTCCAGGCGTCCCGCCGCAGACACTCTGCCACGAGCATGTCCGCCTCGGTCCAGATGCGGGCCAGCATCCGGCCCGGCTCGGTCACTTGGCCGCGGGCGAGGTAGCCGCGCGACTCCAGGAGGGCGCAGACCCGGTCGAAGGTGCGGGCGAGCGAGCCGGTGCGGTTGGTCACCTTGTCGCGCAGCGCGGCCGTGTCCCGCTCGAGGCGGGCCCGCCGCTCGGCCCAGCGGGCGTGCTCTTCCCGATCGGGGCAGGCGTGGCAGGGGTGGCGCCGCAGTTGCTTGCGTAGTGCGAGCAACTCGTCGTCCTCGCCAGTGCCGCGCGACCCGCGGCCCACCCGGCGGGCGACCCCGTGCTCCATCGCGGCCTGGCGGAGCGCGGCGGCGAGGTCTCGACGCTCCTGCGGAGAGCGGTGGTTGAAGTGCTTTGGCACCCGTACCCGGGTCAATGCCTCCACCGGGGTGGAGAACTCGCCGGCGGTGATCCGCCCGGCCCAGCGGTCCTCGGTCAGCACCAGCGGCCTGGGTTCGCCGAAGCCGACGGCGCCGGGTTCGAGTACGACGGCGAGTCCGGCCCGGCGGCCCGCCGGCACCCGGATGACGTCGCCCACCTTCAGCCGGCCCAGCGAATCCACGGCGGCAGCTCGCCGGGACGCGGCGCTGTGCCGAGCCAAAGCCTTCTCGCGGTCGGCGATGCGGAGCCGGATCGCGAAGTACTCGTCGAAGTCTCCGCCGCCGCACCCCGGCTCACGATCACACCCCATCTCGAGGGCCTGGACTGCCATCGTCTCCTCGTTGCGCTTGACCTGGCGGGCCAGGCCAACCACCGACCGGTCCGCCTGGAACTGGGCGAACGAGGATTCCAACAACTCCCGGGCGGCGTCGGCGCCGACCGATCCGACGAGGTTGACGGCCATGTTGTACGAGGGGCGGAAGCTCGAGCGGAGCGGATAGGTACGGGTGGAGGCGAGTCCGGCGACGTGGCGCGGGTCCACCTCCGGCGACCAGATGACCACCGCGTGGCCCTCGACGTCGATGCCGCGCCGCCCGGCCCGCCCGGTCAGCTGGGTGTACTCCCCCGGCGTCAGGTCTACGTGGGCCTCGCCGTTGAACTTGACCAGCCGTTCGAGGACGACGCACCGGGCCGGCATGTTGATGCCGAGCGCGAGGGTCTCCGTGGCGAACACGGCCTTGACCAGGCCGCGGACGAAGAGCTCTTCGACCACCTCCTTGAACGCGGGCAGCATGCCGGCGTGGTGTGCCGCCAGTCCGCGCTCGAGCCCGTCGAGCCATTCGTAGTAGCCCAGGACGGTGAGGTCCTCGCTCGGGATCGCGTTGGTCCGCGCCTCGACGACCTGGCGGATCTCTGCCCGCTCCTCGGGGTCGGTCAGGCGCAGCCCGGCGTGCAGGCACTGCTGCACCGCGGCGTCACACCCAGCCCGGCTGAACACGAACAGGATCGCCGGCAGCAGTCCCTCCCGATCGAGGCGCTCCACGACATCGGGGCGCGGCGGGCCGATGTTGCGCCGCCCGCGACCCGGACGGCCGCGGGCCGGGCCGTCATACTCCATCCGGCGCACCAAGTCCCGGGTGTGACGCAGCAACTCCGGGTGCACCTCATGCATCTGCGCGGCCGCGGCGTCGTGGAACAGGTCGAACATCCGCTTTCCGACCAGCATGTGCTGCCACAGCGGGACCGGTCGGTGCTCGGTCACGACGACCCGGGTCTCGCCGCGGACGGTCACCAGCCACTCGGCGAACTCCTCGGCATTGGAGACGGTCGCCGACAGCGACACAAGCATCACCGACGCCGGCAGGTGGATGATGACCTCCTCCCACACCGCCCCCCGGAACCGGTCGGCGAGGTAATGCACCTCGTCCATGACGACGTACGCGAGGTCGCGCAGTGCCGTCGAGCCGGTGTACAGCATGTTGCGCAGTACCTCGGTGGTCATGACCACGACCGGGGCGTCGCCGTTGATCGAGTTGTCGCCGGTGAGCAGGCCGACCTTGTCGGCTCCGTGCCGCTCGACGAGATCGTTGTACTTCTGGTTGGACAGTGCCTTGATTGGCGTGGTGTAGAAGCACTTGCGCCCCTGAGCGAGGGCGAGGTGGACAGCGAACTCCCCGACGACGGTCTTACCGGCACCAGTGGGAGCGCAGACCAGTACGCCGCTGCCCTCCTCCAGGGCCTCGCACGCCTCCCGCTGGAACGGGTCGAGGTCGAAGGGCAGCTCCGCGGCGAAGGCGCTGAGCGCGGGGAGGCGGTAGGCCCCCTCGGCCCGCCGCTGCACTTCGGAGCGCTTCACTTCGGGACTTTGCGCCGCGGAGTACCGCTTGGCGGGGCTCATAGCAATGAGGCTACTTAGCCTCGGCACCCTGTCGCCGTCGGGTACTCGCGGCATCGGGTATCTCGCTGCGGGGTATCTCGCTGCACCGGGTCTCCAGTGGTGCTGGGTAGGGTGCACGGCGTGCCGCCTGAACCTGCCGACCCGCCGCGCGTGCCCCACCAGCGGCGCCCGGTCGAGGCAGTGCTCTTCGATTTTCACGGCACGATCGCCCAGGTCGAGGATGCGGTGGAGTGGGTCCTTGCCGCGGCCGCCGAATGCGGATTGAGACTCGACCCGATCCTCGCGACCTCGCTGGCGGACCGTCTTGTCACGGCTGGCCGGGCGGGCGGCCCGAGGCCGACCCGGGTTCCACCGCATCTGGCCGAGGTGTACGCCGAGCGCGACCTGACCCCGACCGCGCACCGGGCCGCGTACGCCGGGCTCGCCGCGACCGTGGTGGCCAGCATCGAGGGGTTGGCCGACGCGCTCTACGAACGCCTGCTGCGGCCCGAGGGCTGGCGAGCGTACGCGGACACCGTGCCCACACTTCGAGCGCTCTACGCGGCGGCCGTACCTGTGGCGGTGGTGAGCAACATCGGCTTCGACATCCGACCGCTATGTCACGCGTTGGGCTTCGCCAGGTACGTCTCCTCCTGGGCGCTCTCGTTCGAAGTGGGCCGATGCAAACCGGATCCGGCCATCTTCCGGTATGCCTGTCGCATGCTCGGGGTCGAGCCTGAGCGCGCGCTCATGGTCGGCGATACCCCCGCCGATGCCGCCGCCGTCGACGCAGGCTGCCGCACGCTCGTCCTGCCCTCAGGGCCTCCCGGAGCCATCAACGGCCTCGCCGCCGCACTCAGTCTGGCCCTGGGATGACGACCAGACGGTAGATCTCCGTTGGTGCGTCGTCGCCACCGAAGAGGTCTATCGCGTCAGGATCGAACTCCTCCGCCGCCATAGCGAAGACGACGGCGCTGGGTCCGGCCGGGCGAAGGCCCTCGGTACGCGCGAGCACCGTGGCCGGATCTTCCGCGCCTGCCGCATGGATGAGCTCGTAGAGCGCCGGTCCCAGACCATGCACCCGAAACTTCGCGTCATCGTCGGTGTCGTTCGGCCATGTCGCCCGATATGCCTGGCGGCCCGCCTCAACGACCGCCTCCTCCTCGATGACGAGATAGTCATCCCGGCGCATGAGGGCGACCACACCTGACGATGGTGCGTCGAGTACCTCCACGTCGTCGTCGAACTCCTCGTCCTCGTAGTCCGCCAGGACCTCCCACCCGATGGCCGTGCCGGTGAAGTCCATTAGCGCGTCGTCAAATGCCTCCGCGGCGAGCCGGAGGGCGTCGTTCGCGGCGAACATCTCGGGCAGCTCGTGCTGGCGTCCGGACATCTTGGAGGTCTGGCGCTCGTGCTCGCTGAGCGCCACGAGCAGCTCCGCCGCTGCTTGGCGGTAGCGGCGACGCGCCTCGTCAGTCCACTGCGCGTCCGTCCACTGCCCGTCCGTCCGTTGCGCGTCGGGAAGCTCGGGGTCGGTCATGGCGACAGTCTTACCCTCCCCGAGCGTGACGACGTGTGACGCAGGTCACAGGTTCGACGTGAAATAGCCGCCGCGGCCGAGATCATCGCCTTCCGAACAGCTGCGGAGCCGGACTGCGCAAACGGCCGGACGACGGGGATCTCCAACTTCACGCGATCATGCTCGGGTGGGTTAGACGAGAAGGGAGAGCGCGGCGGGTTCTGCGGTCACCGTGATGGGGAGAGGGCAGGCCCGTTCACCGTCCACATAGGTCGTTATGCCCTCGGCGGAGATACCAACGGTACGGGCGCGGAAGCTCACGATCTTGGGATGGTTGACGTGGGTTCCGTCGTAGAGGTGGGACTTAAGGCGCACCAGCGTGGTACGAGAGACCGTGAGACCGACCACGATGTCGAGGAGCCCGTCCGTGACGTCGGCCGCGGGACAGATGCGCATGCCGCCTCCGTACGAGGCGGTGTTGCCGACGGCCACCAGGACGGCGTCCATCTCGTGCGTCTCGCCGTCGAGCGTGAGCGTGTAGAGGCGCGGCCGAAGCCGTACCAGTTCGGCGTACGTGGCGAGGTCATACCGCAGCGGCCCGCGCGGCCAGCGCATCGCGTTGGCGCGTTCGTTGACGATCGCGTCGAAGCCCGCGCCAAGCACGGCGGCGAACCAGTGGTCGTACCCGTCGGGACCCTTCACCCGGCCTAGATCGACCGGACGGGTGCGCCCATCCATTAGGGCCTGAACGACGGTCTTCGCGGCCCCGACCGGGTCGGCCGGTACGCCGACCTCGGTGGCGAAGTCATTGCCGGTGCCGGCCGGAATCACGCCGAACGGCACCCCGGTGCCGGCTACCGCCTGCACCGCCAGGTGCACGGTACCGTCGCCACCGACCGCGATCAGTGCACCAGCGCCGTCGGCCACCGCGTCCCGGCAGACCCGCATGGCGTCGTCGACCGAGTGCGCGTCCAGCACCCGTACCTCACGATCCGTGGCCCGCAGCGCCGTCAACGCCGCCGCCACCTCGTCACGTCGGCGCCCCCGGCCAGCGCTCGGGTTCCGCAGGACCGCAAGCGGCCCCGGCGTCATCGGTTGGCTTCGTCGTCGCGGTACGGAGCGCCCCAGGTTGGGGCGTCTACCGGCGAGACCGGTTCGAGCGGTGAGGCCTCATCGTCGGCCAAGCCGGCATACTGCCTGCGCCGGGCTCGACGCCTGTCGTTGAGGAAGGCGACGCCCACCGCCGCGAAGTAGAGCACTGCCATGCACAGTGCGAGGATCGTCATGTTGAACGGGTCCGGCGTCGGCGTCACAAGTGCGGCGAAGAGGAACATCAGGAAAATCGCGGCCCGCCACCAGCTCAGCAGCTTCTTCGCGCTCACCACACCGGCGAAGTTAAGCATCGCCACGATCAGCGGGAACTCGAAACCTAGACCGAATAGCAACATGACCCCGAGGACGAAGTCGAAGTAGCCGTCCAGGTTGACCGTGACCGTGATGGTCTGGCTCATGCCGAGGAACCACTGCATGCTCCGCGACACCAGGATGAATCCCAACGCGAACCCGGCGGCGAAGAGCGGAGTGGCCACCGCCGCGAAGGCGTAGCCGTAGCGACGCTCCCGCTTGTGCAGGCCGGGCGCGATGAAGGCCCACAACTGGTAGAGCCAGATCGGCGCCGCGATGACCAGACCCACGTACAGCGCGATCTTCAGGTTCAGCATGAACTGGTCCAGCGGACTGACCATGTTGAACTGGCACGGGCCGTTCGCGTTGCGGCTCTGGATGAAGTCGCAGTAGGGCGCCGTGATGAAATCCTGCACGTGCTGGGCGATGAAGAAGCCGCCGATGGCGCCGGCCACAATCGCGAGGCACGCCTTGAACAGGCGGCTACGCAGCTCGCGGATGTGCTCGATGAGCGTCATCGAGCCGTCGGCCGCGCGCTGGAACTCGCTCGGACGGCGCCGCTTCGCGGTGCTCACGGTCGGCTGGCGCTAGTTGTCGCGGACGCGCTGACCGGGCTTCGCCTGGTCGTCCAGCGGCGACGGCTGGTCGTCGGAGAGCTGCGGCAGCGGCTGGCGGCCGGACTGGGCCTCCGCCTTGGCGTTCACGTCATCGTCGGCGAGCCCCTTGGTCTCGGCCTTGATGATGCGTAGCGACCGGCCCAGCCCACGGGCAGCGTCGGGCAGGCGCTTGGCGCCGAAGAGCAGAATGAGCACAACCACCAGGACGATGATGTGCCACGGTCGAACAGCACCCATGGGAAAGCCACCTCTTTGACTAAAGGACGAGCCCATCCTACGTGCGCGCGCCTCGCCCGGACACCTCGCGTCTGGGCCAACCTAATCTACGGCGCAGGGCGGTCCTTCTGCCGACTGGCCTTGATCTGCTCGAGGCGGGTTGTCGCCTCGGCCACGCGGGCCTCCAGGGCGGTCGCCCGATCCGCCACGCCGGCGAGCCTGCCTTGGAGCTTCTCCGCTTGCTCGGTCCGCAGCCGCAGCCGGCGCAAGGCCCGTCTCAGCGGCCGCACGTGACCCATCAGTGCCACCACGACCGCCACCAGCGCCACAATCGCCAGGATGACCACACCGGTCACGATCCACCACGCCGCACCATCCGACACAACATGACCTTAACGGTCAGGTGGGCTCCATGCGCCCGTACGCGGCCAACGCCTGCCCCGCCTCAACCCGGACCGCCTCTACCAGCGCCTCCGGCGCGACCACGGTGACTTCTGGGCCCAGACCCAGCACCATCCGTCGAGCCCAGTCGAGATCGGACGCCCGGAGCGAGACGAGCCAGCGGTCCGGGCTCTCCTCGATCACCCGCTCACAGGGGTAGTACTCGGTGATCCATCGCGCCCAGCGGCCGATGCGAAGCGTCACCAGGGGCAACTCCTCGCTGGGTTTGAAGACGCCCTCGCTGACATCGTGCTGCTGCGCCTCGGGCGGCGGCTCGGCCGGCTCCTCCAGTTCGACGCAGGAATCAATGCGGTCAACCCGGAACAACCTGACCGCCTCCACCCTCCGGCACCATGCCTCGAGGTAGGCGAAGCCGCCCGCCACCACCACGCGCATCGGGTCCACGACCCGCTCGGTGACCTCGTCGCGGGTCGCTGTGTAGTAGGTGAGCTGCAATGCGTGGCGTCGCTGCACGGCGCCCTGCAGTTCAGCGAGGCGCTCCGCGCCGGCACCGGGCATCCGCACCGCCACCGGCAGGCCCGCCGCCGCATCACCCGCCGCAGACTCGATCTTCGCCAATGCGCGCTCAATCGCCTCGCGGTTCTGCACCCCGGGCACCTGCGCGAGCATCCGCAGTGCTACGACGAGCGCCAACGCCTCATCCTGGGTCAGGCGCAGCGGGCGGTCGATCCCGGCGTCGTAGGTGATCGTCACCCGGTCACCGTCGAACGCCATGTCAATGAGGTCACCCGGGCCGTACCCCGGCAGACCACAGACCCAGAGCAGCTCCAGGTCCTCGCGCAATTGCCGTTCGGAGACGCCGAGGTCGGCGGCCGCCTCGGTAACGAGGATGCCCGGGCGCGCCAGCAGGTACGGCACGAGGTTGAGTAGTCGACCGAGGCGCTCACCCCCGCTGCGGCTCTCAGTCGTCGAGGCGCTCATAGCTGCGTCCCCGCACCGACCGGCGCGGTAGCGCCGCCGACAGTTTCAGGGTGCGCAGCCGCTCCGTCGAGGGCGTCCACGAGATCGCGCAATCGCGCGATGGTCGCCTTTCGTGCGTCATCTGGCGCCAGCACCACCACGTCAGCGCCGTATCCCACGACCCAGCGCGCGAACGCGTCCGGCTCGGAGTAGCTGATCACCACGCGGTCGCCGTCGGGACCGGGTACGACCTCCTCGGCCCACCGGCGCACGCCGGCGGCTCGGCCCGGGCGGACCAGCAGCGTCGCCCGGTTCGGATGCTCCACCGGACCGGACCATCGGGCGACATGGCTGATCAGGTCCGTATCGGGGGGCGAGTGGAACGCGCCCGGCTCGCCGACGGTGGTGACCGCGCCGACCACCCGGGACAGGCGGAAACTCCGGGTCGCCTCTCGATCGAGGTCGTGCCCGACCACGTACCACCGGCCGCGCCATGAAACCACGCCCCAAGGTTGCAGCCGCCGGGTCTGCGCCGCGTCGTCCTCCGGGGTGCGGTAGTCGAAGCGCACCTCCTGGCGCTCCCGCGCGGCCGTCTGCAGCGCCGGGAAGGCGGGGTCGACCGTCACCACCGGCTCCACCCCGAGAGTGGCGTGCACGTCCACGTCGACTCCGGCCGCCCGCAACTTGAGCAGGCCGGAGGTCGCCGCGGCGGCCAGACCCGCGTGTTGCCACAACCGGGCCGCGATGCCGACCGCGGCCGTCTCGTCGGGTTCCAAGTGGACGTCGGGCAGCGCGTAGTCGCGCCGCGCGATCCGATAACCCGGCTCGGTGTCGAAGACGCTCGCCGTGCCGGTCTCCAGCGGCACACCCAGATCGCGCAGCTCAGCCTTGTCCCGCTCGAACTTGCGCTGGAACGCCTCGTGCTCTCGCGGATCCTCGGCATTGTGCTCGTAGCCGGGCACGGTCGCGACAATCTGCGCGGCGGTGAGGAACCGGCGCGTGGACAGCAGACAGATCACCAGGTTGACGAGGCGCTCGGTCCGGTTACGAGACACGTGTACGACGCTAGCAGCCTTCGTAGGCCAGGCCCCGGAGCCAACGAGCAAATAATGGGTGCCAGGGTGGTGCCATGGTGCGGTGGCGCGAAGGTGTTGTGACCGCGGTGGAGCGACGGTGGCGGGGTGCGGTCGAGGTCGACGTCTCGGTGGTCCAGCGGGCAGCCGACGACCCGGTGACTGTACGGGCATTGGCGTACCCACAGCTCGTCGGCGATCCG
>Ga0184625_10000014_pt1 | contig 37005 bp, 30 predicted proteins | sample PLM3_30_b1_FD_133151 | JGI IMG/M metagenome (GOLD analysis project Ga0184625, IMG submission 133151) | Groundwater sediment microbial communities from an aquifer in East River, Colorado, USA - PLM3_30_b1 | ecosystem: Environmental > Terrestrial > Soil > Riparian zone | place: USA: East River... | reverse complement strand
CGATCGCCGCGGTTCTCGCCGAACCAGAGCCGCTCCAGGCTGTCCATCATGCCGCGGCGCGGCCCCGACCCCTTCGTCGGAGTCTTGAAACGGGTGATCGCGCCGGTCTTCGCGTCGATGCGGCCCACCTCTTCGGCACCAAGCGGGAGGTACCAGCCATTGTTGTCCTTGTCCGGAATCACGTCGTAGACGTTGGGACGCGGGATCTCGAACGGCGAGAACACCTCGAACTGGCCGCTCTTCACGTCCAGCCGCAGAATGGTGTAGGTGCCCGCGTCCTGCAACCGCACCTTGCCGTCGACCTTGTGGCGGCCCGGACTGACCTGGTTGATCTGCACGTGATCGCCATTGAGGGTCGGCGGCAGGCTCCACACCTGGAATTTCTCCGTCCTGGTGTCGAACCTGGCGACGCCGCCCTGGAACTGCAGGGCCAGCCACAGATTCTCGTCCTCGTCGAAGCGCATCCCGAGGATGCCCTTCGGTGCGGCTGGCTTCAAGGTCGGCACGGTGAATTCGGCAATCGCGCCGGTCGCCGGATCCATCTTGCCGATGATCTGCTCGCCGAATGCGGCGTACCACACGGTTCCCTTCGAGTCCACGATCACGTCGTGCGGCTGCCGCGTGCGCGCGGGCAGGTCGTACTCGGTATAGACGACACGCGTCGCCGCACCGCTCGGCCGCGGAAACGTCTTGAACGAGTAGTTCCACTGCGCGCCCGTGCCGAGGTTCAGCGTGCTCAGATACTCGGCCTGCGTGCGCCAGGTCAGCAACTGCTGCTCTCGAGACACGGCCCCCGGCCCGATCCGCGGGGCGGGCGTGCGCTGCGGCATCAACGGAAACGCGAGCGGCGGGTAACCGGACATCCGCTCGACGACCTTGGTGAACGATTCGGCGCTGTGCTTCGAGTTCGTGACCAGCGCCAGCGTGTGGCAGTGAGCGCAGTTGCGCACCGACGCCTTCTGCTGGTCGGTGCCGGGGAAGCTGGCAAGCCACTCTGAGTTGGTGAGCTGGGTCGCCAGCGTGGGCGCCTTGCGCAGCGTGAGGTCTGCCGTGGTGGTGCCGGACGCAGCCACGGTCACCGTCGCATCGCTCGCCAGCTCGTAGCCGATCGCACGAATCGATACGGCGTAGCTGCCTGGTTCCAGCCGGGCGCGCGGGAACTGGTAGCGCCCGTCGCTACCGGTGACGACCGTGGTCGCGCGCTTCGCTCCCACCTGCTTGACGGTGACGAGCACACCTTCCATGGCCGGCTCGTCGGCCGACGACACGATGCCGGTGAGCGCGGACGGCGCGCCACCCTGTGACTGGGCCAGTGTGGTGGAAGAAGGGTCGAGCGCCAGGACCGCGAGCAGCGAGGCGACCGGCACAAGCAACCAGGTGCGGGCGTTCATGGTGACCTCCTGTGCGCGGCCGCGAGGCCGGCGCGCGCCTAGCTTACCGCGCCAGGGACGTGATCTCGCGATAGAAAATCATGGCGACGACTCGGCTCGCTAGCTCCGTACTGCTGTCGAAACAGGCGCGACAGTGATCGGTGCGCGGCCATCGGCACATGGAACGCACCCAAGCCAAGCCGTTCGCACGGCGGTGGTATAGTGGCCGCCATTCGGCCATATCGTCGAGTCGCCATCGAGGAGCCACTATGCGCGATCGGGTGTCAGTAGCGCGTCTGCCACTTGCCATCATCGCAGGGATTCTTCTGCTCGGTTCCGCCGGTGCCGCCCAGCTTCGGCGGCCGGTGCCGATGCCCCCCAATCTGTTCAACGTCATCAAGCTGAACGATCATCTCTACATCCTCGCGCCATCAGGTCCAGACACGAGCAACGTCGGCGGCAACATCGGCGTGTGCATCGCCGACGAGGGCGTGCTCCTCGTCGATGCCAACTACAATCTCGATTGGCGCAATGGTCAGGCGGTGCCGATGGCGCAGTCGATCGTGAACGAAGTGAAGAAGCTGACGCCGAAGCCGATTCGGTGGGTCGTCAACACCCACCACCATGGCGATCATGCCGGCGGCGACCCGGTGTTCGGCGCGTTCGCCACTCTCGTGTCGCACAAGAACGCTCGTGGCCGGATTCTGAGCGGCTACGAGAATGCGGCGAAGAACGCACCTGCGGCCGTGAAGCGAGCTGAGGACGATCTGGCCGCGGCAAAAAAAGCGGGCGACGCCGCCAAGATCTCGGATGCGCAGGATCGGCTGAGTCTGGCTCAGATGAACCTCAAGATGGTTCAAACCACCGATCCGAAAAAGTCGGCGCCGACGCTCCTCTACGACACCGAGATGGTGTTTGCCTTGAGCAGCGAAGAAGTGCATCTCTACCATTTCGGAAAAGCTCACACCGACGGCGACACGCTCGTGTTTTTTAAGAACTCGAACGTCATCCAGTGGGGAGATACGTTTTCGAGCAACTGGGTGCCGGCGATGGATGCGTCCGGGAACAGCTTCGAGTGGGTCGAGTGGCTCGACAAAGGTATGGCGATTTCGCCGACCGCGACGATGGTTCCTGGCCATGGTCAGATCGGCAAGCAGGCCGACGTCATGAAACTGCGCGCCTTCTTTACCAATCTGCAGGCGGCGGTCGCCAAGGAAATCTCGGCGGGGAAGACGCGTGAGCAGGTGATGGACGCGGTCAAGTTGCCCGAATACGAGAAATATCCCGGCGGCGCCGCGCGCCTGCAGGGGAATATCGGCACCATCTACGATCAGGTCAAAGCGAGACAGTGAACCCGCGGCACCTCGCAAGAGTGACGAGAGTCTGCTGACCTCGTATCGATCACATCGGACGAATCCTGATGCTCCGAAACCTGATCGCCCCGCCCGCTGATCCGGGGCCGTTTGCCTGGAGGGCGATCGTCCCACTCGCAAACAGGTCGTTCCTCGCATCAACCGTGGTTTTCCCATTCAATTTGACGACGATTCTGCCGCCCTCGAGCGTGATCTCATAGGAGTTCCATTTGCCCGCCGCCTGTATACGCTCGGGCAAGGTGGTTTGCACCTCGTTCACGCTGCCCGTCGGCCACGATGCGTGCGGGTCATAGATGTTGACCTCGTAACAGACCTTCGACGACAGGCTCGTGTTCAGGTCCGAAGGGCAGCGGACGAAAATCCCGCTGTTCATCGTGTCGTCGGCCCAGAAGTCGGCTTTCAGCTCGAAATTCTGGTAGGTGGCGATCGTTCTGAGGATCCCCGGCGCCTTTCCGCGGGAAATGATCATCCCGTCTTCGACGGACCATACGGCCTGCTCGCTCGGCTGCCACCCCGCCAGCGATCGTCCGTCGAACAGAAGCGTCCAGCCCGCAGCCCGTTCGGCCGGTGTCAGCGCATTGGTGGCGTTTCCACCCGCGACGACCGGCGTCTGGAACCGCGCCGCACTGCGCGTGTCTCTCGGACCGGAAGACCCCGGGATTGATGACTGGACCTGCACGGGCAGGCTGAACCAGGACACCGCGAACAGTGCGGCGGCGCATCGGAGCAGAGAGATCATACGCTCCTCCTATGAACGAATGGCTGACACAAAATCGGACGTTTCGTATACCGGTGTCAACCGACATACACACGGTCCGCCTCGAGCTATTCGGTCAAGATACGCGATTCAGCCGGCTGCACTTCGAGCGATCGCTGGTCGAGCATGTGGGCCTACGCGCACATGCAATTGGTGGAGTCAGCCGCGCGCAACCTTGGCGCGACGCTCGAGCTCCTCCTGCGAAACGTCCTCAACGTGCGTCGCGAACCACCACTGGTTGCCGCATGGATCCTTCACGCAGCCATGTCTGTCGCCGTAGAACTGGGTCTGTAGCTCTGAGTGGACCGTGCCACCTGCGGCGAGTGCCTTCCTGAACGCTGCGTCGCAGTCTGGCACGTAGAGATACAACATCGAGTGCACCGCGTCTTCCGGCTTGCGCGCCTGGCCGAGCATCAGGTGCGAGTCCCCGATCTTCAGGTCTGCATGCCAGATCGTGCCGTCGGCGCCCTTCATCTCGTGGATCGTCTTGACGTCGTCGAGACCGCGGAGAATGAAGGCGAGCAGGGCGGCCGCGTCGCTCACCGTCAGAAACGGCGTTATCGTATGAACACCGTCGGGAATGTATTTGGTGGCCACGCGCAGAGTCTACATCGGGCTGCTGCGGATGAGACCTCGCAAGGCTGAGGTCGAACGGTTCGAGCTTGACGATCGACGCCCCGTGGTTGTTGCCAACCCAGAATGTGACCGGGTTGGTGCGGTCCTCATTACCGTGTAGCTGTTTCGACGCGTTACACTAACGCCGGAGGAGCTATGTTCATACTGGGCGCCGCGGTCTCGGCAGTGATGCTTGCAGCTGCGGTCGAAATGCCGGTCGTGGTGGTCGAGGGTGCAGATTCCCCGGTGAAAATCGGCCGGGCCACTGTCATCACCGTCACCGGAGATCCCCCCGTCCTTCTTTATGCGGCGACCAATCAGACCGACAACGACCTCGAGCAGTTCACGGTCATGGTCTTCATGTTCGACGCGAAAGGCATCCTCAGAACAGAGCAAATCGCTCCAGGAAGACGGACGCTGGAAGCGAAGAGCACGAAGTATTCCGCGATGGTCCTCGACGCTGACACGGTCGATCCCGCCGGCTACATCGTCATCGGAGTCAATCAGGCACAGCGTCTGAATTCAGACGCCTGGTGGCGTGCCGAGCTGAGACCCGCGGCGCAAGCCACCGTTCTCAAAAAGAAACCGTAAAGAACGGTATCTACTTCCCACTCCGCCTCCCCTCAAAAAGTCGCGTACGATCACGACTCCAACGAATCGTCTGATAGGAGGCTTCAATGACTGCGCGAATCCTCGTGTTGTGTGCGCTCATGGGCGCGACGGCGTTCGGCCAGGAAACCGTGCCGGACCTGCCGTTTCAATCGGTGCCCGAGTTTCTGAAACTCCCGGCCGGGATGAACTTTGGCGAGGTTTCCGGTGTGGCCGTCGACTCGAAGGGCCACGTCTTCGTGTTCACCCGCTCGAATAGCGCGCAGGGACCGGCGTTTGGACCTGCCGCGTCGCAACTGCTCGAGTTCGGTCCCAAGGGCCAATACATCCGCGAGATCGGCGCCGGCCTGTACGGCTGGTCGTTCGCGCACACGGTGCGGATCGACAGAGACGACAACATCTGGGCCGTCGACAAGGGCTCCGACATGATCATCAAGTTCAATCAGGCGGGCCGCGTCGTCTGGGTGTTCGGGCGCAGGAAAGAATCCGCGGAAGAGGCCGAACCGTGGGAACACGTCAATCCTCCGCTGCCACACGTGGACGGCCTGTTCCGCCAGCCGACCGACGTTGCATTCGACTCGGACGGCAACATCTATATCAGCGACGGCTACGTCAACGCGAGGGTGGCCAAGTACGACAAGAATGGCGACTGGGTGAAGTCGTGGGGCAGCCACGGCACCGGGCCAGGCGAATTCAACACCCCGCATGCGATCGTAGTCGACCGAAACAACCAGATCTATGTGGGCGATCGGGGAAATCGACGCATCCAGGTATTCGACACGGATGGCAAATTTCTCCGGCAATTCACCATCGACGTGCCTCCTGCTCCGGGAACGAAGGCGGTCAACGGCAACACGCCGACCGGCGCGCGCCTGGCGCAGACCATCGGCGCGCCCAACTCGATTTGCATCACTCCGGGACCGAACCAGGTGCTGTTCGTTGGCGAAAGCACGTTTCCGGGCCGGTTATTCAAGGTGACACTCGAGGGCAAGGTGCTTGGCGTGATCGGCCGTTCGGGGCGGAACCTCGGACAGTTCTCCGGCGCCCACCAGCTCGCGTGCCGCTCCGAGACTGAGGTGTACGTAGCCGAGACCTCGAACTGGCGCGTGCAGAAGCTCCTCTTCCCATCGCGCGAATGAGCGTGGTGGATATCTTTGCGGCGACCGGTTACCGCCGAAAAGGAAGGTCAAGAGGCATCGACTGATTTCTCGGCGGCTCGGCGTCTCTGCGTCGACGCCCTCGTCCAACCACCTACCACCTACGAGCGGCCGTTCGATGGCAAACCAGAACGGTAGAACCCCAGAGCGCCTTCCACGCCCCTGTCTTTGCGCACAGATCATCCGGTCACGAATCGGGCGTAAGATCTCGAGCAGGACGGGCGAGCCGCTCTTCACATCGGGAGGTTTGAGATGTGCGTTCGATTCCGCATCCGTTTCTTCTTTGTGTTCCTCTTCGTGGTGTCGTCGCTGCAGCGCGGGAGTGCCGCGCAGCCGGGTGACCTGGTCTCCATGAGCTATCTCGGCACGTATTCGATCGGTGCCCTTGAGGCTTTGAACGACGAGTTCTACCAGTCGGGTGCATTGGGATACCTGATACAGGACGAGCCCGACGCCGGTGTTCAATACGCGGTGGATGTCTACAGGGTCGAGTACTACACGACCGACTTCAATGACGCTCTCGTCATCGGGTCTGGTCTTTACGCGGATCCTGTTACGAGCCGACCTGAGAACGTTGTCCTTTACACACATGGAACGGCAGTGACGAAAACGGACACTCCGTCGAACGTGAGTGGAGAGGTCTTTGACGGACCCACAGTGCTGATCAACGTGGCGGGTAGGGGAGGGCACAGGTTGCTGATGCCCGATGGCACGGGATTCTGGACTTCGACGGTGCCGCAGCACCGCTACCTGATGGGAGAAGTCGAGGGTCGAACGGCAGTCGACATGTGGAGTGCGGTGCAGCAGAGCAGCGTGTTCATCAGCGATCCGCCTCAAGGTAATCTGCACATCTTTGGTTTATCCGCGGGAGCGCTGCCAGCCTTGTGGGCGCAGCGTCTCTACGAGGCGGACGGTGGAATGCTTGCTGAAGTCACGCTCATGGGTGCCGTCACCGCCCCTGAGACGTTCGTCGAGGAGAGTCTGCGTAAGGTCGGTCGCTACTATCACGTCTATGACGCGTTCGCCTTCGAGGCATGGATCAATACCTCGCGTGGTGCAGTGTCGGCCAGCAGTGTGTTCAAGGATCCATCCAGCATCACCTCGCTGTTCGACATGAATCATTCGTATAACGAAGTAATTGACGGCCTCAAGAACACTGCGGGAGCAACCTATCTCCCCGGCTTCCTGCATGATTTCCAGAGAAACGTGAACCATCCGGCGCGGGTGTTCCTCAGGGCGAGTGACGCCACTGTCGGCTGGTGTCCAAAAGCGCCAATCATCTTTCATCACTTCGAGGAAGACACGGAGGTATCGTTCGATAGTGCGAGCGCGGCTCAGGCCGCGCTCAATTCGTGCTCTGGAAGTGGCGGTGCCACGCTCGTCAGGTACGACAGCACGGCGGTGCCGCTCCTTGCGTATCCTGGGGCCGAGCATCTTGAGCTCTGGGACAACTTGCTTCCGAAGTATGCCGATGGGACGTTGCCTGGTCTGACGTGGTAGTAACGTGGCACCGATCTCGTCGCCGAGCCGGTAACCCGCTCGCGTGCCGCTCCGAGACTGAGGTGTACGTGGCCGAGACCTCGAACTGGCGCGTGCAGAAGCTCCTCTTCCCATCGCGCGAATGAACGATTCACTGCGCCCGCCTTGTACACAACCCCACCGCTCTCTTAGTTAGTCTTCAAGACCATTCTCACCTTTCGCAAATTGGCCCACCTCGCCGAGTAACGGCAGGTAGTCGGGGCGGCGTGAACGCCTGCGTGCATTGGCTCGGACAGCGGCCCGCCAGGCGTTCGATATCGACATCCCGGTCGTTAATACATCGGATTCACTGATTAGCGAGGGGAGAAACACCACCAACCATGATGACCAGAACCTTCCTCTGTCCGCCGACCTTCTACGACGTCACCTACTCGATCAACCCGTACATGGATCCGAGCGTGAAGGTGGATCGCGTGCTGGCATGGCGCCAGTGGTCTCGCTTCGTCGACGCGCTGGAGAAGCGCGGGCTGGATCTTCTGTTCATCGAGCCGCGTGACGGCTGCCCCGACATGGTGTTCCTCGGCGACGCCGGGCTGGTTCTGGGCGATCGGTTCCTGTGCAGCCGGTTCCGCCATCGCGAGCGCCAGCCGGAAGCTGACCACTACACACAAGCGTTCGGTCACCTCGGCTATCGCGTGGTCACCCCACCCGAGTCCGCCGTCCTCGAGGGGCTCGGCGATATTACGATCTGGGGCGACCGCGCCATACTGGGATACGGCCAGCGCTCGGATCGCGCCGGGTTCGATGCGTTCCGCCGGTTCGCGCCGTTCGTCGACGTCCTTGCCGAGGTCGAGCTGCCCGATCCGCGTTTCTACCATCTCGCCACCGCCATCGCGTTTCTCGACGCGGACACGATTCTGTTCTACCCCGATGCGTTCACGCCCGCGGGCCGGGCGCAGCTCGAGCGCGCCGTCGGCCGCGCGATCGCCGTGGGCGAGCGCGACATCCTCGATCATCAGGCGTGTAATTGTCTGGTCCTCGGCGACACGGTCATGATGGATGGTTGCAGCAGCGGGCTCGAGCGCGAGCTCGCACTGTGCGGCTTCCGAGTCGAGACGTATCCGATGTCGGAGTTCAAGAAGGGCGGCGGGTCGCTGCGCTGCCTCGTCCTGCCCTCCCTGTCCGTGGGCCGGGCCGCCACCATGGAGATGGCGTCGTGAACCGCGACCTGATCGTCGAGCTGGCGACCGATCGCGACATCGATGCGATCCTCGACCTCGAGCGGCGAGGCTGGCCCCGGGCGGGATCGATGCAGGCCGATCGGGATCGGTTCTGCCACCGGGTCGCGCTTGGCGGCATGATCGTCGCGCGACTCGGCGCCGCGGGGAAGCTGGTCGGGGCGATCTCGACGTTCCGGCCGCGATGGATCCACCCGGCGACCCTGGACGAACTGCTCGGCGTTTGTCCGGACGAGCTGCTGGCACTCCACGGTGAGCAAGGCTGGAACGAGATCTGCGCTCACTATCGCCTGCCGCGCGACTGGCACGCCGCGACCGACGATGGCCGGCTGGGCGGCGGCGCGCTACACGATAACAACGGCGAGGTCGTGTTCGGGATCGGGATCACGACCGATCCGCGAGAGAGACAGCGCGGCATCGCACAGGCGCTGCTCGACGGTGCGTTCGCGATCGCGCGCCAGCAAGGCGCGCGGCACTTTCTGGCGTACAGCCGGCTTCCGATGTACTCACTGCATGCATCCGACACCCCCGAGCAATACGTGTCCCGCACGGTGCAACGCGACGGCGTTGTCAAGCCGTTCGACTTCGGCTTCCGTCTTCACTGGGCCGCTGGAGCCAAGCCACTGCGCAGCGCCAGTGGCCGCTCGCGGTATGTCGTGATTCCGGGCTCGATGCCGGACGACGCGGAGAGCTTGACCTGTGGCGTGCTCGTTACTACTCCCCTGGGCGACAGGTCGGTGTTTCCGTTCGAGTCGGCGATCGCCGCATAGCCTACTGTCTCCGGCAGGCCGCAGAACGGTTCGACCGCGGGATGTGGCAGCAAAAGCGGGAATGGAGTGACTGCGCGGCCGTCATGACCTCCTCGCCCGCATTGTCGCGTCCCCCTAGCTTCGCTGAATCGGCGCGCGCGCCAAAACGGTAGTGCCACGTGTCGATTGCGACTCGACGGATAGTTCGCCACCCACCAGCTTCAGACGCTCCTTCATGCTGGTGAGGCCAAGTCCCATGCCTCGACTCGCCGCCTCGACGTCGAAACCAACGCCTTCATCGCGAATGATGAGACACATGGTGTTTCCGTTTCCGTGAAGATGCACATCGAACCGACTGACCCGGCTGTGTCGCACCGCGTTGTGCAGGGCTTCCTGGAGGACGCGGAACAGGCAGAGCGACGTGTCGTTTGGTAGATTCCCGGGAACACTCTCGGCGCGAAACACGACCTCGACGTTTTTCTGCCCCGAGATCTCCCGACAGAAGCCCCGCATTGCGGCCACAACGCCCAGAAGCAGCAGCCGTGGCGGGTGCAGCTCGTGCGACATCGTCTGCACGTCGGTGATGATCTCCGCGGTCTGCCTTTGGAGCGTGTCCAGCCAGCTGAGGGCTTCGCCCGACGAATCCGGCTGCAGTCCTTTCAGGTGTCCTAATCCCACCGACAGTAATGCGAGGCGCTGACCGATGTCGTCGTGCAGGTCTCTGGCGATCCTGGTACGTTCCAACTCCTGGGCTTCAAGGAGACGGCAATTCACGCTGGACAGCACCTCTTCGGCACGCTTGCGCTCCGTGATGTCCTGGACGGTGCCGCGGAGTCCTGCGATGCGGCCGCCGGTATCGCGCTGGGCCTCTCCGCGTGCCCTGACCCATCGGTGCGTGCCGTCAGCGGGAACCATCTCCAGATCGAGTTCGTATGGTGTGCCGGTCTGGAGGGCCGCTTCGACGGCACTTCTGAGCCGATCCCAACTCTCGCTTGTATAGAGCTGTGAGTGTTCCTTATAGCTCACTGGCGGCAGGCGCGGATCGCGACCGGCAATGCGAGAGAGCTCCTCGGACCACACCACCGTGTCGGTGTCCGGTTCCCACTGCCAGCTGCCAACCCCAGCAAGGCGCTGAGCTTCCTGCAGCTCGATCTCCTTGCGCCGCAGTGATGCCTCGTTGTCCTTACGTTCGGTGATGTCCACGGCCATTCCCAGCATCCGCTCCGGGTCGCCGCCGGGTGAGTAGTAGAACTGGCCCTTGGCTGCCACCCATCGGATTGTGCCGTTGGGCCACAAGACCCGGAACTCGGCCGCGTAAGGCGAGCAGGTGTCCATCGCGTTCTTTACGGCCTTCCAGACCGGGCCCCGATCGTCCGGATGTACCGAACGACGGAAATCTTCAACGTGTCCCACGTAGGTGTTTGAGGGAATGCCGAAGATGGTAGACAGGTCGCCGAACCAGACATCGCGGTCCGTCTTGAGATCCCATTCCCAGCCCACGGACTTGCCCGACTCCATCGCCAGCCGGAGCCGATCGTTGGCGACGTTGCGCTCGGCTTCCGCGTGCCTGAACTCCGTCACGTCGAAGCACGCACCGATGTAACCAGCGAACGAACCCTCGGAATCGAACAGCGGCGCCGCATTGTCGAGGACCCACCGGTATTCGCCGTCATGCCGACGAAGCCGATACTCCATCATGAACGGTTCACGGCGGTCGAAGGCGCGAGTGTACGTGTCGAGGCACTGCTGCAGATCTGCAGCATGTACACCGTCTGCCCAGCCATCGCCGATCTCGGACTCGAGAGGCCGCCCGGTGAAGTCGAGCCACGACTTGTTGAAGTAGGTGCAGCGCTTGTCGGAGCCAGAAATCCAGACGAGTAGCGGCAGGCTATCTGCCACCAGCCGGAACAGTCCTTCGCTTTCTCGGGTCGATGGAGTGCCGACGCTCATTTGGCCACCTCAGTTCATGTCGCGCGAGCGGCGCGCGAAGTTCCGGATGTGACGGCGCTCACGCGCGTGCGCCTGGCCAGGTCCAGCGCCTGACGGCCATCGCTCGCAAGGGCCACGATGTCAAAAGCGGCAGCAAGAGCGGTTGACCGATTGAAAAAAAGCGTTGTGATCGTCGGCTAGGAGAACGGTCGCATCCTACACTAACCAGTGCGTGCTTGCGTCAGGATTCCTGTGAACAGGACCGTGTCCTTCACCGGCGCGTGTCCGGTGTCGGCATGTGCAAACAAGCACAGTCAGACGCACTGCCGAGTGTTAGGTTGTGTGCCATGTTGCAAGTTGCTTCGACCCTTGTTGCAACGATTTCGTGGTGAGCCTCGCATGAGGAAGTTGTGGTTCGGGTTTATCGCAGTCGTCGTGCTCTCGTTTGCCGTGCTCGGCTGGACCGGCGTCCGCATCTATCAGCAGGCGCCGCCCGTGCCGGCCCGCGTTGTCACAGCAGACGGCCGACAAATCATCGGTCCGGATGAGATCTACGGTGGCCAGAATGTCTGGCAGTCGATCGGCGGCATGGAGGTCGGGTCTGTCTGGGGACATGGCAGCTACGTGGCGCCGGACTGGACGGCGGACTGGCTCCATCGCGAGTCCATGTTCATCCTCGACCGCTGGAGCGGTTCGGCAGACGGATATGCGGCGTTGCCGACCGAGCGCCAGGCAGCCCTTCAGAGCCGGCTCCAACAGCTCATGCGGACGAACACGTACGACCCGCGTTCAGGGAACCTGACAGTCGACCCCGTACGAGCCGCGGCATTCGATGCCAATGTCGCGCACTTCAGCGACGTGTTCACGCGGGGACGTGACGAGTACGCGATCCCTCCTGGCGCACTGACCGACACGGACAACCTGCGGAAGTTGTCGGCCTTTTTTTTCTGGACCGCGTGGGCGGCGTCGACCAATCGTCCGAACGACACCATCACATACACGAGCAACTGGCCGCATGAGCCGCTCGTCGGAAACCGTCCCACCGCGGACACGATCGTCTGGACAGGCGTCAGCATCATCGTCCTGCTGGCGGGGATTGGCCTGATGGCGTCGTACTATGCGTCGACTCGCCAACATGGCCTGCCGGCCGAAGCGCCCGCGAACGATCCCGTGCTCGGGTCCGTGGCGACGCCGTCGCAGCGTGCCGTCGTCAAGTACTTCTGGGTCGTCTCGGCGTTGATCCTCCTACAGATTCTGCTGGGTGTCGTGGTCGCCCACTACAGCGTCGAAGGAAATGCGTTCTATGGGATTCCACTGGCGCAGTTCCTGCCGTACTCCATCGCCCGGACGTGGCACGTTCAGTTAGGCATCTTCTGGATTGCCACGGCCTGGTTAGCCGCCGGTCTCTTCATTGGTCCGGCGGTAAGCGGGGGAGAACCGAAGTGGCAGCGCCTTGGTGTGAACGTCCTGTTCGCCGCGCTCCTCCTTGTTGTCGTCGGTTCCATGATGGGCGAGTGGCTGAGCGTGAAGCAGATGCTCGGCACCGGCGACGCCTGGTTCTATTTAGGCCACAGCGGCTACGAATACATCGACCTTGGTCGACTCTGGCAAATCGCGTTGCTCGCTGGCCTCTTCCTCTGGCTGGCGCTGATGGTACGCGCCATTGTGCCCGCGCTTCGCCAGCCTGGTGATCAACGTCCGCTCCTCGTGATGTTCCTGATATCGTCTGCCGCCATTGCCATGTTCTACATGGCCGCGCTTGGCTATGGGCGGCACACGAATCTCGCCATCGCCGAGTACTGGCGCTGGTGGGTCGTGCACCTATGGGTGGAAGGCTTCTTTGAGGTCTTCGCGACGGTCGTTATTGCGTTCCTTTTCGCGCGGCTGAAGCTCGTGGCGATGCGCACGGCGGCACAGGCCAGTGTGCTCTCAGCGACAATCTTTTTGTCCGGCGGCATCGTCGGCACCTTGCACCATCTGTATTTCAGTGGCACACCGATCGTCGTGATCGCGCTGGGCTCTGTCTTCAGCGCGCTCGAGGTGGTGCCATTGTTGTTTGTGGGCTTCGAAGCCTGGGAGAACCTTCGCATGTCGCGAAGCCGGCCCTGGGTGCAGAAGTACCGCTGGCCGATCTACTTCTTTATCTCGGTCGCCTTCTGGAACCTGCTCGGAGCCGGATTGTTCGGATTCATGATCAATCCGCCGATCGCGCTGTACTACATGCAGGGTCTCAACACTACGCCCGTGCACGCGCACGCCGCCTTGTTCGGCGTCTATGGAATGCTCGGAATCGGGCTGATGCTCTTTTCCTTGCGCGCGCTCGACCCAACGTCGGAGTGGAACGATAGCCTTGTTAGATTCGGGTTTTGGGCGACGAATGTTGGTCTCTTCGCCATGGTGACGTTCAGCCTGTTACCAGTTGGCTTGATGCAAACATGGGCGTCGGTCGAACACGGCTATTGGTATGCACGCAGTCCTGAGTTTCTGCAGACGGGCGCGATTGAGACGTTCCGTTGGCTCCGCATCGTCGGCGACACGATCTTCGCGGCCGGTGCGATCGCGCTGGCCATCTTCGTAATGGGGCTGCGTAATGGGGGATCGACGGGACGCCAACGACTTCACGTTGGTGAACCTACATCGGTAACCGGTCAATCGTAACTATGGTGGTCCCCTGTGGACCAGATGATCGCAGGGGCGAGGGTTTTCCTTGCGTGCGCTGATCACTCGAACCAAGGCGGCCTGGCCGAGATCTCGAACTGGCGCGTGCAGAAGCTCCTCTTCTCATCGCGCGAATGAACTTCACGTATGATGAAAAAAACGTGCGGCGTGATTTACAGTTGGAGAACCGATGGAACGCGCTCATGTCGCTCTGCGGCAAGGAGCGCGAATATCAGGCGAGCGGCCGTCATCCAAAGCTGCTGAGGCTCGTGAGCGAGCAGATCGATCATCTGGGAGGCGACATGGGATTCAGCGAGCGCCAGATCAAGACGCGCGAATTCCGAGCCGAGAAATCGGACGGACACATCGTCCGGATCATCAGCGAGTCCAAGCCGCCTCTGGAATAGTGCCCGCGCTCGGTACGAACGTCGGTGATGCCGGCGACTCAGGGCGTGGACGGTCGCGGCAGCGGCTTTCTCGGTAGCTTCTGATCGCGATTTGCAGCGTGATAGGCAAAGGACGCCACGATGACGGCATTTTGAATCAGGTCTGAAGGCTGAATGCGGTCGTACACGTCCATGTTCGTGTGATGCGTCCGTGTGTTGTACTCGACGGGGTCCTGAATAAATTGAAACGCGGGCAGCCCCACCTCGTCGAACGCGACATGGTCAGTCGATAACGTATTTCGGATCGACAGCGTGGTCATCCCGATATTCCTGAACGGCTCCATCCACGCCTGAAACACCGGGGCAACGGCTTCGTTGCGCTGGAGAAACACCCCTCGGATCGCACCCGTTCCATTGTCGACGTTGAAATAGGCAGCGAGCTGCGCGTGCTCAGGCTTGAGCGTCATGGTCTGGCGGTCTGCAAAGTGATCGCGCACGTAGGCTCGCGAGCCAAGCAGGCCTTGTTCCTCGCCAGTCCAGAGCGCAATGCGGACCGTACGACGCATTTTCACGTCGCTTGCCTTCAGAATTCGCATCGCCTCGAGCATGATCGCGGTGCCCGCCGCGTTGTCCGTCGCGCCCGTGGCGCTGTGCCACGAGTCAAAATGTGCACCCATCATCACCACCTCGTCCGCCAGGTCGGTGCCACGAATCTCGCCGACGATGTTGAACGAGTCGAGATCGTCGTCATAAAACCTGTTGTCCACGTCCATTTCGAGCGACACGGGAATCTTCCTCTCGCTCGTTCGGAACATCCGGTTGTAATGCTCCGCCGCGATCACCAGCTGTGGAAAACTCGTTGGCGCCTTCGGATCGCGGGGGCCCATAGGATTTGCTCCTCCGGCCCGACCCACGCCAGGAGGCCCCGTTACGACGATCGTGCCGCCGTTCACACCGCGGCCTGGCTCGAGCGTCGCGAGCACGCCTTCCTTTGCGAAGAACTCGGCGCGCAGTCGATTCATCGCCTGCTGTGCGGTTGTCCCGGCGGACGGTGGAACGCCACGGCCCCTGGCGGGCGACGGCGCAGGCTCGCGTGAAAGCTCCTCGAGTCCGCGGTCGTCGTAGCGGGTTGAAAGAGGCGCAGTGGACGGTGCGACCGCCATAGGTGGCGCCGTCATCACAATTTTTCCCCGCAGCTTCCCTCGATGAGCGTCTGTGTCTTCGGCCGATGCGATCACGGCGATAACCGCGTCTCCGCTGACGAGGCCGCGCGTCCCGGGGGTCCACGCTTTGGGAAAACCGATGATCGGATATCTTTGCGGAGCCGTTGCGTGCAGATAGAATTTTTCGTTCGACCAGCCACGTCCGAACGGGCCCCACGGCTCGCGCTTCACGTTGACCAGACCCCACTCCAGCATCCTAGTCGTGGTCCATGTCGCCGCAGCTTTGATGTTGGGCGAGTTCGTAAGCCGCGGACCGTGAATATCAGTGAGATAGCCGAGTAACTCCATCACGGCCGACCGTTGGAACCCCTCGTCCTTGATCTTGTAGACGGCGTCCAGATCGGAGCCGTCGTGCGCCTGGCCGCGAAGCAGAATGGGCGCAAGCGCCAGCACGACGAGCAGTACGGGCAGTCGAATGCGTTTCATGATGGCATCCTTAGAAGGCGTCGAATTCTATCACCGGGGCTTCGGGCATCCTGAGAGCCACTTCGACATCCGATGGGCGGATCAACACCTTTGTATCCGGCGTGATTGCGTGTTTCGGGCGGGGCGGTCGGAGAAAAAATAAACGGCGGGCGACCGGTTACCGCCGAAAAGGCAGGAGTTTTCGACGCGTCATTCTGTAGCAGGAACTTTTTAAACCAGCGGTGGGCGGTTCGTCGCTCCAATGCCGGTCGCACGCCACGCAGCGCCAGATGGTGCGGATGTTTCCCGGCCGCCTGCGCGTGACGTGCACAGGGAACATCCAGTGAGGGTCCTCGCAGGCGGGACAGTCCGGCCGGCGATCTGTGATCTGATCCCCGATCTCATCGGTCAGCATTGGCGCGACAGCGTAAACGTTACTGTTACTGCAGAGTCAAGAGGCATCCGCTGATTTCTCGGAGGCTCGGCGTCGGACGCCCTCGTCCTACGGCGATTGGCGCCGGTGGCCACCGGCACGGTCCCTTGGTTCACGGCCGCGAGGAAGGCGTCCATTTACGAATCGGGCGTAAGATCTCGAGCAGGACGGGCGAGCCGCTCCTGGTCTCCATGAGTTGTCTCGGCGGGTATTCGACCCGTGGGTCGGAGTTATAGTCCTCCATGATGAGCGTGGCCATCAGAACTGAAGCCGACGGCGAGCGTACTCGTTTGGTCCCGGCTGGCGCCTTCGATCTGGCGCACGCGTCGGCGGTGGCGCGGGCAGTGGAGCAGGCCGAGCGAGACGTGATCGCCAGCGGTGATGTCGACCTCCACTTGTCGGCGCTCGACCGCATCGACGGATCGGGAGCCGTGTTGCTGGCGCGGCTGATGGACCGGCTCGAAGCACGCGGGCTCCGCACGCGCCTCATCGAGGATCACAACCCCCACGCTCTTCGCCTGATCACGCTCTATCGCGAGCGGCAGGCAGCAGCCCGGCCGCAGCCGACCCGGAAGATGGGCCTGCTTGCCCAACTCGGGTTCATGGCCGCTGCGGTGCCAGGCAAGGTGACCGGCGCGCTGAACTTCCTCGGTCATGCCGCCGCGGCGGTTCCCAAGGCCTTCGTGTCCCCTGGTTCGGTCGATTGGTCATCGTTGCCACGGCTGATGCAGGCGATCGGCGCGGACGCATTGCCGGTCACGAGCGCTGCGAACCTGCTCGTCGGGGTCATCATCGGATTTCTCGGCGTCTCGCAGCTCGGGCGGTTCGGCGCGGTGGTGTTCGTCCCCGAGCTCGTCGTCGTCACACAATTCCGCGAGCTCGGCCCGTTGGTCACCGCCATCGTCGTGGCGGGCCGCTCGGGCGCGGGCCTGGCTTCGGAGCTGGCTACGATGCAGGTATCGGAGGAAATCGACGCGTTGCGGTCGATGGGCTTCAAGCCGGTGAGCTGGTTAGTCGTACCGCGTTGTCTTGCGCTCGTGGCCACCGTGCCGCTGCTGACCTGGATTGGCAACGTGCTGGCGCTCGGCGGCGGGCTCCTCGCCACGGTCGCCATCACCGACATGACGCCACGCGCCTACGTGCTCAGTACCGCGGAACACATCACGGGTGCGCACTTCCTCAACGGGATGATCAAGACACCCTTCCTCGGGCTGACCATCGGGCTCATCGCCTGCAGGCAGGGTCTGGCCGCGCGCGGAGGAGCAGCGGCCGTCGGAGAGCGCACCACCAGCGCCGTCGTGATGGCCATCTTCGGCGTGATCGTGGTCAGCGCCCTCTTCACGCTGATCTCCACGCTGCTGGGAGTCTGAACATGCCACCGTCCCGGGCGCACATCGTCGTCGAAGACCTTCGGATCGGGTGGGGCGCCCGCGTGCTGATGGAGCACGTCAGCTTCGAGGTCGAGCGCGGAACGACCCTGGCCATTCTCGGCGGGTCGGGCAGCGGCAAGAGCACGCTGCTCCGGTACCTGATCGGCCTGGAGCAGCCGATGGCCGGCCGCATCGAGATCGACGGCGTCGGCGAGCCGCACGTCTACAGCGGCGTACCGCCGTTCGGCGTGCTCTTCCAGTCCGGCGCGCTCTTCAGCTCTCTGACGCTCGCCGAGAACCTCGCGCTCCCGCTGACCACCTGGACGAGCGTCCGCGGCCCGCTCGTACAGGATTTCGTGCAGGCGAAGCTGGATCTGGTCGGCCTCGGCGCTTTCGCGGGGCACTTTCCGGGAGAAATTTCGGGAGGCATGAAGAAGCGCGCGGGCATCGCTCGCGCGATGATGATCGAGCCCGACTTGCTGTTCTTCGACGAGCCCTCCGCCGGGCTCGACCCGATCAGCGCGGTCGAGCTCGATCACCTGATCATCACGCTCAGCCGTGATCTCGGGATTACCATCGTCATCGTGACGCACGAACTGCCGAGCATTTTCCTGGTCGCCGACAACTGCATCGTGCTAGACAAGGAGGCCAAGGGGATCGTCGCCCGAGGCGATCCTCGGCGGCTGCGGGACGAATCGGCCATCCCGTTCGTGCACAACTTCTTCACGCGGTCCTCGCCGAGCGCGTCCGCGGCCAGGGAGAGATGAATCATGGCGGTCGAGAAAAGCTACGCGCGCCTCGGGTTGTTCCTCGTCATCGCGATCGTCGTGGTCCTCGCGACAGGGCTGCTTTTCATCCAGCGGATGCGTAGCCAAGAGGTCATCGAGCTCGTCACTTATACGCAGGAGAACGTCGCCGGTCTCGACATCTCGAGCCCGGTGCGCTACCGCGGCGTCGCCGTGGGGCGGGTGTCGGACCTGCAGGTGGAGCCGGGCGGTCGCACGATCGAGATCGACTTCGAGCTGTTCACCGATCGCCTCACCACAGTCGGCGCCAATGTCAGAAACCTTCGGGATGCGGCCACGGCGCGCGTGTTTTTCGAGCGGCTGCGCGCTCAAGTGGTGGGCAACCCTGTGACCGGCGAGGCATACCTCTTTCTCGACATGCCGGAGAACCCCACTCCGCCGATGGCACTCGGCTTCACGCCAAGTCGGCCGTACATCCCGTCGATGCCGACCCCGCTGTCGGAGCTACGGGACCGGTTGCCCGAAGTGCTGGAGCGCCTCGAGTCGACGCTCCAGGTTCTTCGGGATATCGTCGCCCGGATGCCCGACAGCCTCGACAAGGCCGACCGGTTCTTCACCAACGTCGAACGCATCGTACGCGAGAGCGAGCTGCCGGCACTCAGCGCCGACTCGCGGAAGTTCTTCTCGACAACGTCCGCGCAGATCGAGGCGATTGCCTCGAACCTCGACGGACTGGTCGGCAACGAGGGCACGCTCTCGAAGTTCGCCGATGACGCACGCACGGCCATCGACGCAGCAGACCTGCCCGCCTCCGGCCGCGCCACGCGCGAGGCCATGGACGAGGCCAGTCTGGCGGCGCAGGACCTGCGGCGCTCGTTGCCCGCGATACGCGAGTCGCTCGGGCAACTGCGCGAGCTCGCGCGCCAGCTGCAGGAACAGCCGGAATCGGTAGTCCACGGCGTCCAGCAGGGAACGAAGCCGAAATGACTCAGCGCTCGGGATACGGAATGCTCGTCGTGCTGGCGGTGGCCTGCCTGGGCGGAGGCTGCAGCGTTCGGCTTGAACGCCCGGATACCGTTCCAGTCCGCATGATCGAACCACGACTGGTCGAGCCGGGCGGGGTGGTCGAGGATGCCCCGAACGCCACGAGCGTGCGTCTGCTCGAGACGCAGAGCCGGGGACACATCGGCCGTCGCGTGTTGCACCAACAGCCCGGTGGTGAAGTGACGGAGGATTCCGTCTGGCTCTGGGCAACCACCCCCGATCGCTACCTGGATTCGGCGGTGCGATATGCCATCGGGTCGAGTCCCGAGATCCGTCTCGTCGACGTTGGCAGCGCGCCGTCGCTGGCCGTCACGCTGGTGGTATGGCAGATCGAGGCGGCGCCGAGCCCACGACTGGTCGGGGCTGTCGAGATCCAGGTAATGACCGCCGACCGGGCGGTCCATTCGGAGATCATCCGCGCGGAAGAACCGATCGCGGCCGACCTGCCCGGCGACTTGGCGGTGGCCGCCGGCCGACTGCTGGGGCGCCTCGCCAAGGAATGTCTCTCGCGTGTCATCCGCCAGGGCTCATGACGCCGACGTCGCTGGACGTGACCTCGTCGCGCCGCTCGGGTCGGCTGGCGACGTCTTCGGTCACTGCATCGGTGTTGCGCGCAAACACAGAACGCACCAGCCGGCCATCGCCACGTGAAGCACGACCGCCGGCCACAACACGATACCGACCTGCTGCAACGCTACTCCGGCATATCCAAGGACGATGACCGCGCTGACGTTATAAGCCAGTATTCCCGCAACCAACGCGTTTGCGGCGCGGCTTTGAGCGTCGCCGCGCGCGAGCCAACAGGCAACTCCCAGCGCGAGCAATCCCGCTCCTCCGACCCGGGCCACTACCAGAGCCTCGGGTGTCGTCAGTGGAACGTCGAGGAGGAGTGTCGTGACGAACGAAGGGAGGCAGATCAACGCCGCGCCGGCTCCCACTTCGAGTATTGCCGTCACAATGAGTAGAGACTTCACGGCATGTGGCTCCTTTCTCACGGACCACGTCATGTCGGACTGACCGGCCGTCTTGGACCGGCCGCCGGTCAGTTGATCGAAGTGTTACCATCACCGGCCGCCGCTTCTTGCCAGCGTTGAACACCATCCTACGTCGGCGACATTTTCAACCACTACGGTGAGGATCATCGTGCACAACTTCTCGCGCGTCTGCGCACTGGCCATAGCGGTCTGCGGAGTTTTGGGAACGCCGGGTCGTGCCTACGCTCAGGCCGACAGGTGGAAGGTCGACGTCGCACCGCTGTACTTCTGGGCCGCGACGACCGACGGCAACCTTGCCATCAACGGCACCAGGGACATCCCGGTCTACATGGATTTCGACGACGCGAAATCGAAGCTGGCGGGCGCATTCTCGTTTCACGGCGAGGCCCGCAAGGGTCAGTGGGGCATGCTCGGCGACATCAACTTCATCCGCCTGTCGACCGATGTGAGCTACACCACTCCGATCATTAACGCCCCGATCGCCGGCACGCTGCAGTTGGATCAGATCATCTTCAACGCGAAGGTGGCCTACGAAGTGAAGCCCGGCTCGCAGTTCCACGTCGTTGGCGGCATCCGTACCTTGACGATGTCGCCGAACGCACACTTTACCGGTCCTGTCGGCGGACAGCTCGCCGACGTCGACATCAGCACGACTCAGGTGGCGGGTGTCGCCGGGTTCATCTACCGGCCCAGGCTCGGCAACAAGGTGGTGCTGTTCACGCACGCCGACATCGGGTCGGCGTTTACCTGGAGCGCATTGGGTGGCATCGAATTCCAAATCACACCGTGGATTGGGCTGGCCGCCGGCTACGGCGCTCTTCGCATCGACACCGGGAACGTTCCCAAGAGCGGCACGGCGGTGGTGAGCGATCTGCAATATGCGGTGACGCAGTACGGACCGGCGTTCTCGCTCACCTTTCATCGGGCGCAGAAGTGAGCGCGGCCAATCAGCGCCGAAATCATCACAGCCGGCACGCGGCTACCATTGCAACCGGGCACCGATCCGAAGGACGCGCGGTGCTGTGATCGCGGTCGGCCGCAGCCATGAGCCACCGGAGGTCGTTGTCAGCGTCTGTTCAGCATTGGTGTTGAACATGTTGTACACGTCGAAGAATCCCATGACACGCACGGCCTTGATCCGAAACGTTTTCTCGGTGCGCACGTCGACGAGCGTGATGTCTGGCGTACGATTGGCCGAGATCGCGTCCGCTTTGATGGTCGCGCTCCCATAGTTGAGCGCTTGAACGAAGGTGCGCGCGAACGGTGTGCCGGACTGGTGACGGACGACGGGGACGACCAGAAAGCCCCAGCCCATATTCATCGTGCCGTTCAGCTTCGCTTGCCACGTCCTGAAGCGATCCTGGCCGCGCGTGGTGTTGATGAGGGCATTCGGCGTGAAATCATTCCCTGTCCCAAAGGCGGCCTCGTGACTCCACGTGTGCGTGAAGCTCGCGAGCCACGACCAACCGGCGCGTTGACGCTTCGTCGCCGTGATCTCCCAGGTGTAGTACTCGCTGTCGCTGTCGGGCAGGCTTGTCGTCAGGTTCACGGGCGACGCGCTCAAGGAGGCCGCGGTCAGCTCGTAGGCGGTCATGGGTCCGCCATCATCGGCAGAACCGAGTCGGCCGTCAGGGCCGGGATCGACGCCAGCGACGGGCACCGAGTACGCGTCGAGCGGCCGGCTGACGTTGATCGTGCCGTACGGCTGGCGCTTCGCATTCAGGACCATGCCGGTCCTGACGCCGACATCAGGCGCCACCTCACGCTCGATGTAAGCGCTGGCCTGACGGACATAGGTATTCTCGATTCCCGGATCGAGCCGGGTCGACGTGCTGCCGCCGGATACACCGGTCAACCGTCCTTCCTCACCCGGATCCCATCGGCCGTTCGCGTTCGCATCGTTGGTCCAGGCATAGGTCTGCGACCAGCCGGAAGGATTCGGGTTGAAGGCTGACGTGAAGTTGGTTCCGGGGTAGACCCAGAACTGTCCGTAATGGAGTTTGAGCACGGTCTTGCCGTCGCCCGTGAGATCGGCGCTCATGCCCGCGCGCGGGGCCCAGTTGTTGAACGTGAGGACGGGATCGATCGCCGCGAACGTCTGCCCAGCAGGTCCCTGCTGCTCGGGAAGAATCGGCTGGTAGCGATCCAGGCGCATTCCAAGAGACAGTGTCACCCGGCCATTGAGACGCCATGCGTCATCTACGAAACCAGCGGCGGTCGTCAACGCGCTCTTCGATACGTTCGGGCCCAACCGGACCTGCACCTGGGCAGGGGTGCCGTTGCTCAGCGTCGATACGCAGTTGCAGGGATTGCCGTATCCCTCGGTCGGTGCGACGAGCCGGTCGTTCATGTACTCGCCGCCGATTCTGAACGTGTGACTGCCGCCCCAACCGGTCTTCACAAAGCTCATGGAACCGTTGGCCTGCGGGCGGTTGATCAGTCGCTCCTGAGACACGGCGCCGCCGCGCACGGTATTCGCACCAATGTCGGCGATGCGCGGGTCTGCGCTCTTGAATGTTGCGGCGAAGTCGGAGCGATACCCTCCGACGCGTGCCTCGACGTAGAACGCGTCCGTCAGGGCGGCGTTGTACTCGCCCTTCCAAACACTCACGGGAAACGCCGCGCGCTGGAGTGCATCACTGGTGACGATGGGCTGAATCGTGCTGGCGGTGAAATAATTCAACTGCCGGAAGGTTTCGTGCTGGAGGTACCCGACGAGCTTCTGAGCTCGAGACAGCAGGTAGGTGACCTTGCCTGTCACGACGGTCGCGTCGAGCGTGGCAGCCGTGTCGAGCAGCCATGGGTATTGCTGCACAAGCTCGGTGGAGCGGTACGCACCATACCACCACGCCTGATCCTTCTCCAGGTAACCACCCACGTCCGCGTTGAAGTCCCGGAAACGTTGAAGCCGATTGACATCCCGCGCATCGAGGCCGGGCCCGCCTGAGACACCGCGCGCGATCTGACTGTCGTCGATGTTGGTGGCCTCGAGCGCATCATTCTGGAAATCCGCGTACAGGCCGCCGTGATACGCATTGCCCCCGGACTTGCTGACGTACTGGCCCAGAGTGCCCGGCACTGGCATTGCGGCCGTCTGGCCCACGGCGGTGATGGCAATCTCCGAAAACGACGCGAAGTCGGAGAAGTAGTTGTCGTTCGCGCCGTTGGCCCCGCCGACACGAATGCCCTCAACCTCGTTGCGGTTGACCCCGGTGGTCGCCCGCAGTCCGTAGGCGGTGTATTCCTGCAGGGTGAGCGCGCCGTTACCTCCCACGTCCATCTTCGAGAGCGCCACGCCTGGCGTGTTCGCCGCGAGCGCGAAAAAGTCGCGCGCGCCTGGGAGGGTCGCGAGCGTGTCGCTGTCGAAATGGGTAGTGACCACCGTTGACGAGACATCAACGACAGGCGCCGCGCCACTGACGGTGACGCTATTGTCGATGGTACCCGGGCTCAACTCGACGTTGACCGTCGCCGTGAATCCGAGCCCGACGTGGATACCCTCGCGGACAATCTTCCTGAAACCGGGAAACTGAAAGGTGAGCGTGTGGTCGCCCAGGGGCACTGCAGAAAAGCGGTATTCACCCGCCTCGTCGGAGAGGGCAGTGCGAGTGATCATCAATGACGACCCCGACAGGGTAACGGTCACCCCCGGCACCACGGCCTTCGTGCTGTCTGTGACGACTCCATTGACGGCGCCGGTCGTCGCGGTCACGGTCTGCGCTTCGGCGGATGCCCACCCGTCCCCGGCGATGGCGCACAAAACGAGACAGACGACCCAGGCGGCCGTAGGGGCTTTCATGATCGTCGGCTGACTGTCATACAGGCGAACACCGGACACTATGCGGAAACGGCACGTCCGAGCCCCATAGCTTTGACCGAAACTGCATAGTCACTTTTGGTGCGGTCCCTTACAGTCCCAAAGCGGGTCGTAAATGATTCTCCGTCCACGGGCGGAATGGTCAACGTGTCTGCGCCCGCATTGAAACAGCGCCTCTGAACCTATGAGTTGGGTCACCGTTATCTGGTCCATGGTCGCGTCGGCGTGCCTCACGCTGGCGGTGATCTACTTTCTGGTGTGGTACAGCAACCGCTCCGGCCGGGCCAACCTGCTCTTTGCCATGGCGGCCGTCTCCACTGCGGCCTTCACGCTGTGTGAATTGCGGCAGATGCGAGCCGGGACGCCCGGAGAACTCCTCTCGGCGATGAGGTGGACCCATGTCGCGCTGCTCGGTGTGCTGGTCTCCACCACGTGGTTCGTGACGTTCTACCTCGGCGCGGGGCGGCGATGGCTGGCTTGGACGGTCTCGAGCCTGCGCGTCTTCTATCTTCTGGTCGCCTTTCTCGTCTGGGGGAACGTCAACTATCTTGAGATCACGAGTCTGCAGCGCAGACCGTTTCTCGGCGACTCCGTCACGGCGTTCACCGGCATACGGAATCCCTGGATGCTGTTCGGCTACGCGACGATGGTGCTGATCCTCATCTTTGTGGCCGACGCCAGCATCACCGCCTGGCGGCGAGGCGGGCGCCGGAAGGCGCTGATGATCGGGGGCAGTATCGAATTGTTTCTCCTGCTCGGTACCTTTCAGGCCGTGCTCGTCCATTGGGCCCAACTACCCTTCCCTGTTCTCATCGCCCCGTTCTACCTCGGCCTGGTCATCGTGATGGCCGCCGCCTTGAGTCGTGACGTGATCCGGGCGTCGCGACTCGTCCACGAGCTTCGGGCGAGCGAGGCCGGGCTGCGCGAAAGCGAGGCGCGCATGAGCCTGGCGGTTGATGCTGCCGATTTGGGTATCTGGAGCCGAAACCTGCCGCGCAATGAGATCTTGGCAAGCCATAAATGGCGCGAGTTGTTTGGCTTCGCGGCGTCGGAATTCCTGGACCTCGACAAGGTTCTGCAGCGGCTGCATCCTGACGACCGTCAAACGCTGCAGCAGCACAACACGATGGCGCTTGCAGGCTCGAATGGAGGCGAATATCAGACGGAGTACCGGTTGATGTGTCCGGACGGCACGATCCGGTGGATTTCCTCGCAGGGCCGTGTCGAGTTCGACGCCGCGCGCCGGCCGGTCCTGATCCGTGGTGTCGCTCGCGACGTGACCGCGCGCAAACAGGCTGAGCAGGAGACTCAGCTGCTCCGGCAGGAGATCGCGCACGCGGGGCGGGTCTCGATGATGGGCCAGCTCGCGTCGGGGCTGGCACATGAGATCAATCAGCCGCTCGCGGCGATCCTGCGCAACGCAGAGGCGGCCGAGCTGTTCCTGCAGCACCCGTCGCCGGATCTCGAAGAGATCCGCGCGATTCTTTCGGACATCCGCTCGGACGACGAGCGCGCCGGCCAGGTCATCGATCGCATGCGCGGGCTGCTCAAGCGGCAGACGCTCGCCACGGGACGGCTCGACGTGGGCGCGCTCGTCGGCGACGTGGCGGCGCTCCTGCGGGTCGATGCAGCGGCGCGGCAGGTGAAGCTGGATATCGAGATGTCACCCGATCTGCCGCACGTTCGCGGCGACCGCGTGCAGATTCAGCAGGTGTTGCTCAATCTTATTTTCAACGGGATGGACGCGCTCAACGGGACAGAGCTCGAGGCCCGGCGCGTCAATGTGACGGCGCGGCTCGACGATCCGCAGTTTGTCGAGATCGCCGTCGGCGACACGGGCCACGGCATTCCTGCCGACAAGCTTGCGCGGATCTTCGAACCGTTTTTCACGACCAAGCCGAACGGTTTGGGCATTGGTCTGGCGGTCTCCCGCACCATCGTCGAGGCGCACAAGGGGCGACTGTGGGCCGAGAACAGGAACGGCGACGGCGCGGCATTTCGTTTCACGCTGCCGATCGCGAAGGAGGGCGCCGCAGTATGAACGCGACCGAACCCACAGTTCACATCGTCGATGACGATGCACCCTTTCTTACGGCCACCTCGCGGCTGCTTCAGGCGAGCGGGTTTGCGGTCAAGACGTTCGGGTCGGCAAGCGACTTTCTCGCACAGCGGGCCGAGGATGCGCCGGGATGCGTGCTCGCCGATGTGCAGATGCCCGGCATGAACGGCCTCGAGCTGCAATCGGCGCTGGCCCGGTCGTCCAATCCGCTGCCGATTCTCTTCCTCACTGGCCACGGCGACATCCCCTCGAGCGTTCGTGCGATGCGCGAAGGGGCGGAAGATTTTCTCGAGAAGCGAGCGGCGAAAGCACAGCTTCTCGAAGCGGTGAAGCGCGCCCTCGCTCGCGACGCGCGGGAGCGCGAGGCGCGTAACCGGCAGCGTGAATTGCGCGCGCGCTTCGGCATGCTCACCGCACGGGAGCTCGAAGTGCTGGGTCATGTCGTGCAGGGCAAGCTCAACAAACAGATCGCCGGCGACCTCGGCATCCACGAGCGAACCGTGAAGCTCCACCGCACGGCGATTACGACGAAATTGCACGTGCAGTCGGTCGCCGAGCTCACCCGGCTGACCGACGAAGCGGGCCTGCTCGCCGAGGCGAAGCCAACCTTCCCCTAAGGGCAGTAGTCGACCTCGCTGCCGCTGGATATAGTGCTCACGGGTGACGAAGACCCTCCACCCGCGGAGTTCGCGCAGTCGTTGGCGGACGTCATCCGGCCGATCAAGATGAGCAATACCGTAACCCTCTATGTCGCTGTCGTCGATGACGACGTGAATTTCTGCCGATCGCTCGGCAGGCTGCTTCGCGCGGCGGGCATGCATCCCGTCACGTATGCCTCGGCTGAGGAGTTCCTCGCGGACAAAAGACATCCCCGATTCGACTGCCTGCTGCTCGACGTTCATCTTGGTGAGTTATCCGGCATCGAACTTGGCCAGCGACTCGCGGCCGAAGGCCACCATGCCCCTTTCATCTGTATCACTGCTCACGAGGATCCTGAAACGCGCGCACTAGCCGAAGCAGCGGGTTGCGCCGCGTTCTTCCAAAAGACCGATCCCGGTGCCGCCGTGCTCGACGCCATTCGCCGCGTGACGCTCTGAATGCGCGTCTAGTCGGTCGACATGTGGACGGTCTCGAGGTGTTTGAGGATTGTTGTGTTGCTTGCCGCGCCGTTCGTAGCTGGCAGCGCGATCGGCGCGCAGACACCGGTACCGGCGGAGAAGGAAGAGTCGTTCGAGGAGAAGTGGCTGTCGTTCGGCAATAAGGCCATCAGCGCGAAATGGGGCTGGATGCTGATGTTCGACGGCCTGGCGATGACGCAGGACGAGGTCAACGAACAGCAGGTTGGCCCCGTTCCGGCCAAAGGGGAGCCCCGCGCCGATCGGTTCTACATCGGAGGGCAAATCAAGTTTCGAAAGCCCTGGAACTATTTCGTCGGCACCAACTACAACGGCCTGGACGCAGAGCCTGGCGCCAGGTTTTCCTGGATGGACATCGCCGTCGACGTCCCGCTCACGTCGTGGTTGGGCAGCGTGAAGATCGGGCGGCAGAAGGTCGGGTTGTCCCAAGAGTGGATCATGCCCGGGGCCGACTGGATCTTCATGGAGCGCAGCGGCATGGCCAACGCGTTCATCCCGCAACGCAACATCGGCCTGCGCCTGCACCGGTCGTTCGCCAACGGTCGCGCGACCTATTCGGCCGGCGCGTTCAATGACTGGTTCGTCAACGACCGCTCGATGTCGGCGAACGGGAATCAATACACCGGGCGGTTTGAGTTTCTGCCCGTCGATCGCAACGAGGACCACACCGTCGTGAGCGTGGCGGCCGGTGTCTATTACAAAGAGAAAATCGACGGGACACTCCAGTACCGCAGCCGGCCGGAGGCCAATCAGTCGCCGTACTTCGTCGACACGGCGAAGTTTGCGGCCCATCACTCCACCACGACGCAGTTCGAGGTGATGGCGATGAGCGGGCCGGCCCAGGTGTTTGGCGAACTGATGCTGACGCCCGTGAACGCGCCGACCGTGGGCGACCCGTTCTTCTACGGCGGCTTCGTCGGGGCGTCCTATTTCCTGACTGGCGAGCACCGGACGTTCAACCGTGAGGACGGACACTACGTGAGCAGTTTCGTGCCGCGCTCGCCGTTCGGTTTTGGCCACGCGGGGACCGGGTCGTGGGAGGTGTCGGGACGGTATTCGTACGTCGATCTGAGTGATGGCGCGATCGACGGGGGAGTGATGACGCGACTGACCGGCGCGATTTCATGGTATCCGGAAGAGCACTGGCGGATGGAGTTCAACTACGGGCGCGGCATCCTTGATCGTGGCGGACAGCGGGGGCATTTCAACGTGTTTCAGGGCCGGGCCCAATTCGGGTTCTAAGACTCGGATCCTTCCCTTAAGGGCAGTAGCCGACGCATTTTGCAACTCATATAGTGTCCGAGCGATCAAGAGACAGACATGACTACGTCAGTGACGCACTTTGAAATTTATGGCCAGGACCCGGCGAAGCTCGCCGAGTTCTACCAGATGCTGCTCGGATGGCAGATCGACAAGGCGCCAGGCATCGACTACTGGCGCATCGACACCGGCTCCGGAGAGTCCAAAGGGATCGGCGGCGGGCTGATGTTCCGTCCGATTCCAGGGCCGCGCAGCTGGGTGCACTACGTCCATGTCGAGTCGCTCGATCAAACCGTCGAGCGGCTCGTGGAGCTCGGTGGTGCGGTTGTGCGACCGAAAACCGCTGTGCCGAAGGCGGCGTGGTATGCCGTCGTCGCCGACCCCGAAGGGAACATCTTCGCCATCTGGCAGACCGACCCTCTGGCGATGCCGATGCCCGAACCAGAAGCCTGAACAGAAAACAGAAACCCGAAACCGAGGAGAACGATTCATGCGTTACACAGACGACGCGCTGTATCCCGAGAACATGCAACCACTGATCATCACCGCGGCCCCCTATGGTCCGACGTGGCTGCCCGGCGACGCGCCCGACATCCCCGTGACCTGGGACGAGCAGATCAAGTCGGCGGTGGATTGCTACAACGCCGGCGCCAGGGTGTTGCATCTCCACGTGCGCAACCCCGCGACCGGGCATCTCTCCGCGGATATCGAACACTACAACTTCATGATGGCGCGCCTCCAGGAAGCGTGCCCCAAGATGATCATCCAGGTCGGCGGCTCGATCGCCTTCTCGCCCAAGAGCGATGGCGCCAAGGCCAAGTGGCTGGATTACGACACGCGTCACATGCTCGCGGAAATAACGCCGGCGCCCGAGACCGTCACCATCGCCATCGGCACCTCGATGTTCGACATCACGCAGATGTGGACGGAGGACGATGTGAAAGGGACGCATCTGGAGGATCCGAAGGTGATCGCCGCCTACGCCGGCATGTTTACCGACGCCGGTCCGGCCTTTTACCTCGAGCACCTGAAGCGCCTGCGCGTGCACAAGATCCAGCCCTATTTCACGCTGGCGCACGTTCATCAGCTCGAGATCGTGGAGCGGCTGATTCGCCACGGTGCGTACATGGGGCCTCTGAACACCAACATCACGATGTATGGCGGCGGCGGGTGCGGCCACAATCCGTTCGATTGGATGCACTGGCTCCAACGCGAACCGCAGGGTGCGGTCGTCACCTTCTGGGCCGGCATGCGGATCAATGCGGTCGCCCAGCCAATGGCCATCATCCTCGGCCAGCACGTGCGCGTCGGCATCGAGGACAATCTCTGGAACAGCAAGCGGCAGCGCATGTCGTCGGTGGATCAGATCAAGGCGGCCGTGGATCTCGCCGAGCGATTCGGCCGCAAGATCGCGACCGCGGAGGAAGCGCGCAAGATCATGAAGATCGGCGTCTGGTACGACAGCGTGGACGAGACGCTGAAACACCTCGGCATGCCGCCGAATCGCGGCGATGACGACCGCGGCTTCATGGTCTGGGAAACCGACGGCAAGAAGAGCGTTCAGCATCAGATCTCCGACTCGCATCCCATGGCCTACTGCATGACGCCTCCGCCAGTGCTCAACAAGTGAGACCAGGGTCCCGTCCTCGACTTCGAGGACGGGACCACCCGCATTGTGCAGATTCCCGGAGGAGATAGTGACAATGGCAGGCCCCCTCAAAGCACAAGAAACCGGCCCCTGGGACGAACCCGCGCTCGCCAGGTTTCGCGAATGGGAACCGCTATGGGTCGATCAATGTGTCAAGATGTCCGCAGACCCGTGGACCAACGGCGTACTGCCGCGGAAGGACGTGGAGCTGATCAGCCTTGCGGTGAACGCTGCGTGTACGAACTTGAGCCCCGAGGGAACCCGCCGTCATATTCGCGGCGCGCTCGAAGCCGGCGCGAGCCGTGAAGAGATCCTGATGATCCTGAAGATCGGGTCTCTTCTCGCGCTCCACACCTGCAGCCTGGGCGCACCCATTCTGTTGGAAGAAGCGCGGGCAGCAGGAGTGAAGCTGGCGCCGAAGGCACCGGCTGCGACCCCGGTTTGCGACAAGATGAAAGCCGCGGGCCAATGGAATACGGGCTGGGACGGGTTCTTCGAGATCGACCCGGCGTGGACGGAAGCGATCATCGCCGCGAGCCTCCCGGTTTACACCAGCGGGGTATTCACGCCCAAGCTGGCCGAGCTGCTGAGCATCGCCGTCGATGCGTCGATCACCCATATGTATGCGCCCGGAACACGCCGACACATTCAGTCGGCGCTGAAGCTCGGCGCGACGATGGAGGAGATCATGGAGGTGTTCAAGATCTGCGTCGCCGCAGGTATGCAGGCGAGCAATCTCGGCGTCCCCATCCTGGCTGAGGAGCTTCAACGCGCTCAAGGAAGCAAATAGCGGCCTGCCACTTGGCTGAATTTATTGAAGCCGCGCGCCTCGACGAGCTCCCGCTGGGACGAGGCACTGTCGTCACGATTGCGAACAAGGACGTCGCACTGTTCAACGTCGACGGAACCATCTACGCGATGGAGAATGCGTGCCTCCATCAAGGACAATCGTTAGGATCGAGTCCGCTCGACGGCTGCGTCGTCACCTGCCGCGCCCACGGCTGGCGATACAACGTGACTACCGGAAACACGCTGCACGTGCCCGACTACGGCGTGCAGACCTACCCGGTCAAGGTCGTCGACGGGAAGATCCTGATCGAGCTGTGACAGCGCGGGCGAATCCCCTGCGGTCGGCGCCATCACTCTCGAACGGTCTCGTATTAACCGGGCACAGAAAGCGAGAGGCACGCGCCGATGACCGGGACCATGTCGAATAGGAGCTCATCGCTGACGACTCGCGCGGCGTGGAAAGCGCTTGCCGCCCATTACCAAAAGGTCCATGACGTCCATCTCCGCACGCTCTTCGCGGAAGATCCCACACGCGGCGAGCGGCTGACGGCTGAAGCCACGGGCGTGTTTCTCGATTACTCAAAGAACCGCATCACGGACGAGACGCTGCAACTACTCATGCAGCTGGCCGTCGAATGCGGCCTGCGCCATCGCATCGACGCGATGTTCGCCGGCGACCGGATCAACATCACGGAAAACCGCGCGGTGCTGCACGTCGCTCTCCGGGCGCCGCGGACCGCCTCCATCATCGTGGACGGCGAGAACGTCGTGCTCCAGGTGCACGCCGTGCTCGACAAGATGGCGGATTTCTGCAATCGCGTTCGAAGCGGCGAATGGAACGGCCATACCGGCAAACGCATTCGCAACGTCGTCAACATCGGCATCGGCGGATCCGACCTCGGACCGGTGATGGCCTACGAAGCGCTGAAGCCTTACAGCGACCGGACGCTGACGTTCCGGTTCGTGTCCAACATCGACGGCACCGACTTCGCGGAAGCCACTCGCGATCTGGATCCGGCGGAGACGTTGTTCATCGTCTCGTCGAAGACCTTCACGACGCTGGAGACGATGACCAACGCGCAGACCGCGCGCGATTGGGCGCTCGCGGCTTTTGGCAACGATGCGAAAGCCGTGACGCGCCACTTCGTCGCCGTCTCGACCAATGCCGGCAAGGTGTCCGAGTTCGGCATCGACACGGCGAACATGTTCGGCTTCTGGGACTGGGTCGGCGGGCGCTATTCGATGGACTCGGCCATCGGCCTCTCGACGATGCTCGCCATCGGCCCCGAGCACTTTCGCAGCCTGCTCGACGGCTTTCATCAGATGGACGAGCACTTCCGCACCGCCCCGTTCGAGAAAAACCTGCCGGTTCTGCTGGGGCTTCTCGGCGTGTGGTACGTCGATTTCTTCGGGGCCCCGACCGTCGCCGTGCTGCCATATGAACAGTACCTGAAGCGATTCCCGGCCTATCTGCAGCAGTTGACGATGGAAAGCAACGGCAAGCACGTGACCATCGAGGGATCGCAAGTCGACTATGCGACCGGTCCTGTCTACTGGGGCGAACCGGGGACCAATGGCCAGCATTCTTTCTACCAGCTGATTCATCAAGGGACCGCGCTTATCCCGTGCGACTTCATCGCGTTCGTCGAGGCGATCAACCCGCTCGGACGCCATCACGACATCCTGCTGGCGAACGTTCTCGCGCAGGCAGAGGCGCTCGCCTTCGGCAAGACTCCGGAGCAAGTCAAAGCCGAGGGAACGCCAGAGTGGCTCGTCCCACACCGGGTCTTCGAAGGGAACCGTCCGTCCAATAGCCTGTTGGTCAAGCGGCTCACACCGGAGACTCTCGGCACGCTCGTGGCCCTCTACGAACACGCGGTCTTCACCCAGGGCGCGATCTGGAACATCGACTCGTTCGACCAGTGGGGCGTGGAACTGGGCAAAGTGCTGGCCCAGCGCATCATCCCGGAACTGGAAAGTACGGCAGAGCCTTCGCTCGGGCACGACAGCTCGACCAATCATCTGATTCGTCGCTATCGGAAGCTCAAAGGCAGCTCGTAACAACAACGCTCAGCTCGCTCGGCGAGGCTGATTTCCAGAACAAGGTGCTGTCGGCGATGCGCTTTCAGTTCGGCGGACATCACGAGAAGCCGGCGAAGTAAGGCCGTCATGCGAATCGAAATACCTGCGGACGCCGATGCGCTTGCGCAAGTGGCATCGGCCATGATCGTGGAGGAGTGCCGACATGCAGTGCGCGCGCGCGGCCGCTTCGTCTTGGCCATCAGTGGCGGCCGCACACCATGGCAGATGTTGCGCGTCCTGGCGGAGCAGGATGTCCCATGGGAGCACGTGCACGTGGTCCAGGTAGATGAGCGTGTGGCGCCTGCCGGACACGCCGACCGGAATCTCACACACTTGCGGAAAAGTCTGGAGCGCGCTCCGCTCGACACCGGACAGATCCATGCCATGCCCGTGGACGCGCCCGACCTGGAGGCCGCGGCCGAGCGCTACGCCGCGAGTCTCGAGCAGATCGCCGGAGTTCCCCCCGTGCTCGACGTCGTGCATCTCGGTCTCGGGGCTGACGGCCATACGGCCTCGCTGGTGCCTGGAGATTCCGTGCTCGACGTCACCGACGCCGATGTGGCCCTCACCAGCGCGTACCTGGGCCGGCGCCGGATGACACTCACTTATCCGATCCTCAATCGCGCCCGGCACATCCTCTGGGTAGTCACCGGGAGCGACAAAACCGGGGCGCTCGGCAAACTATTGAAGAGCGATGGGTCGATTCCCGCCGGCCGCGTGCGTCAGGACCACGCCTTGATCCTCGCCGATCGGGCCGCTGCAGGATCGCTTGAAATTCCCTCTATTGGGAGATGACACGAGCGACGGCGAAAGACTGTTGGCGAATTTGGGAAGCAGTGAGGATGCTATGAAAACGACTGAACACACCAGACTGGATGAAGCTCGTGAGCGCCAGGTCGACTGGAAGAAATGGGGCCCCTACCTCAGTGAGCGCCAGTGGGGAACGGTCCGCGAGGACTACAGCGAAAATGGCGATGCCTGGAACTTCTTCACCCACGATCAGGCCCGCTCGCGGGCTTATCGCTGGGGCGAGGATGGGCTGGCCGGCATCTCCGACGACAGACAGCGCCTCTGCTTCGCGCTCGCACTGTGGAACGGAAAAGACCCGATCCTCAAGGAGCGGCTCTTCGGACTGACCAACAGCGAGGGGAACCACGGCGAGGATGTGAAGGAGTACTACTTCTACGTCGACAGCACGCCGACCCACTCGTACATGAAATACCTGTACAAGTACCCCCAGGCGGAGTTTCCCTACGGCGATCTGGTGGAGACCAACCGCCGGCGTTCACGGAAAGATTTCGAGTACGAGTTGCTCGACACCGGCGTCTTCAAGGACGACCGGTACTTCGACGTCTTCGTGGAGTACGCCAAGGGCGGCGCGGAGGACATCCTCGTCACGATCACGGCGGCCAATCGGGGGCCGGAGGCCGCCGAGCTGCACCTCCTGCCGACTCTGTGGTTCCGGAACGACTGGTCGGCGTGGATCGGCGCATCCAACCGTGCCGCGCAGAAGCCGACTCTCCGGCAGATCGAGGCGCCGGCAGGTACGAGTGCGGTGGTAGCGGCGCATCCCACGCTGGGTGAGTTCGTCCTTGCCTGCGAAGGCAACGTTCCGCTGCTGTTCACCGAGAACGAAACCAACCACGAGCGGCTTTTTCCTGGGCAGAAAAACGAGAGCGCGTACACGAAAGACGGCGTCAACGAATGCGTCGTCCACGGCAACCAGGATGCCGTGAACTCCAGCAGGCAGGGTACGAAGGTCGCGGCACACTATAAGGTCACCATCGGCGCCGGTCAGTCCGAGGTGATTCGCGTGCGGCTCTCGCGCACGTCTCCGAAGCAGGACAAACCCTTCGGGAAGGCGTTCGACGATGTCTTCGCCGCCAGGCTTCGTGAGGCCGACGAGTTCTCCAAGTCGGTCACCCCGCCGTCCGTGAGTGAGGATGAGGCCAACGTCATGCGCCAGGCCATTGCCGGCATGCTGTGGAGCAAACAGTTCTTTTTCTTCGATGGCGACAACTGGCTCGACGAGCACAATTCCAACCCACTCCATCACGGCTATCGCGACGCCAGGAACTCGGAGTGGTTCCACATGCTGAACCAGGACATCATCTCGATGCCCGATAAATGGGAGTACCCCTGGTACGCGGCCTGGGATCTGGCGTTCCACACGCTGCCGCTGTCGATCGTGGACCCCGATTTCGCCAAAGAACAGATGGAGCTGATCCTTCGCAGTTCCTACCAGCACCCCAACGGGCAGGTGCCCGCCTACGAGTGGAACTTCAGCGACGTGAATCCGCCCGTCCACGCATTTGCGAGCCTGTTCCTGTATCGAACTGAGCAGGGCCGGCGTGGTGAGGGGGACGTCGATTTCCTGAAGGTGATCTTCAACAAGCTCGTGCTGAACTTCACCTGGTGGGTCAACCGCAAGGACCGCTTCGGCAAGAACGTGTTCGAGGGCGGCTTCCTCGGGCTCGACAACATCGGCGTCTTCGATCGCAGCGCCCCGCTGCCCACCGGCGGCCACCTCGAACAGGCGGACGGCACGGCCTGGATGGCGCTCTTCAGCCAGAACCTGCTGGAGTTTGCGATCGAGCTCGCGGCACACGACCGCACTTACGAGAACATGGTCTTCAAGTTCATCGAGCACTTCACCTACATCGCCGCTGCCATGAACCACTCGGGCGAGGGCGGGATGTGGGATGAGGAGGACGGCTTCTACTACGACGTCCTGCGGCTCCCCGACGGCAGCGCAAGCCGACTCAAAGTGCGTTCCCTGGTGGGGCTTCTCCCGCTATGTGCCACCACAGTGACTGAAAAGGCGCAGCGAGAGCGCGTTCCGGCTGCCATGGGTTACGTCCAGGAGCGCATACGCCGAAGCCCCGAACTGTTGGCGACGATTCACCCGACCGGTCCGGGTCATTACGGCGTAGCCGAGCGGGGGCTGTTGGCGCTGGTCAACCCGGAGCGGCTCCGCCGGATTCTCACGAAGATGCTCGACGAGGAGGAGTTCCTGGGGCCCCACGGCATCCGCTCGATCTCGAAGTTCCACGAGCGGAACCCGTACGTCTTGTTCGTCAACGGCCAGCAGCACCGCGTGGACTACCTGCCGGCCGAGTCCGACACCGGCATGTTCGGCGGCAACTCCAATTGGCGCGGGCCGGTCTGGATGCCGGTGAACGGGCTGATCATTCGGGCGCTGCAGAACTTCTACATGTACTACGGCGACAACTTCAAAATCGAATGTCCCACCGGCTCCGGCAGGCTGATGAACCTCTTCGAGGTGAGCAAGGAAATCTCCGACCGCCTGATCGGGACCTTTACCCGCGACGAACACGGCCGGCGCCCGGTCTACGGCGGCATCGAGAAGTTCCAGACCGATCCGCATTGGCGCGACTACATCCTGTTCTACGAGTACTTCCACGGCGACAATGGCGCGGGATTGGGCGCCAGTCACCAGACCGGCTGGACCGGGCTCGTCGCCACGCTGATCGAGCTCTATGGATCGGTAGATCCCAAGCAATTACTCGATGTGGGCAAGCAGGCCGCATTCGCTCGGGACGCCGGAAACAGCGCAAGGCCGCGCGCGGTGCCCAGCGCCGCGACGTCGGTGAAATGAGCGCCTGGCACCGGCATCCGCTCATTCACGTTGTTGACGGGTATCCCGGCGGACCACGG